>Ga0310122_10000460_pt1 | contig 25659 bp, 22 predicted proteins | sample CB6_Bottom_1051__FD_203503 | JGI IMG/M metagenome (GOLD analysis project Ga0310122, IMG submission 203503) | Marine microbial communities from Western Arctic Ocean, Canada - CB6_Bottom_1051 | ecosystem: Environmental > Aquatic > Marine > Oceanic | place: Canada: Western Arctic Ocean | collected...
CGGCTCATATCTTAATGCCCTCACGTTCAGCCATGGTATGCATATCTTTATCACCACGCCCCGATAAATTAACAATGATGGTTTCACTGCTATTCATGGTCGGCGCTAACTTCATGACATAAGCCATGGCATGACTGGATTCCAATGCCGGAATAATACCTTCCAATTTCGTCAAGGCATGAAAGCCCTCTATCGCTTCATTATCGGTAATGTTAACGTAGTCTACTCGACCTATATCTTTCAACCAGGAATGTTCAGGCCCGACGCCAGGGTAATCAAGCCCCGCAGAAATGGAATGGGTTTCAATAATTTCACCATCGTCATCCGACATCAAATAGGTTCTGTTACCATGTAAAACGCCAGGTCTACCTGCACATAAAGGTGCAGAATGTCTTCCGGTTTCAACCCCGTCACCCGCAGCCTCCACGCCAAAAATCTTGACGGAACTATCATCAATAAAAGGATGAAACAAGCCAATGGCATTTGAGCCGCCGCCCACACAGGCAACCAATGCATCAGGTAATCGCCCGGTCATTTCCTGACATTGCTGTTTAGCTTCACGACCAATAATGGTCTGAAAATCTCTCACCATTGCCGGATAAGGATGAGGCCCGGCGACGGTACCAATGATATAGAAAGTATCATCTATATTTGTCACCCAGTCTCTCATCGCTTCATTCAATGCATCTTTCAAGGTCCGGGAACCTGACTCAACAGGAATGACTGTCGCTCCCAACAACTTCATTCGATAAACATTGAGAGCTTGTCTTTTCACATCCACAGCGCCCATATAGACAACACATTCCAAACCCAGTCTTGCTGCGACTGTGGCCGTTGCCACACCATGTTGTCCTGCGCCTGTTTCGGCAATAATACGGGTTTTCCCCATGCGCTTGGCCAGCAAAGCCTGCCCAACGGTATTATTAACTTTATGTGCCCCGGTATGATTGAGATCTTCACGTTTTAAATAGATCTGGGCACCCCCCAGCTCCTTGCTCCAACGTTCTGCATGATATAGCGGGGATGGCCGTCCTACATAGTGTTTTAAATCCTCATCCAGTTCCGCCAAAAATTCAGGATCTTTCATGTAACGTTGATACGCCACATTCAGTTCAGTAATCGCAGGCATTAAAGTTTCTGCTACAAAAATTCCGCCATAAGGTCCAAAGTGGCCTTTTTCATCCGGCATGTTATACATGTCAGTCATCTTAATTTATCACCCTTAGTCTATCGCCTTCCTTTGTCTGTTGAATAAATGCAGCCATTTTTGCTACATCCTTAATACCTTTTTCAGCCTCAACCCCACTACTGACATCCAATGCGTAGGGCCTCACCGCCTGCACAGCCTGACTTGCATTATCCACAAGCAAGCCTCCTGCCAATATAACCGGAAAGGAACAATGCGCTGGAATTAAATCCCAATCAAATTGACTGCCACTGCCACCCTTAACCCCAGGATGATATGCATCCAAGAGCAATGCAGATGCATCATGATAGGTACTGGCTATCTGTCTGACATCCAGCCCTGGTTTCATTCTAATCGCTTTCAGGTAGGGCTTATTGTAAATGTTACATGCCTCTGCCGGCTCATCCCCATGAAACTGAATAACATCTATCGCTACTTTACTGAGTACCTCTCGTATTTGTGATTCCTGCTCATCAACAAACAATGCAACGACAGAAACAAATGCCGGTAAAGCACTGACAATACGCGTTGCCTGATCAATCGTGACCGACCGAGGACTCGGAGGGTAAAAGACCAAACCAATCGCATCTACACCCAGTTCTGCAGCAGCCACTGCATCTTCAGCCCGGGTAAAACCACAAATTTTAATGCGAGTTCGCATAAGTTTTCTTTATCCTAAATAAAAGCAAGTGACATACTTGGTAACGAGGATTCAACAGCGATTTTAACCTGGTCCTCGTTCACTTGCCGGATAAGAAACATTCACTTTACGGATTTTTGCACGAATCCGAACATAAATCCCTAAAAAAACGCTTACCCAAGACCTTGACTATTTTCGTCGATCCAGACTTAGGCCTTTTTGCCCGAGTTGCCTCACAAAATCCTTGTTCAAACCCTTTCAATCTGGCCTGAAAATCAAACTTGCTAGAATACCATAAAATGGTGCTAAATTATCAGTCGAACATGTTTGATTTCTGCAAAAATAGCAAAATGCAACCCGCACTATTAAATCATACTTCCGTATCGCTTTTTCTACGATTACTTTCTATGCTAATGCTTAATTATAAACAGCTACCCGCAATACAACAACGTCAGATTGAAGCATTCGCCAAGATAGCTCTCCTATCCCGCACCTTTGCTGCCAGGATGCAGGCTGTAAAATCAGCACGAGGAAAGCCCCCTATTGCGGAAAACAGCACCTGCCATACCTTACACATACCCGTCCTGAGCCGCGTAAACTGTTTGCACTCCCTACTGTAAAACCCGGTCAAGAAACCCCCGCAACTTGAACAACACCCCCCGTAAAATAGTGGCAGACATCGATAAAAATAAAAATTGCTGCACACTATTGCATGCTGTCTATACTTAAAAAAAAGTTAACGGGAAAACATTCATGCCACTTCCCCGCCCTAAAAATCATAGTTTCATCTATGCACATAGAGGTGCTACAAAAAATGCGACTGATAATACTCGCCTGGCATTTAACCATGCCTTACAACAAAAAACCGATGGCATTGAAACGGATGTGCAATTAACCAAAGATCAGATGGCTATCCTCTATCACAATCAATGGCTAACTGAGCAGGGATATCCGAATCATCATATTTGTGACTTTACCTTTGCCCAGCTCAAAAAACTAAATTTTGCCTGTACCTCTCCTTCTGCCGGCGCGGAACCTCCCATCACTTTAGAAGAATTTATCAATAGCTATAAAAGCCAATGTAAGTTACACATAGAAATCAAACATCGTGACTGGGAAGATAGTTTAAGCGCTCAGCTTAAAATACAACACTGCCTAGATTTACTTGGGAAAACCCAAAACAACGATATTATCATCTCCTCTTTCAATCTGGAATGCCTGGAATATGCTCATCAATCCGGCACCCAAATCCCATTATTTTATACCTTCAGAAAACACCAGGGTTTTCTGGATATTAAAAATAGCCTGGACCGCTCCCATTTTATTAATGGCGTCTGCTGTCCTATCCAGACCCTGAGCCCCACTTTAATGCAGTGGCTACATAGCAGCCATAAATGGGTGGCAACTTATACTTGTAATACCACCCATGACATTCAAAAAGCGTTAGCATTGAAAGTTGATATATTACTTACGGATGAGCTGACACTGGCATTCAAAATAAGAGCCACATGAATCGACCTTCTGTTGCAGATATTGATCAACACTATGACTTACTGGTTTGTGGCGGCGGTATTTACGGTGCATGGACCGCTTATGATGCGGCGCTCAGGGGACTTAAAGTCCTTCTCATCGAGCAAAATGACTGGGGAAGCGGGACATCTTCAGCCTCCAGCAAGCTGATTCACGGGGGCTTGCGTTATATTCAGACCTTAGACTTTGCACTGATCAAGAAATCATTAAAAGAAAGACAGCATCTGACACATTCTGCACCTTATCGGGTCTGGCCACTTCGGTTTGGTATCCCCGCGCAGAGTTATGCGGGCTTATTACGTTTAAAAACAGGCTTAATGATTTATGACTGTCTTGCTGGAACTCTGCACTCCCGGCAAACACATCGCTATTTTAATGCGCAAGCCTTTGCAGCTCACTTCCCTTGTCTTGATGTCTTGCAACTTAAGGGAGGCTATACCTATTTAGATGCACAAACCGACGATGCCCGTTTGGTATTAGAAGTGATTGATGGTGCACATACAGCCAGCGCCAGCTGTTTAAATTATTGTCGCCTGCAAGAAACCATCAAAAAAAACGGCATCATCACAGGTGCCATTGTCTACGATAAAATAAGCCACCAAGCCTTGACCATTAAGGCATCTGCCATTGCTAAAGCAACAGGACGCTGGATTTCTGATTCATCGACTGAAAAACAATGGGGTCGATTATCGAAGGGGATACATTTAGTCCTGCCCAAAATACTCAGCAATGAAGCGCTATTATTAACCGCCAGGAGTGATGGCCGGGTTTTCTTTATCATCCCCTGGTATGGCCTGACGTTATTAGGTACCACTGATAGCAATTATACCGGCAATATCAATAACATCGAGGTTGAAAAACAGGAAATAGAGTATTTGCTCCGTGAAGCCAATTTTGCCTTAAATACCCAATGGACAGAAAATGACATTCAAGGTCAATTTGCAGGCGTCAGGGTGCTGCAATGTAGCACTCACCGCTCACCGTCATCCATCAGTCGAGACTGGGAATTAAAATCCTTTAATAATGGCCTGTTTTACTCGATTGGCGGAAAATTAACCTCATCCCGTGAAGATGCTGCACATATGGTTGATACGATATGTCAGTATCTGGGGAAAAACAGTATCTGTAAAACCCATACCACAGCAATGCCCTGGTTACCTGAAAATGACTTCCCGGCATGGTACCAACACAGCTCTGAAACCGCACACGCCCTGGGTATTGATAATGAAAGCACGCTCTGGCTGCTGCGCAGACACGGCAAACGTGTCTCGCAAATATTTTCCAGCATAGAACAAGACCCCTCATCCGCACAACGCATCACCCCCCATGTCCCCTTGATTGTTGCAGATTTACTATTCTGTCTGAAAAATGAAAACGTTATCCATCTGGAAGATCTACTGCGCAGACGTATGCCTTTACTGATTCTGTATAAAATGACAATACCTGAATTAAGACATTTTGCTCAACTTTGTAGCAAAGAACTTAACTGGGATCTGAGCACTATAAATAAAGAAGTTGCATCATGTGCAAACACATGGCTACGCGCCTGAACACCGTGGTGCTTGATCTGGGTACAACTACTATCAAGGCCGCTCTGTGTAACAATAGCAGTCAAATCCAGACCGTATTCTCACTCCCCGCCCCTGCTATCAAGATGGACCAAGGACACTGTGTCAGTGATGCCATGGAATATTTATCGATTGCTAAACAATTATTAACAAAGTGCCTGCATCACTGCCAAGCCCGGCCATCTTTGGGCATCTGTTACCAACGCTCCTCTTTCCTTATCTGGGATAGCCATAGTGGACGCCCTGTAACCCGGCTGATCTCCTGGCAGGATACGACGGGGCAGTCGAGCTGTACGGAACTGATGTCCTACAATTCCTTGATTAAACAATTAAGCGGACTGCCACTGACACCTTATTATTTCGCCCCTAAATTGCGAACTTTATTGCAAAAACAAGCGGCATTAGCAACAGGCATTATTAATGGAAGCTTGCGTGTGGGTACACTGGATAGCTTCATTATCTGGCACTGGACGGACGGCGCGCATTTTCTAACCGATGCCTCTATGGCTGCACGAACATTGCTGCTGGATATTCATACGGGGCAATGGTCAAAAACACTAACCGATATTTTTACCATACCGTTACCGGTTTTACCCAAAATCCAAGCCTCGACTCAGCTCAATTTAACACTCACTAACGGGGCCATCTTGAAAGTCAGTTTAGCCGACCAATCGGCTGCTTTACTCGCCAACGTGACGTGCTCTGACCCTGTACATGCCGGCGCTGCAAAAAACGAAATTCTTATCAATCTGGGGACGGGAGGATTCGTGGTGCGCACAGAACCGAAACCTGCCCGGCACAAAGTGAATCATTATTTGCGTACTCTGGTCTATCAAGACCCTCAAAAGAAGCATGTCATTGCCATTGAAGGCAGCCTCAATTCCATAACGACGGCCCTGCAAGCTTATCCTTTTCATTCATGCCAAATAGCAGATCTGGCCACTATCACCGACCTCTTTTGTATCGCCGAACCCACAGGAATTGGCGCCCCTTTTTTCCGTCCCGAGTTCGGTTTGGAATTTTCCAGGCCGACAGGTCACCTCTCAAAATCACAGATTGCCAGCTTAATATTGGAAGCCATCATATTTCGAGTCGCTTTAATATTAGAAGACTTTATTCAGCAGCCTGATAATACACAGGTTTATCTTTCCGGAGGACTGGCAAATTTATCTTGCTTACAGCAAGGCATTGCCATTTGCAGTCCATCCCCTGTTTTTACCTGCTTGCAGAAACATGCCAGTTTACAAGGAACGGCCATTCTGGTTAATAATTTAGCCCCTGCAACTTATAGACAATCCGCCGCCATTATCGCCACTCGACACCCGCTACTGCTTGCAAAATATCAGCAATGGAAATGTTGGTTTAACAATTTAATGAAATCCTGAAGAACACGTCTGATTAAGCCAGTTTAAAATCGAATGATGACTGGGGCTATTCATAAAACTAGAGATAAAATTCAACGCCCTATGCATACCCCCTGATCTGAAATGCACAGTAAACATTGAGGCCTTATTCGCTGTTTTGATAGTGCAGGTACTGTACAGGCAATTTCCCTCAGCTCTGAAGCACAAGACATTTATCGCCATTTACCGGGGCTTCCCTATGAAACAGGGCGGCCTATACCTGCCTTTTTATGATCAAGCAACACCACGAAATCATGGTTGCCGGCTGCTCTGGTTGGCTTAAAAAATCAGGACCTACACCGTGATGGCGATCAATTCATTCAATTATCCATCACGCCGCGTGGTCAGACGCTTTCTGCCTAGTTATCGAATCCGGCCAATGATGCCTTCTAATTCTTCCAGACTGGTATAACTAAAAACCAGTTTCCCCCGACCATTATGCTGGTGCCGAATGATGACTTTGGCTCCGGTTTTTTCTGATAATTCGTCTTGTAATCTTAAGGTATCTGTATCGACTTGCTTGGCTTCGACGGATTTGTCCTTACCTTGCTCCTTGATTAACTTTTCAACCGCTCTTACTGTTAAACCTTTTTCCACCACTTTAGTGGCTATTTCCATTTGCTTGTCGTCCTGCAGGGATAACAGGGCTCTGGCATGCCCCATTTCTATTAAACCTTTTTCCAAAAGTTTTTTTACATCACTGTGCAAATCCAGCAAACGTAGTAAGTTGGATACAGTGGCTCTGGATTTCCCCACTGCCTCTGCAATTTGCTGATGCGTCATCTCAAACTCATCAAGCAATCTTCTTAAGGCTTCTGCTTCTTCCAGCGCATTTAAATCTTCCCTTTGAATATTTTCAATCAGAGCCACAGCCATGACGTTACGATCATCAAGCTGTTTTATCACCACAGGAACTTCTTGCAGCGCCGCCAGCTGAGCCGCCCTCCAGCGCCGCTCTCCTGCAATAATTTCATATTGCTGCCCCGCAATTAAACGCACCACAATCGGCTGGATAATACCTTGTGCCTTAATGGAATCTGCCAATTCTTTTAACGTTTCAGGGTTCATATCTTTACGCGGCTGATACTTCCCTCTTTGTAAAAACTCTATCGGCAAGGTTTGCAGGTTTTGAACTTTTTCTTCAGCTTTTAAAGGAACATCACCCAATAAAGCATTCAGGCCTCTCCCCAATCCGCGTTTTCTTTCAGCCATCTAATTCTTCTCTTTTCTTATCATTTCACCCGCCAGCGCCAGGTATGCAAAGGCTCCACGGGATTTTTTGTCATATTGAATAATCGGCAGACCATGACTGGGTGCTTCTGCTAACCGTATATTACGAGGAATACACGTTCTAAACACATCCTCTTTGAAATATTCCAACAGTTGATCTGAAACATCTTTGGTTAATCGGCTTCTATTATCAAACATGGTTCTTAAAATCCCTTCCAGATGCAAGTTAGGATTAATTCTATCCTGAATACTTTTCATGGTCGACAACAATGCCGATAACCCTTCCAAGGCGTAATATTCACATTGCATAGGAATCAATAAACTATTGGCAGCCACCATGGCATTCAGGGTCAGCATATTCAATGAAGGCGGACAGTCAATAAGAATATAGTCATATTGATCTTGCACCTGTAACAAAGCATCTGCAAGCCGCCTTTCTCTGCTGATCGCATTCATCAGTTGTATCTCAGCTGCGGTTAAATCAGAATTGCCGGGAATAACATCAAAACCTAATCGTTCATTTTTAATAATGATTTCTGATACCGGTACTTCTTCTAATAATAGTTCACAACTGGAATATTTCGCATGCTCTTTGTCTATACCACAGCCCATAGCCGCATTACCCTGCGGGTCCATATCTATGAGTAATATCCGGCGATGAGTAGCCGCTAATGAGGCTGACAGATTAACGCTGGTCGTCGTTTTTCCTACGCCACCTTTTTGATTGGTAACGGCAATCACTTTAGCCATTCTTAGCCGCTCCTGCTATTTGAATTAAACATCTTTCTGCCTCAACGCCTGGCACATGCACAGGAATAATTGAATATGGAACAGTCATTGCCTCAAGTTCCTGATTAGATTGCTGCCCCTTCATCGCCAATAAAATACCCTGTTCATCTATCAAATGCCGGGTTAATTGCATAATATCTTGCAGACTTGCAAAGGCCCTCATAATAACTGTAGAAAAAACAGGCTGAGCCTGAATATCTTCTACCCGACGATGCAATACAGAAACATTTTTGAGTTTTAATTCTAAAACCGCTTGTTGCACAAAACGGGTTTTTTTTGAATTGGAATCGACCAGGGTAAATTCAACCTCCGGTAAAAACACGGCCAGCGGTATCCCCGGTAAACCGGCCCCCGTCCCTATATCTGCGACCCGCTGCCCTTTTACAAAAGGCAAAACGGCCAGACTGTCAAGGATATGCAAACGCGCCATATCCTCTGGTTGCCTGACCGCTGTTAAATTATAGGCTTTATTCCATTTTTCAATCAGTTTGATGAACGCCAGCAACAATTCCAGTTGCTTGGCATCTATCGGAATAGCAAGTTCATCCATCCCTTGCAGTAATATCTGTCGACAATTTTCCATTAATACTTAATCAGTAGAGTGATACAGTTATCTTGTTCTCATGCCCTGCATGGAAACGCAGCTTATAGCATTCCCGTCCCGGAGACCGGGAGACAGGGCGTCTATTGCTGAATTCCCACGGAGATCGTGGTAACGAGTCATTTCCAGTGGCTTAGGCCGATTTCTTTTTCAAATACACCAGTAATAAAGAAATGGCTGCCGGTGTAACTCCTGGTATACGCGAGGCCTGGCCCAATGTTTCTGGTTTTTGTAGCGCTAACTTTTCACTCACTTCATTGGACAGCCCTGAAACTTGACTGTAATCTTCGTTGATGGCCAATTTTAAATGATCGTAGCGTTTTGTTCTGTTGATTTCTGTCTGCTGCCGGGCAATATATCCCGAATACTTGGCTTGTATCGCAACCTGCTGAGCCACCTGCTCATCAATAGTTTCCATACCAGCTAACTCAAGTAAGTTATCAATATCAACTTCTGGCCGACATAATAAGCCCATCATACTTGCTTCTTTTTTAAGCTCTTTCCCCCATAATTTCTCAGCTTCCTGCGCTTTATCGGTACCCGCTCTCACCCATTGCTTAGTCAAATCAGTTTGTAATTGTGCAATAGCTTCACGTTTTTGTTGAAAGGCTTGCCAACGCGTATCGTCCACTAAACCTAATTCCCAGCCCTTTTCAGTTAACCGTAAATCGGCATTATCCTCTCTTAGCAATAAGCGATATTCCGCACGACTAGTAAACATACGGTAAGGTTCCTGGGTTCCTCGGGTAATCAAATCATCAATCATTACGCCTATATATGCTTCGTTACGCTGTGGACACCAGCTTTCCAGGTCATTAACCAGTCTTGCCGCATTTAATCCTGCAATCAAGCCTTGTGCTGCGGCTTCTTCATAGCCTGTTGTGCCGTTGATTTGCCCGGCAAAAAACAGGCCTTGCACTGGTTTAGTCTCTAAAGATGATTTTAAATCAATCGGATTAAAAAAATCATATTCGATGGCATAACCAGGACGAATAATAACGGCATTCTCAAAACCCAGCATAGACTGAACTAGCTGACACTGAATATCAAAGGGAAGACTGGTCGAAATGCCGTTGGGATAAACCTCATGTGTTTGCAAGCCTTCTGGCTCCACAAAAATCTGATGGGAGTCCCTATCAGCAAAACGCACGACTTTATCTTCGATAGAAGGACAGTAACGAGGACCGACACCCTCAATCACACCGGTATACATAGGAGAGCGATCCATCCCCAGACGAATAATATCGTGAGTCCGACTATTCGTACGGGTGATGTAACAGGGAATTTGACGCGGATGCTGTTCCCGCCGGCCCATATAAGAAAATACAGGCAATATTTCATCACCCGGCTGTACTTCCAGCTTGTCAAAATCAATAGTTCTGCCATCAATACGTGGCGGCGTACCTGTTTTTAAGCGATCGACCCGAAAAGGTAATTCACGTAACCGTTTTGACAAGGCAATGGATGCCGAGTCACCTGCCCGCCCCCCACTGTAGTTTTCCAAACCAATATGAATTAAGCCACCCAAAAAGGTACCTGTTGTCAAAACCACCGATTTTGCAGAAAAATCCAGTCCCATCTGCGTTTTAACACCGACAACTTTGTCGCCTTCAACGATTAAATCAGAAACCGTTTGTTGAAACAAGGTCAGGTTTTCCTGGTTTTCCAGGATAGTTCGTATTGCTTGCTTATATAAACTACGATCCGCTTGAGCTCGAGTTGCACGAACAGCAGGACCTTTACTGCTATTTAAGGTTCTAAATTGAATACCCGCAAGATCAGCCGCTTTCGCCATGGCTCCGCCTAGCGCATCTATTTCTTTAACTAAATGGCCTTTTCCTATCCCGCCTATAGCCGGGTTACAGCTCATTAACCCTAAAGTATCAATATTCTGAGTGAGCAGTAATGTTTTAACCCCACAGCGCGCCGACGCCAACGCAGCTTCTGTGCCAGCATGGCCACCACCAATAATTATAACGTCAAACTTTTTCTTAAAATCCACAGTCTTTCTATATTCATATAAAGGCTTTATATTAATAGACTATGGCCATTATTCCAATATATTTAAGGAGTTATTATGAAAAAAGACCAATTTCAAAAGCTCAGACGTCTCAATGCATTAAAAATCCGATGACAAAACTCACCTTTCAATTTAACAAAACAGCCGTTTTTAAGGAAAAAAATAGTAACGCATGGCTATTTGCCAAGAGCAAAAACCTGTCCAATTAATTCATACCTGATTCCCGAGATAGCTTTTACAACGACTTCAAGGTCAGGGCTAAAAGGCGTATTAAACCCAATCTTTGCAATACGTGTATCCCCGCTGATCTATGCGCAAAAAAGCCTGCATTCATATTACAGGTGCCGATGGGGGGCTTATATCTTGTTAAGGACGCAGTCACAAACCTTAGACATTTATTCTGGCGGGGCCTCAGGAAATGAGGTTAACATACCTCCCATCCCTTTATTCTTATCGGATGGAAGTAAAAATCACAGCCCTGTTGTTAGCTGTACTTTCCATAAGAATAATCCCATTAGAGACAAGCAGACACTGCTGTTTCCTGAAACAGGAAAGTTATCTGCATTTAAACTTATAAACAGCACAGAACTCTGGTTTTATCACTGCTTTGCAAGTAATATTAACGCAACCTAAACCATCTTTCGTTAATCCATGAAATTTGTACAACTGCCCTTTCTTTTTGCCCTGACTTTAACCGGTTGCATGTTTTATCAGCCCGACTATCTGACCTTGATAACCGCCTTTAAGTTAAATAAAATCATGCAAAATGAGGATATATTTCTGGTGGATGTCCACACCCCCAGACAAAAGCATATAAAAGGCACTGACCTTTTTATACCTTATAACGAAGTGGCGAAATTCAAAGATAAACTGCCTGAAAATAAAACAGCAATTATTTATCTTTATTGTGCCGGCGGACCCATGGGAAATGCTGCAGCCAGATCTCTTTATGCCCTAGGTTACCAGAACCTGGTCAATCTTGAAGGGGGGGCTGATGCATGGCGAAAAGCGGGCTTACCGTTGCAATAAACATAAATTGCCAGCCGCTTTCAAGATAACATTTGCACAGCGACTCCCCCTGCTTATTTGCACCTGACCGGCTGGTCCTGAGGCTGAATACCCTTATCAAGCTGTGAGCCATTAAGAGTTCCGCAATAACATCAACTATTTTGCAGATTCACAGAGCTAGTTAGAAACTCTGCATCTGGCGATAAACCGGATAATGTTAAATCGGCATATTTCACTTTCCCACCGGAATACATCTGATTTTTTATACGCCAAGTAAAAATGGTATAAATTTTATCGCTATGCCACAGCCATGTATGAATATCATAAATCATATAAGGACTGCGCCATTTCCTTATTATGGCTATCTACCGAAACGAATCGTACAAACAGGATTAAGTGAAGTTGAAGTCCACGTACTTGCTACTGATCAAATCTATCTAGGCGTAACTTAACGAGTTCCTTAAGCCCATTCACCTCATCAACTACAAGTGATGCACTATGGTGCTGGACTACCTGTTGTCACAAAACACAGCAATGCGGCTACATTTTGTATCTGCATGATCAAACCTAAAGCACAACTCAGTTTACGAGCAATAAGGCCAACAGATAAGGCATTAGACAACGGATGCAATCCACATGAACAGTGCTTTGTTCAGTTTTTTATCTACAACAGGAAATATCGGGAAAAACAAAAATCTCTCAAGACTCAGTTTCCGGGGGGTATTTACAGGAGGTTATTCTAAGAAATGGTGCCCAGGGGCGGAATCGAACCGTCGACACGAGGATTTTCAGTCCTCTGCTCTACCGACTGAGCTACCTGGGCACTATATTTTTTTGACTTATATCAAGTCTGCATTGATTGTAGATGGTGCCCAGGGGCGGAATCGAACCGTCGACACGAGGATTTTCAGTCCTCTGCTCTACCGACTGAGCTACCTGGGCAAGACACCAAAACAAGCCGCCTATTAAACTAAGTTATCGGCTTTTAGTCAAGAAAAAAAAAGAGTTTCTTGTGCATGCGGTGCTGATTATAAGTGAAAAAAATCATCCATGGCAAGTGTGAGCGCAAACTTCAGCCTGAAACGCTTGCTAAGACATAGGCGATTGAAATCCACGCCACCCTAAAACCGGCATCCATACTGCACGGCTAAGCACATGCTAACCATGGGGTGAGCTCGCTTTGTTATTAAACAAGCGAGCGATAAACCGGAATACTTTTTTTATTCCACTCCATATCCTGGGTAATAACCAAATCATTAACCCAATAAAAAAGATTAACCCGACTAAAAACCAGAGCGGATGGTTTATACATGCCCAGACTCCGCCTATAACGGCAATATCTTCACTGATGGATGCAGTCCAATTCGTGAAGGGTTCAGGGGAACTGTTGATGATGACCCGAGAGCCGGATTTTGCCGCGTGCGTGATAGCGGCTAAACCACCTCCTAACAGTGCAGCAGCAATGTCTATTGCAGGATTTAAATCCCCTATCGCTCCGGCGGCCAACATGGCTCCGGCCGGGATTCGAATGAAGGTATGGATAGTGTCCCAGCCCGTGTCTATGCCTGGAATTTTATCTGCAAAAAATTCCACGCAATACATCAAGCCGGCGGCCCCCATAACCATAGGGTGTGCCACTATTTGTAAATCGGCAGGCAAGTCTATATTACCTGTACTCGCGAGATAACCTAAAGTAAACAAGGTCGCATAGAGATTAATGCCACTTGCCCAAGCCAACCCCATTGTTAATGCGAGTGTGGTTGACACCTGATCTAACGCTTCCATAAAAAAACCTTTGGTAATGTTTAACGGGGAAGAGTAGCATTTTGTTGATGAATATTAACTGAAATGCTTTTATTTCCACTCTTTTATTGAGCGTTAAGGTATTTATTTTATCATTGAGCGTTACTTGGTACTTTCTAAAAATATTCAACCCTAATACCCTCACATTAGCTAATACTTGATCCTGCATAAAACTGTGGTTAGGTTTTTTACTGATTCATAGCCCATTTCCAATGCCGGATTTTTTTGTAAATAAAGCATCCGTAAACCATTAGCTGTCTGTTTTTTTGCGGTACGTATTTACTAGGAATTAATGTCTAAATCTGACATCTTAGACTGAAACAAAGCAACGAAGCCTTGTTAGAACCAGCATGCAATGAATCCGTAGGTGGCACAGTATTCTATTCCCGCTGAAGCGAAAAACAATCCCATTAAGGCCTAAACAAGTATAATTCTGACACCGAAATAACATGAGATAACAGCCCAATCAGGGGCTTATTCAAGAGAACGTCATTCTCTCTTCGCCACTATTTTAGGGTAAAAATACCAGCAGATATAAAGCAATAACCCTGAGCCTGCAAGAACACAAAGTGCCAATACCGGGTTAGTGCGTAAAAGAACTTTAGCAGCGCCCAGCATTAAAAGCACAACCAATATAATGACTAAATTAAAAAAATGTTTCAAGGTTGGTTCCTGTCTGTGATACTGTTTTAGTGTAGTGGAAGTGTGAAATGTTGTAAATTATTTCAACGAAAAATTGCTATAGTCAGTTTCCTGTCAATCAATAAGATAATTGGCAAGACCTAACTCACCTATATTGCGCAGGGTTTCCAATGGTATTATTCAAGGCATCACCTAGGGCTTACATAGCAGGCGACATAGCCAGCACTGCCACGCAAAAAAACCAACAAAAAACAGTAAGATGGCGAGAGTATTTGTGGTCAGCTGCCTAAGCACGCTGGCTTTTTTAACATATGGAGATAAAGCATGACTCTAACAGTTGAATTGGTAGAAGAAATTAAGGTTATAACACTCTATAACTTAGCCTCTATACAAGAAGGCATTAAAATTCATGGCTCGGCAAAACCCGAATTGATCAACGCGGCAGCAAGATTGTTTGAGAAAGGTCTTATTTCTCAACCTGATGGCGGCTATTTAACCGATTTAGGCATTGAAGTGGCAGAACATGCCCAGGCAGTGCTGCAAACATTATCCTCTGAATAAATAAACTGATTTTTATCGCTGACCGGTATTTATGTCCCTAGCCCATAACAGATAGGCAGCTCATATCACGGTTAATGTCATTGCAAAAATAAAGACAAAAACAATAAGAAATGTAAATAACACCTCTTTAGTCAATGCTTGTTGCGCGCGCTTAAGTTGTAACAACAAAGCCTGCTTTTTATCATCCGCTTGAAAAACAGTTTTCATCTGGCCTTTAAAACTGTTTTTTTCTGCCTCTGCAGCTTCTTTGGCCAGGATGCCATCAATTTTTGAATTCAAACTATTACAATGCGGACATCTGTCCGCTACATTGCTAATCGGTTGCTTACAATTACTACAGTAACTCATCTTAATATTCCTCGATCAAATAATGAAAAATTTTCCTGATAATATATCATCAGGAAAATAAGGGTTAGCGCGATTAATGATCTGCGCCCCCAGAAAGTTATTTTCTTTTGCTGTACCTTTTTAAGTGCTTCTTGCACTTTTTTATGACTCTTTATTTTTTTCCACTGTTGGGTTTTTGCCTCAGCCATCGTCAACTAAAGGTGATATTCCAGTCATGCATCAATTTCATTCAGCACTTGCATGAGACTACCTTGTCCGGACATATTTGACCGGCCCAACCTAGTGACAACCCTGGGTTTTAATTTTTCGGGTAATTCATCAAATTTTTCTGACAGTGCCTTTGGTTTTTTTCACGCGGTGATTTGTACCCGTTATTTTCAGCCCTCTACTGGTCATATTCATCCCGCCCAACATCCGTTAATTGACAAGAATATTTTTATCGAACAGTATATTACTAGATCTAAGGTTGCCATAAATAACATTATTTTGATAAGCAAAGGCAAGGCCTACGCCAATATCTCAAAGCGTTCTTAAAACCTCATCTCAGGGCATAGTCACCATTAAGCGGTCTGGCAATGAACCCCCGTTTAAATACTCCACCCCGATAATATACATCCACTCATTATTCGAAGCCCCGTAAATTTTAACGATATACTTGTGACTCAGTGGTTTTAATAAATCAATTTCATCAAAACCTTTGCTCCACACCGGGCATTTTTTTATAATGATCAGCTGATGGTCTTTATTATTCCCATACCCATAAGTCGCACTGTCATTTGTTGCTTTAATAATATCTAATAAAGCAACCCTTTTTTAGACTGCGTACTAGAACTGCTAACAAGATTCGTCTATACAGCACCTATTTTTTACAACGAATGGCATTTGTTAGCCGATAACTGACTTTATTATTGCATGCTGCGTTTTTTAAAACAGCCTTAGACTCACATTCGAAATGGAAAACTATGATTGATTTACTGTTGATTTCTGCACTTCTGTTGCTTGGCTGGTATTGGTCTAACGCCATGAAAGCTAGAGAAATAGCCTATGCTGCTGTCGTCATACACTGCAAGAAAATGGAGGTGCAATTATTAGATGAATATGTAGCTTTAAATGGCTTCTGGCTTAAAAGAAATGAACAAGGTAAGTTTATGGGCTGGCGTTCTTATCAATTTGAATTCACCTCAACCGGTGAAGAGCGTTATCATGGCAAAGTCATTATGCTAGGAAGACAAGTAATTAACATCCAATTAGACGCATATAGAATTTAAGACAATGGCTAAAAAAAACAAACACCAACAAGTCTCGCCTGAAACCCAAGAGCAATCATTAAAGCTAGCGAAAGCAACGCAACGCCCAGGGCAAACCAAGGAACAAACCAAGTTAATCGCTCAAGGGATACAAAAAGGAATTGATCAGTATAAAAAACAACAAAAGGTAAAGTCTCGAGAATTAAATAAAAAACTGCATAAAGTCTCACAGAAGTTATCGTCTACAGCGGAAGAAACGGATATTCAGCTTAAGGAAAATATTATCTATAAGCAGGCTAAGTTACCTTGGTTTTTATTGCTGACCAGCTGGGCAGGTTTTGCAGTTTACTATTTTATGCCGTTGACTAAGCCCCTGTTATAAACCGAACTCAAATAATATTTTCACTGAAACAAAAAGAATAAAAGCAGAAAACCCCATATAAAGAATAAACTGTAAGGGGTTTCTTAAAAAAGAATCCCTTAACCGTTTATGCTCTCCTGCTTTTTTCAGTTGCTGGTAAATTTCTTTTTGCTCGGCTGATCGATAACGATGATAAGCCTCAAGTAATTGTTGCGCTTCGTCAAGGTCCTGATTGTTGCGCAGCCAAAGAGCAGGCATAGAAACCCCCCAGTTGCCAGCCGATGTTTCATAGAAATCGATTGCTTTTTCGGTTAATAAACATTTAATTTCATATGCTTCATCTTCGGGGACGCCGCGTAAAGAAAAAAGTAATGTCGCCATGACGTTATTAATGGTATAAAAAATAAACAAGATAGCATATTTCAGATTTTAAGTTTTAATGAAAAAATGTCCATGGGCTTTATCGTCAATCGCTGAAGAACACTATCACGATCATGAATGGGGTGTACCCGTTCATGATGACCGCACATTATTTGAGTTCTTGATTCTAGAAGGGACTCAAGCGGGTTTAAGCTGGTCAATCATCTTAAATAAACGCCAGGGCTATCGCGATGCCTTTAATAACTTTAATGCCGAGAAAATGGCTCATTATGACACCACAAAAATTCAACAGTTATTAAACAACCCGGACATTATCAGGAATAAACTTAAAATCAATGCAGCCATCAGCAATGCTAAAGTCTTTCTAGATATACAGCAGACATATGGCTCTTTTAATCACTATATCTGGCAATTTACCCAGGGCAAAAGCATACAAAACCACTGGCAACAAAGCCATGATGTACCCGTGATGACAGAAGCATCTGAACAAATGAGTCTCTGTCTAAAAAAAGATGGCTTCAAATTTGTAGGCGCAACAATTTGTTATGCCTATATGCAGGCCGTGGGCATGGTCAATGACCATACCGTAGATTGTTTCAGACACCCTCAAATAAAGGTACTTTAAAATGACCCAGTTTGCACAGGCCGAGCAGTTGATTCTCTCTCAGCAGACATTATTATTATCCACTGTTTCCGCAACAGGAGACCCTGAATGCAGTTATGCTCCTTATGTCAGAGATCAGCAGGGGGTGTTTTATATTTTTGTCAGTGAACGGGCAAGCCATACCCAAAACATGTTACAAACCGCGCTTGCCAGCATCTTATTTATTCAGCCAGAACAACAGGCGGAAAATATTTTTGGCCGTGAACGCGTAGTGTTTGCCTGTACAGTGCTTGAAATCCATCGTCAGCAGAGCGATTTTGAAACTCAACTGCAAGCCATGAAAGAAAAATTTGGTGAAACTATCGATTTATTACGTAATTTAGGTGATTTCCACCTACTGGCTTTAACACCGGTGGATGGCAAATATATCGCAGGATTTGGTCAGGCATTCGTCATGCCTGTAGATTAGGCATGACTGCAAGTACAGGGTTGATCGCCAGCAACAAATCCAGCCACCTGTTTTAGTCGATGTGCATTCAGGGCTTGCACATCAACCCGGCCTATATCAAGTGTTTTTCCTAGCCCTACCGACAAGGACTGCCTGAGCGCATCAACATGCGACAGCTGACAACTCCCACTTGACTGCATTCAATTCCAGCCGAAAGCCCATAGACAGGCATCACTCGCCACTTTTCTAACCGCGCTATGCTGGGGGGCTAAGATATATTGTGATTGCTTCGGGGGCCAAACAGGTATTTTGATTACAGGCCTGTAAATTTAAGGTCACTTTAAGTGCTTGCGCTTTAAACACTGGATTGGTCATTAAATGCGCGGTAATTTTAAACACACCTTGATACAATGCCAACGCTTGTCGGTTGATCTGGGTTTGAATGAGATCAGGTTCAGGATAATCAATCTGACGCAACTGCCAGTATTGCTGGTCGAGCACGTTGATCGTGGTAGCGATAAGGTCTTGTTGCACAGGTTGGTGACTATTAATATGCCAATCTGCCTGACTGCTGAAATGAATCTCCAGCACATATTGCTGGCGAACCTTTGTGCGTCGAAGCTGAGCATCTATTTTGATGGCACCATTTGCCGCGTATTGATGCGCACTCACTTCCCCCTTTTTTAATTCATCCAGTTGTGCCAGCAAATAAGCATAGGCCACGGGCTGACGTGCAATATCGCTGGCAAACGCCTGCAATATCCGGGTGGCATGATCGCTATACGACTGCTGACCTGTGCGTTTAAATAATTGCTGAAAAACACGCATAGCCACTGCATTTCCTGAAGGTAGCGCACTGTCAAACGCATCGCCAGACTGGGTGAACAGTAATGGGTCTCGCCCCATAACCAACATTCCGGACGGCTTATCCAGAAACTTATCCAGCATTTCATTGGCAATCATTTCTGCCTTTAAAAGAAAGGACTGGTCACTGCTGACATCATATAAAGCGATTAAAGCTTCTGCCAAATGCGCATAATCTTCCTGTTTAGCATGAATCGAAGCTTTGTGATCAAGATTGATTCGCCATAATACATTGGCTGCCGGGCGTTGCGATTGCCACAAGGCATTAGCCGCAGTTTTAGCCGCAGTAATATACCGGGGTTCATTTAAGATATCACCGGCTTCAGCCAAGGCAGTGATCAACATGCTATTCCAGGCCACAATGATTTTGTCGTCTGTTAACGGCGGTATTTTTGTTTGACGGTACTGTCTTAAAGACGCTAAGAGAGCATCAAGTCGCGTGAGTAAAGCCTCAAGTGACTGCTGCTGTTGACTGGCGATCTGTGCCAGTGAGGTCTGCAAAAACAAGATATTGTTACCTGCAAAATTTCCTTGTTCTGTCAGCCCAAATAAATCAATGATAAAAGTCGCATCAGCGGCCTTGAGTACTTGTTTAATTTCGCCCACCGTCCAGACAAAGTAGGTGCCTTCTTCCCCTTCACTATCCGCATCAGTAGCCGAATAAAATACCCCCTGACGACTGCTCATATCCCTGAGCACATAATCCAGCGTTTGCCGGACTACACGAGCATACAAAGGGTTCAGGGTTAATCGATAAGCCCTGCTGTACACTCTGGCTAAATAAGCCTGGTTATAGAGCATTTTTTCAAAATGCGGTATCCGCCATTGCACATCCGTGGCATATCGATGAAATCCACCGCCTACCTGATCATATATTCCGCCTTGTAACATCGCTGATAAGGTGAGATTGATAGCATCTAATAGTGCTCCTTCGTTTTGTCTTTCGGCTACTTGCAGCAAGAATAACAACAACGGTTCGTTAGGGAACTTCGGTGCCTGACTAAAACCACCCTTGTGCTGATCTAAACGCGCCAATATTTGTTGCACCGCAGTTTGCACCACGGACTGCTCCAGAACCGTCAGCTGATTTTTCTTTGCCGTTTCATTGCTCACTGCAGTCGCAAGTTGATCAGCCTGTTCAAGCAACATTTGATGCTGATTTCCCCAGGCCGTTTTAACTTGTTCCAGTAAATTAATAAAGTGGGCTTGCGGATAGTAAGTGCCACCAAAAAAGGGTTTACCCTCCGCTGTAATGAAAGAGGACATAGGCCAACCACCTCGTCCTGTAAATAAGGTCACCGCTGTCATATACGTGCTATCAATATCAGGGTGTTGTTCCCGATCGACTTTGATGGCAATAAAATGTTGATTCAGTAGTTTTGCCACCTCAATACTTTCAAAACTTTCTTCTTCCATCACATGACACCAGTGACATGTTGCATAACCTATGGAAAGAAATATAGGTTTATTTTCACCTTTGGCCGCCGCAAAAGCATCTGCCCCCCAGGGATACCAGTTAACCGGGTTATGTGCATGCTGTAACAGATAAGGAGAATCCGTCAGAATCAGGCGATTGGTATAAATAGGCTGCTTATTGCTGATATGCCGCGTTCGGGCCTGATAATCACTGCCCTTGTTTTTTAAGGCCTTGGTGAGTTGTGTTTGCAAGGCTTTGGAATAGGTCACTTGAGCAGTATCGTTGTTAGCAAAACCAGTAGAGCTGAACATAGCACACCCCAGCATAATAAGTAATCGGACGAAAGTTTGTTGCATCATTATTTTCGCATCCTCGTGACTGACATTCAGCCCTTGTATACCTCATTGCAATCATGCTGTGTCATCCTCTGTAAGCAGCTTCAGTGCTCTTCTTGCCCTTGCTGCGAAGAAAGAACCTTGCAACCTTTTACCGAGTCCACGGCATCCTCCGCAAGCAATTAAGACTGAATCTAATATAAGAAAAACGGGGGAAACATGTCAACTGAATACGCCGACTCACAACCTCCCCCAACCGTATTGCTCCAATCATGGGCCGAGCAGCCTTTCCAAAAACATCGCATAAAACTGCTCTGACCTGAAAGTTTAGGCATTGGATCCGGGTTTTTTATCCCAACCTTTTTCCGCTAAAGTGCTTTGCCCTGCAGGTTTTTTCATCGCAGATTTTGTTTCAGCCGGTTTCTTTAGCCATTATCCGCGTACCTAACAGCATCGTAACCTAGCGTGCAAAAATGCCAGCAGGTTTATCTCTGTATATACTACGAGGACCGCGTGCGATGACTGGCTTTATGTTTTGCATTCTGCCAATCAGGATGCAAATTGCAAGAAGCAGCAAGCCATAAAACAGCAAGACATTGAATAATAACACCTTACAAGATGGCGCAATAATTGCTCCACCTAGTAGGCAGGATACGCTTCTTAAGCTTATTTCCTGTAATCGCCGACGTCAAGTGAACTCGGTGACACACAGAAACTATTTAATAACTTGTTAGGCTTTTATTCGCCCAAAGTCTAAACGCTACATTTTCAAAATGGGCGTCAGAGAATAAAATGAAGACACTGAATATAAAATTACTTTTAGTAGTGCTAGCCTTTTCAATATCTACTTTTGCATACGCGGCAACTGTAGATATTTATTTTGATGATTACCAGAAAAGAACATCGTTAGCTACAATAGAAGATTCACGAATTACATAACAATCGCTTGGCTTTAACATATCCAGAACCTGACTTTATATTTAAAATAAATGTAGGACAAAAAATGAAAAAATACCTATTTTTGAGCTTAATTCTTTGCTTAGAAACAACAAATGCGGCTAGCATTAATAATTTTTCTGGTGGTTATGATGTAAGTAATTGGAGCCAATCGTTAAATGGTGGAACCATAGATACATCAGGTGCTCCTAATTCAATTATTGAAACTAGTAGTAATCTTGATCCTGATTTTATCTCTAATAATACAAGTGCTGATACTGATTTTACAATAGCATCATTGGGTAGTGGATTAGTAAATTTTGGTTGGTTGTATAATACGTCAGACTGGGACTCGAGTTATGACCCATTTGGCAGCTTACTAAATGGAGTTTTTACACAAATAACCGTTGATGGTATTTCTACTAGTCAGTTTGGCACAACATCACTTATTGTGGCAACTGGTAATATTTTTGGTTTTCGAGCTCATTCTACAGATTCAGCCTTTGGTGCAGCGACTACAACTATCTCAAATTTTTCAGCTCCTTCAGCAGTACCTGTCCCAGCAGCCGTATGGCTATTTGGTTCTGGTTTAATGGGGCTTATTGCAATGCGAAAAAAACCATCCCACCTATCTGCACTCTCAGCCTAACCCCTGCCTTCAGTTCACTGCAAAAAAGTCGCTGCTCTCGTCGCACGGCTTTTTGCATCAAGTGCTGTAGTCACTCTCTCAAGTGAAAAGTCATTCATCGACTATCACCAAGAATCGAGGTCTGCCTTTCAAGGCGACCCTCTAAATAATGCTGTGTCACCGCCGAAATTTAATTAAAACCTAGCCCGCGGTGTGCAAATTCAATCATAAATCGATTCAACGCCATTTCCATTTGCTGGATGCGTCCTGAACAGCCAGGACAAAAACTTTTCAAGCCACCACCTTAATCGTACTGCCAGTGCATGAACCTGTAACCTCAATCCGCTGTGACATTTGCTCTTTTAATTCAGAAACATGAGAAATAATGCCAATCGTTCGCCCTGTCGATTGCAGATCAATTAGGGTATTAACCGCCAACTGTAATGAGTCCTGATCTAAACTACCAAAGCCCTCATCAATAAACAGAGTATCCAATTGAATCCCGCCCGAACGTTCCTGTACCACATCTGATAAACCCAAGGCTAATGCCAGAGAAGCCATAAATGATTCGCCTCCTGATAAGGTAGCAACAGGTCTGGTTTTACCCGTATAGGCATCATCAATCGCCAAATCTAACCCTGCCGTGGTATTTCTTTTTTGCTGCTGTTCATTTTGGCGAATCAGCCGGTATTGTCCTTTACTCATAATATGTAATCGCTCACTCGCGATACTGAGCACTTGATCTAAAATATTGCCTAATACAAATCGCTCTAAACTCACTCGCACATTGCCTCGGCCTGAAGCCGCTTTAGCTAAAGTGCCGACTATTTCATACTGTTTTTTTATTGCAAGTTGTTGCTGTTCAATTTGTTGTACTTTATTCTGCGTATCAATAAGTTTTTTATGCTGCTGACTAGCGGTTGTCCATAGACCTTCAGCCAAGGTAAATGCATGACTTAATGCGTTTAATTGCTGTTGTAGTTTGACTACATCAGGGCGCTCTTTAGCTGATAACTGTTGCTCCAGCAAACCGAGCTCTGCTTGTAATGTTGTGACCGCTGTATCATGTACTTTGACATCTTGCTGCAGAACCCTAAGCGCCTCTTTACCCATTTGTGCATTTGCAAATACCTGCTGTGTGGCAAATTCACTTTCTACCAAGGCTTGTTGCCATAGCTGAGCTTGCACTTGCTGACGGGATTCCAAATCTGCAAGGCTCTTATGCAATGCGATTACCGTTGCTTCCAGAGAAGATTGCTGGGTTAAAGCATCCGTCAGTTCCTTATGCGCGTTTTGATGCTGAGTTTCCAGAGCTTTAATCTTTTTTTCAATTTTTGCCAGCACCTGTGCAATGACCTCAGAACTTCTATATTCCTCTGGTAATGCTGTATTAGCAGACTCTAACTCAGTTTCAGCCGTTGCTTTAGCTGCGGTTAATTCAGGTAATTGACCCTCCAGCACTTGCATCTTCTGAGCAATAGGTAAGCGCGCCTGTTCTTGATCCCTCAGATCTTGCTTCGCTTTGAGTAATTGAATTTCTTTAGCCTCAATGGTCTTTAAATCCTGCTCTAATCTCTTATAAACTTGCTCTATTTCTAGCACCGACTTTCTAGCCTCATCACCTAATGCCGTCGCTAAAGCATTAATATATTTTTGTTTATCTGTGACCACATGCAAACAGCCCATCATGCTTTCTTTATTCGCATTCATCACCTTAAATTGGTTCGCCTGCGCTTGACGCGTCTGCTCCACCGCTGCTTGATTAATGTCTGCTGCATCTGCCGCAAAATGCGCAGGATCAGGATGCTCAAGACTGCCACACACAGCACAAGGCTGATGCTCCTCAAGTTTTGCGGCCAGTACCGCAGCTTGATTAAAAAACCACAGCATTTCTATACGATTGGCTTCTTTTTCCAGCTGTTTAAAACAAGTATCCGCTGACTCATAATGCGCTTTTTGTTGCTGATAAGCCTGATTCACAACCTCCAGTTCAGTACGCGCTTCTGCCAATTCAAGACGTTGATCATAACGTCCTTTAGCCTTCAACTTTTGCTCAACAATATCGGCTTTAATAACCGTTGCCTGCGCTAACGCTTCAAGCTCTTTGTGTAATGAGATTAACGCTTGTTCAATGGCTTTATCTTGCTGCTGTAATGCCGTTTTTTTAGCTATTGCCCGCTCGTGATACTCCCCGACCCTTAACGCAGTCGCTTTGAATGCTTGATATGCCGCTAATTTATCCCGATAGCCGCTGATCTTGCTTTCTTCGGCTTTCAGCGTATCTCGTTGCTGGTAACTCTCTGTCACAGTATTTACTGCAACCTTTGCCTTATTAACACGACAACCTGCTTTTTCCTTATCGCTGTGCGCATTATTAATTGCGGCCTGCTTCTCTTTAACATCCTGGAAAACAGCTTGTAAAGTTTGCCAGGTTGGTGCAATTGATGCCGCTCGTTCGGCCTTTACGATACGAGATTTATCCACTTTAATCTCATCCGCCTTTTGCCGATAAGCTTCCCATTCCTGTTGTTTACTATTGCGGCGCGCAAAAGTTTGGCCTAAAGCTTCTGAGGTTTCCAACACTATTGCCGCTTGTTGTTTTTTATCAGCAGCCAATTCTTTATCTTTTTTCCCGGCCTCTAACAAATGAACAGCATCCTCAATAGCTTTTTCTAATGCTGCACTTTCTGTAAGTCCCACATCAGCAAACGCCTCGGTTTTCCTCTCTTCAAAGCTTTGATTCTGCTTATCTATCGCCCCGGCTTTATCCTTAAGTAACTGTTCGATTCGCTGGTATATTTCAGTTTGAAACAGTGTGGATAAAATGGTCTGCCTGTCATCCGATTTTGCCAATAATAATGCCCGAAATTTGCCTTGCGGCAACACCATAACTTGCAGAAACTGCGCGGATGACAACCCTACAATCTCTTTAATTCTGTCATCCGCATCTCTGTTCTTTTTAGCGACTAAGGTTTCTTCCTTACCCCCTTGCAGAATCCGCCTTAAATGCGCCGTTGATTTGTGTTCGGTTTCCCCTCCTCCTCTTTTGGAAGGTCGCATTTGAGTCGGCACACGGGTAATACGATAGCGATCGTCTCTAATACTAAAT
>Ga0310122_10000461_pt1 | contig 25620 bp, 28 predicted proteins | sample CB6_Bottom_1051__FD_203503 | JGI IMG/M metagenome (GOLD analysis project Ga0310122, IMG submission 203503) | Marine microbial communities from Western Arctic Ocean, Canada - CB6_Bottom_1051 | ecosystem: Environmental > Aquatic > Marine > Oceanic | place: Canada: Western Arctic Ocean | collected...
CATGTTGTAGAACAGGTGGCCAGTGAAGTTTTTATACCTCTTACCGTAGGGGGAGGGATCAGAGAACTAGAAGATATTCGACGGATGCTGAATGCCGGTGCTGACAAAGTCGGGATTAACAGTGCTGCGGTCTTTAGGCCTGAGTTTGTAAGGGAAGCCGCAGAAAAATTTGGTTCACAATGTATTGTCGTGGCGATTGATGCCAAAAAAGTCAGTGATAAAAATAAACCCGATCGCTGGGAGATTTTCACCCATGGTGGTCGCAAATCTACAGGTCTTAATGCCATCGACTGGGCGATCAAGATGGTGGAGTATGGGGCGGGTGAAATTTTACTGACCAGTATGGATAGAGATGGTACCCGGGAAGGATTTGATTTGGTTTTAACTCGGGCGATCAGTGATGCCGTTTCGGTACCTGTCATTGCCTCAGGCGGTGTGGGTAATCTGCAGCATTTAGCCGATGGTGTGAATAAAGGTAAAGCCGATGCGGTGTTAGCCGCCAGTATTTTTCATTTTGCTGAATACAGTGTGGAACAAGCTAAACTGCATATGCAATCGGAAGGTATTGAGGTGCGTTTATAATGGTTGAATCCTGGCTGGATGAGATACGCTGGACTGAAGAGGGTCTGGTTCCGGTGATAGCTCAGCTGGCAGAGAGCAATAGAGTGGTGATGTTTGCCTGGATGAACAGGGCGTCGCTACAACTCACGGTAGAAAGCGGTTATGCTGTTTATTGGTCAAGATCAAGACAGCGTTTATGGCGTAAAGGTGAAGAATCAGGACATCAGCAAAAAGTCATTGATATACAGTTGGATTGTGACGAAGATGTGATCTTGCTGAAGATAGAACAAATAGGGGGTATTGCTTGTCATACCGGCAGACAAAGCTGTTTTTATAGAAGTCTGGTTGAAGGGCGATGGCAAGCCACAGAAGCGGTATTAAAAGACCCCAGAGACATTTATAAATAATGCAGGCTGGATCAACGGTGGGTGATCCAGTGAACGATGAAAATGTTGGATTAGGCTCCGCTTGTCCAGCCTTCGGAAGAGTACAAATGAGTGAAGTTTTACAGCAATTGGCAGACATATTAGAGCAGCGTAAAAAGCAGTCTGCTGATGAATCCTATGTGGCTAGCTTATATGCGAAAGGTCTGGATCATATCCTGAAGAAAATCGGTGAAGAAGCCACGGAAACCATCATTGCGGCAAAAGGTGGAGATAAACAGCAAATTGTCTATGAGACGGCTGATTTATGGTTTCATTCCATGGTGATGTTGGCGGATCAAGGTTTAGGGCCGGAGGATGTGCTGGCCGAATTACAGCGCCGATTTGGTTTGTCGGGGCTAGAAGAAAAGGCGCAACGCAGTCAAAAATAAACAAGTGGACTATTGAGTATGGTTCCACTGTGAATAGCGGCTAATCAAAACAAGATGTATCAGGAGTAAAGAAATGGGTATGAGTATTACTCAATTATTAATAATACTGGCAATAGTGATTGTTTTATTTGGCACTAAGCGTTTACGCAATATTGGCGGTGACCTGGGTGGCGCCATCAAAGGTTTTCGCTCCGCCATCAAGGACGGTAGTGAAGATAAGAAAATTTCAGAAGAAGAAGGCAATGCTATTGATAGTGATGTCGTTTCCAGCAGCGATGTGAATTCAACCAAGTCAGAAAAATAGTATGTTTGATGTTGGTTTCTGGGAATTGTGCCTGGTGGGTCTGGTCAGTTTACTGGTGATAGGGCCTGAAAAGTTACCAAAAGCAGCACGAGTGGCCGGTTTCTGGCTGGGTAAAACTCGCAATATGCTGGCCTTAGCCAAAGCAGAAATGCAGCAGGAGCTGCAGGCTGAAGAAATGCGTCAAATTCTTAAAGAGCAAGCAGGGGGCGAAGAAATTAAAACCCTGATCGAAGACAGTTCTGATGTCGTCAGTGACATCAAGACGACCTTAAAATCTTTGCCTGAAGAGCCTAAGTAATACAAATTTATGAGCCATAATGAACCCGGTCCGGTCTTTGAAGACCAGCCTTTTATCAGTCATTTAGTCGAGTTACGTAACCGTTTATTACGCGTTGTGGTATTTATTCTCGTGGTGTTTTTATGTGCAGCCCCCTTTGCCAATGAGATTTATGCTTTTTTAGCCGGTCCTTTACTCCAGCATCTGCCTGAAACAAGCAGCATGATAGCAACCGATGTTGCCTCCCCTTTTTTTACACCTTTCAAATTAGCCTTAGTGGCTTCCATTTTTATTTCTGTTCCGGTGGTTTTTTATCATTTCTGGGGGTTTGTTGCGCCAGGCTTGTACAGACATGAAAAGAAAATGATTTTGCCTTTATTGGCCGCAAGTACCGGGCTTTTCTATTTAGGTGTGGCATTTGCTTATTTTGTGGTTTTCCCCCTGGTGTTTGGATTTTTAACTGCAGCTGCACCCGAAGGGGTGGCGGTAATGACCGACATCACTAAATATCTGGATTTTGTATTGACCCTGTTTTTTGCTTTTGGCTTGTCTTTTGAAGTCCCTATTTTTACCATTGTCTTGGTCTGGACAGGGCTCGTTTCACGGCAAAGTCTGGCAGAAAAACGGCCTTATGTGATTGTAGGTGCTTTTATCTTAGGCATGTTTTTGACCCCTCCGGATGCTATTTCACAAACCTTATTAGCGATACCGATCTGGATGTTATTTGAAGTGGGTTTGTTATTTTCGAGGCTGTTCGAGAAGCGTTCCGAATCCTCAGCGGTATAAAGCACCGCTAGCCAGCAATTGCTAAGCTTCACTATTGGGATGAATAAGGTCAGATTTCAAATGCTGAGCACGCAATATGTTGGCTAGGCTATCAAGATCAATAGCGGGGTGGATGGCAATAGCCATTTGCTGGTAAAGTTCAGTGCTACGCATAAAAAACACAGCCGGTTCCGGCACTCCCTGCATGACAACTCTGATTAGCTTCGGCTATCATGGGTGTTAAATTAGCTTGCACTTATTGTTGGGGCATCTTCCTTAACAGATCATTTCCTCGTATAAGAATTAAGTAGTTCAGGTTGATACTGATCCGGTAAAGCGGCTGCTTGGACGCAGTTTGGTGCGGGCCCTTTCGCCAGGCTGACCTGCAGTAATGACTTAATGAATGCTGAGTTTGCTTAATATAGAGGGGTAGCTGGTAGCCCTGTTGCATCCGTCAGATGCTCCCCAATGCAAGAATGGCAGGAGCTTGAGGGCGTTTGCTGAAAACAGGATCGACTTTGTACCAGCAGACGGCACAGAAATAACACCATAACGGCTTTGTTCATGAGGATAAGCTATAGCATTTTAGGTTAGGCAATGAAAAAAAATGTATTAATTACCGGTGCGGCCAAACGGATAGGGGCATCTTGCGTACGTATGTTTCACCAGCAAGGCTGTAATGTTTTTTTACACTATAGATCATCCAAACAGGAGGCACTTCAGCTTTCTGAAGAATTAAATCATATCCGGCCCGACTCAGTAAAAATAATGCAGGCGGATTTGTTAAATAGCGATGAATTATCAGCACTTGCTCAACAGGCTGAATCCGCGTGGGGTACGTTGGATGTTCTGGTAAATAATGCATCGACATTTTATCCCCGCTCGGTCGCTATGGTCACCGAGCAAGATTGGGAGATAGTGTTAGGTAGTAATTTAAAGGCCCCTTTTTTTCTTTCTCAGCACTTAGCCGGTGCATTGGCTGCAACGCATGGCTGCATTATCAATATCATTGACGTTTATGCCGAACGAGGGCTTATGGGTTATCCAGTCTATAGTATTGGCAAAGCAGGGCTGGCAAGTATGACTAAGGTCCTGGCTAAAGAATTAGGGCCTGATGTAAGAGTTAATGGGGTGTCTCCGGGGGCTATTTTATGGCCGGAAAAAGATTTGACGGAGCAGGAAAAAGCCGAGATTTTGCAGCGGGTGGTTTTAAAAAGGAAGGGGGAGGCTGAAGATATTGCTAAAGCAGTCTGTTATTTGGCGAAAGATGCGCATTATATGACGGGACAAATAATAACCGTCGACGGAGGGCGTTCACTGTTTTGCTAAAAGACCATGCCTGAGGGCCACAGCGTGATTGCCAGGCATGGAACCAAACGTCAGACTACTTCATGCACAGATTTACTTTTCTATGGCAACGGGCTCTGTTATAAGTATTTTTTTTGCATTTACTATACATCTTTTTTGCGTTAGGTTTTAACTGGAGATATTGCAAGCAGCTTGGCTTAGTTGTTGTGGCTGTCTGGCTTGCTGCCGGTATGGTGTTAGCTGGTTCAATTTCTTTTTCAACTGCCATCGCAGGGCTTGTCGACATAGCGAACAAAAGAGCGGGCATAAGAAGGAAGATGCTTGATTTGGTTTTTTTGTGAGTATGATTCATATGTAATGGAATTTCATTAGAAAGTGTGGTTATTTGCCAGGCTTGATAAGCAAGATGGCTAAAAGTGCGTTTATACGCCAAAATTTATAGGGATAATCGTTTGTTTAAGATTAGATTTATCGTAACCACGCCATAATGTAGCATAATTTATTTGTCGAGTAGGGTGTATTAACTCAGGGGCAATTTCGGCAAGGGGTTCAAGTACAAAAGCATAAAGTTCTATTTCATCGCGTGGCAGATGCAAGCGACCATCGCTCATGATCAAGTCACCGTAGAGAATTAGGTCTAGATCCAGTGTTCTTGCGGCATATTTTCGACTGTCACGTGTTCTGCCGTGATTCAGTTCAATATGTCTGAGAGTTTTAGCGACTGCTTTAACTTCAAGGTCCGAATTAAATTGCACCACCAGGTTATGAAAATCATTGCCTTCAAAGCCAACTGCTGCAGTTTCATAAAGGCTGGAGATAAGCAGGGGGCCAAACTCTTCTTTCAGTGCATGTAAGCTGGAAGGGATGTGGATCTCTTTATCAATATTGCTACCAATGCTAATGTAACCTGTGGGCATGGCTTATTTTACTCCGCGTTCGATTATAATGCCAACATCCCGGGCACGACTGATGGCGCCTCTCTTATTCAGGGTGACTTTGACCCAAGGCGTATTAAATTCAGTCAATAAAATATGGGCGATTTCCTCTGCTAGTTTCTCGACCAAAAAAAACGTACTTTGTTCAACAAAGGAGACGATACGCTCAGAAACAGCTTTATAATCCAGGGTGTGTTGAATGTCTTCGGTTTCCGCTGCTTTTCTTATGTCAAAAGCCATTTCAATATCAAGCACTATGGTTTGCTTGGTTTCTCTTTCCCAGTCATAGATGCCGATGATGGTGGCGGCTTCTAATGCACCTAAAAAAATGATGTCCATTATGGTTTCCGGTTAAAATAAAAACACTAAGTATCAGGGAAATGTCTTTGCTATACAAGTTTGATTATCAGGAGATGAAATGATTGAGTGGATATTAGTGCCTTTGGCATATTTGATTGGCTCGGTATCAAGTGCCATTATTGTGTGTCGATTAATGGGTCTTGAAGATCCACGAGAGCAGGGGTCTGGAAATCCGGGGGCAACCAATGTAATGAGGATAGGCGGTAAAAAAGCAGCGGCAATTACACTACTTGGTGATGTCTTAAAAGGCTTTGTGCCCGTTCTCATCGCAAAAACAATGGGGGGTGAAGCGGGGCTATTGGCTTTAGTGGCATTTGCTGCCTTTTTAGGACATTTATATCCTGTATTTTTTGGTTTTAAAGGCGGTAAGGGGGTGGCGACAACGCTGGGTGTTGCGTTGGGTGTCAACTGGATGCTGGGCTTGACGGTTTTGGCAACATGGTATGTCGTTTTTAAAATCAGTAAGATATCTTCCCTGTCGGCACTGGTTGCCGCTGTTTTAACACCGGCCTATGTCTGGTTTTTTGTTGGTGATACAGCCTTGTGCGTGATATTTTTATTGATTTCGGGCGTGTTGCTGTTGCGCCATAAGGGCAATATTGAGCGTTTGCTGGCGGGAGACGAGCATTAAAAAGTGTTTTTTCTAAACACTTTTCAGTAAATCGATAGGCCAGCGTGGCTTGGCGAATATTTCCAGGTTTTCCTGTTGTCCTGCTAGCAGTCTCTGGCAGCCGGCATAGGCGATCATTGCGCCATTGTCAGTGCAGAACTCTAGTCGGGGGAAGAACAGCTGTGCTTTTTCTTTTTGGGTCATTTTTAATAAATCGGCGCGAATTTGTTTATTAGCACTGACACCACCAGCAATAACGAGTGTTTTTAATTGGGTTTGCTGTAATGCTCTGCGGCATTTGATAGTGAGTGTTTCGGAAGTTGCTTTTTGGAATGCATAAGCAATATCCGCTTTATCCTGTGCAGTTTTATCGGTTTTGTTCAGCGTATTCATGGTGAAAGTTTTTAACCCGCTAAAGCTGAAATCCAGTCCGGGCCTGTCTGTCATCGGTCTTGGAAACTTAAAACGGTCATGGCCTTGTTCCGCTAGCTGGGATACTTTGGGGCCTCCCGGGTAGCCTAGGCCAAGCATTTTCGCTGTTTTATCGAAAGCTTCCCCTGCGGCATCATCAAGAGACTCACCCAGTTGCGTGTATTGGCCAATACCATCGACCCGGATTAATAAGGTATGTCCGCCGGAGACTAACAAGGCAACAAAAGGAAAGGCCGGGGGATGCTCTTCCAGCATGGGGGCAAGCAGATGCCCTTCCATATGATGAACGGCAATAGCCGGTACTTGCCATGCCCAGGCCAGGCTTCTGGCTGTGGTGGCACCCACCAATAAGGCACCCATTAATCCAGGGCCTGCAGTATATGCAATACCCTCTATATCAGAATTTTCAAGCTGGCTATCAGCAATGGTCTGTTTGATCAAAGGCACTAGTTTGCGGATATGGTCGCGTGAAGCCAATTCCGGAACCACACCACCATAGTCACTATGCATACTGACTTGGCTGTAAAGATGATGAGATATTAAACCTCGTTCGGAGTGGTAAATAGCGACCCCTGTTTCATCACAAGAAGTTTCTATGCCTAAAATATACATTGTGCTTTGATTAAACTAAATTTTTAAGTATAATTGAGAGTTCACTTTTGGGCTCTATGCGCTAAACAAATGAAGCGTGTGTTGTTCAGGAGCATATTAACATAATAAGGTCATAATAATGCCATCAGTAAAAGTTAGAGAAAACGAGCCTTTTGACATAGCTATCCGTCGTTTCAAGCGGTCGTGTGAAAAAGCGGGCGTCTTATCAGAAGTTCGTCGTCGTGAGTTTTATGAAAAACCAACAGCCGAGCGTAAACGTAAAGGTGCGGCCGCTGTTAAGCGTCATTTGAAAAAATTGGCACGTGAGCGTTATGCGCTTAAGAACTTGCGTCGTGGTCGTCCCCAGCTTTAATTAAATATAAGGGGGTTATATGGAATTGTTAAAAAGCCGTATCAAGGATGATATGAAAGTAGCAATGAGAGCAAAGGACAAGAAAAGATTAATTGTCATTCGTACGATATTGGCTGCTATCAAGCAAATTGAAGTTGATGAGCGGGTGGAACTTGATAATGAGCGTATTGTTGTCGTGCTGGATAAGATGCTGAAACAGCGGCGTGAATCCATAAAGCTGTTTAATGAAGCTGGGCGTACGGATTTGAGTGATGTTGAAGAAGCTGAAGTGTTGGTCATTCAGTCGTTTTTGCCCAAAGCATTGAGCGAAGACGAAATCAATGAGTTGGTGGAACAAGCCATTACTGCTGCCGCTGCAGAATCTGTCAAGGATATGGGCAAGGTCATGGGGATTTTAAAGCCTCAGATGTTGGGTCGTGCAGACATGTCCGTGGTTGGCAAGGTAATCAAGGCTCGACTTGCTGGTTAATTGAAGTGGCTGGCGTGTGATGTCAGGCAGGATTCCGCGTGAGTTCATTGATGAGATTTTGCATCGGGTTGATATAGTTGACCTGATTGATTCGCATGTTCCTCTAAAGAAAGCAGGAAACAGTTTTAAGGCTCGTTGTCCGTTTCATGCTGAAAAATCACCCAGTTTTTCGGTCAATCGCAATAAGCAGTATTATCATTGTTTCGGTTGTGGTGTGGGTGGAAATGCGATCAGTTTTTTGATGGCATTCAATCATCTTGATTTTGTTGAGGCGATAGAGGATCTGGCCGGTTTTGTTGGGATTGACGTCCCCAGAGAGGCTTTGTCATCTCCAGGCAAGAAACGTGATTTCAGTGCGTTGTATGCCATACTTGAACGCGTGGCCGTATTTTATGCCGAGCAACTCAGGCATCATCCTCAGGGTGTTAAAGCGGTTGAATATCTGAAAAGTAGAGGCTTGAGTGGCGAGATAGCAAAACAGTTTTGTCTGGGCTATGCCCCAGATGACTGGGATATCTTGTCTTCCCGTTTTGATATGCAACTACTGGTCGATGCAGGATTGGTGGTTAACAAGGGGAATGGCCGTCGATATGATCGTTTTCGAGGGCGCTTGATTTTTCCTATCCGGGACAAACGCAATCGAATCGTGGGTTTTGGCGGTAGAGTATTGGATGACTCCTTGCCAAAATACTTGAACTCTCCTGAAACGGAGGTTTTTTTAAAAGGAAAAGAGCTTTATGGGCTTTTTGAGCTTTTAGAAAAACAGTCCAGGCCGAAAAGAATAGTGATTGTTGAGGGCTATATGGATGTGCTTGCCCTGGCGCAATTTAATATGCATTATTCAGTGGCGGCATTAGGGACAGCAACCTCAAAAATGCATCTGGAATTATTGTTTCGCTTTACCTCTGAGTTGGTCTTTTGCTTTGATGGGGATGTGGCTGGACAAAATGCAGCCTGGAAAGCGGTACAGGAAGCATTTCCTTGTTTAAAAGATGGTCGGCAGGTCAAGGTTATGATCTTGCCTCAGGGTCAGGATCCCGATTCGTTGGTCAGAAGTGAAGGTGTTGATGCATTTGAACAGCGACTTCAGAATTCTCAGGTGTTATCCAGTTATTTTATCGAAGCGGTGAGTCGCGGGCTGAACCTAGCAACGATTGAAGGTCGGGCGCAGTTAATCTCGCAAGCACGACCTCATATAGAAAAAATGCCTGCGGGGTTTTTTCGAGAAATGATGGTTGACCGATTAAAAGAGCTATCTGAGGGTGCTATACTGAATGTTTTAGACGCTACAACGGAGCGGCAGGCGGCGCAAAAAAGGGGGTTGGCCACTTCTTCGCTGATAAAACCGGAGTGGGTGGTATTGGCCTTGTTAATACAGAACCCGGAAATGTCTGAAGTTATCGAAGAGATGGCGCTTGATTGGGATAAATTAAGTTTTGCAACAAAAAAGGGTTTGCTGGGTATATTGGCAGTGATTGATCGTTATCGGCCTAAAAACACAGGAAGCTTGCTGGAGATATACCGTGAGGATGCGAAGAAATTTGAATGGCTGACTGGATTTGCCAATATGCAAGTGATTCCACCAAATAATGACGATTTTGATCAAGAGGCCGCATTTGTAGGTGCTTTCAAACGCGTTGTGGAATTGGCTGAAAAGCAATATTTTGATGAGTTAATGGCGCAAAAACTGCGTTCCTGAGTGGTCGCCGGGTAGTAAGGTTTGGGGTTCTGGGTGGTTTTCCAGCCTCGATATGACCGGGTAAAGTGTTGAGAAATTATGAGCGATAAGCGTTGCAAGAATGGCTTAGGCTGATTTTTGTAACGGTTATGTGAATAAATACATATTTGTGGTAAAATTATCGGTTCGACAGGGGCATAGTGTTGAATTTATTTGTGAGTAAAGAATGAATCAAGAACAAAAACAGTCTCAAATTAAACAATTAATTGCAAAAGGTAAGGCGCAAGGTTATTTAACCTATGCTGAGGTCAATGACCATCTACCTCGTGATATTGTTGATCCCGAGCAAATTGAAGATATCATTAGCATGATAACTGATATGGGAATCCAGGTGAATGAGGTTGCTCCCGATGCGGATTCTTTATTGACCAGTGATACTGCGGTAACAGCAGATGATGATGCGGCGGCGGCGGAAGTCGCAGCACTGGCTTCTGTAGATAGTGAGTTTGGTAGAACGACTGATCCAGTGCGCATGTATATGCGGGAAATGGGATCCGTTGAACTATTGACCCGAGAAGAAGAATTAAAAATAGCAAAGAGAATTGAAGAGGGTCAGCGACAAATGACCAAGGCGGTTGCCCGATCAAAAATTGTGGTAGCGGCATTTATCGAATCATTTGATTCGGTGCTTGATGAAGAGACAGATATTCGTTTGAATGATCTGGTGCTATCGCTGATTGATTTGAATGAGCCCGAATTTGATCCTAAAGCAGTGGCGGCTGCGGCGGCGGCTGCAAAGGAGGCGGCTGCTGCAAAGGAGGCGGGTACAAAGGATAAGGATAACAGCGATGAAGATGAGGAGGAGCCTAAAGGACTAGATTACTACGACGTCAAAGAAAGAATTGATGAATTGAGAGGCTTGTTGGGAACAGCTTCGGAAGCCGTTGAAAAACATAGTTACAGTGATAAGAGATCAGAGCAGGCCATTGATGCCTTAGCCTTGGTTTTTACTGAATTCAAGTGGGCGCTGCAGTATTCCAAGAAGATGCACGCCATGATTCGGACTGTTATTGGTGAAGTCAGAAAAAGTGAAAAGGTCATTTTAGAGATTTGTGTTAAAAACGCGAAGATGCCGCGCAAAGAATTTATTAGCTCTTTTTTGGCTAATGAAAGCAGTTCCAAATGGTTGACTCCGTACCTGAAAGGACATGATTTTTCTGCGGTATTGCAAGAAAATGAAGCAAAGATAAGAACCGCACAGCGTACATTGCTAACAATAGAAAAAGCGCAGGGTTTGAAAATTGCAGATTTGAAAGATATACATAGACGTCTCTCTATCGGTGAAGCCAAAGCCAGACGGGCCAAGAAAGAGATGATTGAAGCAAACTTGAGATTGGTTATTTCAATTGCTAAAAAATACACGAATCGTGGCTTGCAATTTCTGGATTTGATTCAGGAAGGTAATATAGGTCTGATGAAAGCGGTTGATAAATTTGAATACCGACGGGGATATAAATTTTCAACCTATGCTACTTGGTGGATTAGACAAGCCATTACGCGCTCCATTGCAGATCAGGCAAGAACGATTCGTATTCCTGTGCATATGATTGAAACTATTAATAAACTTAATCGTATTTCTCGGCAGATCATACAGGAAAAAGGCAGAGAGGCTACGCCTGAAGAATTGGCCGTGCTTATGGAAATGCCTGAAGATAAAGTACGGAAAGTATTAAAAATTGCCAAGGAACCTATTTCGATGGAAACACCGATAGGGGATGATGAAGATTCACATTTAGGTGATTTTATTGAAGATGGAAAAGTACTTTCTCCTATAGATTCAGCAACCATTGCCGGACTGCGTGAATCCACTCAGCATGTATTGAGTGGTTTAACGGCAAGAGAAGCAAAAGTGTTGCGGATGCGTTTTGGTATTAATATGAATACCGATCATACCTTGGAAGAAGTAGGCAAACAATTTGATGTGACCCGGGAGAGGATTCGTCAGATTGAGGCAAAAGCATTGAGAAAATTAAGACATCCCTCACGATCAGAACAATTAAGGTGTTTTCTGGAAGGTGAGTGATTGTAGAATAAGTTTGTTCAATGGAATAATCAGGGCCCTTAGCTCAGTTGGTTAGAGCATCCGACTCATAATCGGCAGGTCCCCAGTTCGAGTCTGGGAGGGCCCACCATAATACCAAAGGCCGCAATTGCGGCCTTTCTTATATTTAAGAATTAAGAAATTCGTCATATGAATTCGACGCGGGATAGTTGAAGGGTTGCTGGCGGGTTATCTATGAAGTTGGGGAAAGAACATGAGTAAAGATTTTATTTTTACATCAGAATCTGTGTCAGAAGGTCATCCTGATAAATTAGCAGATCAGATATCAGATGCGGTAGTGGATGCCTTATTGGCTCAGGATTCCAAGTCCAGAGTGGCTTGTGAAACCATGGTTAAAACCGGCATGGTGATTTTGGCCGGAGAAATTACGACTAATGCCTGGGTCGATACAGAAGAATTAGTCAGAAAGGTTGTCTGTGAAGTTGGCTATGATAACGGTGAAGTCGGCTTTGATGGTAAAACCTGTGCGGTTATCAATGCGATTGGTAAGCAATCTGCCGATATTGCCATGGGGGTTGATGACTCAGAAGATCATGAACAAGGCGCGGGTGATCAAGGACTGATGTTTGGCTATGCCAGCAATGAAACCGATGTATTAATGCCGGCTCCTCTCACCTATGCACATCGATTAGTTGAGCGCCAGGCGCAAATTCGTAAAAACAACACACTGCCCTGGTTAAGACCGGATGCCAAAAGTCAGATCACTTTTCGCTATGAAAACCACAAACCGGTAGCCATTGATGCGGTCGTTCTATCGACACAGCATGCGCCGGAGATTGGTGGCAAACAACTTGAAGAAGCGGTGATGGATGAAATTATTATCCCCACCTTACCGAAAGAATGGCTGCATGCAGGAACTCAATACTTTATCAATCCCACCGGACAATTTGTCATTGGTGGCCCGGTAGGGGACTGTGGTCTGACCGGGCGTAAAATCATCGTTGATACCTATGGCGGTATGGCCAGACACGGTGGTGGCGCATTTTCTGGAAAAGACCCCTCCAAAGTCGATAGATCAGCGGCCTATATGGCCCGATACGTGGCTAAGAATATAGTGGCTGCAGGATTGGCGGATCGCTGTGAAATTCAGGTTTCCTATGCCATTGGTATTGCCGAACCTACCTCCATAACAGTAGAAACCTTTGGTACCGGAAAAATTGATGAAGTCAAAATGGTCGCTATTATCCGGGAACATTTTGATTTAAGACCGAAAGGCTTGATTGCCCAGTTAGATTTATTAAGACCGATTTATAAAAAAACAGCGGCTTACGGACATTTTGGCCGCACGGAAGATAGCTTTAGCTGGGAAAAAACCGATAAAGTGGATGCATTGAAAGCGGCAGCCGGTCTTTAATTTTAGTAAAGTAAGAGTATAAACAAACCATGAGTTCACAAGATTATAAAGTTGCCGATATGTCATTGGCGAGCTGGGGACGTAAAGAAACCCGTATTGCAGAAACTGAAATGCCGGGTTTGATGGCATTACGGGAAGAGTTTGGCGCACAGCAACCTTTGCAAGGGGCACGGATTGCAGGCTGTTTACACATGACCATTCAAACTGCTGTATTGATTGAAACCTTGACCGCCTTAGGTGCTAAAGTCAGATGGTCGTCCTGTAATATTTTTTCCACACAGGATCATGCGGCAGCTGCGATGGCAGAATCTGGCATTCCTGTGTTTGCCTGGAAAGGTGAGACAGAAGAAGAAGCGGAATGGTGTATAGAACAAACCATTATCGGCCCTGACGGCTGGCGTCCGAATATGATTCTGGATGATGGCGGTGATTTAACCACCATGATGCACGAAAAATTTCCGGAATTGATGGCCGATGTTAAAGGCTTATCTGAAGAAACCACCACCGGAGTGCTGCGTTTATATGAAATGGTTGCCAAGGGCACTTTAAAAACACCGGCATTTAATGTCAATGATTCGGTGACCAAATCTAAATTTGATAATCTCTATGGTTGTCGTGAATCATTAGTTGATGGTATTAAGCGTGCAACTGATGTGATGATTGCAGGTAAAATTGCGGTTGTTTGTGGCTATGGTGATGTCGGTAAAGGTTGTTCACAATCCTTGCGTGGACTGGGTGCAACAGTGTGGGTGACAGAAATAGACCCGATCTGTGCCTTACAAGCCTCCATGGAAGGTTTTCGAGTAGTGACCATGGAAGAAGCGGCGCCTTTAGCCAATATTTTCGTGACAGCCACTGGTAATTTCAATATTATTACCCATGACCATATGGCGGCGATGAGAAATAACGCCATTGTTTGTAATATTGGACATTTTGATTCAGAAATTGAAATTGCAGCATTACGTCAATATACCTGGGAAAATATTAAACCGCAGGTGGATCATGTGATTTTTCCTGATGGCAAAAGATTAATTATCTTAGCGGAAGGGCGTCTGGTTAATCTGGGTTGTGCAACAGGGCATCCGAGCTTTGTTATGTCCAACTCATTTTGTAATCAGGTGCTGGCGCAAATGGAGTTGTGGGAGAATGCAGCCGATTATGACAATGAGGTGTACATTCTGCCTAAAAAACTGGATGAAAAGGTTGCGAGATCACACTTGGAGCAGTTGGGTGTTCATTTAACGCAGTTGACAGAGACCCAAGCGAAATATATTAATGTACCTGTTGAAGGCCCTTATAAACCCGATCATTATCGGTATTAAACAACTATTGATAATGTGAAGATTGAAAAGGGGCGAGTAAGCCCCTTTTTTTTGCCAGAAGATAATGCGAATTTCTCGATTGTACACCCCCCTTCCATTAACGGTAGGACAACAGCTTGAGCTTCAGGGCGATAGCGCTCATTACGTGCGGACTGTTTTACGCTTGAAAACCGCCCAAACTATTATTTTGTTTAATGGTCAGGGTGGCGAGTATTTATGCGGTATCCATGAAGTCAGCCGGAAAAGAGTGATTATTGATATTCAGCAAGGCGTTGAACGCAGTGTTGAATCGCCTTTGAATATTACGCTCGGGCTCGGTATATCCCGCGGCGATAGAATGGATTGGGCGATACAAAAAGCAGTAGAACTTGGGGTTAATACACTCAGTCCCTTGATCACAGAACGTTGTGTGGTCAGGTTTAAAGAAAATAAAAAACAGCAACGACTACAGCATTGGAAAAACATAGTTCAGCATGCCACAGAACAGTGCGGTCGAACCATCTTACCGCAGGTTAACGCCATTGAAAGCATTGAACACTGGATTCAGCAGCAAAGTGGTTTAAAAGTTTTTTTAGACCCTGAGGCCGAACAGTCATTAGCTGAATTAACCTTCAGTGCAGGTCATATCACCTTATTATCGGGACCCGAAGGTGGGTTTAGTGAGCAGGAAAAAGAGGCCGCTGTGGCTGCAGGTTTTATACCGGTCCGTATGGGGCGCCGGGTTTTACGCACAGAAACAGCGGCAATCGCGGCTTTATCGGCCGTACAAATGTTATGGGGTGATTTTTTATAATGTTTATAATCTTTAGAGTGTCATGAAAATAGCAGCACTAAAAACGGCGTACTACGCCTTGTTGCCTTTATTCATCTTGTTGTTTTTTGCCGCCGTTTCATCACTGTTAAGCTATGTTTTTCTGATAATGGCAGGTGATGTGATTTCAATGCGAAAGATTGTGAGCAAGGGCACTCAAATATTGCTGTTACTCAGTATATTTCCATTGCGCCATTATCTGAAACTGAGCTGGGCAGATATAGGTTTTGCAACTAAAGCGGTATTTTTTAGACAAGTTATGCAGGGCTTGGTTTTGGGCTTAGTCACCTTAATGCCGGTGATGCTGGTTTTATACGGGCTGGAAATTAGTGTGTTTGATGCGGATAAGGCGTGGACACCAAGTAAAGTTGTTATCAGAATATGTCTGGCTTTATTGTTGGCCATACTTATTTCCATGGGAGAAGAGCCTTTATTTAGCGGGATTTTATTGGCGGGCTTGAAGAAAAAAATGATGTTATTCTGGGCGGCAGTAATGAGTGCTGGCTATTATGCAGCGTTTCATTTTGTAAAAACCCGCACCAGGATTGCCTATGAAGACTTATCACCCGCGAGTGGATTTCAATTAATGGCAGAAGCCTTTGCCAATCTCTTTAATCCTGAAATCACATCGGCCTTTATGGGCTTATTTGTGGTGGGTTTGTTTTTGGTGTCGATAAGAACGCAAATAAAAAACAGCATCGGGATATGCATCGGATGTCATGCTGCCTGGGTATGGCAGATTAAAATGGCGAAGGACTTTTTCGATACCAATAAAAATTCGCCTTATTATTATTTGGTCAGTGATTATTATGATGGTGTGGTCGGGCCATTGGTGGCGGTCTGGTTATCACTGATTCTTATCGGCTATTTTGGATGGAAAAGATGGCTACGATAATAAGGCCGTCTAAGAGCATACAGTGAGGCAGGTTTGCTGTCGGCACGTGTCCTTTGCAGAAGCAGTTGCATCGGTACTGATGCAACTGTGTTGTAAGGCTTGAAGAGCAGATAAAGCCGTGGACGGCGAGTGCTTTAGTCCCTGAAATTTTCAAATTGCAGTGGCAGCTCAATAGAATCCTCGGTTTTTAAAAAAGCAATAACCTGCTGCAGATCATCTCTCTTTTTCCCGGTTACTCTGAGTTTTTCACCCTGAATGGCGGTTTGAACCTTAAGCTTTTTATCTTTGATTAATTTTACAATCTTTTTGGCAATAGGTGTTTCAATGCCCTGATTAAGACTCAGTGTTTGTTGGGCCGTTTTGCCGGTGTCCTGAATATTCCCAGATTCCAGACAGGCAATATCAACGCCACGCTTGCTCATCTTTGAGAGCAGAATAGGTAACATTTGTTGCAACTGAAAAGTAGACTGGGCTTTCATTAAAATGCTGTCATCTTGCAATTCAAATTTTGCATCAGAACCTTTAAAATCAAAGCGGGTGGTGACTTCTTTATTGGCCTGGTTTACAGCGTTATGTACTTCGTGGGCGTCGAATTCGGAAACAATATCAAATGAGGGCATGGATTTCGGGTCAGTAATTAAAATTAAAAAGGGGTATCTATTCAGTGAGTGCCATTAAGGGGATTGCTTGATGTTTTATCCGCAGCTGTGAAGACATCCTGTTCTGGAAGCCAGAGAATTCATTAGCCTGCACCCTTAAAAATAGCAAGGACCGATACCTGAAAATTCACTATAATTGTGTTGGCTATTTTATTCAATAAAATTTAAAAAAAAGAGGGGTGTTTCCCTTGAACAACTTAGTTTTATCAGTGGTTTGCTGTTTTCTCATGGCATTAAATGCGGGCTGTGCATCTCAGGGGGATGTTAAGGGGCGTGACTTTGAAATGAGCTCGGTGATGAAAAATGATATAGATCTGGTGGCCGAAACCCATCAGATGGTGGTATTTAATGCATTAAGGCAATTAGCTATCAAGCTTTATAAGCGTAATCCGCAGGAATGGAAAAAAGCAGGCCAGCCCAGTCTGGAAATGGCTGTTAAAACCATTACCGCCAATCCATTGCCATTAACTGCAAATATAAGCAGCATAGAACAGATAAGGCTGGCCTTTGATGAACGTTACCAAGGGGACAGGGTGAAGGCTTATATTGTCGGTCTGGAAGCTATGGTTCTAGCGTCTTATGATAACCGCCGGTCTTTCTATATGCATCATATGCTGGAGGCACAAAAGCTCTATGACAGTGCCAGAAACATTGAGTTAGCATCGTGGTTGATCCGGAAAAAATATAAAAGTAATGGTGAGTTATTTTTACTCAGCTCAGTCGGTACATCCGAAATAAACTTAAGTTTTGAGCGTTTGTTTGGGAAAATGATAAATGCGCAGGATATGATGGCACAAATTGTTGCAGATAGATCGCATCGCCAAATCAAAAATATTATTCAAGCTGTGGCTACGGCATTTATACCGATTTAGTAGCAGGCATAGCCGCGGCAACAGCCTGGATTCTTAATAGACGAATAGCCGCACCAATTTCAGCGCCTTGTAGCCCGGTCTTCAAAACTGCTGTGTTATCAACCGAGCTAAGCGCATTCGCTGCTTTTAGTAAATAGGCTGATTGTGGGTATGTTTGATGCTCAAGACCGGTATGACCTTTAGCGTCCGCCTCACAGGCCAGTGCAAAGGGGATAACGGCATCCGCCGATTTGAAAGCACCTAAGTGACCCAGCATGTCTGTCAATGTGGCGGGGGATAAGTCAAAAACACGGTGGCAATGGTTGTGATAACGCATCACCTGGTCGGCCAGTGCTTTAAATTTTTTGGGAATGCGTAAACGGGTACAAAAATGATCAAGAACGGGCCTGCCCAATTCTTCATGATCCTGGTGTTTAGGCCATTTTTTGGGGTCAGTGATTGCCTTGCCCAGATCATGGAGTAGAGCGGCCAGACGGACTTCCGGACGGGCAGATAATTTTCCTGCTTGTGTAAGGCTTAATAAACTATGGATACCGGTGTCAATTTCAGGGTGGTGTTTTGTTAGCTGAGGAACACCAAAAAGCCGATCAATTTCAGGGAATATAGTGGCTAAGGCGTTACATTCTTTTAGGGTATAAAAAAATGCAGCCGGCGTTTTTTCAGACAAGGCTTTTTGTAATTCTGTCCATACCCGTTCGGCCACCAGATGATCGGTCTCGCCTATGCGGACCATTTGCTTCATGAGTTGCAGGGTTTCTTCAGCAAGCGTAAAGCCAAGATGGGAGTAACGGGCAGCAAAACGGGCAACACGCAAAATTCTGACGGGATCTTCACTAAAGGCGGGGGAAACATGACGAAATATCCGGTTTTCAAGGTCTTTTCGGCCATGATAGGGATCTATAACCTGTCCATTTTCATCTTGAGCTATGGCATTAATGGTTAAATCTCTACGCATCAGGTCCTGTTCTAAAGTGACTGCCCGCGATGCGTGAATAGTAAAGCCTTTATAACCTGGCGCGGTTTTGCGTTCGGTGCGGGCTAGCGCGTATTCTTCATGAGTCTGCGGATGTAGAAATACCGGGAAGTCTTTCCCGACAGGGTGAAACCCCTGTTTAATCATGGATTCAGGTGTTTCACCCAGCACTACCCAGTCTTTTTCTTTCACAGGATAATCCAATAAAAAATCCCGCACTGCACCGCCGACTAAAAATGTTTTCATGTACTCGTTACTGATAGATGTATCATTGACTCTGGATTTTAACAGGGTAAATCGATGCTGGAATTTTTTTTATTAACCATGCTGGTCGGGCTTGTTGCCGGATTATTAGCCGGGTTATTTGGATTGGGTGGCGGGGTGGTGATAGTTCCTGCCTTGCTATGGTTGTTTACGGAACAGCAGTTTCCAGAAAATCAGGCCATGATTATGGCTGTAGCAACATCGCTTGCCACGATAATAATGACCTCGATCTCGTCCTTGCTAAGTCATCATAAGCTAGGGAACATCCTGTGGCACAGGGTTTATCGATTAGCGCCAGGCATTGTCACAGGTTCAGTAGCAGGTGCCATAGTTGCTGACAGAGTGGCGCCAGATCAACTGAAATGGCTGTTTATAGGCTATTTATGCTATGTCGCGCTGCGGATGGCCCGACAGTTTCCTGCAAACGGCAAGGAGGGCAAGCGGTACAGAAGACTGGATTATCTGGCAGGTCCTGGTATTGGGCTGGTTTCTTCGTTATTAGGGATAGGAGGCGGGACGTTGACGGTGCCTTATCTGGTCGGCAGACAGGTCGCCATCAAAAATGCCGTCGCTATATCCAGTGTTTGTGGGCTGCCCATTGCCATATCAGGTGCTGCGGCCTATGGCTTATTAGGCTGGGGTAACAGCGCTTTACCTGAATGGAGTTTAGGCTATATCTATTTACCCGCTTTTTTGGGGATTAGTGTGTGTAGTATGTTAACGGCGCCTATAGGCGCAAAATTAGCCCATCAATTACCTGCCAAAAAGTTAAAACGTTATTTTTCAGTGTTGATCCTGATTATCGCGATAAAAATGTTGATGCAGTGAGAGGCTGCTAATAAGCAGGCACTTACTGCATCTGAACTTACGGTTTATCGGGGGCGGATGCTGATTTCAACGCGCCGGTTTTGCGCGCGTCCCATAACGGATTCATTATCGGCAATAGGAAAGCGCTCGCCAAAGCCTCTGGATTGGATGCGTCCATGAGCCACACCGGTTCTAACCACATAACTGGCAACGCTGTTGGCTCTGCGTTCTGATAATTGCTGATTATAGAAATCACGGCCTGTAGAATCTGCATAACCGGAAATGTTAATGCTCGTTTTGTTGAATTCTTTCAGCACAAGGCTGACAGAATCCAGCACAGCATAAAAGCTGGTATTGAGTGTTGCAGAGTCGTTGGCGAAAGTAATGTTGCCGGGCATGATTAATTTAATGTTTTCCCCCTGTCTTTGTACTCTCACCCCTGTTCCTGAAAGGTGTTGGCGTAATCTTTTTTCCTGAGTGTCCATATAATAACCCACACCGCTGCCCATGGCGGCCCCGACGCCGGCACCAATTAAAGCGCCCTTGCCTCCGCCGGCAAGCGCACCAATAGCTGCTCCCCCTGCAGCGCCAATACCTGCGCCCCAAGCCGTATTCGCCACCCTTTCCTCACCGGTATAAGGGTCAATTGCACAAGCGGCAGTTAAAGTAGTCGCTAAAACTATACACACTATTTTTTTCATGATAAGTCACTGGGTAAATGGAAGGTATATCCATGATAGCTAAAATTGCTGAACAGATACTGAACTAATTTGCTACGGGTGGGCTCCATTAATGATAAGAAGCATTAGGTGGTTTGCTTGCTACGGCCTCTGGGTTTCGGTTGAGTCTGACGCTTGGATAAATGTTGAATTTTATCAAGGAACTCTGTATTACCTAGAACCCAGGCCTTATTTGTAGCATCCCTGATAGCATCAAGGGTGTTATCAGGGATGGCTTGATCAAAAAGAGTCAGGTATTGCGTGCAACGTTCTGAGTTGTTTTTTCCTAAGCGAGAATACAAAGCATGGGGTTTAAGCCATTGTTGCTTTTTACCCAGGGCATTATGATGAAAACTGGACCAAGGGTAGTCAGCAGGCAATTTAACCTTGTGTGCTCTAACAGGATTAAGCTCAATATAGCGGTAACAGATGAGTAAATAAGTTTCACTGTCAATTAAAGTGGCACGATAACGGCCTTCCCAAAGTGTGCCGGTACGATGGTATTTTTTATTAAAGTACTGCACGTAATAGCGACCTATTGATTGCATGACTTTGCTAATGGCATGTTCAGTATGTGGTGTTAACAGTAAATGCACATGATTGCTCATCAGGACATAGGCGTGTAGGGAACAATCAAACTTGTTACAGGCATCAGCGAGTTTTTGCAGATAATATTGATAGTCTGCTTTATCAGTAAAGATAATACCTTTGTTATTACCACGCTGAATAATATGCTGGGGTAGGTTAGGAATTGAAAACCGGGCTAAGCGAGCCATAGAGATGATAGCGGGCAGGGAGTAAAGTTCACTATAACACATCTTAGTTTCGAGTCTGACCCCATTATATTGTATATAATCAATGCAAGTGTGGAGGCGTTACCCAATAAAAGAATCATGAGGGTCGGTAGCATGCGAATCAATGGTGTTTTGTTACGCATGGATTCACAAAGGTCAAAACCCATTATGGTCAGCAAGACCTGAGAAATGCAGGGGTAGAGGGTAATTTTTCTGGCAATCACCTGAAAAATTACCATAGGTGTTTAAATTATATTGGTTTAAGGATATAATAATCGGTTAATTGAAGAAAAGAGATGGGGGGTTCATGCAAATTATTCAGGAAGCACTTACGTTTGATGATGTTTTATTAGTGCCAGCGCACTCGACGGTGCTACCCCGTGATGTGGAATTAAAAACCAGGTTAACGCGAGAAATTTCGTTAAATATCCCGTTGGTTTCTGCGGCGATGGATACTGTGACAGAAGCACGGCTGGCGATTGCTATTGCCCAGGAAGGGGGAATCGGTATTATTCATAAGAATATGACGATTGAAGAACAGGCGCGTGAAGTGGTTCATGTCAAGAAATATGAAAGTGGCGTGATCAAAGAGCCTATCACTGTTTCATCTTCTGCTACGATAAGAGATGTGATGAAATTAACCCGGGCCAAAAATATTTCCGGGGTACCTGTGGTTGATGGCGATGATCTGGTGGGTATAGTGACCAGTCGTGATTTGCGTTTTGAAACACGACTTGATGATGCCGTGTCTTCGGTGATGACACCTAAGGAACGCTTAGTTACTGTTAATGAATTTGCGGATCATAAAAAAGAAGCCATTGCTTTATTGCATAAGCACCGGATTGAAAAAGTCCTGGTGGTGAATGAGAATTTTCATTTATGTGGCATGATTACCGTTAAGGATATTCAAAAAGCCAAAGATTACCCCAATGCCTGTAAAGACGAGCAGGAAAGATTGCGAGTGGGTGCTGCAGTGGGTACCGGTGAAGGGACAGAACAACGGGTTGAAGCTTTGGTAAATGCCGGGGTGGATGTGATTATTGTGGATACCGCGCATGGCCATTCTCAAGGTGTTTTAGACAGAGTAAGCTGGATTAAAAAACATTATCCACTGGTACAGGTGATTGGCGGCAATATTGCTACTGCCGATGCCGCAAGAGCTCTGGTGGAAGCGGGTGCTGATGGCGTTAAAGTGGGCATCGGCCCGGGTTCTATCTGTACCACAAGAATTGTGGCCGGAGTGGGTATGCCGCAAATTACCGCAGTCAGTAATGTGGCAGAAGCTTTAAAAGGGACAGGCGTTCCTCTGATTGCCGATGGCGGTATTCGTTATTCTGGAGATGTGGCTAAAGCCTTGGCAGCGGGTGCATGTACGGTGATGCTGGGCGGCTTGTTTGCCGGTACGGAAGAAGCACCAGGTGAAGTTGAGTTGTATCAAGGCCGGTCTTATAAATCATATCGGGGGATGGGATCATTAGGTGCCATGTCACAACAGCAAGGCTCCAGTGATCGCTATTTTCAGGAAGAAGACAGTGTGGAAAAATTAGTACCGGAAGGCATTGAAGGGCGGGTGCCATACAAAGGCAGTATGTTGGCGATTATTCATCAATTACTGGGTGGCATTAAAGCCAGTATGGGCTATACCGGGAGCCGGTCTATTAAAACCATGCATGATAATGTCCAGTTTGTCCGGGTCACCACTGCGGGGATGCGGGAAAGTCATGTGCATGATGTGACGATTACTAAAGAAGCGCCAAATTATCAGGTAAGTTAAGGTGTCTGGGTTAAGCTTTCTCGCGGTAGGGATGTCGCGAGGTAGAGCCATGCAGTCGCAATTGCCCGGTCACTTTTAAAATATTTTAATTTATAGAGTCTTCCATTGAATCAACAGCAATCAGCGAATATTCATTCGCATAAAATTCTTATTTTAGATTTCGGTTCGCAGTATACCCAGTTAATCGCACGTAGAATTCGTGAAATTGGTATTTATTGTGAGATATTTTCCTGTGAGTGCAGTGCCGAGGAAATTCAACAGTTTGCCGCGAAAGGCATTATTTTGTCCGGCGGTCCCGAAAGTGTCACCAGTGGTGATACCCCCAGAGCTCCCCAGATAGTGTTTGAGCTGGGTATTCCTGTGCTGGGTATTTGTTATGGCATGCAAACCATGACCGAACAGATGGGCGGCAAGGTTGCATCATCAGATCATCGTGAGTTTGGTTATGCGCAAATCAGGGCGCGGGGGCATTCTCGATTATTAACGAATATTGAAGATCATACCTCTGCTGAAGGCTATGGTTTATTAGATGTGTGGATGAGCCATGGTGACAGAGTCGTTGAGTTGCCTGCGGGGTTTAGTTTAATCGCCAGTTCTGAAGGTGCACCGATTGCGGGTATTGGTCATGAAGAAAAGGCTTTTTATGGACTGCAGTTTCACCCGGAAGTCACCCATACCAAACAGGGCGGCAGAATCCTGCAACGTTTTGTGGTGGATATTTGTGGCTGTGATGCCTTGTGGACAGCCAGTAATATTATTGAAGATAGCATACGAGCTGTACGCACTGCTGTGGGTAGCGATCAGGTTATTTTAGGCTTGTCAGGGGGCGTGGATTCATCGGTTGTGGCGGCCTTGTTACATAAGGCTATAGGTCAGCAGTTAACCTGTGTTTTTGTCGATACCGGCTTGTTACGCTTGAATGAAGGCGATCAGGTGATGGCCATGTTTGCTCAGCATATGGGCATCAAGGTGATTCGCGTGGATGCAGAGCAGCGTTATTTAGAGGCATTGCAGGGACAAACGGATCCTGAAGCAAAACGCAAGATTATTGGTAATTTATTTGTCGACATTTTTCAAGAGCAAGCGGATAAATTAACCAATGCAAAATGGTTGGCGCAGGGGACTATTTATCCAGATGTTATCGAGTCGGCAGCATCTAAAAGTGGCAAAGCACATTTGATTAAATCCCACCATAATGTGGGAGGCTTGCCTGAAGACATGACTTTGAAACTGGTGGAGCCGTTAAGGGAACTCTTTAAGGATGAGGTCAGAAAATTAGGGCTGGAATTGGGCCTGCCCTCAGAGATGGTTTTCCGCCACCCGTTTCCTGGACCGGGTCTGGGGGTCAGAATTTTAGGTGAAGTTAAAAAAGAATATGCCGATTTATTGCGCCAGGCCGATGCCATTTTTATTGAAGAACTGTATGAACACGATCTTTATGACAAAGTGAGTCAGGCTTTTGCGGTTTTCTTGCCGATTAAGTCGGTAGGTGTCATGGGTGACGGCAGGCGTTATGATTATGTGATTGCTATCCGCGCAGTTGAAACGATTGACTTTATGACCGCGCGCTGGGCTCATTTGCCGTATGAATTTCTGGATTTGATCTCACGTCGGATTATTAATGAAGTGTCAGGTATTTCGCGAGTGACCTATGATATTTCAGGAAAACCGCCTGCTACCATCGAGTGGGAATAGTCGCTGAGAAGCCACGATCAAGGCAGAGATTCACAACACCCTGACAACGCATAGAATAGGAACCCGTGGCGATAGAGCTTAAGAAAGCGCAGCACAGCAGCATTCGGCCGAAGACTTCGACGAGACAGGAAAACCCGTCACTCTCGATGCATGATCGGCCGCAGCATAATGACTGCAGCCAGAGCGAGGCAATGGATGAGCAATGGATGCGTTATGCGATCAGGTTGGCACAGCGTGCAGAAGCGGCGGGTGAAGTGCCTGTCGGTGCCGTGCTGGTTAAGGATAATCGGTGTCTCGCCGAAGGATGGAATACGCCGATAAGTCAGCATGATCCGACAGCGCATGCTGAAATGGTGGCAATACGTCAAGCGGGCATTGCTATTGAAAATTATAGATTAGCGGATTCAACACTTTATGTCACCCTGGAACCCTGTGTCATGTGTATGGGAGCGATTTCCCATGCCCGCATTAAGCGGCTGGTTTTTGGTGCCTTTGATCCCAAGCGGGGTGCTGTCTGTCATGCGCTGCATTTAACGGATGCCCCTTTTTTGAATCATAAAGTGAGCTGGCAGGGCGGCGTCATTGAAGATATTTGTGCCGATTTATTGATAAGCTTTTTTAAGGCAAAGCGAAAGAAAGCATAAATTCAACAATCTTTGCTGGGGACTCGATGCAGGGCGGCTGCTACCGGCATGCAAATAATGACTTCCATTCATAGCGTGTCAGCGGTCTATGAACTTTTTCAATGGCCGGTGTCGGGTGGTGTATAGGATAAGGATAAGCCTAAGCTATATCCTATAGCGTAGGTGGAGCAAAATGAAGTGCTTTATTTCTAGCCGGCTCGGCAGGCAATGACATCACGTTTTTTTCAATCTGGTTTTCCTCGGTAAGCCAGACTAATAAATCATAATAACTTCGAATGTTTTCTACATAACGAACCGGCTCTTTACCTCGGGCATAGCCATGTCGTGTCTGTTTGTACCATTTTCTCTGACTCAGCAAGGGGAGCGTTTGTTTGACGTCTAGCCATTTATCAGGATTTCCCCCTCTGTTTTGGGTGAGCACACGTGCGTCTTCCAGGT
>Ga0310122_10000462_pt1 | contig 25615 bp, 21 predicted proteins | sample CB6_Bottom_1051__FD_203503 | JGI IMG/M metagenome (GOLD analysis project Ga0310122, IMG submission 203503) | Marine microbial communities from Western Arctic Ocean, Canada - CB6_Bottom_1051 | ecosystem: Environmental > Aquatic > Marine > Oceanic | place: Canada: Western Arctic Ocean | collected...
ACGATAGTGTTGATGAAGTGACTGGGTTTCATGAAAACGTTGTCGTGGCGGGATGGTGAACGAAGGGCAGGGCGGAGGCAAACCCGTTGTCGCGCTTGGCCAAGGCCGAAAAACAAAAACGGCGCGTGAGGCGCCGTCTTGCAGAATGAAATTGGCCAAGCGCTGGGCTAGGCAAGCTGCAGGACGAGCCCTTGGTGGGCGTCGTGCCAGTCGCGGATGGCTTGGCGCAGTTCCAGCACGGACTGCTCCAGTTGCTGTTGCAGTTCGCTCACTTGCTCCCTGGTCGAATCGATCTGTTGGCGCAGTGCGAGGGCGTATTCTTTTTTGGATTTTTCCCAGACTTGCTGAGCTGCGGTGAGTTCTTCCTGCGCCTCGGTGAACAGGCGCTGGGCTTTTTCGCAGATCGTTTCTTTGTGTGCGGAAAGCCGCTCGTCGAGCCGACGCTCGGTTTCACGAATCTCGGCGATGTCGATGGTCTCGTTCGGGACACGGCGCAGATTCGAGGTGAGTCCAACGAATTCCAGCAGGCGGATGCTCCACTTGGTGGGGTCGAACTGCCACGGCTTCACGCCGTTGCGGTAGTCATGTGAGAACTCGTGGTGAAAATTGTGGTAGCCCTCGCCGAAGGTGAACAGCGACATGAACCAACTGTCCTTCGCGGAGCAACGGTTCGAGTACGGTTGCCCGCCGAGTGTGTGGCAGAGGCTGTTAATGAAAAAGGTCATGTGATGTACCATGACCTGCCGGGCCGCGCCACTGATAAGCAGTCCGGCCGCCACGCCGATGCCACCCTCGGCGAGCCAGCCGATGAGCGCCGGGAGACCATAGCCGACCACGATCCCGATCACCCCCCACCACTTGTGCTGCCACCGAACCAGCGGGTCGGCCTTGAGATCTTTGACATTGGTCAGCGGCACGTCACCGCCGATCGGGCGGAACACCACCCAGCCAATGTGCGCGTGGAGGAAGCCAAGCTGGATGTTGTACGGATCTGCATCGTCGTCGGTGTGCTTGTGATGGCGGCGATGATCCGAGCACCACTCGAGCGCGGAGTTCTCCATCGCCGTGGCACCGAAGATGAGGGTGAACAGCCGCACCGGCCACTTGGCCTTGAACGACAAGTGCGAGAACAGCCGGTGATACCCCAGCGTGATGCTCAGGCCGGATGCGATGAACATCCCGAGGAACATGACACAGTGAAGCCACCAGTTAATTTGCCCGCCAAAGTGGTAGAGAAAAACCGGCAGACCAACGAGCGTGCTTGCCATAGTGCAGCTAAGGAAGATCGCACTTACCCAGCGCAACTCCTGCAAACGATATTTTAATTTCATGATCGGGGTGCGGGCCGGAGAGCCGGCCCAGCCTCGGACGCGGAGACGGTGCATCTGCATCGTCGGGGTGTAAACACTTTTTTTTGACCAAATCCATGTGAATATTGCAGGGGAATTACCTTTAGATTCGCCCGGTTTTCGTTACCTTTTGTGCATGTTATTCCGCAAAAGACCTTTTTTTCTCGCTGCCGCACTCCTCATTTTCTGCTTAGCCAACCCGGAACTGGCGGCCAAGGCCAAGCCGAACATCCTTTTTATCGCCGTGGACGACCTCAACAACGACCTTGGCTGCTACGGCCATCCACTCGTCCAGTCGCCGAACATCGACCGCTTGGCCAGGCGCGGCATGCGTTTCGACCGGGCCTACTGCCAGTACCCCGTTTGCAATCCCAGCCGCGCCTCACTCATGACCGGGCTGTACCCGGAGCAAACCGGCGTGCTCTCCAACGCCGGCGATTTCCGCAAGCGCCACCCAAACATCACCACGCTGTCGCAGCATTTCATGAACAACGGCTACTTCGCCGCGCGCGTCGGCAAGATTTATCACTACGGCGTGCCGCTGCAAATCGGCACCGACGGCGAGGACGATGCAGCGTCGTGGAACGCCGTTGCCAACCCGATCGGCATCGACCGCACCGAGCTCGAACCGGTCGCCACGTTGCGGAAGGGGAAGTACGGCGGCACGCTGAGTTGGCGCATCATCGAGAGCCGTGACGAAGATCACACCGATGGCAAAGGCGCACTCGAGGCGATCCGGTTGATCGAGCAAAACCACCCCGACAAAACCGGCAAGCCGTTCTTTTTGGCAATGGGCTTCTTCCGGCCGCACACCCCATACGTCGCCCCGGCGCACTACGCCAAGCTGTACCCCCTCGACAAGATTGATCCCGTGATGGAGCAGCCCGGCGACCGCGACGACATCCCGCCCGCCGCCCTCGCCGACCGGGGTGGCCAACGCGAGTTGACCTTGGCCAAGCGCCGGGAAATCATCCAAGCCTACTACGCGTCGATCACGCTCATGGACGCCTGCGTCGGCAAACTGCTCGACGCGCTCGACCGTCTCAAACTCGCCGACAACACAATCGTCGTTTTCTTTTCCGACCACGGCTACCACCTTGGCCGTCACGGTTTGTGGCAGAAGGGCGACCTGTTCGAGGGCAGCGCCCGCGTCCCATTGATTCTCTCCATTCCCGGCATGAAAAACGCCGGCAAAAAGTCGGCGTCGCTCGCGGAGTTGACCGACCTTTACCCCACGCTGGCCGACCTCTGCGGCTTGGCCAAGCCGTCCCATCTCAAGGGCGAAAGCCTCGTGCCGGTGCTGGACAACCCCAGGGCCAAGGTGCGCCAAACCGCCTTCACCGTGGCCAACGCGCGGGGCAAAATCCCCGGCCACAAAGGCCCTCGCCCGCTTGGCCACACCATCCGCACCGAGCGCTACCGCTACACCGAATGGGGCAACGGCAAACACGGCATCGAACTGTACGACTACAAAACCGACCCCAACGAATACACCAACCTGGGCAAGCGCGACTGGGCCAAAAAAACACTCAAGCGAATGCAGCAACTCATGCAAATCACCCGCAAACACACCCGCTAAAGCCGCCCAAGTGCCGCGTCGAGGGTGGTGAGAGCCTCGGCCATTTGCTCGTCGGTGATGGTCAGCGGTGGGGTGAGAGTGAGCACGGTGCCGCCGGAGACCTTGAAGCTCAGACCGTTTTCGAGGCAGTCGTACAGCATGCGCTCGGCGGTGTCGGGGTTGTTCAACTCCACTCCCATCGCGAGGCCGATGCCGCGCACGTCGGTGACGACATCGTGGCGTTGCTGCATTTCGCGCAACTGCCCGAGTGTTGCTGCTCCCAATTCACTTGAGCGCTCGAGTAGGTTTTCCGACTCGATCACGTCGAGCGTGGCCAGCGCGGCCGCCGCACCGAGCGGGCTTTTTTCGTGTGTGTAATGGCCAAGCGCACGGTGTGGCACGATGTCGAGATCGGCCCGGGCGATCGTCGCCGCCATCGGCATCACGCCGCCGCCGAGGCCCTTGCCGAGCACGAGGATGTCCGGCGTCACGCCGCTGTGCTCGCAGCAAAACATCCGGCCGGTGCGGCCCAGCGCCAGCGGGATTTCGTCGAAGACCAGCAACGCGCCGTGCCGGTCGCACAACTTTCGCACGCGGCACCAATACGCGTCCGGCGGCCGGTCGATCGTGGTGCAGCGCATCGGCTCGGCGATGACGGCACCGATGTCGCCCTCATCGACGAGGATTTTCTCGATGGCATCGGCGTCCGCCGCCGCGCTTGGCCAAGCGACGTGAAAACAGCCGGGCAGCAGCGGGCCAAGCCCGTCGCGAAACAGCGCCTCGCCGCCGATCGAGATGGCGTCCAGCGACGCGCCGTGAAACGAGTCGTGCATCGAGATCGTCTTGTGCCGGCCGGTGGCGTAGCGGGCGAGTTTCATCGCGATGCCGATGGCCGCCGTGCCGCCCGGCGCGAACAGCACCTTGGCCAGATTGCCCGGCGCGAGCTTGCCCAAGCGCTCGGCGAGGGCGATGGCCGGTTGGTTGGTGAAGCGCCTCGGGCAGAAAGCCAAGTCGTCGAGTTGCCGCTTGATCGCTTCGATGACCCGCGGGTGCGCGTGGCCGACTTGGTGGGCGCTGTTCCCGTGAAAATCCATGATGCGCCGACCGGCGGCATCGGTCAGATAAACGCCGTCGCAACCGGTCAACTCGGTGAGGCACGGCGACGAGAGTGACTGATGCAGAAAGGCGGCCGAGTCGCGCTCGAGTGTTTCGCGAGTCGCGTCGTTCACGTTGGCCTGTTGCCAGGCGAGTCGGCGGTCGGAGAGGTTGATGTCCCCCTCGGTGCGGTCCGCTTGGCCAAGCGGTTCGTTTGTCGAAGTCATGCTCGGCGCAATCTAAAGCAAGCCACCCAAGCCGGAAAGAAAAGCCGTTGCCCGGCACGACGGGGTGTCGCATGGTCGGCGGCACGATGAACTTCCGTTTAACCTTGGTGTCGTGCCTTGCAATTTTCGGCTTGGGCGGGGCGGTTGCTGAGGAGCCATTGCGGGCCGGGGCGGCGGTGGTCGATATCACCCCGGCGCTGGGAGTCGCCAACGGCGGCGTGATCGCCCGGGGCGGGCCGGTCACTCACATTCACGATGAACTGCACGCGCGCTGCCTCGTGCTCGACGACGGCGCGACGCGCCTGGCTATCGCGATTTGCGACATGCGAATGCTCGGCGGCGAGGTGGTGGCGCGCGCCAAGTTACTGGCCGGGGAGGCGACAGGCTTGGCTCCGGAAAACATTCTCATCGCCGCCACGCACACGCACGCCGCCCCGGCGATGGTGGGGATTCATCCCGAGCCGAGGGATCGCGCGTATGCGGAGTTCGTCGCCCGCCGCATCGCCGACGGCATCACGCGGGCGGGGCATCATCTCGCGCCGGCCAAGGTCGGATGGGGATTCGGCAGCGCGCCGCAGCACGTGCACAACCGGCGTTGGTTCATGAAGCCGGGGGCGATCACGGCCAACCCGTTTGGCGGCGGGAGCGACGAGGTGAAAATGAATCCGCCGCGCGGCACCGACCTGCTCAAGCCGGCCGGGCCGGTTGATCCGCAGGTGTCGGTGCTCGATGTCCGGCACGCCGATGGGCGGCCGTTGGCGGTGCTGGCCAACTACGGGCTGCACTACGTCGGCGGCTACCGGGCCGGGCATGTCAGTGCCGATTATTTCGGGCTGTTCGCCGACCGTGTGCAGAAGTTGCTCAAGGCCGACCGGCAGCACCCGCCATTCGTCGCCATGATGTCCAACGGCACGAGCGGCGACGTGAGCATCAACGATTTCAGCGCCAAGCCGGAGCGGTTGCCGGCTTGGGTGAAAATGCAGTGCGTGGCCGACGACCTCGCCGCCGAGGTGGTGAAAGTGACCGGCGATATCGGTCACCACACCACCGCGCCGTTGGCCGTGGCGGCGACCGAGTTGCAGCTTGGCGTGCGCCGGCCCGATGCCAAGCGCTTGGTCTGGGCGCGGCGCACCTTGGCCTACGCTACCGACCCCAAGCGGCTGACGCGCCCGGTGATTTATGCGCAGGAAGCACTCGCGCTGGCGAAGTTCCCGGCCAAGGTGCCGGTGGCGCTGCAGGCTTTTCGCATTGGCGAACTGCGTATCGCAACGGTGCCGTGCGAGATGTTCGCCGAGACCGGGCTCGCGCTGAAACAGGAAGCCGGGCTGGGGCCGTTGTTCATCATTGAGCTGGCCAACGGCTATCGCGGCTACCTGCCCACGCCGCGCCAACACGAATGGGGCGGCTACGAGACATGGCCCGCCCGCTCGTCGTATTTGGAGGTGCAGGCCGCGCCAAAAATCCGCGCCGCGCTGCTGGGGCTGCTCAGTAAACTGTAACGTCAAACCAACACGGAATCGTCTCCATCAAGTTATTGTCATGAAACCAATCGTACTCACATCCCTCGTTTTGCTGGCCGGTGCGCTTCAGCCTGCGCAGTCAGCCAAGCTGGAAAAACTAACGCCGTTGCGCGTCGACCTCAACGCACTGCAGTCGCCGGAAGGGCTGCAGCTCGAGCGCAAGTCCGTCAGGGAGGAGACGGTTGAGGTCGATAGCCGGGAAGTGGCACTTCGGCATTATGTGTTTCGGTTTTTCAGCCAGCGTTTCATGGATGAGGATTGGTGGCATGACGCGCATTTGTTTGTGCCGGTGGAACTGGCGGACTCAGCCAGGGGCAAGCTGTTCCTCGTCAGTCATGTGGTGAGTTGGCGCAAGGTTCCCGGCGTGTTGATGGAGGGTTACGGGCGGCAGACGGCGGCGCGTGTCGGCGTGCCGGTGCTGGTGTTCAAGCCCAACCCGGTGCAGCGGGAGTTCGCCAAGCGCACCGGCTTGAACTCGGAGCGCGAGTGGCAGGACGCCACCTTCGACCGGTTTCGCAAGACCGGCGACGCGAACGTGGTCTCCTTCGCCGGCATCATGACGGCCAAGTGGCGCGCATGGACGGCGGCCGAGGCGGTGTTCGGGAAAAAATTCGACAAGGTGATTTTAGCCGGCGGCTCGAAGGGGGGCTTGGCCGTGCGGGCGATGATGAAATTCGACCCGCGCATCATCTCGGTGGTGTCGTCCGGCTCGATCCCGTTTGCCTCGCCGACGATGCTCCGCAAGCTCACCGAGCGCGAGCCGCTCACGCCACATTTGGTGGAGCAGTTCAAAATTAAGCCGGCTGACCTGGCCAACGACACGATCATGTTCAACCTGGGCTCGAACGACCACAACGCCCATCCCACCGAGGCGCGATTGGTGATGGAGCAACTCCGGGGCGACGCGCGGATTTACGTGCATCCCAACGGCGGGCATCCCGCGCTGGCGCCGCAGCAGGTGGCGGCCATGCGCCTGTGGCTGCGGCACGTCTTCTTCGGCGACCCGCTGCCGGACGTGCGCCCACCGGTGGTCGAGGCGGGGGAGAACTCGCTTGGCTTCCGGGCCGTCATCAAGCAGCCCAAGGGCGTGGAGGCGGTGGAACTCTGCCATGCGTTTTACCGCGAAAAACCGTGGCCCGGCCCGGCCAGCCGCGAGCGCATGCCGCACAAGAACGCCGAGTGGAAAACCACCCCCTTGGCCAAGCGCAACGGCCACTACACCGCTACGCTGGAAACCAAGGGTGCGGATCTTGGCCGGTTGCATTATTACATCCGCGCCCGCGTGCAGCTTGGCCAAGTGACCGGCTGGCTCTCCTGCCCGGTGCAGCAATACGTGAAAAAACCATGAGAACAAAAAACGCCTCTCCGACATCCGCTGTCGCCGCGATTTGGTTGGCTGCTGCCTTGACGGTTTCCGGGCAGGAGGGTGGGCGGACGGAACGTGCCCCGTTGCCGGAGCCGACGCGGGCTGATGTGGCGTATGGCGATCATCCCCGGCATCGGCTCGATTTTTGGCGGGCGACAACCGATGCGCCTGCGCCGCTGGTGGTGTTCATCCACGGCGGCGGCTGGAGCGTCAACGACAAGGGCGCACTGCGAGCCAACGCGCTGCAGGCATTCCGGAAGGCAAACATCTCGGTGGCGTCGATCAACTATCGCTACGTGAGCCAGGCCCCGTTCCCGGCGCCGTTCCACGATGCGGCACGCGCGGTTCAGTTTCTGCGCAGTAAGGCGGACGCGTGGGGGATCGATCCAAGCCGTGTGGCAGCCTACGGCAATTCTGCTGGCGGGATCATGTCGCTGTGGTTGGCGTTTCACGAAGAGATGGCCGACCCCGGCAGTGACGACCCGGTGCTGCGCCAGTCCACCCGACTGACTTGCGTCGCCGGCGTGGGCGCGGCCTCGACACTGGACCTCCCCCTCGCCCGGAAATGGGTGGGCGAATCGGTCGCCAAGCATCGCGGTTGGCCCCGGATGTTCGGCGTAAAGACCATCGACGAGGTGCTCGCCCCCGGGATGAAACAACTGCGCCAGGAAGTTTCCCCCATCCACCACCTGACCCGCGACGATCCGCCGGTGTTTCTCCAATACAACCAGCCGAACGAAAAACTTTCGCCAGACGCCAACCCGGCCAAGGCGGTGCATCATCCCGTCTTCGGGCTGAAGCTCCAGCAGGCGATGACGCCGCTGAAGATCGAGTGCGGGCTCCAGTTTCCCGGTCAGCCGGAAAAGGCCAATCCTCGTGCCCTGATTGAGTTCATCCAGGCCAAGCTGGCCAAGCGCAAATGACCCGCTTGGCCAAGGCGATGCTGCTGACCGCGCTGTTGCCCGGCGGCGTCGCGAGCGCCTGGGCGGCGGAGGTGCGCTCGCCGGAAATCCACGGCGACGGCCGGGTGACGTTCCGGCTGCACGCGCCGTTGGCCAAGCACGTGGCCGTGGGCGGCCAATTCTCAAAGGGCAAGCCGTTGCCGATGGCCAGGGGCGACGACGGCATGTGGAGCCTTACGACCGGGCCGTTCGAGCCGGACCTGCACGTGTATGGCTTTGCGGTGGACGGCGGCAAGCCATCGGCCGACCCGGCCAACCCGCTGCGGTTCGAGCGGCGCGGCTCGACGCTGAGTTTCCTCGACGTGCCCGGCGATGTGCCGCGCTTCATCGACCGGCAGGCCGTGCCGCTTGGCCAAGTGCACCGACACCGTTATCCAGCCAAGGCGTTTGGCCAGGAGCGGACGATGGTGGTTTACTCGCCGCCGGGATACCGCGCCGACCCGGCCAGGCGCTACCCGGTTTTATATTTGCTGCAGGGCGGCGGCGACACGGCGGAAGCCTGGGTGCAGGCCGGGCGCGTCCACACGATGCTCGACAATCTGATCGCGCAAAAAAAGGCGCGGCCGATGATCGTCGTGATGCCGGACGGCAGGGGAGTCAGCCCGTATGTCCGCAAGGGCAAGGCTGTGGATCGCACGAAAAATTTTGATGAGTTCGAGGCCTCGATGCTGCGGGATGTCGTGCCGTTCGTGGAGAAAAACTACCGGGCTAGCGCTCGCCGGGAGGATCGCGCCGTGGCTGGTTTCTCGGTGGGCGCGGCATTGGCGCGGCGCATTGGGCTGCGTCACCTCGACCGGTTCGCGTGGGTGGGATTGTTGAGCGGCGGCACCCGCTTGGCCGAGGGATTCGAGACAACCCTAAAGCCGCGCTTGGCCAAGCCGGAGGAGACCAACAAGCAGCTTGGCCTGCTGTGGATCAGCGGCCCGCCCAGGGGTGCGGCCAAGAACGCCGCCCATCCCTTTTTCGTGAAGCTCAACCAAGCCGGCATCCGCTACGAGTCGCGTCCCGACCGCTTCGGCCACAGCTACCGCACCTGCCGCCACATCCTGCATCACGATTTCCTGCCGCAGTTATTTCAGAAAAAGAACTGGTGATGTCGTTGGATTGGGAGCATGCATTTCGAGGTCCGCTATATGATGAGAGCACGGGTTCATTTTAAATTGTGCCCATGAAACATCACAAACGTTTTAAACGGTAAATCTTTTTTGGTGTTATGAACAAACTGATTCTCAGATTAATGATGGTCGCGACATGCCTCGGCATGGTGACGGGTAATGCAACCGCACAGGAACGCGGAGGACGTGAGGGTGACGATCGAAGTGGTGACGCTAGTCGTGAACGCCCCGAACGCGGGGAGCGAGGCGAAGATCGCGGACGACGCCCACAGTTCGGCGGACAAGCTGGGCGAGGTGGCTTTATGCGCGTGCTTCCTATCATGACCGCGCTTGACGCCGACAGGAACGGGGAAATCTCCGCCGAGGAAATCAAGGACGCTGTGGCTGCACTCAAGAAGCTCGACAAAAACAAGGACGACAAACTCACAGTAGAAGAATTGCGCCCGAGCTTTGGTGGCAACCGGAGCGGTAGAGGTGGCAGTGGAATTCCCGATCGCTCCCGTGCCCCCGTCACCCAGCCGTTAAAGCCACTTCCGCCGGTTGCAAAGCAAATCGGAGGAGTTTCAACCCGTGAGATTCTTCAACTTTTTGGCGCAAAAGGGCGGCATGGGGGTACCGAACGCGAATTGGCCAACTACCGTCGCATCTTCGGTTTCACTGATGCTGACAGGGACGGACGGCATTCAAAAAAGGAATACATCGAGAACGGCGCCTATCTGACTCCCCAGTCAAGACAGGGCATCTTTCAGGCATCGGACTCAAACAACGACGGCTTCGTCTCCGAGGCTGAGTATGTCGAAAATCGACTTATCACTGACGAAGCGAAGTTGATATTCGGTGACATGGACGCCGATGGTAACAACAGGTTGACCGCAAAGGAACTCTTGGCCAGTGGAAAGCTAAAGGACGAGAAATTGGCCAACGGGGTTTTCAAGGCGCTGGACACAAACGAGGACGGGGAACTGGTCATCCCCGAGTATCTCCGTGTTTGGGGCTGCTGGGCCAGGCATTGACTCTTTTGTTTGCATAAACCACGACGCCAAGACATTCTCAGGACGGCGGGGATAACGCCAGTGGTTCACGCTACAGGTTCCCTGCTTAAATGATGTGAAAGTCATTTGAGGTCGTTAGTTCGTGGTCGAACCGGCGACCTTTTTTATTTGATGCGACGGCGCAGGAGGAACGGATCAAATTCATCGTTGCTATCATAGGCAAACGGCTCCCAGCCCTCAGGAATCTTTCCGGAGGATGTCTTAATTTCCCACTTTTGCTTACCATCCCAATTGCCAGAAGTACGACGGCGGAGGAGGAACGGATGTTGTTCATCGTTGCTATCATAAGCAAATGGCTTCCAGCCTGCAGGAATCTTCCCGGAGGATGTCTTAATTTCCCACTTTTGCTTACCATCCCAATTGCCAGAAGTACGACGGCGGAGGAGGAACGGATCTTGTTTATCGTTGCTATCGCAGGCAAATGGCTCCCAGCCTGCAGGAATCTTCCCGGAGGATGTCTTAATTTCCCACTTTTGCTTACCATTCCAATTGCCAGAAGTACGACGGCAGAGGAGGAACGGATCAGATTTATCGTTGCTATCATAAGCAAATGGCTTCCAGCCTGCAGGAATCTTTCCGGAGGATGTCTTAATTTCCCACTTTTGATTACCATCCCAATTGCCAGAAGTGCGACGGCGCAGGAGGAACGGATCAAATTCATCGTTGCTGTCATAAGCAAATGGCTCCCAGCCTGCAGGAATCTTTCCGGAGGATGTCTTAATTTCCCACTTTTCATTATTACTCGTCGGTGGTTCTGAGTTTACAACTTCGGCAACGGGTTCAGTGGGTTGTGTTTCTAAAGAAGGAGACTGCTGCGACTCGCCACAGCCCACCAACAGCACAGCTGCGATTGTTGTGATTAGTATGTGTTTCATAACTCGCCCAAAGCTCATTTTTTTGAGTTTTTTTGCAAAGGGCACTTCTGGGAACCACAATTTAACGCATACAAAATTCAAAAAACCAAGCAAAACAGCACCCTTATTCCGGCGTTTCACAAGTTTCCAGAAGTGCCCAATGGTTTTTCAAATGATGTTCAAGAAGTACCGCAAAGAGTATCAGATTTGCATTTTCCGACACTTGATACTCTTTTGAAGAATTCGTTTGAGGCAATGAAAATGGGGTTTAAACGAACTCCACTACCAAACTATTTGAACTTCTTCGCAACGAGACAGGCGTACTAACAGCCTTAAAGTGGCCGGATGACGGAGATGTTTCGGTAATAGTCGAGCAGCGTTTCCAGGCTCACGACACCCCCGCCCATGCCACTCTTCTTGACGCCGGCGTACGGGACGCCGTGCACCACCACGTTGTGCGAGTTGATCCAGCCGTTTCCGGTTTCGAATTGAGAGGCCACACGTTTGCATCGTTCGAGATCGCTGGACCACACGCTGTTGGCCAGCCCGTAGTCGGTGTTGTTGGCCAGGCGGATGCCTTCGCTTTCATCGTTGAACGATGCGAGATAGGCGACAGGCCCAAAGATTTCCTCACGAGCGGCGACATTATCCAGTGAGCCGGCGAGCAGTGCCGGTTTCACGTAATGGCCACCGGCACAGCCCTCGACCTGGACAGCGCCGCCTTCGAGCACGGTTTCCGCGCCGGCCGCAGTGCCTTTCTCCAGATAACCGAGCACGCGCTTGTGCTGCACTTCACTGACAACCGGACCCATTTGTGTGCCGTCGCCAAGGGGATGCCCGATCTGCACAGCCTTGAGCCGTTCCACGGCGGCATTCACGAAATCATCATAAATGGTTTTCTGCACCAGCCACCGCGTGGCATCGCAACAAACCTGCCCGGCGTGGAAGGTGATGGCTTGGGCGAGTTTGTCGGCGGCTTCTGGGATGTCGACATCATCAAAGATGACGGCTGCTCCCTTGCCGCCCAGTTCAAGTTTTACCGGGATCAGGTTTTGGCCGCACTCTCTCGCCACCAAACGACCCACCTCAGGTGAGCCGGTAAAGGACATCCGGCAGAGGTTGGGATTCTTGGAAAGCGCCGCGCCGGTTACCTCACCCACACCGGGAATGACGTTGATCACGCCGTCCGGGATGCCGATTTCCTTTGCCAGATGCGCCATGTAAAGGGCGGAGAGTGGCGTGTCCTCGGCCGGTTTCACCACGCATGTGTTCCCGGCGGCCATGGCGGGGCCGATGCCCCAGCCACAGAGCAGGAAGGGAAAGTTCCACGGCACGATGAAACCGCACGGCCCCCAGGCATGCCGCACCACGGATGCCTCATGACCGGCAACGGGAATGGCGGTATCCAGGGAGAGTCCCTGTGCGAGGCCGCAAAAATATCGGATGGTATCAATAAAGTTTTGCACATCATCAGCCGCCTGGGCCTCGATCTTGCCGCAGTCCAGCGCCTCAATTTGTGCGATGATGGGTTTGCGTTGTTCCACGGCATCCGCGAGCCGCATGAGGTGTACACCGCGTTCATTCACCGGCAGGCGCGCCCAGTCGGCCTCGTCGAATGCCTTTTGGGCGGCGGCAACGGCTCGTTCGACGTCGTCCGGCTGCATGTTGGACACGGTGGCGAGTTTCTCCCCGGTTCCAGGGTCGCGGGTGTCGAAGGTGTCCCCATTGGAGGCGGTCACCTCCTGGCCGCCAATCACGGCGCCGTGAACTTCTTTGGAAAGAAACACCTGCACCTCGGGAAGCAGTGTTTTACCGGCAGCAGTTTGCATAGTCATGATGATGAATAATTTGCTTCGGCAGAGACTGTCGAAATGCCAAGGAATGGTCAAGCAATCGAAAAGAACCACGGCAAACTAGTGGAATTTGGCGTTGCGTTTGGGGGTGGATGAGGGGAGGGCGCGTCCACACGATTCTTGACAACCTGATCGCGCAAAAAAAGGCGCGGCCGATGATTGTCGCGATACCGGACGGCAGGGGAGTCACGCCGTTTGACCGCAAGGGCAAGACCGTGGATCGCACGAAAAACTTTGACGAGTTCGAGGCCTCAATGCTGCGGGATGTCGTGCCGTTCGTGGAGAAAAACTATCGGGCCAGCCAGCGGCGGGAGGATCGCGCGGTGGCTGGTTTCTCGGTGGGCACGGCACTGGCGTGCCGCATCGGGTTGCGGCATCTCGACCGGTTCGCGTGGGTGGGCCTGTTGAGCGGCGGCACCCGCTTGGCCGATGGATTCGAGGCAACGGCTGAAGCCGCTGCTTGGCCAAGCCGGTGAAGACCAACGAGCAGCTTGGCCTGCTGTGGGTCAGTGGCCCGCCCAAGGGCTCAGCCAAGAACGCCGCCCATCCGTTTTTCGCAAAGCTCAACCAAGCCGGCATCCGTTACGAGTCGCGCCCCGACCGCTTCGGCCACAGCTACCGCACCTGCCGCCACATCCTGCACGACGATTTTCTGCCGCGATTGTTTTGGGAACCGAACCGGTAATGCCCTTTCATCGGTTTTGAGGGGCGCTCAACCGAACAAAAAAACCTTGGCTTTTTTGCAGCCTTACAGGGGCCGGATGACGGAGATGCTGCGGCAGTAATCTCTGCGGATCAAAACCAAATGATGCCCATCCAGTTTGACTTCATCATTACAGCGAAACTGGATATAAAAATGATTTTACTGTTCCTCTTCACAGCGCTTGGCCCACCAGCTTTGGAGCATTTCAGCGAATTCGTTGGCGTAGCTCTTATAGTTCATTAGTGGTGATCGTTTGAGCATCTCACGAAGATTTTCCCGGAGTTGCTTCAGTAGGTCTGGATTGATGCTAATCTGTAATGCTTTCTCAACAAACTCCTCTTTGTCGCTGGCGACAAAAGCTTCCAGACCGAGGCATCTGTTTTGCATTACGCCTTGTCGCGACGCGTAGGATTGGCCTTCCATACACAGCATCGGCACGCCCATCCAGAATGAATCGCAGGTCGTGTATCCACCGTTGTAGGGAAAGGGATCGAACATCAGATCGATCTCGTGATGTAACTTAAGAAAGTAAACAGCGTTTCCTCTCATGCGGATGTCAATCTGTTCTGGCTTCGCTCCGTCTTCGCCGAACTGCTCACGGAGTAGTTGACCATGATGATCATTGATTTGGAACAGGATGATCCGGGAATTAGGCAGGCGCTTCAGCACTTGCGCCCAAAGCCGAACGCTCGCTCGGCTGGTTTTGTCCGGATTGTTCAAGCAACCAAATGTGAACGGTGCGCCAGTGCTAAATGGAAGCGGATTGGGTGTAATGTCGATATTAAGCATGGGAAGGTAGATCCATGCTGCGTCCGCCATTCGCTCGAGTTGTTCTGTCCAGAGCGATTCAGTATGGCCAATCGGATCTGAGTGTGGATCACTGATTCGATAGTCTACAGCTTTCATGCCGGTAGAGTTCGGGTAGGCGAATACTGCTGCTAAAACCGGGGCAGGGCGCTTTGCAAGAATTATCTGCCGGGCAAATGCGGTGTGCCCGGAAAGATCGATGAGAACGTCGATTTTATCCGCGCGAATTCGGTCAACTGCCTCATCATCCCCTCTGCCAAATACGCTTCGCCAAGTAGCAATCTTTTTAAACTGTGCTGTGAGTCCACTTTTTTCTCTGTTCGAATATATGAACAGCAGAAATTTTTTGCTGTTGAGATGCAGGCAGAGCACTAAGGCGTATCGACCGACTGGATGTGGAATGAAGTCTGCAGATAGCAGTCCGATTCGGAGAGGGCGATCCGTGTTAAAGTCGTGTGTTTTGAAATCTGCGGTTTGCCCAAGTGGATCGGTGTGTTTCTCTGCCCACTCACGATGTAGCTTGGCTATCGTTTCGTTTTTTTGGTTAGAAGCGTAGTTGAGCAACTGTAGGGCGACACTGCCACGGTCGGCAGCAATGTCTCCAAGGGTGAGTGCGCGCTGGAATAAATTAGCTGCTCTGTCAGTGTCTCCTGCCGAGTGGAATACTGTCCAGGCGAATTCGAAAAGAAGATCACAGTGGTCGGGCGCAAGTGCTTGGGCTTTTTCGAAGAGTTGCAACGATTTTTTCGGATTGCCTCTGAAATTATTCCAATTGGCCAAGTGCCGCATTGCCTCGACGTGGTTGGGGTTTAGTTCGAGACAACGGTTAAAAGCGGCTGTGGCAAGGTCAGGTTGGCGTGCATTCAAAAGAACATGGCCTAAAATATTAAAGACTTAGACGTCCTCCGGTTGTAGCTTGGCCAGTTTTTCAAGAGCTTTGACCGCTTCGTCAACTCGACCGAGCATGGCCAAGCAGCGGCCGAATTGAAGCAGCGCATCGACGTTAGTTTCGTCGTGCGCAAGGACTTGCTGTAAGGGTTCTACGGCATGAGTGAAGTCGCCGACTTCGGCCAGTTGAGTAGCCTTCGCAAGAAGCTCTCGCAAATCGGGGGTGTCCATGGTTTGGGGTCAGAAGACTAGAATGTCGCTTCGTCTTTATTAACCACAATATTTTTGATCAGACATCCAACTGGGCGTGCTTACAGCCTTACAGGGGCCGGATGACGGAGATGTTGCGGTAGTAGTCGAGCAGCGTTTTACCGACAGCGTTTTGCATGGTTAAAATAAGTGAGTCTCGGGTCGCCGATGGTGTCGGAATACTCAGACACGGTCAAGCAATCGGAAAAAGACCAAGGCAAGCAAGTGGGATTTGGCGTTGCGTTCCGGGGCGGATGGGGGCAACGGATTGCCTTGGTGCTTTGTTTTGCCGTGTTCGGTGTGTTGGTTGGCGTGCTGCCGACCTGGAACTGTTGGGGGGGTAGAGCTTTGGCTTACATGAGTGGACAGATCAGGCGAAGTTTTACTCGATGGCGAGGAGTTGGTTTTCCGCAGGCAGGCTGATCGGGTTTGAGTAGTGGAAAATCTTGCAGCGTTCCTCTCCATCCTCGATGACGGGTGTGGGTTGCTCGATTACAAAGTCGGCGAAGTGCGGTGCGTTGAAGGCGACGAAGGCCAAGCGGATGCACTCGATGAGCGGGTCGGCCGGCTTGGCCAAGTCAGGGTAGGCGATGGGGCCTGTGTCCACTTGATACATTTTTTTGTCGAGGCTGATGTTCATCGTTTTCACCGGGCACTCGATGATGGCGCGCAGCTTGGTTTCGGGGTTGCGGATCGTGGTTCGCGACACGATGGGCGTCGCGGCGGCGGTGGTGTCGCGTATCGCTTCCCAAGTGTCCAGTGTGCGTGGGTTGGCGGCCTGCCGAAGATTCAGCACGGGCTTGCCCCAGACATCATTCGATTTTGTGACACTACGGTAGTCCGCAGTGATCCTCACGTGTCGGCGGAAAATTACGAGATCTTCCCGGTCGCGCCCGCCGAAGATGGGCATGAAGTCGTAGTTGTCCGGGTAAAACAAATCTTTCTCGCCGAACGTGTTTTCGCTTTTGCAGGAGGCGCACTGGTAGAACACCTGCGTCTCGCCGGTTGTCTCATTGATGATGAAGGTGCGGCTCTCGATCCAGAATCGAACCGAGTTGAACGACCTTGTGCCGTTCAGGAACGAGCGGCTGTAATCCAGGCAATTGATGTCGTGGCCCTTGGCTGCGTGCGCCAAGGCGGGCATAGTGCCAAGGGCACAGAGCGAGCCCACGCCGCCAACCACGAATTCACGCCGGGACGATTCCGCGGCTCCATCGGTCATTGTTTCCTTCACTGACATTGCAAAAGTTCCTTTCCTGAGGTTGAGTGTCGGCCATGGGAAATCGCGATCGGCCAGCGGTTTTTGAACTGGAAGGGAGCAAAGCAGGCCGCCGCTGTTTCGTCAATCGCAGCCGGACAGTCCGTTGGCCTGCAGCATTGTGGGAAAAGTCATCGTGAGTTCAGCAAATGACACCGCGCGTGGCACCGCTTGGGTGGTCGTCCAGTTTTTTCTGATGCTTGGCTTGCTCATTGCGGGGCCGGCCTGGGGTGGGATGAGGACGGGTTGGTGGACGTGGTTGCCCGGCGGTTTGTTGGTTGCGCTTGGCGGTTGGGTCGGGATTCACGGTGCACGCGATCTCGGCGCGCAACGCACGCCGTTCCCGAGGCCAAGCGATGACGGGGAACTCATCACGACCGGAATTTATGCGAAGTTGCGCCACCCGCTTTATGTCAGCGTGATCCTGCTTGGTTTCGCCTGGGCGCTGTGCTGGGGCAGTAATCCGGCGCTCGTGCTGGCCATTTTGCAGATGCCTTTTTTCGATCTGAAAGCTCGCTGCGAGGAGCAGTGGTTGCGTGGCAGATTTCCCGGTTACGCTGACTACGCAGACCGTGTGAAGCGTTTCATCCCTGGCGTTTACTGATGCCTACCGGCCGGTAGTTCCCTTTTCGGTTGACTTCAATTGCTGGTGCTTGCAGCGTCATTTCCACACAGTTTTTTAAGCTAGGCTAGAGTGAAGTGAAAGTGATTCGACATCCCAAGAAAGTCCGCCCACGGGTAGCGGCCTTCACGTTGATCGAGTTGCTGGTGGTCATCGCCATTATTGCCATTCTGGCAGGTCTGCTATTGCCTGCGCTCTCCCGTGCGAAGAGTTCGGCCCACGTCGCCGGCTGCATATCCAACCTGAGGCAAATGGGGATTGCCATTCAGATGTATCAGTCCGCCCACTCGGATGTTCTGCCGCTGATCTGGGAGAGGAAATGGACCGAACCGCCGATTCGCGGTGGGTTCCAGGAGGGTCGCGGTTACACGATGTTCGGTTTGTTGCATGATGTTGTCCGGGTTCCAATGACTGCGTTCCGTTGCCCGGCGGATCGGCGAAATTATAAATTGAATGAGAGGCACTTGAGCATGCCTTTTTCTTCCGAGGTGGCCGGCGAGGTGGATACGATTCAGTTCGACTACTCGGCGATCTGCATCGGTTACGGTTTGTGGAACAGGCACGTTCCCTGGAGTTTCCCCGGTGCCCGTGGGAAGTTTAAAGCCAGTCATGTCCCAAACCCGTCTGAAATGTACATGGTCTGGGACGGGCATATCGCCAGTTGGACGATTGGCGCTGGGTTCGCCTCAATTCCGGGTTATCTAAAAAACCTCAGAGGCGCTCCGCCGGATCACTGGAATTTCAAGACCACATTCCGCCATTCATACGATACACCCGGGGGGCAAAAAGATCTGAGTCGCGGCCCCAACGCCCTGTTGTTGGACGGCCATGTTGAACAGCGTATCGACATGCTGAGCCTGTCCAACGACAACTTCAATGTGCCTTGGCGGTAGCGTCAGCGTTGCAACTCGGCGAGGTAAATGGCGGTGCGTGTTTTGCCATTGGCATCCTTTTCGTGTGAGGAATACCACGAGATGAGCGCGCGCCGGGGACTCAACTCGATGAAGCCGGGATACGATGTGTCGCCGCCGCTGGGCAGCACGGCGAAGTTCTGCAGCGTGTCGCCTGAGAGCCAGCAAAACTGAGTGCGTGCTTTTCCTTCAACGGTGTTGCGGCCGGCCACGATGGTGCGTTCGCCCCACTTCACGATCAACGGCCCGCCGATGTAGCGGCCAAGATCGGTGCGCGCCCAACTCGTGTAGGGCGGACTGGAGCGCAGCAACTCGGCGTTCCCACGACCGCGCCGGCCAACGCCGACAACGTCGCCGTCCGGCTCAAATAGAAACGCCGTTTCGTCGCCGTCTTTTTCCTGAAAGATTGCGCGCTTGCGCCAGATGAGTCCATCGTCGCTCTTGAGCATCACCGACTTGATGAATTCGCGATCCAATGTGCGGGCAAAATCTTTTTTGCGTCGGGCGCAAAGGTAGGCCTTGCCGTCGTGAACAGCGGCTCGCCAACAGTAGTGCCCGTAGGTGCCCTCAAGCAGTTGCGGTTCCTCCCAGCTTCGACCGTCCGCCGACCACGAAGCATAGCCAAGATGCTCGTTGAGGTCGTAACTTTTCGGCTTGGTCGGGCCGCTGTACCATGCGCCGGTAATGACGAAGAGTTTCTTTTTGAAAACCAGAAAATGGGGATCACGCGTGTCCCGGTTTTTCACGGAGAACCGATGCACCGGCTTCCAGCTTTCTCCGGCATCGGTGCTTTCGAGCACGATGATTGACGCCTTGGGACTGACACCGTGCCCCTCCGGGCAACTGCGGAACGCCAGATAAAACCGGCCCTTGAAGCGCACCAAATCCGTGAACGCATTATGTTCGCCATTGTCGAACACGCGCCGAACATTGGCCACGGTCACGCTGGGTTGGGCCGCGTTCAGGGCTGTAGCGGCAAGGAACCAAACAATCGCAAAACGAAGCGCAGTGAAATACATACGCCGACTCTACCCACAAGCCAGAGTTTGAAAAGCATTGCGTCCGGCGCTGGTTGGGGGGAGCCTTCGCTCGACCGACGATTGAAAGGTATTATTATGTGCAAAAAAGTTATCATTGGCGCGCTGCTGGGCGGTGTGGTTTTGTTATTGTGGCAGTTTGCCGTCCGCGAGCTGCTGGGGATTTACGACGACGCCTTCGTGAAACTGAAAGACCCGGCGGCGGTGGAGAAAGTCTTGAAGGAGAATCTCGATGGCAGCGGGATGATTGTGATCCCGCATCCCGAACCGGGAGATAAGGAAGCCGAAGCCAAGGCGATGGAAAAACTAACCACCGGCTTCAGCCTGTTCGGCGTAGTGAACCGTGACGGGAGACACGGCTTTATCCCCGCGCTTGGCATTCAGTTTGCGCTCAATGTGCTCGCCTCGGCGGTGCTGATGTTTGTGTTGCTGGCGGCCAATCCGAGCACGCTGGGCAGTCGCATTGCCTTGGTGCTTTGTTTCGCGGTGTTTGCGGTGCTGACCGAATTGATCCCGAACTGGAACTGGGGGGGATCCAGTTTGGCTTACATCGGCAGACAGATTGGCGAGCAGATTGTCGGCTGGGCGCTCGTCGGCTTGGCCTTGGCCAAGGTCATGGACTGCGGGTCAACGTGCTGTGCCAACGACGATTCATCGGGCGACTGACCGATGCGCTTGGCCAAGCGACAACTTCGCGGCTTCACGCTGATTGAACTGCTGGTGGTGATCGCCATAATCGCGATCCTCGCCGGCATGCTGCTGCCGGCCTTGACCAAGGCGAAGGCCAAGGCAACCGGCATCAGTTGCATGAACAACCTGCGGCAGATGAGTTTTTCGTGGACGATGTACACGGATGACAACGACGGCCAACTGCCGCCCAACGCCGTCTTCCCCACGCGCAACCGGTCATGGGTCAAGGGCTGGCTCAACTACGCGCAGCCGGTGCCGGACAACACCAACACGGTTTACCTCATGCAAAGCCACCTCTGGCCGTATCACCGGAGTCTTGGCGTGTGGAAGTGCCCCGCCGACATGAGCACGTCGCTGCACGGGGGCAAGCTGCTGCCGCGCGTCCGGAGCATCGCGATGAATTGCTTTCTCAACCCGCCGTCGCTACAGAGTTGGCAGGCCGGCTACCGGCCGATCCGCAAACTCTCCGACGCCGCCGGCAAGCCGCTCAGCGAACTGTACGTGCTGCTCGACCAGCGGGAGGATCGCATCAACAACGGCTACTTCGCCGTGGACATGAACGGCTACAACCCGCGCAACCCCGGTGTTAACCGTTGGATTGATTATCCGGCCAGCTACCACAACAACGCCGGCGGAGTGACGCTGGCCGACGGCCACGCGGTCATCAAAAAGTGGCTCGACCCGCGTACCTCCGTGCCGATCCGGAAGGGCGTCAACATCCCGATATTCGTTCCCTCGCCGAGAAACGTGGATGTCCTCTGGTTGCAGGAACGCTCCGCGCCGCCCAAGCGCTCCCGCCGATAATTGCGCTTGGCCAAGCGCAAAACGGGACTCGTTCGGCGGAGCCAACTGTGGCTCAATCCCGTGCAGCTGCTTTTCCACAACGTGAAAATCGTTTTATTCACTTGCCTGGTTGCTGGCTGCATTGGCGTGGCCGCCGATGAGTCGCCGCTGGAATTGGCCAGGGACGATGTCGTTGTGTTCCTCGGCGGCACGGACATGGTGCGCGCCCAGCGCAGCGGGCATTTGGAGACGCTGCTGACGTGGCGTTTCAAAAACGAGTCGCCCAAGTTCCGGGACCTGTCGTGGGAGGCCGACACGGTGTTTGCGCTTGGCACAGAGACGGATCGCTGGCGCGGCGGCTATCGCGGCATCAAGGGCTTGGGCAATCTGGAGACGCAACTGGCCAGGCTCAAGGCGACCGTCGTGATTGTGCAGCTTGGCAAAAACGAAGCCTTCGCTGGCGGCGAGGGCATCGAGTCGTTCATCGAAGCGAGCGACAAATTATTCGGGCGCCTCAGTGGAGCGAGTCGGCAGTTGATTGTGATTTCACCCACTCCGTTTGAGAAAGCTGCAAATGGCCTGTTGCCTGACTTGCGAAATCATAATGACGACTTGGCGCGATACGTGAACGCGCTCAGCTCGCAGGCGAAAAAGCACAAGGCTCACTTCGTCGATCTGTTCACAGATGCCGAGGCAACTTTCACGGGAAACGGGCAGCATGTTACCGCAGGAAACCAAGCGAGGTTCGCATTGCACTTGGCCGCGGCGCTGGGTGTTGAGCGGTCGAATGGGTTTGCCGGTCTGGAGGATTTGCGAGCGGCGGTGCGGGAGAAGCATCGGCTGTGGTTCGACTATTGGCGTCCGGCCAACTGGAAGTGCCTGTTCGGCGACGACAACCGGCGCGTGTTCAGCATCGGTAGCCGGAAAAACATCCCGAGCATCCGCGACGAGCGTGACAAGCTCCCGGTGCTGATCGCCGCAGCAGAGGAGAACGTGGCCGCGGTGGCAAAGGGCTTGGCCAAGCCGAAGGTTGCGGCGCAGCCTGAGTTGCCCCCGCCGACTCCGGCAAGTTCTCCGGGGGACGAACTGAAAGCATTCAAGCCGGCGGAGGGGTTTGCCGTGAATTTGTTCGCGTCGGAAAAACTCGGTGTGGCCAATCCTCTCACGATTCGCTGGGACGCAAAGGGCCGAATGTACGTCGCCTGCACCTGGTCGTATCCGCACCTGAAGCCGGGCGAGATTCCCAACGACAAAATCATCCAACTCACCGATACCGACGGCGACGGCCAGGCGGATCGCTCAACGGTGTTTGCTGACGGCCTCAACATCCCAACAGGGCTGGAGACCGCCGATGGTGGCGTGTATGTGGGACAGGGGACCGATTTGCTTTTTCTGAGGGATCTTGATGACGACGGCCATGCAGACGAGCGGCAAGTCCTGCTGAGCGGCTTTGGCACCGGCGACACGCATCAGGCGATCAACTCGTTTACGTGGAGCCCGGATGGCGAGCTGTTCTTCTGCCAGGGCGACGGCATCGAGTCACGGGTGGAAACACCGTGGGGCGTGTCGTCCCTCTATCAAGCCGGGGTGTATCGATTGCGACCGGGCCGCCTGCAACTCCACGGATTGCTTGACGATTTCATGGGGCCGGGGAATCCGTGGGGCATTGTGTTTGACGACTGGGGCCAGTCTCTGGTCGTCGATGGCGCGGGCGGCATCTCTTATCTCACGCCGGCATCGATTCCCGCGAAGCACCGATTGCGGCTCGACCGTATCGGCAATCCCGGGGGCTACTGTGGCGTGGAGATGATCAATGGCCGGCACATGCCGGAGTCGATGCGCGGCCAGTTTGTGCTGAACGATTACAAGTCGAACACCGTGCGCCGCTTCGCGCTGACGCCGGCCGGTTCCGGCTTCAAACTTGACTGGAAGGAGCCGGTGCTCAAGTCGAGCCACCGGAACTTTCGACCGGTGGACATCCGCATCGGCCCGGACGGTGCGATCTATATCGCCGACTTTTACAACACGATCATCTGCCATCAGGACGACTACTTCCGCGACCCGACGCGCGATTTGCACCACGGCCGCATCTGGCGGTTGACGGTGAAGGATCAACCGCTTGCCCCCAGGCCAAAGATCGAAGGCGCTGACTGGACGGAGTTGGTCGAGCAACTCAAATCTCCCGAGCGGTGGACGCGGCAACAGGCCAAGTTCAAGCTGGTCAGACATCATAAACCGTTTCAAGTGGGCGATATGGCCATCGGCTTTGTGGAAGATTTGGAGAAGGACGATCCGTTGCACGACCGTCACCTGCTTGAGGCGCTGGCGCTTTGCGCGATGGCAGAGGCCGTGGAGCCGCGCCTGCTCGAGCGTGTGCTGCGCGCGAAAGACCACCGGGCGCGAGCGTTCGCCGCCCGCATTGCGGGGCGTTGGCACGATCGCCTGGCCAACGCGCCCGGCTTGCTGAAACTTGCGGCGAACGATTCCCATCCGCTCGTGCGGCTCGAGGCGGTTTTGGCCTGCGGGCAGATGCCGCAAGCCGAGTGCATCAAGTTGGCAGCCATCGCCGTGACGAACCATCCTCGCGACAAGTGGATCGACTACGCCTTCACACAAGCGGTGCGCCATCAGGAACCGGTTTGGATGGCGGCGTTGATGAGTGGCGAACTGGATTTCGGAGAAAACATCCGCGCACTGTCGGCCGTGCTGGAAAAAGGCGGCTCCAAAAAAATGCTCTCCAAGCTGATGAACCTGGCCAAGTCCGACGCGATCCATGCCGAGGGGCTCAAGTCGGTTTTTCAGGGCATCGCCACCCTCGGCGGCCCGAACGAACTGCGGACAATTTTCGAGCCAAATTTCCACAAGACACCCGAAAGCCAAGCCGTTGCGTGGGCGGCGTTGAACGCCTCTCCGCGCGACGTGAGACCGGAAGGCGACTTGGCGGCTGTACTCCGCTCGGCGTTGCGAAGTGACCAGACTGAATTGAGTGTGCAGACGCTTGGCCTGATCGGCCGATGGCGGGTGAGCGGGTTGCACGGCGATGTCGTGGCGTTGGTTGACAACACGAGGGCGGCGATGCCGACCCGCCTGGCGGCGGTCCGGGCGCTTGGCCTGTTGGGCGGCGATGACGCCCAGCGCCTAGCCAAGCTGATCGATTCCGGCGATGCGACGGAGGAACTGAAACTGGCCGCGCTCGACAGCCTGAGCCGTGTTGACATGAGCGCGGCGGCGAGTCGCGGTGCGGCGTTGCTGGCGCTTGGCCGGGCGACAACCGGGGTGCTGTCGCCGTTTTTGAACCGCGAGGGTGGCGGCCCGGCGCTGACGGCAGCCTTGGCCAGGCGCAAACCCGGAGCGGCTCCGGCGGCGGTGGCCTTGGCCAAGCTCCAGTCGCTTGGCAGCAACGAAACGGGGTTGATGAATCTTTTGAGCCAGGCGGCCGGCATCGAAAACACCGTGCCGGCTTACAGCGCGGAGTTTGTCGCCGCGCTGGCCAAGGAGTCGGCAAAGGGCGACGCCGCGAACGGCCGTCGAGCGTTTCAGGCGGCCGGCTGCGCGGTGTGCCACAAAATCGGTTCGGCGACGAATAACGGCATTCCGTTTATCGGGCCGGAACTCGGCACCATCGGCAACACGCTCAGCACGGAGAGGATCATCGAGGAGGTGCTTTGGCCGGGGCGCCACGTGAAGGAGGGATACAGCCTGGTGCAGGTAACCACAATAACCGGCGATGTGCATGCGGGCTACGAGCAGCGGTCGCGCTCGGACGATATTTTTCTGAGTCCACTCAGCCAGTCGGGGACGATTCGGATTCCGCGTGATCAGATTAGTTCACAGGCGCAGATTGGCAGCGCCATGCCGGCCGGGCTCACTGCAGGCTTGAAGCGCGGGCAATTGCGCGATTTGATTCGCTTCCTTGCCGAGCAGGGCAGCAACTGATTTTGTGATAAAAAAAACCTTAAGCCTGATTTGCACGATCCTGGCGCTGTTGAGCGCCAACGCCGCCAAGCCGAACTTCGTCGTCATCATGGCGGACGACATGGGTTACAACGCGACTAGCGCCTACGGTGGCTGGCTCAAGACACCGCACCTCGATCGCATGGCCCGAGAGGGGATGCGCTTCACCGACTACCATTCGAGTGGCGTGGTGTGCAGTCCGACCCGCGCCGGGTTGCTCACGGGCCGCTATCAGGAACGCGCCGGTGTGCCGTCGGTGATCAATGCCGACCCCAAGGTGCCGGATCATCATCGTGGTTTGCAGGTCAGCGAGCATACGTTCCCGGAACTGCTGGCGCAGGCCGGCTACGCTTCGGCCATTTACGGCAAGTGGCATCTCGGCTACAAAAAAAAGTTCAACCCGATGCACCACGGCTTCGCGGAGTTTCGCGGATTTGTCAGCGGCAACATCGACTACATTTCGCACTACGACCGGATGGAGGTGTACGACTGGTGGGACGGCTTGAAGACGGTCGAGGAAGAGGGCTACTCGACGCACTTGATCACGAGGCACGCGCTGCGGTTCATCGACGCGCACAAGGCCAAGCCGTTCTGCCTGTACGTGGCGCACGAGGCCGTGCACTCGCCGTTTCAGGGGCCGGGCAGCCCGATCCAGCGCGGCCCGAAAAAGGATCGCGCCAGGACGAAAACGCCGGTCGAGGCGGCCTACGTGCAGATGATGACCGCGATGGACGAGTGCGTCGGCCAGGTGCTCGACAAGTT
>Ga0310122_10000463_pt1 | contig 25596 bp, 22 predicted proteins | sample CB6_Bottom_1051__FD_203503 | JGI IMG/M metagenome (GOLD analysis project Ga0310122, IMG submission 203503) | Marine microbial communities from Western Arctic Ocean, Canada - CB6_Bottom_1051 | ecosystem: Environmental > Aquatic > Marine > Oceanic | place: Canada: Western Arctic Ocean | collected...
TCTATCGATTGAGGGAGCGCGGATTCAAGGTACGGGTCTTCGAGGCGGGCGCGGACCTTGGCGGAATCTGGCATTGGAACTGCTATCCGGGAGCGCGCGTCGATTCACACGTGCCGAACTACGAGTTCTCGATCGAAGAGCTCTGGCGGGACTGGAACTGGACCGAGCGCTTTCCGGCCTGGGACGAGTTGCGACGCTACTTCCACTACGTCGATCAGAAACTCGACCTGTCTCGCGATATCCGCTTCAACGCTCGAGTGACGTCGGCCCGCTTCGACGACGAATCGGACCCGTGGCAGATCGAATGCGCGGATGGCCACCGCGTCCGAACCCAGTTCTTGATTGCCTGTACGGGTTTTGCGGCCAAGGCCTTTGTCCCCGACTTCCCCGGCGTGGACGACTTCGAAGGCCCATGCTTCCACACGGCCCTTTGGCCGCAGGATGGCCTGGACTTGAACGGCCAACGAGTCGGTGTGATCGGTACGGGCGCGAGCGGCGTTCAAGTCATCCAGGAGGCGGGCAGGATCGCCTCCCACCTCACCGTCTTTCAGCGCACGCCCAACCTTGCCCTCCCGATGAGGCAACAAGCGCTCGACGAGCCCATGCAGCTTGCAATGAAGGCCAGCTATCCGGAGGTGTTCCGTCAACGTGCCGAGTCCGCGGGCGGTTTACACGACATCAAGTCGGACGAGCGCTCGGCGGTCGACGTCTCTGCGAAGGAGCGTCTCGCACTTTTCGAAACGACCTGGCAAAAGGGCGGCTTCCATTTCTGGGGCAGCAGTTTCCACGACATTCTCCTCGACAAGGACTCCAATCAGTTCGCCTACGAGTTCTGGCGCGACAAGACCCGAGCACGGATCAAAGACCCGGCGATGGCCGAGAAACTCGCGCCGACCGAGGCGCCCCACCCCTTCGGCACGAAGCGGCCGTCGCTCGAACAGTGGTATTACGAGGTCTTCAATCAGGACAACGTGACGCTCGTCGACACCCGCGAAGAAACGATCGTCGAGATCACTCCGACAGGAGTGCGCACGTCGTCGCAGGAGTACGACCTGGACATGCTCGTGCTGGCGACCGGATTCGATTCGAGCACCGGCGGGCTGACCCAGTTCGAGATTCGCGGCCGATCGGGTCGCACGCTTTCCGAGACATGGAGCCGAGGCGTGCAGACCTTCCTGGGCATGGGCATCCCCGACTTTCCGAACCTGCTCATGCTCTACGGGCCGCAGAGCCCCACCGCATTCTGGAACGGACCGAGTTGCGCCGAAATGCAGGGAGATTGGATCATCGACTGTTTGACTTACTTGCGAGACAAAGGGATGACGCGAATCGAAGCGACCGTGGCCGCTGGCGCGTCGTGGACAGAGCACATGGAAGAGTTGGCCGAAGGCACGCTGCTTCCGCTCGCGGATTCCTGGTATATGGGCGCGAACATCCCGGGCAAACCCCGCCAGCTCTTGCACCATCTCGGCGTGCCAGACTACATGGAGCACTGCAGGGAGAGTGCTGCGAACGGCTATTCCGGTTTCGACCTGACTTGAACCGTCCAAGAGCCCTACAGAAAATTCAGGCAGCCTTGGACACTCAACTTTTTCGCCCTGGATGATCGTGATATCTTCCGTCTTCCATCGAAGGAGGGAATCCAATGATCAAGCTCGCAAGAATGGCGCTCGGCGCGTTGCTGCTGGTGTTTGCGGTCGGGACCGTCGGCGTTTCCTCGGCCGCCGCGGACGAGGACGTCAACCTGGTCTTCCAGGTCGAGGGAATGACCTGAGGTAGCTGTGAACAGGCGGTCCGTGAGTCCGTCCAAAAAGTGTCAGGCGTCACCGGTGTTCGCGTCGATAGGATCGAAAAGAAAGCTTGGGTGAGCTGCAACGCAGAGGTTTCCGGCGAACAGGTCGTCACCGCGATCGAGGCGAGCGGGCGGTATCAGGCCGAGCTGATCAAGTAGCGCCGTTGCTTTCGGCCGGCGGGCCCTGAACTCAGACGCGTCCGATTCACTCTCCGAGAATCAGCGACACCGCACCCCGAAAGACATCCATCAGCGTCTCGTTCGTGTAATCCCTGAATTCGCCAGCGTCCATGAATACACCGTGCTCACTACAGGTTTCGAGCTGAATGTGCCGTTGCTTCGGGTCAGCGACTTTTTCCATCTGCTTACCACAGCGGGGGCAGTTCACATCCCTGATCTTGTTGAACTCTTTGCCCGTTTCAGGATCGCCGCGGTCGATGAAATCCGGCCTCCATTGGTCCTTCAGCTTCTCCGCCTCTCCCGTGTCGAACCAGAAGCCCTTGCAGTTCGTGCACTGGTCTTAGGTCACGAGGCCTTGCAGCGTCCTCATTTCTCTTTCGTTCATGGGGATCTTGCATTTCGGACAGTCCATCTCGTTACCCTTTTTCGTTGACTTGCTGGTCAGTGGCTTCGGTGCGTGAGCCGAGGAGCGTATTTGAGTCTAACAGCCGGGCGAGCTGCGGCTGGATTCTTTTTGAGGGTTGTTTTCGAGCTCGACAGAGCGCGAGAAGTCAGTCGCGTGACGCCGTCGCAAGCAGCAACGCCCCTGCGATCGCAGCGCCAATGGCGGCGAGCCCGAAGGTCGCGGGGACACCGACCTGCGCCGTCGCGAAGCCGAATGCGCCGACCACGCCCGCAAGCGTGAGCCGCGCGGAGAGGTTCTGGAGCGAGAGCAGGGTCGCGCGCAGCTCGCTAGGCGCTTGCCGATTCAAGTAGATCTGGACCAGTGGCTGCCACAGACCATCGAACAAGCCGCGCGACAGCAGCAGCAGGGCTCCCCAGATAGAGCTGGTCCAGCTGAGCGCGCCCAGCCCGATCACCGCGATGATCGACAGGACGGCTGCGCAGCCGCGCTCGCCCAGGGCGGCATCGACGCGATACGCCTGGGTCGCGACCACACTCGTCACGATCTTGACCGCGGCGAAGATGAATCCGAACCAGAGGACGGGAATGCCGAGTTCCTGCAGCAACGGTTGTTGGCCATAGAAGTACACGTGAGAGAACACGACGACAAAGATTGCGAGGGCCAGTACCCAACGGATGCGCGAATTGGTCGCGACTGCGCGCAGACTCTCCGTGACCAGCTGGCGTGGACGCAATCGCTGTGCCGCCGCGACTTCGCCGCCGCCGAGCGCGATCGCGCATCCCGCTGCGCCGAGCATCGTGAAGACCGTCGCGTAGTATACCAGTCGAATGTCGAAGGAAGCGAGAGCGCCGCCCACGATCGCAGCCAACGCCGATCCGATCGCGGCGATCGCATGTCCGCGGCTCTCCGCTCGCGCGTAGCGATCACCCGCACCCATGGAATTCAGCCCGTCGTAGAGGAGTGCACTGTCGACGCCGGAGCGAAGCGCGGCTCCGATGGCCAGCAAGCTCTCGCCTGCGATCGCGGTCCCCAGCGATGGAAGGCTCACCAGCAGGGCTGTGCCCGAAGCCATCGCCAACCCGGCGCCAACGAGGCAACCCCTTCGCGACCAGCGATCGGCGAGAGCGCCGGCAGGCACCTCGAGCACGGAGCGTAGGGCCAGGTAATACGACTGCAGCGAGAGCACGGCGGCTGCGCTCAACCCGACCTGTTCAGCGTAGAAGACGAAGAAGATCGCTTGATAAAAGGCACAGCTATAGAGGAACTGGAAGGCGTAGTAACTGCGCAGCAGCCGGGCTTCAGTCACCTATCGGTTGGCCTCACAGATTGGTCTCATAGTCAGCCTCGACTGCTTTGTCGACCGCTTCTGCCGTCTCTTTCCCGGCGCCCGCCTGCTTGGCGAACATCTCGCCGAACGACACCTTATGGCGCTCGCCCCACTGCTCGTGCTTCCACAACTTGCTGCGGATGAAGGCCTTGGCGCAGTGGAAGAAGGCCTCTTCGATGGTGACCCGAATACCGATCACGGCCGGGCGACCGCGCGCGGCCAGGCGCTCCATCAGTTCCGGCTCGCAGACGAGTTCGGCGGTGCCGTTCACGCGAAACGTCTCGGCCGTTCCCGGAATCACGAAGAGGATGCCAACCCGCGGATTCTCGAGGATGTTCTCGAGACCGTAGGCCAGCTTGTTGCCCGGGCGATCGGGAATGACGAGGTGACGATCGTCCTCGACGAGCACGAACCCAGGCGCGTCACCCTTGGGCGAAGCGTCCTGATGTCCCTCGGCGTTTGCAGTGGAGAGTACGAGGAAGGGGCATCGCTTCAGAAAGGCCCGCGCGAACTCATCGAGGCGATCGATGTTCTTATCGCCGAGCCCGGCCATGGGCTCTCCAACGATCTCACGGAGCTTTTCGACGGTGTCGATTCGACCGTCGGTGAGCAGTGTGGTCTCGAGTGCTTGCGCCATGGGGATCTCCTTGGAACGCCAGCATACCGCCGTTTTCGCAAGCGTCACACGACCGCAAGACGCAACCTCTATTCGCTGTAGAGCGCTCGGCCCAGAGTCCGATTCACCGAGAGCGAAGACTCAGCAGTCAAACCGCCACACGTCCCCGTCTCGGACGATGTGGCCGGCCAACAATAAAGGAAGACACGACGGACTCACGCTCAAGGTAGGACGGCTTCCGATTGCGACGGGCCCCGTCTCTGTCACGACCAATCGTGTCGCGCGACAAACCGCAGAGCCGAGGGGTAATCGGCGATCACTCGAATCATGGTGCCAATGTTGACTGCCACGATCTTCGTCTCGCGACGAGCGGCCTGGTGGCCGATCGAAAACTCTTCGACACCGGAAGCTCGTTCGTCCGATCCATCGACGCGACGCTCGACGTGACCGGTTTCTCCCGACGAGCATCGAGCGAGGTGCCGCCGGATGACGGCCGCCCGCGACTTCTCCATATCCGTCTGTCGACGCGGGGTTCCGAGCCGAGTCGGCAGCTCGAGTCGCCTACTTGGGATGGACTCTGCGAGAAACATTGAATGGGTTATCGTCAAGCGCTGTCACGAACCGGCGTCGGCGCGGAACGATCCTCTCGATGTCTCGTTCGCACTGCCGACTGCAACACAAGGGAAGACTTTCCGTGGCCACAGCACAACCGCTCCTCGCCCCTGCACCCGCCCGCACCGCTGAGAATTGGAAGGGATTGTTCGACACGATCTCCGAGTGCGACAAGGTGGTCACCGACATCGAGGGCCAGTTGCCGAAGGGGCTGGTCGGCACGCTCTACCGCAACGGTCCCGGCACTCACGACTGGACCGATTCATTCTTCGACGGCGATGGCATGATCCGCGCGATCCGAATCGGAGAGGACGGCAGCGTTCGATATCAGGCGAAGTACGTCGAGACGGAAAAGTACCGCAAGGAGTGCGCGGCCAAGAAGCAGCTCTATCGGCTCGCCGGTACGAACCGACCCGGCGGGATGCTGGCCAACATGTTTCGCGCGCCCGCGCACGAGGCGAATACCAGCGTCATTCACATGGCCGACCGTATCTGGGCGCTCGAGGAAGGCGGACATCCATACGAGATCGACGCGACGACGCTTGCGACCGGTGAAATGACCGACTTCAGCGGCCAGCTTCAGGCCCGAACCGCCTTCACCGCTCATCCGCATTTCGACCCTGACACCGGTGACTCTTTTGGTTTCGGCATGCATTTCGGAGGGAAGCCGGCGCTAAAGCTCTTCCGGGTCGACCCTGCGGCTCGGCTCCATCATATCGGGGAGATTCCGATCAGTGGCGCCGGCTTCGTGCACGACTACGCGCTTTCGAAAGAGTGGATGGCGTTCTTCATACCGCCGATGGTTCCCAGCATGGCCAAGATCCTCCTCGGTACGGGGACTTTCTTCGAGTCGCTTCGTTGGGAGCCCGAGCGCGGCCTCAAGATCGCGCTGATGCGCAGGAGTGGCGGCGAGCCGATTTTTCTCGAAGACGAAGCCTGTCTTGCAGGACACGTGATCGGCGCGCGCGACGTCGGTGGAGAGCTCATTGTCGATCTATGCAGCCAGCCCGAGTGGAAATGCATGGCTGAGCCGGCTGCCAACTTCAGGACGTCCGATTGGGCGGGCTACGGCCTCGGTGGTGTGCGCCGCTACCGCATCGATCCGGCCGCTGGGACCGTCAAGAAGGAAGATCTCTGCGACCTACCCGCCGAGTTCCCGCGCGTCGATTCAAGACGAGAGTGCATCGGCGCACGCTACGGCTATTTCGCTGCCAATACGCAAGCCGGCGAAGGCGGCTGGTTCCGCGCGGTTCTAAAGCTGGACTTGGAGACGGGCGCGACGGATCTCTTCGACCACGGCGAAACAAAGGCCGCACACGAATCCCTGTTCGCACCGCGTCCGGCTTCGGCAGGGGGTACCGGTGCGGAAGACGACGGTTGGCTGATCTGCTTCGTACACGACGGTCTGAAGAGCGAAACCGAGGTCGCGATCATCGACGCGCGGCGAGTCGCCGACGGTCCCGTCTGCACGCTGAAATTACGCGAGAACGCCGGTATCACGTTTCACGGCACCTGGGTGCCGACGGCCTAGCGACTGCGAGAGCACCGACCGGCAGCGCCGCTTCTACTCAGCAAACACTTCGGAACTGTTGGGATGCGCCGACGAGACCGACCAAGGAAGTCTCCATGCCTAGCATCCAACACCTTCTGTTCGTGCGGCACGGCGAAACGGTGGGCAATCTCGAACAGATTGCCCATGGTCAATCGGAATCCCCGCTCAACGCGCGAGGAGTTCGCCAGGCAGAAATGACGGCGCAGATGCTAGGGGACTGGGAACGCGACTACCATCGCGTGTACACCAGTCCGCTCAGTCGCGCCCATCATACGGGACAACACATTGCCGACCGTCTCGGGCTGCCCATCGATATCCACCACGATCTGATCGAAGGATTCCTGGGCGACTGGGAGGGTGTGACCTATCGAGAGCTGGATGAGCTGGGGTTTGCGAAGCGCTCGATCAAGGACGACGACTTCAGCGGACATCGAGGCGAGTCGCCAAACCAACTCGCTGATCGAATGGCCCGCACGGTCAAGGAAATTCGTGCCAGGCATTCGGACGAGAATATCATCCTGGTCAGTCACGGCGGTGCGATTGCTCATCTGATTGCGCGACTGCTCGATACACGACCGGCGTTCGGATACCAGTACCTGATGCATAACTCAGCCGTCACGGAACTTGCATTCGCCGACGACGGAGACAAGCCGGAGCTATCCACGCTGAACTTTCGCGATCATCTGCCTGAGGATCTGAAAATTGACGTTGCACGACGCGACCGGGAACTCTGAAGCGAGCGCCCTACCCCTCACGGTGGATGATCTCACTGCGGACTGGCTTCAGTCTGCAATGGCCGACGTTCTACAAGGTGAAACAATCAAGGAATTCTCGCCCGAGATCATCGGCGTGGGTGCAGGCTTCATGGGCCAGCTCGCAAGAGTCAGCCTGGTCTATTCGAACGACTCGACGGATGCACCGAAGAGCGTGATCGCGAAGTTTGCATCCACCAAACCAGAAACTCGCGAGATGGCCAGGGATCAGAACCTCTACCAAAGAGAGATCGGGTTCTATCGCGACATCGGGCAAGCCGCAGGCGTACCGGTACCCCATTGTTATTACAGCGCGATCAGGGAGGACTCCAATCACTTCGCGATGCTTCTGGAAGACCTCGCGCCGGGCATTCCAAGCGATCAGGTCCAAGGCACCGATCGAGACACATCACGAGAAGTGATCGAACAGTTTGCGAAGCTACACGCAAAGTGGTGGAACAGCGACAAACTCGCGGGCTACGCCTGGGCAAAATGGTTGATGAACGAAACGCCCATGGAATCCGGCCTCGCGCTATTGGAAGAAAGCATGAACCAAGCGGAGGCAACCGGAAAATTCGACGGCTACCCTGAGATGAAGCGCTTGATGCCGTTCCTACTACCCCTGTTCAAGCTCGATCCGGCACCACCCTTTCCGTTTACGCTGACACACGGAGACTTGCGATCTGACAACATCATTCAGCCATCCCCTGAAGGAGGTCGATTCGCCATCATCGACTGGCAGCTATCGGGCATCGGTGATCCCGTCAACGACATCGCTCGATGGCTGGTTCAGAGCATTTCGATCGAGGACAGACGCGCTACGGAACACGATCTTCTCAAGCTCTACCACGACAGGCTGCTCGAACTCGGCGTCAAGCACTACAGCTACAGAAAGCTCATCAACGACTACAAGACCAATTTGATTGTCATCCTACTGATGTTTTCGATGTCGATGGACTCGGTCGATCAGACCTCGGATCGCGCCAAGGCACTATTCCACCGATTCTATTCTCGTCTCGACGCCGCCTTGATCGACTGGGAAATCGAGAAACCGCTTAGGGCACTTCCCTACATCTATCCGTTCATCAAGATCACTCTCCGGCTGAGAAAGGCGTTCAGACGACTCACCTGATCGCACCGCAGAATGCACGCTCGATACCGGTTGTCTCGATCGCGATCTCGGCGACACTCCGACCGTCGCGCCAAAACCAACGAACGAGCAACGCGAGAGACCGCGCCTTGGCGCTTCGAGAGCGGAGACCGATACCTGAATGAACACTTTTCCAACCCATCCCGATCAAATCACCGTAGACTGGCTCTCGTCCGCGCTCGGACGCCCGATTCACGATTTCACGGTCGAATATCTCGGGGAAGGCGCCGGCCTTCTCGCCTGGGTAATGAGACTCGTATTGGTCAGCCCGGACGATGGCGCAAAGACCATTATCGCCAAGTTCCCATCGCCGTCCGCCGAGAACCGCGCGGTTGCCTCGGCTTTTGACATGTATCAACGCGAGGTCGGCTTCTACCGCGACATCGCGCCCCATGTCTCGATCCGAAATCCGCAATGCCTGCACGCGGACATCGATCCGACTTCGGCGGACTTCGTCCTGCTCCTCGAGGATCTCGGACATATGCGAATCGGGGATCAGGTCGCCGGCTGCTCCCTCGAAGAAGCGCGCGTGGTCGTGACATCGTTGGCCGGCCTGCATGCCAGCTCCTGGCGAGGCGAGAGTCTCCCCGAGATGCTTTCACAGAACAACGAAAAGCAGATCCAGGGGATGGTCGGGGGTTTCGAGTCGGGCTGGCCTGTCGTGTCGAGTCGCTTTGGGGACGTGATTCCGGCGAGCGCGCGAGGAGTCGGCGAGCGAATGCCGGGCGCCGTGGCTGGTCTCCTCGAGACGATGTGCGTAGATCCCATCTGTCTCTCGCACGCCGACCTGCGGCTCGACAACATCTTCTTCAACAAAGCAGCGGATGGCGAGATCGAGGTCGCGCTCGTCGACTGGCAGTCTGTCTGCACATCGGCGCCCGAGCAGGATCTCGCCTACTTCCTCACACAGAGTGTTCCCCGATCCGTACTCGCCCGCGAAGATTTGCTTGCCGTTTATCACGCGGAACTCGCGAGACAGGGAGTCGAATACGACATCACGATCTGTCGAGACCGCTTCCGGGTCTCCGCGCTCTACCTACTCACCTATGCCGTGACGATCGCGGGAACCCTCGACCTGCAGAATGAACGTGGAACTCGGCTTGCGCGGACGCTGCTCGGAAACTCACTCGCGGCACTCGACGAAATCGACGCGTTCGAATTGCTTTAGGATCGATGTGCGAAGATCCGAGTCCCACCGACCGAGGCCCTGCTCGTCTCTTGCGAACACATGTCGGACCCACGCAGAGAGTCCGGCATCATTCTGAATCCACCTGTCCCGGCGTAGGCAACACCGACACAGGCATCGACTCCGGCTCCAGCCCCAACCCGATCAACGTCTTCGACAACGCAAAGAACAAGGCCACTCCGACCGAGATCTCGACAACCTGCGCATCATCGAAATGAGCGCGCAGGGCCCTTTTCTCGCCGTCCGTGAGCGTGCGTGGGGGCCCGATCAAGGCATCGGTCAGTTTGAGCGCCGCGATCTCAGCATCGCTGAGGACCGACTCTTCGTATCCATCCGCAATCGTGTCGATCGCGGACTCGTCCAACCCCTCGGCTCGCGCACCCGCGAACCGCACGTTCCTTCAGAAGCCGCAATCGGTGATTCGCGCGTTTCGGATTCGCGTAATCTCCTTGATGCGTTGACTGACTCTGCCCTGCTGCCAGAAATGCGCATAGAGATCCGCAAAGCGCGATGCCAGCTCAGGCTGATGGGCGATAACCGTTCCGAAATCAGCGGGCTTTCCGGGGATCGCGGAGGAGACTCGAGCCGTCGTCGACATGTTTGGCAACCTCGAATTGGGACCGTGTTAGTAGAGCGCGCCCGTGCGCGATGCCGGCCGATCGACGTCGCGGGCCTCGGGTGCAACTTCGAACACGAGGCGAAGGCGACATGTCGCGTCGAAAAGTGGCAGCGCAAACATCAGGGCGACCAGTCCGTCGTCACCGAGCCGCTGACGCAGAACGGCAATCTCTTCGTCGCCTACGCCATGGATCTCGAAGGGCACCTTGGAAGCCACCTCTAGAACACTTCTTTCGAGGTCTGTGACCGAATCCGGGATGTCGCCCTGTGCGAGACTCGAGCGCTCCAGGATCGTCAGGCCAGACCCGGAATGCGCGATCACGCCCTCGGCTTCGCAGCCGGTGAGCCCCGCGATGCGGAGGCGACAGAGTTCGAGAAGTCGCGCGGGCAGAATGCCCTCGTCCCAGATTGCGCCGTAGAACCCGCGGTAACGCTCCAACAGGTCGGGGCAGAGGTCGAGCACGCTCTCGAAGTCACCGGCGGTCACCGAATCATCGCGCGAAGCGAGCCAGCCCACGGCCGGTCCTAGCCCTTTTTCGATTCGCTGAAAAAATCCGCCCGCGGCGTCATCGTGTCATCGTAGACGGGCTCCTGGGCATCGACGCGATATTTCAGGGTTTCGGCACCGATCAGCCCAAAGCCTCCGATGTGCTCTCTCATCTTCAAATACCACTCCGACTGAAAATGCGCGGCCAGCGCTTCTTCGGATTCCCATCGTTCGAAGACCCGGATGCGGCCCGGAACGAGCGGGTTCGGACACCAGTCATAATCGAGACAGCCTTTTTCAGTGAGGGCCCCCTCGATCAGGGGCCGTGCCGTCTCGATGGCCCGCAAGGTGTTTTCGGGCGGTAGATCGATGGTTCCGGAAATGATGATGCGCGTGGCCATGGGGATCTCCTGCAGGGGGAGGAATCGGAGCGTCCAAATTGGACCGAGGTATCAATTTGGCGCAGCGGGCGAGAAATATCCACGAGACACCGCCTGTCGAGCCTCCCGTGATGCAGCGATCTGGTGAGCATCCGGCGCGAGGATCATTCGGGACAGGCTGGAATGGACCTTCGGAATTCCCAGGTCCAGTCGGGCCGCGGTACGGGAGAGGCGAGCTTCGTCGGGCGATCGGGAATTGAACCGGGGACCGACTCTGGCGCCTATTCCGCCCTAGACTCGTCATATCGCGTCTCAACGCGAACATCGAAACTTGACCCCGCGTCTAGTTTTCGAGAGCCTAAAACAGCATTCATGTTTGGTACAGCGAAGGCAAATTGGCTACAAATCCGTGACATCCACCCAGCAGTTCGTGTATATTTGACCACATATCCGAGGGAAAACTTGCCGACTCGCAAGCAGATCTATGACTCGCCACGCCAGGCAGCTCGACGAGCGTCGATTCTACAGGCGACTCGCGATCTCATCAGCAAGCGCGGCTACGAGGGAACGACGGTCCGCGATGTGGCCGAGCTGGCAGGGGTCGCCAAGGGCACGCTCTACAACATCTACGGCGGAAAGGACGAGCTGATCTTCTCGGCCGTGGTCGATGTGCGCGATGATATTCGCGAACGCACACTCGACCTGGCACCCCGTCCGGGCCTCGACTCGATTCTCAAGTCCGACCGGGCCGTCATCGAGGAGATCGTGCGCACGCCGACGTACGCGGAAGCGATCTCCCGCGCCCTCTTTGGAGCGCCGTCCGCGAGACTGCTCGTCCCAAGCCTGATCGGGCTGCCGATCGAATTGACCCGCAAGGAGCTCGAATCGGCCAAATCGCTGGGCGAAATCGAGAGCGACGTCGATTCGGACTTGATGGCACGGCAATTGGTGATGCAGCGCTGGGGCCTGATCATGGCGTTGTCGCTCCACCAGCTTTCGATCGACCAGCTCGAGCACGAAGTGACTCACGCGATGGTCCGAATTCTCCAATCCGTTGCGCTTCCGGAAACGCGGGCAATGCTCGACGAGGTTCTTCGTACCTCGAAATGAGGACCCTCCACTCGCGTGGACGACGCTGGTTTTGGATGGGCGTCCCTGCGACTTCGGCGTCCAGAGACCCCTCTCCGCCACGGCCGCCCAAGAGATGCGATCCTGAATAGTAGAAGGCCACCCGTGCACCGGCGCTCCCCTGAGCCTGCGTCTCATTGAGCCTCCCTCGCGCTGGCCACTTGCCCTTCCGTCCAACACACCCGTTGAGAACCGCGCGCCGAAGTGTAAAATTGAACTTCGTCTCAATCTTGTTCGAAGCATTTCCTCGAACCCCACCCGCCGGCCTATGCAGGCGCTCCTTCCAGGAGTCACCCCCCAGCCATGTCTGATCTCGACACCTTCCGTTCCGAAACCCGGAGCTGGCTTGAAGAAAATTGTCCGGCCGCAATGCGAATGCCGCCGGAAAAGACGGACACCGTTTGGGGCGGTCGGCGCCCGACGTTTCCGAACGACGACGCGCGCGTCTGGCTCGAGCGCTGCGTCGAAAGGGGCTTCACCGTGCCCGAATGGCCGACCGAATACGGTGGCGCGGGATTGTCGAAGGAAGAGGCCAGAGTTCTCCGCTCTGAGATGAAAGCGCTGCGATGCCGGCCCCCGATCTTCAACTATGGCATCTCGATGTTGGCGCCCGTACTTCTCGAGTACGGAACCGACGAACAGAAGGCCGAACATCTTCCTCCGATCGCTCGCGGTGAGATCCGCTGGTGCCAGGGCTACAGCGAGCCCGGCGCCGGTTCGGACCTTGCGAGTCTACAATGTCGTGCGGTTCGCGACGGCGATGAAATCGTCGTCAATGGCCAGAAGATCTGGACCTCGGATGCGGACGTCTCCGACTGGATCTTTTGTCTCGTCAGAACCAACACCGAGGTTCCAAAGCATGATGGAATCTCGTTCCTGCTTTTTGACATGGAGAGCAAGGGTGTTTCGGTTACCCCGATCCCACTGATCAGCGGCGCCTCGCCGTTCTGCCAGACCTTCTTCGACGATGTTCGCGTGCCTGCGCGTAACTTGATCGGCAAGGAAAATGGCGGATGGACGATCGCCAAGCGCTTGCTTCAGCACGAGCGAGAAATGCTCTCCGAATCGACCGCCGGTGCGCGGCCCACACAGAAGAAGAGTCTCGTTGACGTCGCGCGCGAATCTCTCGGGGTGCTGGAGGGTCCGCTGACGGACGGAGCGCTCCGGGACGAACTCTCACAGCTATATATGGATCGACTCTGCTATAGCGCGACGATCGAGCGCAGCCGCGATCGGGCTCTCGCAGGAATCGGACCCGGCGCAGAGACTTCGATGTTCAAGCTCTACCTATCGGAGCTCGGCCAGCGAAATAGCGACTGGCGTCACCGAGTCGTCGGTGCCCGAGGACTTGGATGGGACGGCGACGGATTCGACGAGGAGGAGATCCAGACCACACGCGACTGGCTTTACGGTAAGGCTTCCACGATCCTGGGCGGCACATCCGAGATTCAATTGAATATCATTGCCAAACGTGTCCTCGGGCTCCCTGACTGAGTCGACGGACTAACACCAACTTCCAATCAAACCCCCTACGGACGCTTGCCCACGGTTCTCCTTCAGACCTTTCCCAGCCCGGAGCCCCCAGATGTCGAAAACCCCATCACTCGTGTTGACCGAAGAACAACAGCTCATTCAGGAAACTGCGCGCGACTTCGTCGCTGATCAGTGCAGCGTCGATTCGCTCCGTCAACTTCGCGACAACCGTGAAGAGGCTGGATTCGACAGAGCTCTCTGGAAGCAGTTGGTCGAGCTTGGCTGGACCGGCATCATCATTCCCGAAGAGTACGGTGGTGCGGAACTCGGCCTCGCCGAACTCGGCGTTGTCCTCGAGGAACTCGGGCGCAAACTCGTGATTACTCCGCTGGTCGGAACACTGGTCGCGGGTGCCGGCTGCCTGTTGAGGGCTGGGTCCGACGAACAGAAGACGGCAATTCTCCCTGCCGTCTGCGAAGGCGATCTGCTGCTTGCTCTCGCGTGCCAGGAAACCGCGCGCCACGATCCCTATTCGGTATCGACGACAGCCCGCGAGGAGGCCGACGGCTTCATACTCGACGGCTCGAAGACACTGGTTCTCGATGGCGCAGCCGCAGACCGATTCATCGTCGTCGCTCGCACGAGTGGCGACTCGCACGATCGCTCCGGCCTCTCACTCTTTCTCGTCGATGCGCAAGCGACCGGGTTGAGCCGCAAGCCGACCTTCCTCATCGACAGCCGCACCTGTGCAGATCTCACTTTCGATGGCGTCCGGGTCGGCTCGGATGCTCTCATCGGGTCGCTGGGCGCCGGCGCCGACATACTCGACCCGGTTCTCGACAGCGTAGGAACCGCGCTCTCAGCGGAGATGTTGGGAGGCGTGCTGGAGACCTTCGAGCGCACGGTCCAGTTCCTGAAGGATCGAGAGCAGTTTGGCGTGAAGATCGGCAGTTTCCAGGGGCTCAAGCACCGCGCGGCGAGGTGGTTCTGCGAAGTCGAACTCTCGAAGTCGATCGTCTTGAAGACGCTTCGCGCGCACGATGCGAAAGACGCCCAGGCCGCCGAGCTGAGTGCAGCCTGCAAGGCCCGCCTCTCGGACACCTTCCGCTACTCGGGCGAAGAAGGCATTCAGATGCACGGCGGAATCGGCGTGACCGACGAGGAAGACATCGGATTCTACATGAAACGCGCTCGCGTCTCCGAGCTACTCTTTGGAGACGCGAGTTTTCACCGCGATCGATTCGCCAACCTGCAGGCGTTCTGAACGGCTTTTCGCGACAGGAGATAGACATTACCCATGGCCCTGACCCAGCGATCCATCAAAGACGAGATTCTCGAACTCACCGCCGACGGTCCGCGTCTGATCGGCATGCGATGCAAGGACTGCGACAACTACGTATTTCCCTATCAGGAAGGCTGCAACCGTTGTACCGGTACCAATGTCGAGCAGGTCCGACTCGGAACCAAAGGCAAACTGTGGGCCTGGACGGTCCAGGGCTTTCCGCCAAAGGCCCCGCCCTATCTCGGTGAAGCGAGTCCCAAGAAATTCGAGCCGTACGGCGTTGGCTATGTCGAGATCGACGGACAATTGAAGATCGAAGCCCGCCTGACGGAGTCCGATCCGGAAAAACTCCAGGTCGGTATGCCCATGGAACTCACGACCGTCACTCTCTGTGAAGAGGACGATCGAGATCTCGTCACTTATGCCTTCGCGCCCTGCGCTTGACCCGAACCCTGCAAAGCCTCCAAGGTAAGGAGTAATATCATGACCCGAATCGCGATCGTTGGAATCGGAATCCACCCCTTCGGCCGGACAGAGGGCGTCTCGGGCCAAGATCAGGGCTCGTACGCTGTGCGAGCCGCGTGCAAAGACGCCGGCGTCGAGTGGGGTGACATCGAATTCGCCTACGGCGGAAGCATGGCCGCCGGTGCCGCGGACACGATGGTCTCGAAGCTCGGATTGACGGGCTTGCAGTTCATCAATGTCGCAAACGGGTGTGCGACCGGCGGGTCGGCGCTCCTGTCCGCATACAGCACGATCAAATCTGGAGCCTACGATCTGGGCATCGCAATCGGCTTCGACAAGCACGAGCGCGGCGCGTTTCGAGTCAAGACTGCTTCGAGTGGCCGCGACTGGTACGGGGGTACGGGACTGGCACTCACGACACAGTTCTTCGGCATGAAGATCAATCGGTATATGTCGGAGCACGGAATCTCCCAACGAACGCTCGCACGCGTTTCGGCCAAGGCGTTTCGGAATGCCGAGTTGAACGAGAATGCCTGGCGGCGCAAGCCGCTCTCCGAAGAGGAAATCCTGCAATCCGCGATGCTCTCGTATCCGCTGACGCAGTACATGTTCTGCTCACCGGGAGAAGGCGGTGTCGCACTCATCCTGTCCCGCGCGGACCAGGCCCACAAATACACCAAGAAGCCAATCTTCCTCGATTCGGCCGTCGTCAAGTCGCGGCGTTTTGGCAGCTTCGAAGTGCTCGCGCCGTCGTTGGCCCTCGACTGGAGCGCGGGCCCGACTGTCGACACCTCGAAGAAGGCATTCGAGCTCGCGGGAATCGGTCCGGAGGACGTCGATGTCGCACAGCTCCAGGACACGGAGTCCGGGGCTGAGATCATGCACATGGCCGAGAATGGATTTTGCGAACACGGCGAACAGGAATTCATGCTCGAGAAAGGCGAAACCGAGATCGGCGGTCGCCTCCCTGTCAACACCGATGGAGGCTGCCTCGCCAACGGCGAACCCGTCGGCGCATCGGGTCTCCGCCAGGTCTACGAAATCGTACATCAGCTGCGCGGCGACGCAGGCAAACGTCAGGTACCGAACGACCCGAAGGTCGGATACACGCACGTCTACGGAGCGCCGGGAATTAGCGGCGTGAATATCCTGAGCCGCTGACGGGAAGGGTCAAGTCGACCCATCGCCTCACGCGACCCAGAAATGCTCCGCTGAAATAATGGCGGGTCGGTGCTCAATGGATCATCGATCTTGCTTTGAACCGCGAAGGAATCCCCATGGCTGATGCCCCCTCGAATGAAACGCTGCTCGACATGCACGAACGAATGGTCCGCATTCGTATCTTCGAAGAAGAGGCTGGGAAGCTGATGGAGAACGGCAAGGTCCCCGGCGCGCTTCATCTCTATGTCGGCCAGGAGGCGGTCGCGGCTGGCGTCATGGTGCATCTCAGTGACGATGACCAGATCACGAGCACGCATCGTGGGCACGGCCATGTGGTGGCAAAGGGCGGCCAGTTCAAGGAGATGTACGCCGAGCTCTATGGACGCGTGACCGGCTATTGCAAGGGCATGGGTGGCAGCATGCACATCTCGAACCTCGATATCGGCATCCTCGGCGCGAATGGCATCGTCTGTGGCGGTCCGCCGATTGCGGTCGGTGCTGCCTTCTCGAACAAGTATCGGGGCACGGATCAGGTCGTCGCGACCTTTTTCGGCGACGGTGCCAGCAACGAAGGCGCCTTTCACGAAGCGGCCAACATGGCCGCGCTCTACAAATTGCCCTGCATCTTTATCTGTGAGAACAACGGCTTCGGCGAGTACACGTCGCAGAAACGCCACCAGGCGATTCGCGACGTTGCCGATCGCGCAGCAGGATACGGCATGCCCGGCGTCATCGTCGACGGCATGGACGTCATCGCCGTCTTCGAAGCCGCCGGCGAAGCGATCGATCGTGCTCGGCGCGGTGAGGGACCAACGCTCCTCGAATGCAAGACCTATCGCTTTTTCGACCACGTCGGCGTCCGCGGTATGGGCATCGAATATCGCTCCAATGACGAGGTCGAAGAGTGGAAGCAGCGCGACCCCATCCAAGCCCTCGAAGATCTCCTGTCAGAGCAAGACGTGCTCTCGACCGAGGGCGCGGCGACCGTTCACGATCGTGTGCGCCAGGAAGCGATGGAAGCGATTGCGTGGGCGGATGCCAGTCCGTACCCAGAAGTCGAAAACCTCCTCGACGATGTCTATTACAACGGCGAATAGTATTCCTTTACTCAGCGTTTTCGCTTCCCAGCGACGACGAGCACATTGAACCCAGGAGTCCCCCATGGCCGCAGCCACCGATCAAGCGATTCGCGAACTCCCTTATGTGCGAGCGATCACCGAGGGTGTCCAGCAATCGCTTCGTGAATTTCCCGAGGCCTTCCTCGCCGGCGAAGACGTCGCCGTCGCGGGCTCGGTCTTTGGGATCTACAAAGGTCTCCTCGAAGAGTTCGGCGAAAAGCGCATCGTCGACACGCCAATCTCCGAGGCGGGAATCGTGGGGCTCGGCGTGGGCGCCGCCGCGACCGGACTACGGCCGATTCTCGACATCATGTTCATGGATTTCCTGGGCGAATGTATGGATGAGGTCGCCAACCAGATGGCGAAGATGCGCTTCATGTTCGGCGGCAAGGCAAAGCTTCCCGTCACCGTCCTGATGATGGGGGGCGCTGGTATGTCCATGGCCGCGCAACACAGCCAGAGCCTCGAAGCCTGGCTCTGCCATTTGCCCGGATTGAAAGTCATGATGCCGACGACGCCCTACGACGCGAAGGGCGCAATCATCGCCGCCGTGCGTGAGGAGAACCCGATCTTCGTCATTCTCAACAAGCTCTCACTGGGGATGACGGGGCCAGTCCCCGAAGAGCCCTACGTGATTCCGATCGGCGAAGCCATCATTCGCCGGGAGGGCTCCGATATCACCGTCGTGGCCATCGGACGGATGCTCCACGAGGCGCTGACGGCGGCGGAGGAACTTGCGAGCGATGGGATCTCTCTCGAGGTGATCGATCCGCGGACAGTGCAGCCCTTCGATACGGCCACCGTCATCACGTCGGTCCAGAAAACGCACCGCGCGATGATCGTTCACGAAGCGGTCCGCTTCGCGGGAATCGGCGCTGAAATCGCCGCTCAGATCCAAGAAGAGGCCTTCGACTACCTCGACGCGCCAGTCGCACGGTTGGGCGCGCCTTTCTCCCCCGTCCCGTATAGCCCGCCGCTCGAAAAGGCGTACATGCCTGACGCGAAGAGAATCGCCGCGACTGCGCGCGAGATGCTCGGCCGATAACCCTCGTGTCGGTCCAAGACGAAATGCGGAGCGACGGCATTCGCGTCGGCCCGATTGGCATCGTCTGCAACCCGGCCTCCGGCAAGGATATTCGACGCCTCACCGCACGCGCTTCTGTTTTCGACAACCAGGAGAAGCTTGCGATCGTTCGACGAGCAATCCAAGGTGCGGTGGCCGCGGGTGCGAGAGAGTTCCTCTACGTGCCAGACAGTCACGACATTGTCGCCACCGCCATCGAGGGAATACTCGGCCAGGTGGATGTGGGTTGCGAAATCGTGGCCAAGCCTCTCGACGCAACGCAAACCGACAGCGCCATCGACACGACTCGCGGCGCGCGTGCAATGCGCGACGCCGCCTGTGCCGTCGCCATTACGCTCGGTGGTGACGGGACGAATCGCGCGTTCACCCTGGGGTGGTGCGACGCACCTTTGATTCCGATCTCGACGGGAACGAATAACGTCTTTCCACGCATGATCGAAGCCACCGTCGCCGGAGCGGCGGCCGGGCTCTTTGCGACCGGCCGCGTGCCGCTTTGCGAAGTGGCGGCCCGCGCGAAGACGATCGCAGTCAACGTCGAGGGCGAAGCCCCTGATTGCGCATTGATCGACGCGGTCTTGACCAGCGACCGATTCGTCGGCAGCCGTGCACTGCTCGATCCATCCAGACTTCGAACGCTGCTGCTCACACGCGCGCAAGCATCCGGGATCGGCATGACGGCGATCGGCGGTCTCATCGACCCACTTGCTGACAACGAGGACGGCGGCCTGCTGATCGAGTTCGGCGGGGGCGGATTCCGGATTCGAGCACCCATTGCGCCCGGCCACCATGAGGCCATCGAGGTTCGTAGCATTCGCCGTGTCGAGTTCGGCGAGCCGGTCGAGGTCGAAGGGCCGGGCATACTCGCATTCGACGGCGAGCGAGAACGAGTTCTCAAGCGCGGCCAACGCGCGACGTTACGGGTCGAGCGAGATGGACCCTGGGTAATCGACGTCGATCGCGTCCACGACAGGGCGGCCCGCGCCGGATGGTTTCGATTGAAAGCGAGCGCGTGAAGGCGAGGAGAGTCATCGATGCGTCGATGCCACTTCATTGCAACCCGCTCGCAGAGAACGACTGAGAAGGAGTCAAGACGATGGCCAACGAAATCTACCTGACGCGCGTCGGCATGACGATGACGGAAGGCACAGTCGCTGAGTGGTATGCCGCAGACGGGGATCGCGTTGCGAAGGGTGAGCTGCTCTACCGCCTCGAGACCGAAAAAGTCGAACTCGACATCGATGCCGATGACAGTGGAATCGTGAAACATGTCGTCGAAGCCGGCGCCACCTGTGAGCCCGGTGACGTCGTTGGCTGGATCTATGCCGCGAACGAAACCATTCCCGACGTGCTGCCAAAGGGCGAGAAACTCGCGGGCGATGACATGCCGTCCGTGGAACCTTCCAACACCACGCCTACGTCTTCGAACGCACAAACGCCCTCGCCCGCCGTCGCAGCGACCACCCCGGCTGATATTGCGACCCGCGGCATCGGCGGGCGTGTCCTCGCTTCTCCGGCTGCACGCAAGCTTGCCGCGGCACGGGGTGTCGCGTTGGAGTCGATCGAGGGCACAGGACCGAGTCGCCGAATTGTGGAATTGGATGTCCCCGACTCCGGGCGTAAAGCCGCGACCCTCGGCGCTGGCCCGTCCGCGACCGGCATCCCCATCAAGGCCTCGCCGATCGCCAAGCGCATCGCGCAACAGCTCGGAGTCGACCTCTCCGCGGTGGCGGGCACGGGTCCCGCTGGCCGCATCACGAAGGCCGATGTCGAAGCGGCCGCCGCAGGTTCGGCGATCGCCGCGTCGCGCACCGATGTCGCAGGCCCGGCCAGCGGCACGACGATGCCCGTACGCGGAATGCGCAAAACGATCGCAAATAACATGTACAAGAGTCTCCAATCCACTGCGCAGCTGAGTATGGACATGGAGGTCCAGATGGATGACGCCGTGAAGCTGCGCTCCCAGCTGATCTCCGAGTGGGAGCCCGAGGGCGTCCGACCGAGCTTCACTGACCTTGTCGTGAAGGCGGTCGCCAAAGCACTGGCGCTGCATCCACGCATGAATTCCGTCATGGGCGACAACGAAATATCTCTGCTCAAGGAAATTCACGTCGGGATCGCGGTGGCCCTCGACGAAGGACTCGTCGTCCCCGTAATCAGGGACGCGCTGGCCTGCGACCTGAAATCGATTGCGGTCGAGGCCTCGCGCCTTGCGCAGGCCGCGCGCGACGGCTCGCTCGGGATCGACGAGATGCACGGCGGGACTTTTACGGTCTCGACCCTCGGCATGTTTGGCGTCGACTCCTTCACACCAATCCTGAATCCACCCCAGACCGGCATCCTCGGCGTGAATCGAATCACCGACGGTGTCGGCTGGGAGGGCGATCGGCCCGTGAAGCGAAGCATCATGCGACTATCGCTCACCTGGGACCACCGGGTACTCGACGGCGAACCGGCCGCACGTTTTCTCGCGACGGTTCGCGACCTCCTCGAAGCGCCCTATCGGTTGCTCCTCTGAGCGGCGCCCAAGAAATCCGCTGCGTGAGTGAACGGCTACGAGGATAGGAGTCGAGTGGTCTCGACTAACGAGGAGTCGGCTCCAGATGCGCGAAGAGTTCTCTGCGGACCTCGGGATTTCGTAGCTTCCAGAGCGCACCATCGATGAAGAAATGATGGATATTGATCAACAGGACAAAAGTCCCGAACGCGTCGCGCATCGCTTGCCCGGAGTACCAACCCGGCCCGAGAATCCTTGAAGTCAGCGGCGGACCTTTGAGAAAGATGATGCCTGCGATGACCAGCCCCAGGTACACGAGCAACAGGTGCCGCTTCACGGACCGATCGGATCGAGCCGCGAAGCGATTCGCCTCGACGCGCAGCGGAAACGAAAGATATTGGAGGGCATGAGAGAGTTGAACCCAGAGCGGTCCTCCCGGGATCAGGAACCAGGTCGGATACCAGAAATAGAGAGAGAGCCAAGGTAGCCATGCGCGCGTCGTGATCCGCTCACCGCGCCGTCGAGCGCGCCAGAAGCCCAGCGCTCCAGTGACCAGCGTCAGGGCCGCCAGCAGCCAGATCGAATACGACGCAACACGATAGAAATCGAGGTAGTTCGCGCGACTGATCCACTCGGCCGGCGGATAGCGACCGCTGAGAGCGAACACGACGTGCAGCGCGAGCAGAACCCGCATCCCGGAACGGATTGCCCAGCGCTCGCCCCTGTCGAATCGTGCGCCGGATAGATGATTGAAGGTAGATACCATGCCCCATGCCTGGCCGGTGTAGTGGACGGCCAGGTAGAGCGAGCTGACGAGCAGGATTCCATCAGCGACGGTTTCGCGGCCGGGGCCAACCAATCGATACACGAAGAGTGCGGTCAGGATCAGGGGCACATAGATGGCGGCCCAGGGTGCGGCTCGCGCATGCTCGAGTGAATCGTAGAGCAATCGATAGGACGCCATGAAATGAGTCGAGTTGATCAGGATCGAGAGGATGATCCAATCAAATTTGTCGAAGTTCCCAGGCTGGCCGCCAAAGAGAAAGACGTAGGCAAGCGCTGAACTCATTGCGACCAGCGATAATCCCCCGACTGTCACCCCGTCCCAGAACGGCGTGACGACAGCGGGTACCGCTGCACGGGCCTCAGGTGGCATCGGATCCCGTCGACGGGGGTTCAGCCTCGGTCCTGATAGCCTTCTTCAGCCGATTCAACCGCTCGCCGATTTCGTCGGCTTTGTCCTGCTGACCGCGCGCGACATAGGTGTCGCGCAAGAGCGCGATCGATTCTTCGGAACGCGCAAAGCGCGCGGCTCGGCGTGCGTAATCGAGGGTCCGATCCGAATGATCGCCGGAGGCGAGTCGCGCGGTCGCGAGGGTTTGCGCAGCAAGGCCGTCATAGGGTGTACGCTTCAAGACCAGTCCGCAGAGCTTGAGCGCTTCATTCTTGGCTCCCGCTTGCAAGAGCAGGACCGCCAATTCCGTAACCCGCTGTGTATTGACCGAATCAATCTCGAGCGCGCGCACGCCCTCTGCCATCGACAATTTCGCGTCCTCTCCGACGAGACCTCGCGCTCTTCCGAGAAGCGCCATGGGAAGATCGGGATCGAGTTCCAGTGCTGCCGCATACGCGGACGCAATCGCCTCCGGTTGCTCCCCTCGCTTCTCGGCGAGAAGCCCGCGAATGCCCTGGAGGCCGGCGGATGTGGGATGCTGCGCGGCCACGACGTCCAGGATCGAGGTCACCCGTTCGAGCGCCTCGGCCGGGGAACCGGCTCCCAGGACCCGGATCAGCTCTTCCAACGCCCGAGCACCTCCCGGCTGGGCGAAGACAATTGGATCGACTCGATCGAGCAGGTCGATGGCGACCGCTGGTTGTTGTTTGCGCCGCAAGCCACGAAAGACACGAGCCAGTCGCGGGGCGATGCCAATCGCGTCCGACGGCGGAAGCTTGGCGAGGTAGACGGGGATCCGGTTGACCCGCCCCTCGACGACCATCAGCTCCAGCTTGAGAAGCTCGCCTGATTCGTCGAGCGATGCGCGCTGTTCTTGAATACGCAACACCTCGAGCGCCTCGCTCGGACGGTCGCTCGCGTAGAGCAGCAGCGCGATATGGGTCATCGCGTTCGTCGTCTCGGCCGATATCCGCGTTGCGTGCCGATACAACTCGATTGCGGCCTCGAAGTCGCCCATCTGCTCGGCCGAGCGAGCGGCGTGATAGCGCGCAAATTCATTGTCCGGCCACAGTCGAGCCGCTTCGTTGTAGAGCGAAATCGCTCTCGCGTGTTCCTCTCGTTCCTGAGCGACCCGGGCCTCGATCATGAGTCGAAACGGTGGATGTTGGAGCCTCGAAGCGATCACGAGCGCCCGATCCAGATAACCCGATCGAATCGCCAGGTCGGCAAGTTGAAACTCGGAGGAGTGCGTGGGCATCCTGAGGTCGTCCATCAGGTCGACGGCGATCTCTAATTCCTCCAGTGCATCGTCGAGACGGCCCTCCGATTCGTAGAGGCGGGAGAGCTGAACGGTATAGCGGAACGACGTCCGCAGGTTCTCGCTCTCCGTGGCATCGAGCAGCAACTTCTCCGCTTCTTCTTTCCGACCCTCGCCGACGAGAATGTCGGCGAGTATCCCTGTAAATCCCGGATCCGCTCGCCCTTCATAGGAGGCGATCGCATTCTCGAGGACTTCGATCGCCCGTGCTGTCTCCTTCTCCCGACGAAAGAAATCCGCCGCAGCGAGCACGATCGAAGTGTCCGCCGGATGAGATTCCACGCAGGCCTCGAAACGCTCCCGTGCAAGCTTCTGTTCGCCGCTCTCCATCGCGAATAGCGCCATCGTCGTGCAATACCAGCTATCGATTTCGCCGGAGTCCGAGTCTTCCTCGAGTCGCTTGCCGAGGGCCTCGAGTGCTGCGGCGGCTTCCTCGGTCATGACGGCGGACAGATAGCCGAGGATCTCCGGGCGATACGAGTCGAGATTCAAGGGGTCGATCTCACGTATCCGCTCAACGTCAGCGAGAGCGTCGTCGAGATTTACGCGCGTCTTCGCGTACGCCGATGCGCGAGCGAGCAAGAGCTCGATGTTCTCGGGCTCATCCTCGATCATGTCTGTCAGGATCTTGACCGCCTCCGCAGGATTGCTGCCAAGCATCGCGTTACCGACGATCATGCGGGCGGCCTCCTCCCGGTGCGCCGGGTCCTTCATCGCGCGGCGGAGCGACCACTCGGCGGGTCCCGCCTCGCCGGACATCGTCAAGGCCAACCCGTAGTAGAACTGCGCATCGAGATTGTCCCTCTCTAGCCGAACGACGGGTTCGAGTAGCTCGATGGCAGCGCGAATGCGCCCCTGGTCGATGTACCCCTTCGCCCGTGTCACTGGATCTCCGGGATCACATCCGAGACAAGCGAACAACGCGGCGACCACGATTTGCGGTCCAATCGGGCTTCGCCAGAAAATTGATCGAATCGAGACCAACAAATCGGTACTCTCCTTGCGGTTGAAGTGGGAAAGGTTGGAGAAAATCATGAGTTCGTCGGGTTCTTCCAATGTCGAGAGTGACGGCGTTGATTCCAATCATAGTGGTCGCAGTAGTGGTCGTAAGCGGATTCTGATCGGGATCTCCGCACTGGTCCTGGTGGCTATCGCGGGTGTTCTCGTGACCGGCTATTTCCGAACCCTTTCAGCGCAAGAGCAACAGATCCAGCTTTGGCCAACTGGCACTGCGCAGGATATCGAAAATCTCGCAGCCCGGGAGGACATCAACGTCCTATTCATCCTGGTCGACACGCTGCGCGCCGACCGGATGAGTGCGTACGGGTACGAGCGCGCCACCACACCGATCCTCCAGAATCTCTCCCGTGCCGGCATTCGCTTCGACCGGCACCTGGCCCAGTCATCCTGGACAAAGGCTTCGATGGCTTCTCTTTGGACCTCCTTCTACCCAACCCGGACTGGCGTCGTCGCGTACGACGACATCGTTCCCGACGAAGCCGTCATGCCAGCGGAAGTTTTTGCTGAGGAGGGCTTTCGTACGATCGGGCTCTACCGAAATGGCTGGGTCGCACCGGTCTTCGGCTTCGACCAGGGATTCGAGATCTACAAGAAGCCCATCATGACCCGGGCGAGTCGGCCCGATCAGGCGACCAACCCGACCGCGATCCATCGCGGCAACGACGAGGAGATCATCAAGACTGCGATGGAATTCCTGAGGGTCGAAGGCGACGCCGAGAAACCCTGGTTTCTTTATCTCCATTTGATGGACGTCCACGAATACACCTACGACGAAGCCTCAGCGATCTTCGGTAGCTCGTACTCGGACAACTACGACAGCT
>Ga0310122_10000464_pt1 | contig 25579 bp, 27 predicted proteins | sample CB6_Bottom_1051__FD_203503 | JGI IMG/M metagenome (GOLD analysis project Ga0310122, IMG submission 203503) | Marine microbial communities from Western Arctic Ocean, Canada - CB6_Bottom_1051 | ecosystem: Environmental > Aquatic > Marine > Oceanic | place: Canada: Western Arctic Ocean | collected...
CTCGAAGAACTCGGCATCGGCGAAGATGAAACGCGTCAAGCGCGACCGCCGACGGAATTCGAAATCGCGGGCGCTCGCGTCAACGCGGCGGACCATCGCGGCGTCGCCGGCAATGTCGTCGAATTCGACGGCAACCTCGGACTGGTGATCGGCGCCGGTGGCGGCTCGCTCACGCTCTTCGACGCGGTCCGAAATCAGGGCGGGAAACCGGCCAATTATTGTGAGATCGGCGGTAACCCCTCGATGAGCAAGGCCAAGGAATTGACCAAGCTGATTCTCTCGAAGCCGGGGGTCGAGAAAATTGCGGTCATGATGAACGTCGTCTCGAATACGCGTGTCGACATCGTCGCACGCGGCGTCATCAAAGGCTGCCTCGAAGCCGGCAAGGACCCGGCGGAAACGATCGCAATCTTTCGCATCCCGGGTGCGTGGGAAGAAGAAGGCTTCAAGATCTTGAAAAAATACGGCGTTGATTATTGTGATCGCAGCGTCTCTATGTATGACGCCGCCGGCCGTGCCGTCGCGAAGATGCAGGGTCAGGGGTAGAAGAAAAATATCATGTCGATCCTGCTCACCAAGAAGACTCGATTCATCATTCAGGGCATCACCGGCCGGGAAGCCATCAATCTGACTCGCGAGAACCTCGACTACGGGGCGAAGATCGTCGGCGGTGTGACGCCGGGTCGCGCCGGCCGCGATGTCTATGGTGTCCCCGTCTACGACTGTGTTCGCGACGCTGTCGCGGCCAATGGTGGGAGCATCGAGGGATCCATCGTCTCCGTTCCGCCCAAGTTCACACAAGACGCCATCATCGAAGCGCTCGAGAACGCCATCAAATTGATCGTCGTCGTGACGGAAAATGTTCCGCGCAAGCAGGTCGCAGAGTGTGTCGAACTCGCCGAGCTACGGGGCGCTCGCATCATCGGCCCGAATTGTCTCGGCATCATTTCCCCCGGCGAATGCAAGATGGGCGGCGTGGGCGGACCCGCCGCGAATACCCGACAAGCCTACAAGAAGGGCAATATCGGTGTGATGTCGCGATCCGGCGGGATGACGACTGAAATCGCCTCCACGCTGACGGCGGTGGGACTCGGCCAGTCGACCTGCGTTTCGATCGGCGGTGATGCGATCGTGGGAACGACCTACGCCGAGCTGATGCCCTTCTTCGAAGCGGATCCCAAGACGCATGCCATCGCCATCTACTCGGAACCGGGTGGTCGCATGGAAGCCGAACTCGCCGAATGGGTCGCCGAAAACGACTCGCGACTCCCGATCGTGGCCTTCATGGCCGGGCGCTTCATGGACGAAATGAAGGGCATGCGCTTCGGCCACGCCGGCACGATCGTAGAAGGCAAAGAAGACACGACGGCGGAAAAGATCAAGCGAATGGAAGAGGCGGGGATTTCGGTCGCCGAGCGGATCGAAGAAATACCCGAACTGATTCGCAAGCGACTGGCGCGGCGAAAGCGTTAGCCGAAAACAGAAGAAGACTCGCCAAGAGAAAAGAAGGAACGAGGAGCCTGTTCATGCCCGGAGAATTCATCGACGTTCGCATCGATCCGAAGGTCGCCAAGAACCAGACGCTTGCGAAGAAGCTCGCCGAGATCTGTCCGGTCTCGATCTTCGTCGCCTCGAGCGACGGTGTCGAAATCGATGAATCCAACCTGGACGAATGTGTCCTTTGTGACCTCTGCCTGGAAGCCGCGCCCAAAGGCAAGATCGAGATCGTTAAACTCTACGAATAGAAAGATTCCGAGGAGACCCCCATGCGAAGTGCAAAAGACTTTTTCAAGCCGATGGCCCTCGGCGCACCAACGCCGCTGCGAGAGATTCCGTTCAAGCCCTCGCGAATGATCCATTTCTTCGACCCGAGCAACGCCAAAATGACGGCGAAGGTCCCGGACCTGGCCAAGACATGCGACGTGCTGCTCGGCAACCTCGAGGACGCGATCCAGGCCGACAACAAACTCGCCGCACGCGAGGGACTGGTCAAGATCGGACGCGAGGTCGAGTTCGGCAACTGTCAGCTCTGGACGCGCGTCAACAGTCTCGACTCGCCCTGGTGTCTCGACGACCTGACGACGCTGGTCACCGAGATCGGCGATCAACTCGACGTGATCATGATTCCCAAGGTCGAAGGCGCCTGGGACATTCACTATGTCGATCGCTTGCTCGCTCAGCTAGAGGCCCGCGCCGGAGTCAAGAAGCCGATCATGGTTCACGCCCTGCTCGAAACCGCACTCGGCGTCGCGAATGTCGAAGAGATCTGCGCCGCGAGCCCGCGGATGCAGGGGCTCTCTCTCGGTCCAGCGGATCTCGCCGCGAGCCGACGAATGAAAACGACTCGCGTCGGTGGCGGACACCCGGGCTATCTCGTTCGAACCGACCCTGACCCGTCGAACCCGGACGCTTTGAGAACGACAGCACAGCAGGATCTCTGGCACTACACGATGGCGCGCATGGTCGACGCGTGTGGCGCCAACGGGATTCTTCCCTACTACGGACCCTTCGGTGACATCAAGGACACGGTTGCCACAGAAGATCAATTCCGAAACGCCTTCTTGATGGGTTGCGTCGGCGCCTGGAGTCTCCATCCGGTACAGATCGACATCGCCAAGAAGGTCTTCTCGCCCCCGGTCGACGAAGTCCTGTGGGCGAAGAACGTGATCGAACAGATGGGCGATGGAACGGGCGCGGTCATGATCGACGGCAAGATGCAGGACGATGCGACCGTGAAACAATGTCATGTCATGGTCGGACTCGCGCAGATGCTCTCGGAGAACGATCCGGAATTGAAGAAGGCCTACGAGTTCTAGGCTTGAACGACGCCGAGGTCCGGATCAGGCAAAAAGGGATCCTCTCGCGCGTCCGCGAAGCGATGGAGAACCGATGAAGACGACCGTACTCGGCCGAACCGGCATGCGAATTTCGAAGTTGTGTCTCGGATGCATGAGCTACGGCTCTTCCACGTGGCGGCCCTGGGTCCTCGACGAGAATCAGGCGCGACCCTTTTTCAAGCGTGCCCTCGAAGCGGGCATCAATTTTTTCGACACGGCCGACATCTACTCACTCGGCGCTTCAGAAGAAGTCACGGGCAAGCTGCTTCGCGATATGGCCAACCTCGACGAATGCGTGGTCGCGACGAAACTGGCGCTCCCGATGAGCAAGGGACCCAACATGCGCGGGCTCTCGCGCAAGCACATCCAGCAAGCCTGCGAGGCCAGTCTGCGAAGGCTGGGCATCGACACGATCGACCTCTATCAGCTCCATCGCCTCGATCCCGACACACCCATGGAGGAAACGCTCGGCGCGCTCGATGATCTGGTTCGCCAGGGGAAGGTCCGTCATATCGGCGCGAGTTCGATGTACGCCTGGGAAATGGCCACGGCTCTGGGCATTTCCGATCGACGCGGCCTGGCGCGCTTCGCGACCATGCAGAACCACTACAACCTTCTGTATCGCGAAGAAGAGCGCGAAATGATGCCGTTATGCGAAACCGAAGAGGTCGCCGTCATTCCCTGGTCGCCACTGGCGCGGGGAATCCTGGCCGGAGCCCGGCCGGCGCTGCGCGAGAAGTCGGGATCCACGCGCCAGGAAACCGATGGCTTCACCGACTTTCTCTATGACCAGGATTCGGATTGGGACGTCGTCGTCGCCGTTGCGGAAATCGCCAAGGAACGCGAGTTGCCCCCGGCGCAGATCGCTCTGGCCTGGATGCTGGCGAAGCCCTTTGTCACGGCGCCGATCATCGGAGCCACGAAGCTCGGTCATCTCGAAGACGCGATCTCAGCCCTCGACGTCGTCTTGTCGGAGCAGGAAATCGCGCGACTGGAATTGCCGTATGCTCCGCATCCCGTGAAGGGAATGAGAACGGCCGCCCTCTACCGCCCCGCGCGACTCTCTCGTTCGTAGGTGACCCAGTGACTTCGGAGCCGTCGGTTTCCGAACAACGGCCCGTCTCCCGACGGCGCCTGGCGACCCTTGGTCTGCTCGCCGTCTCGATCATGGTCCCCGTGACGCTGCCGGTTCCGATCCTTCGCGAACTCGTCGGCGGCCGATTCGAAGTCTCCGAATTCCTCACCTCGCTCTTCATGTCCGTGAACATGGTCGGAGCCGCCATCGCGGCTCCCCTGGCCGGAGCCCTGGCCGATCGGCTGGGGCGATGCAGGTCACTCGTGATCGGCGCGCTACTCGTCGACGCGCTGCTCTTTCTCGTCATGACTCGGGAGATGCCCTTCGGCGTCTTTCTCGGCATCAGGCTCTTCGAGGGCGCCGCTCACATCTTCGCCCTCTCGCTTCTGCTCTCGATCGCCGCCAGTCTCGGAGGAGAAAACCGTCGAGGTCAGACCATGGGCATCACGGGTGCCGGAATGATGTTAGGCGTCGCGCTCGGTGCTCCGATCGGCGGCCTGCTTGGTCGCGACGACCCGTTGCAGCCGCTTCTGGTGGGTTCCGTGCTTCTGGTTGGTGCGGCAGCCCTTGCGGCCGGCTTGCTGCCGGACCCGGCGGGCGCCGAGCGAAGGCCAAGGTTCCGCGAGATCATGCGCACGATCCGCGAGAATCGAGATGTGATCGTACCTCTCATCTTTGCCTTCGCCGACCGTTTTACCGTCGGCTTCTACACGACCACGTTCTCTCTGTTCGCATCCGGCCTCCACGGCGCCAGCCCGCCGGTCGTGGGTCTCTGGATCTCGGCCTTCATGTTGCCCTTCGCACTCTTTTCCTTTCTCTTCGGCGTGCTCGCGGAGCGCACCTCGAAGACTGCGCTGCTCTGCGGCGGAAGTATCGTCTACGGGCTGCTCACCGCGAGTCTCGGCTTCTGGCCCCGTGAATTCATCGGGCCGGGTATGGCGCTGATCGGTGTCTTCGCGGCGGTCATGTTCGTGCCTTCGATGTTGATGACGACCGATTTGACGCCCCCGGCAATCCGGTCGACGGCGCTTGGTGCCTTCAACACGGCCGGCAGCCTGGGCTTCATTCTCGGGCCGATCACGGGGGGCCTGGTCAGCGAAGCGGTCAGCGCCAGTCACGGTGCGGCCGCCGGCTACCAAGCGGCCTTCGGCGTCGCTGGAGGAGCCGAAATTCTCTGCGGGCTCATCGCTCTACCCTTTCTCATGCGCTTGCGCCGGGCGGGGCGAACCAGCTGATTCTGCACCGAGTGCCGGGACACCGAGTGCTGAAATCGACTTGTCGGGGCGGAAAACTCGTGTAATGTCGGCGCGTTACTCAATTCGATGAGGGATCTCAAAATGGCCGCGTCTTCGTCCCCGCCAGTCTTTCCGGTGATCTTGTCCGGTGGCTCCGGGATCCGTCTCTGGCCGCTCTCGAGACGCGCGTATCCAAAGCAATTGCTGCCCCTGGTCGGCGAGGAAACGCTGCTGCAAGCGACGGCGGTCCGCGTTCGCGAGGGCGACTCCTTCGAGCGCCCGCTGATTCTCTGCAACGACGCACATCGTTTCATCATCGCCGAGCAACTGCGCGCCAAGGACATCACGCCCCTGGCGATCGCCCTCGAACCCGTCGCTCGCAATACGGCTCCCGCCATCACGGCCGCCGCACTCATCATCTCCGAGCAAGAACCCGAAGCCGTGATGCTCGTGCTTCCTTCGGATCATGTCATTCGCGATCCGGACCGCTTCCGACAAGCGGTGGAGACCGCCGCACAAGCCGCGCGAAACGGCCATCTCACGACTTTCGGCATCGTGCCCGAACATCCCGAAACCGGCTTCGGATATATCCGGCGCGGCAATCCAATCGACGGCCTTTCCGGGGCCTATGAAGTCGCCGAATTCGTGGAGAAACCGGATGCCGCGCGGGCCGAGAGTTTCGTCCGCTCTGGCGACTACGCCTGGAATAGCGGAATTTTCGTCTTCCCCGTTCGCAAACTGCTCGAAGAAATCGGGCGACTTCAGCCGGAGATGCTTGACGCCTGTCGGGACTCGGTCGCAGGCGCGACGAGGGATTTGACGTTCACACGGCTCGAGGAGGCCGCATTCGGCACTTCCCCCTCGATCTCGATCGACCACGCGCTGATGGAGAAGACTCAATCCGCCGCGGTCGTGACCTGTGATATCGGCTGGAGCGATGTGGGTTCGTGGGGGGCGCTCTGGGAGATCGGAGACACGGATGAACACGGCAACGTGACTCTTGGCGATGTCGTGCTTCATGATGTCGAGAACAGCTATATCCGCTCGGAGCGAAGGCTGGTCGCCGCCGTCGGCGTTCGGGATCTCGTGATCGTCGAGACGGACGATGCGATTTTCGTCTCGCCTCGGGAACGCGCTCAAGAAGTGAAGGAAATCGTTTCGGAACTCGACCGCGCCGAGCGACCGGAGGCCGAGCTTCACGCGCGCGTCTATCGGCCGTGGGGCTACTACGAAGGTGTCGCCGAAGGCGACCGATTCCAGGTAAAGCGGATCTCGGTCAAACCCGGCGAAAAACTATCGCTGCAGATGCATCACCATCGTGCGGAACACTGGGTCGTCGTCGAGGGCACGGCCCGCGTAACCAACGGCGATCAGGAGATCCTGCTGAGCGAGAATCAGTCGACGTATATCCCGATCGGGGTGACGCACCGACTCGAAAATCCCGGCGAGATCGATCTCACCCTGATCGAGGTTCAATCGGGCTCCTACCTGGGCGAAGATGACATCGTCCGCTTTGACGACATCTACGGTCGAAGCCCTGGCGCGGACTCCTCCGAAAGCTGAGTTCGTCGGGCGAGGGGCGCGTGGCTGTCCTCCGAGAGCGAATCGGGGTTGTCGATTTGGATTAGAGACCAAATTCACCCATTAATGACGAATCGGGACGTCAGATCGCTGAGGTCTTCTCGCTATGACCCAAACGGATCCAGGGAATCGAAAGTTCCTTCAGGGACGCCGGGCAACGAAGTCTTCATCCCCGAGAATCCGGTCAACGCCACCGGCATTGGAATCGCGACACGGATTTCGGATCGGCTGAGCTGAATCGGAACGATCATTCCGGTCTCGCCCGAGGACACCGACGAAGGTGGCGTCGTGAATGAATTCGACAATTGTCCGTTCGTGTCGAACTCCGGGCAGGAGGACGTTGGAGGCCTGGATTTCGGCAATACCCCCGACGGCATCGGCAACGTTTGCCAGTGCGGCGATGTGACGGGTGAGGGCCAGGCCAACGCCACGGATGCGGCCTTCATCAAACGTCAGGCGCTGGGACTCGCTGCGCCACTTTTCCTCGTCCCCGACAATTGTGACGTCTCCGGCAACGAGAAATGCAACGGCACCGACGCGACGCTCATCGTCCACGCCGCGCTGGGAAACGTGAGCCCGCTCTTCGGTCAGAATTGTCCATCGGCGCTGCCATGATGAACGCGAATCACGCGATCGAAACCAGCCGAGTCGGGCGAGTGATCGCACTCGCGTCGCTGCGGTTGCTGTCGAGCATGCCGAGTCGGCCGGGGACGCTCACGTTTTTCGAATCTACCTCCGGACCGGGGACGCCGCTATCGATCTCGACACCGGCCACCCGCGTATCCATCGACGTCGACTACGACGCAGCTTCCGACGAAGGCGGCCGATGACTTGAACGGCGAGTTCACGAACATCTTCAACATGATCAGCTTTTCGGTCAGTGGAACCAACGGCTACGTCGTTCTGCTTCGCGGCGAGTACATCGATGCGATCGGGACTTCCATGAACCTCGGGGCCGTGCAATCGATCGATACGACGATCCTGGCGGAAGTCCCGGAGCCTGGTCTGGGGGTCTGCCTTGCCGTGGGCTGCCTCGCGCTCGCGTTTGTCCGCGGTCGTGTTCAAGGTCGGCACGCCGGATCTCGAGCCTCACCCGGACCTTGACTCGACCCTCCCCCGGTCTTGCGACGCGGCGCTTCGTCCACGACCCTTGGGTAATGACGACCACATCCCCTCTGTCCAAGAAGAAGATCGAAGTCCTCGGCCATCAAATGGCCTACCACGAACGAGGCGAAGGCGATCCAATCGTCCTGCTTCACGGCAATCCGACCTCGTCCTATCTCTGGCGCAATATCGTTCCCCATCTCGAGAGTCTCGGACGATGCATCGTGCCCGACTTGATCGGCATGGGCGATTCCCAGAAACTGGCCGACCCGGGACCCGGTTCGTACCGCTTCGTCGAACATCGTCAGTTTCTCGATGCACTCCTGGAAAAACTCGACGTGAGTCAGAACGTCACCTGGGTGATTCACGATTGGGGTTCCGCCCTGGGCTTCGACTGGGCCAACCGCCATCGCGCCAGCGTGCGAGCCATCGCCTACATGGAAGCCATCGTCGCCCCGATTCCATCCTGGGATGAATGGCCCAAGGCGGCGCAACCCGTCTTCTTGGGATTTCGATCCGAGAAGGGCGAAGAGATGGTGCTCGAACAAAACCTCTTCATCGAAGGCATGCTGCCCGGTTCGATCATCCGCAAACTCTCGGACGAAGAGATGAATGAGTATCGACGGCCCTTCGCGAGTGGTGGCGAAGATCGAAGGCCGACGCTGACCTGGCCGCGCGAAATTCCGATCGAAGGCGAGCCCGCCGACGTCGTTGAAATCGTGAGGGAATACGGCGCATGGCTCTCGAGTTCGGACGTTCCCAAACTCCTGATCAACGCCGAGCCGGGCGCGATCCTGCGAAAGAGCGCGCTCGAATTCTGTCGAGCCTGGCCCAATCAGGAAGAGACGACGGTCGCTGGTATCCACTTCATCCAGGAAGACTCGCCGGATGAAATTGGCCAGGCGATCGCCAACTGGCTCTCGCGAATCCCCTGAACCCGGACGTCGCCGGTCAGGAAAGTTCGAGCATTCGCTCGATCGGTCGCAGCGCGAGCTTGGCCAGATCCTGGGGGACGGTCACGCGAGGCCCGTCATCGCGCATGCAGAGATAGAGCTTCTCGAGCGTGTTCAGTCGCATATAGGGGCAGCGGTTGCAGGCGCAACTCTCGTCCATTCCCGGTGCCTGGTAGAGCACCTTCTCGGGAACCTGCTTTTGGATCGCATGAAAAACGCCGTCCTCGGTCGCAATGATCGCTGGACGCTCGGGCTCGGCGATGGCGCGGTTGATGATGCCGGTCGTGCTGGCAATGAAGTCCGCTTGATCGAGCACAGCCTGATCGCATTCCGGATGAGCGAGCACCTCTGCGTCGGGATGTTGAACGATGAGCTTCGCGAGTCCCTTGGCACTGAAGAGTTCGTGAACGACGCAGGCGCCCTGCCAAACGATCAGGTCATCGCGCCCGGTTTCCTTCGCAACCCATCGCGCCAGATGTCGGTCGGGAGCGAAGATCAATTTCTCTCCTTCGAACGCTGCGACCATCTTGGCCGCGTTCGAGGAGGTGCAGATCAAGTCGCTGATCGCCTTCACCCCCGCCGAGGCGTTGATATAGGTCAAGACCCGGGCGCCCGGATGTTCGGCGACGAAGGCTTCGAACTCGTCCGCCGGACAGCCATCGGCGAGTGAGCATCCCGCGTCGAGATCGGGAACCAGAACGGGAATGCCCGGGTTGAGAATCGCCGCAGTCTCGGCCATGAAATGCACACCGCAAAAGACGATCCGATCGCAATCGATTTCCTGGGCAGCTCGCGCGAGGGCGAGCGAATCGCCTACGACATCGGCAAGATCCTGTATTTCCGATTCCTGGTAATAGTGCGCGAGGATGACCGCACCCTTTTGATTCTTCAATTCCAGGATGGCTGCTTCCAGGTCGTCAGGTCGGTCACTGCCTAGATTCGCGGGCAAGTCCATGATCGGCGATCTCCAGCTGGGGCACGCTGCGCCCAGAGTCTACCAAGGTCCGCAGGGTTTGAGTCCCCGCGAATGTCCAGGACGGGAACGCCTGGGACGGAAACTCTCGCGACTAGGAGACGGGCTCGATGAGCAGGGTCGGAACATCGTGGACGGGATCGCGAACCGTACAGACGCGCGTACCGGGTTTGTGGCCGTCGCGAATTTTCGAAACGTCGAAGCGATCGGCCGAGAGTCTCGAGTGAATCGCATCCATGTCGCCCACTTGCCAAGCCAACCCTCCGAAGCGGTCGGCGGATCCCGACGCGGGCGCGGCCTCTAGCCGGCCGCCTATTTCGATGGTCACGCCGCCAATTCGAAAAAAGATCAAGCGTACGCCGCGCTTCTCGAAACTTCGGTCGAGGGCTAGCCGGATTCCGAGTCCGTCGCGATAGAAATCTCGCGTCGCCTCGATGTCACCGCTCATGATCACCACGTGGTCCAAGGCGTCGATGACGCTACCCGACTCGAATGAACGCCCCTCGCTCGCAGGCATGGACGGATCGGCCCAGGTCGGTCGCTCTCCGACTTCCTCCGAGATCAGTTCGACCGGAATCGATCGGCTGCCGTCCGGGTCGACGAACGTCGACAGCCAGGCCCTTTGTTCGGCCTCCCCTGCCGCGTCGACCTTTCGGCTCTCGCTGGGAAGCAACGAACTCCCGGTTTCGCTCAGCCGCGATTTGATCTCCTCGACCTCGTCACAATCGAGACGAATTCCCGCCAACCCGACCGCTGATTTGGCGTCCACGCAAGAATCTTCACGAATCTCGAGAAGCATGTTGCGGACGGGAAAGAAAACGCTTCGGGTCTGCTGTGCGAGATCGGCCTCCACCGGGCCGGGATCTTGCCCCAGGAGCCGGGCGTAGTCGGCCACAGCCGAATCGAGATCGGGGACGTCGACGACCACACCATGGAATCTCGTAATCATGGACAGAACATCGCACGTCTTTTTCGCTATGCCCTGCATCACGGAAAATTTGTTGAGCCGGGGATGCGGGCGCCCGCGACGAGATCGAGAGGAACGACTGAATGAGCGAATCGAGTACCCGGCGTCCAATTTTCGGTGTGGCAGCCGCAGTTCTCGTCGGAGTCGTGGGCGGATTGCTCGCGCTCGCCCTGGCCAACTCGAATCTGGGGACCGGCGCGACGAACATCGATCGCTCGGGCCAACTTTCGATCCACATCAACGGCGTGTCGCAGCGAATGGCCCGGGACGTCTTCCTCCCTACGGAGGGCTGGGTCCTGCAGATCCGCTACCCGGACCTACCCATCGCGGAGGAACGAGAGGGATTTGTCGTGATCCTGCGCTCCGAACGAACGGGCGCAACCATCGAGATCCAGGACCGCTTCCGGTTCGAGGACGAGTTCGCGACGTTGATCGTTCCCGAACAGCTCGGTCTCGCCTCCGGGCTGCTTTCCGTGCGTGCGAGTTTTGACGACGAGGCGGGCAAGCGCTTCGAGGCCTCGAGAAGGATCCGCATCCGCTCACCACTCGGCCTACTCCCAATCGGATTGCGTCAAGTCATCCACTTCGATTTCAGAGTCGACCACGACGGCGATGGTCGGCCCGATTTCTGGAACGATCTCGAACTCTTCGGATTGGCCTCGACCCGGCATCCCGATCTCGCTCGCTCGGTCGCCGCGCAGATCGAAGAACGCGCGCTATTGCGTGTCGAGGCAGCCTACGACCCAACCCATGATCCGAATCTTACTGGCCGGACGCGCGATTTTGCGACCGTGCGCTTTCGACCCGACTCGAATCCTGGATCCTTGATCACGCGAATCTGTGTCGGGGGTGGTGATCCAACTGAACGTGATCGAGTTGGCCATGTCCGACTCGATTTTCGAAACGAAGACAAGACCTCACTCGAATGCAGTCGGAACCCGGCCACCGGGCTCTTTCCTGCCGCACTCGATACCTATCGGGACTCGACGCTCTTTCGCGAAGTCCTCGACCCCTTCCTTCCCGACCGTGGAGGAAGGCCCATTGGAGAACATCCCGATGACTCCCTCGAGCGTCTCGTTGCTCTGTTCGAAGCCGGCGGAGACGGCCAGACCTCTTCCGCGCGAGAGACGAAGATCATTCGTGCGATCGAGGTTCTCGGGACTGTTCTTGGCAGCATCATGGCCCATGAGGCGGGACACGCTCTTGGACTCGTTGCGGAAGGTCGGCCGAGCGTGGGGTTATTCGGCGGAAGCGATGGCGCTTCCTTTGCTCACAACATCGATTCCCACGGAGAAGAGCCAACATCGAATTGGCTCATGAACTCGGGTGGAAGCCTCGGATTCGAAGAATTGGCCGGTGAGGGCGAAACGGGGCCACTCGTCTTCCGACCGCTGAATTTCGCCTACCTGCGCGATCGCGTGATCGTGACGGACTAGCGCTACCGCGTTCCGGCCGCAGGGCTTGACCGGGGCTAGATGTCCCAGAAGAAGTCCTTGTTCGTGAGTTCGGAATCTCCATCCGTCGCCGCGACCTCTTCGCGTTCCGCAGGCGTCAGCAGGTCATCGCCCTTGGCGATTCGTTCGACCAGTTCTTCGAGATCGCGAGTCTCGGTCTCCCAGTAGTCGTCCGTCCCAAAATGTGGAAAGGCGTCCGGAAAGGCCGGATCCTCCCAGCGCCGTGCGATCCAACCCGCATAGAACACGAAGCGAAATCCACGAAGCGGTTCGATCAGTGAAAAACCCCGATCGTCGAAGGGCCTGAACTGTCGATAGGACTCGACCAGCAGCCGCCTCTGTCGGTCGGCGAGAGCGTCGCGACCCGGCAGCAGCATCCAGACATCCTGGACCGGTGGGCCGATCACCATGTCGTCGAAATCGAGAAAGAACCAGCCCTCGTCGCCACGCAGCAGGTTCCCGGCGTGGCAATCGCCGTGGATCGGTTGAATCAAGAGATCGCGACTTCTCTCCTGATACGTCGAGACGAGCGTCTCGACCGCGCGCGCATAACGTCCGGAGCAGCTGGGCGGCAGCCAATCTCCATCTTCGAGCAGTGCGAGCGCCTCGAGCGGAACCGTGTCGGCGTTCAAGGTTCGTCGATTCGGCGCACCCAGATCGGCAGCGATCGAATGGATGCGGGCCATCAGCCGGCCCAATATCTCGATCTGATCGTCGGCCAACTCGTCGGGAGAACGCCCGCCCGTACGCGGCCAGATTGCATAGTGAATATCCTCGATTTCCTTCAGCGTGTCGCCGTCGGGAAACTCGAGGGGGGCGCAGACCGGAATCTCTGCGCGAACCAGGGCGGCGAGCAGGCGATGTTCATCGAGAATCGTCTCGCGAGACCAGCGACCCGGGCGATAGAATTTCGCGACCACGTGTTGGCCATCTTCGAGACGGACATCGTAGACCCGATTCTCGAGTGCGTTGAGCGCAAAACAATGTCCGGACGGTACGAAGCCTGCCGCCTCGACGGCCTGGAGTACACGTTCGGGTGTCAGCCGGAAAAAGAACTCGCTTTGGTCGTGGCTCATATCGGGAGCATACCCCGATCGCAGATTTGCCCGATTCTGGCGTATTCGTTAATATTTTCCAATACTTACATCGTCCTCAAGACGCTCCAGCGACGCGGCCGGGCAAGCGCTCCGTTCGGTCGATAAGCGAATTGCGAGATGAAGGCGCAGAAGGCACGTATCGGTCGGCGCAACGAGAGCGCCATGATCTTCGACCCCTCAACCCCGGAGTAGCCCCAGTGTCCCCCAACCGCGATCGCCCATGGCTGATTCGAACCTATTCGGGCCATTCCTCGGCCCAAGCCAGTAATGCCCTCTACCGAAGCAATCTCGCCAAGGGCCAGACAGGCCTGTCCGTCGCGTTCGATCTCCCGACCCAGACCGGCTACGACTCGGATCATCCACTCGCGCGTGGCGAAGTCGGCAAGGTCGGCGTCCCGATTTCCCATATCGAAGACATGCAATGTCTTTTCGAGGAAATCCCGCTCGACAAGATGAATACGTCGATGACGATCAATGCGACGGCCGCCTGGCTGCTCTCGCTCTATATCGCGACCGCACAGCGACAGGGATCCTCTCCAGAGGTTCTGACCGGGACGACCCAGAACGACATCATCAAGGAATACCTTTCCCGAGGTACATTCGTCTTTCCACCCGATGCCTCGATGCGCTTAACAAGTGAGATCGTCGCCTATACCGTCGATCATGCGCCGCGCTGGAACCCCGTCAACATCTGCTCCTATCATCTTCAGGAAGCGGGGGCGACGCCCGTCCAGGAGATCGCCTTCGCAATGGCGAACGCCATCTCTGTTCTCGATCGAGTTCGAGAGAATGCGGACGTCGATGACGAGACGCTGTCGCGCATCTTCGGTCGGATCTCATTCTTCCTCAATGCCGGGATTCGATTCGTGGAAGAGATGTGCAAATGCAGAGCGATGACGCTGCTCTGGGAAGAGATCGGACGCGAACGTTATGGCATCTCCGACGAAAAGATGCTGCGGCTGCGTTACGGCGTTCAAGTAAACAGCCTCGGACTGACTGAAGCCCAGCCCGAAAACAATATCGTCCGAATCGCTCTCGAAGCGCTCGGGGTCACACTTTCGAAAAAAGCGCGGACCCGATCGCTACAGCTCCCGGCCTGGAACGAGGCACTCGGCCTGCCGCGACCCTGGGATCAACAACTCTCGCTCCGCACTCAGCAGATTCTCGCCTTCGAAACCGATATCCTCGAATACGAAGATCTCTTCGATGGCTCCTACGTGGTTGAAAAGCGGACGTCGGAACTCCTGTCCGCGGCTCGTGAAGAGTTGCAGCGCGTCCTCGACATGGGTGGCGCCGTCGACGCTGTCGAAAACGCCTATATGAAACAACGCCTCGTCGAGAGTCATACGGCGAGGTTGCGGGCCATCGAATCCGGCGAACTCGTCGTGGTCGGCGTGAACGAGTATCAAGAAACCGTTGAGTCTCCGCTCGTCGAGGGCGGCTCCGCGTCGATCCTCAAGGTCGACGAATCCGCCGAACGAAAGCAAATCGAATCGCTTGATGCGTTCCGAAAGAAGCGAAACGCCGACGACGTCGCGCAAGCCTTGAGACAACTCGAGGACACGATCAAGAATGGCAAGAACATCATGCCCGCCTCGATCGAAGCCGCAAACGCGGGCGTGACCACCGGTGAATGGTCCCAGGTCCTGCGCGACCACTTCGGCGAGTATCGCGCTCCGACAGGAGTGGGCACCGCGCCTGTCGCGGCGACCGGCACCGCCAGCGAGGGCGTCGAACGCGTGCGCGTGCGCGTCGACGAAGCGTCTCGCAAGCTCGGACGGCGACTCAAGATCCTGGTCGGAAAGCCGGGACTCGATGGACATAGCAACGGAGCAGAACAGATCGCCGTGAAAGCGCGCGACGTCGGAATGGAGGTCGTCTACGACGGGATTCGGCTGACGCCACAAGAAATCGTCCAGTCCGCGCGAGACGAAGGCGTTCACGTGATTGGATTGTCGATTCTCTCCGGCTCCCATGGCGTACTCGTCATCGACGTCGTCGAGCAATTGAGAGAGGCGGGGCTCGGTCATATTCCAGTCGTGGTCGGCGGCATCATCCCGGAGGACGATGCGACGAAGCTGATAGAGGCCGGCGTCGTACGCGTCTATACACCCAAGGATTTCGACCTCACTCGAATCATGAGCGAAATCGTCGACGTCGTCTCCGAGCACAATGCCGCCTAGCGAACAGGACAGCACGCTCGTCAAGCGTCTGCGCGACGGAATCACGACCGGAGATCCGGGCGCGGTGTCCGAAGCGCTCAATCGAATCGACGACGACCGTCCCGAGAATCGCGAGACCGTTCTGGCATTGCTCGATTCCGCAATCGGCCACGACCGTGGGCCTCGCATCGGCATCACCGGGGCGCCCGGCTCCGGAAAGTCGACGTTGCTCGATGCCCTGGTCGGCGTCCTTCGCGATCGTGGCCGCAGCGTCGGAATTCTGGCCGTCGACCCATCGAGCCAGAAAACGGGCGGCGCGCTTCTCGGCGATCGCATGAGACTCGGTTCGGCCGCCAGGGACTCTGGGGTCTTCCTGCGATCACTCGCGGCACGAGACCAACTCGGCGGACTCTCGGAGATCACCGGGCCGAGCCTGGACCTCATGCAGGCCGGCTTCGACCAGGTCTTCGTGGAAACGGTCGGCGTCGGTCAATCTGAAGCCAGCGTCATCGATCTGGTTGACACGCTGGTATTCGTCGCGCAGCCCGCAGCCGGAGACCTGATCCAATTCATGAAGGCAGGCATTCTGGAATGGCCCGATATCTTTTTCGTCAACAAGTCGGATCTTGGAAAAATCGCAACACGAACGGCGACAGAGCTCCTCGCCGGGCTCGACCTCGCTGGTCGAGGTGACACTGAATACAAGCCACAGGTGCTATGCGGCTCCGCGAAGCACGGGCTCGAAATCGAGACCCTGATCGATGCGATCGACGCCCATCAGCAATATCTGAAGTCCTCGGGACAAGGCGAGGTCCGGCGAGCGCAGGGTCGAGTTGCTCGGGTGCGAAGTCTGCTGGCGACGAACTATGGTCGACACGGCCTCTCGCAATTGACCGGCCCGCTCGAGATCGAGACCTACGTGGGAGCACGACCGGAGTCCTCGGCCGAGCGACTATCGGACGAACTTGGACGAGAAGTCGAAGCGGCCCTCGGCAAGAAAGCGAAGTAGCTTGGCCGATCGCGGCCGGTCGCCGATCGCGCGCGTCTTGCGCACGGTTGCCTGGGCCCTCTTCTTCGCGTTCGTGTTCGGATTTCTGATCGGGACCTGGCTCAGGAATCAGATCGAAGAGCCCGTGCGCTATATCGGCGAGCAGGATCGCCCGATGTCATTTATGGCGGCTCGTCCAGGTGGTATCGATCACGCCCTGGCGCTGATTCTCGTGACGAGCCAGGACGAAGAGAAGGTCTGAGAGGCGATTCAGATACCGCAGCGACGTCTCTTCGACCGACTCGCCCTCGCTGCCAGCCAGCGCGACGACCGCCCGCTCCGCGCGCCGGCAGATGGTTCGTGCGAGATGAAAGGCCGCTCCCGAGGAGCTACCGCCCGGAAGGATGAACGTCTTCAGTTCCCCGAGGCCGGCCTCCAGCTGATCAATGAGGGCTTCGAGAGCCAACACTTCGGCCGCCGCGACCCCAGGGACACCCGCCTTCTTGCGATGCTCCGCACTCGGCGTCGCGAGCGCTGCGCCGAGATCGAAGAGTGCGCTCTGGATATTGGCTAGCCCTGCACTGAGATTCGGATCGACACCGGCGGCGATCGCCACACCGATCGCCGCATTCAACTCGTCGACGTCGCCGTAGGTGGCGACCCGCGCGGCGTCCTTGCCTACACGGTCACCACCGAAAAGATCGGTCTGCCCGGCGTCGCCACGTCTCGTGTAGATCTTCACTAGAAAACCTCCAGGGCGAACGGTGCCATTGGAGAGCGTGCCGCCTCTTGCGGTCCCTCGACCGAACGATTGCGGCCCAATAGTTACGCGCGGGCTTCGAGGTCGGCGTCGATCAGACGCGCCAACTCGTCGTCATTCGGCTCGATCGTCGATTCCGTTCTCGGAGCTTCCGCAGGCGCAGCTTCAGCAGAGGGCGCGGCAACGATTCGACGCAGGGCGACGACAGCAAAACCACCTCCGACCACGAAGCCCATGATCGGAAAGATGTAGGCCCAGAGCGTGATGCCCTTGGCTGGCGGAGACGCGAGAATTTCCTCTCCGAATCGCTCGATCAAGACCGCGATGACCTCTTCTTGCGTCGAGCCGGCCGCTTCTTGCATGACCATCCACTGCACGAGTTCTGCGGCCTGCGGGCTGGGGCATGATGCCAGCGTTCGCCCGGGGCAGTAAGGACTCATGAGTTCCGCGGCCAGGTCATAGCCCCAGGACTTGGCGGTGGCGTCACCCGCCGAAGCAATCATGAACAGACACACGACCGCGATCAGACCCGACAGGACTCGTCGAAGCCTTTGCGGCCTACGGCGCGCCTGGGTACCAGACCCTCGCGAGCCGTGCGCGACATCCTCAGAGCGGTCACTCATCAGATCTCCCAATTCAGCCTCATCGCTTCGTCCCGCTCCTCGTCGCCCTTCCAATTTCGCATCAGCTGTCGCGGCGCTTCGGCCATCACCCGCGACCCCGGCGGAACGCTACTGGTCAGCCAGACGTTGCCCCCGATGATGCTGCCGGCACCGATCACGGTATCGCCACCCAGAATCGTCGCGCCCGCGTAGATCGTGACATCGTCCTCGATCGTCGGATGGCGTTTCTTTCCGCGCAGCGCGGAACTGTCACGAATGGACGTCGCACCGAGCGTGACGCCTTGATAGAGGCGGACGCGATCGCCAATGACCGCGGTCTCGCCGATGACGATCCCGGTTCCATGGTCGATGAAGAAGCGAGTTCCAACCATGGCGCCCGGGTGAATGTCGATCCCGGTTCGATCGTGTGCGTATTCGCTCATGATGCGAGGCAAGAGCGGCACCCCGTAGCCATGGAGTTCGTGGGCGATGCGATGGATGGCCAGCGCGCGAATCGCTGGATAGGCCACGACGATTTCGTCGTACCCGCTCGCTGCCGGGTCGCCCTCATAGGCGGCCTCGACATCCCGCGACAGCATTGCGCGCAGAGCCACCAGACGACTGATGAACCGAACGGTCAGGTCTTCGGGCGTCACCGATTCCGGCAACTCGACCTGAACCAGCAGTTTGTAGAGTCCGTCTGCGACGGCCGGAACTTCAGACCGGAGCTCGGCCGGATCGACGCGGAAGCGCAACAATCGCTTGGTCGGATCGACCCAGGCGACGACCTGATTCGGATCGAGGATCCCACCACAAACCGTCTCGGACAGCACGGTTTCCTCGCAGCCAGCGAGGCCTTCGACGGCGGCCTCGAGAACATCCTCGGGACAAGAAAATGGCTCCGTCGGGACCGTCGCCGAAGCTTCGCCGGCCCTTCGCATCGATCTCAGCACGGGATTATTGGCCATCTGAACTCCTTGGATCCACGAGCGCGTGGCGACCGATCTCGGCCCTCCCAGACGATAGGATGCCCCAATTCGTGCGTTCTGACACGTCCGGGCCGATACGGGTCGATTCCGGCAAGCCACCGGCAAACTCCGCGCGCCGTGGAAGCGAGTGCGAAGGCAAGGACCTATCTTTCGGCTCGCATGAGCCCGCTCTACAGCCATTCCCGTCTTTCGAGCTTCGAGAATTGTCGAAAGCAATTCGAATTTCGCTACATCCAGAAGATCCCGAGTGAAACAGAGTCGATCGAGGCCTTCGTCGGCAAGCGCGTCCACGAGATTCTCGAACGACTCTATCTCTTCGTCGGACGTGGCCAGGTTCCCGGCGTCGAGAAGGTCGTCGACCGCTATCAGAAACTCTGGGAAGAGACCTACGACGGCGAACGGGTGCGTATCGTACGCGAAGGAACGCCTCTTTCGTTCTATCGAGAACTCGGTGAACAATGTCTGCGCGGCTATTACGTTCGCCACTATCCCTTCGACGAAGACGAAACCCTCGGCATCGAAAAGAGGGTCGTTTTCTCGCTCGATGATTCGGGCCAGTACAAGATGCAGGGCATCATCGATCGAATCTCACGCGCACACGACGGCGCGATCGTAGTTCACGACTACAAGACCGGCGCGCGGGTTCCGTCTCAGAAGATGCTCGACCAGGATCGCCAGCTCGCTCTCTACCAGATCGGCTTGGCAAAGGATTATGGCGACGACGTTCCCTTCCGACTCGTCTGGCACTACGTGGCCAAGAATCAGACGCGGACGTCGACTCGCACACCGGAAGAGCTGACGGCCTTGCGAAAGTCGACGATCGAGCGCATCGACGAAATTCAGGCCGCCGACGAGTACCCACCACACAAGACCGCGCTCTGCGGTTGGTGTGAGTACAAATCGCGTTGTCCACTCTTCACGACCGAACCTGCGGAAACGATGGCTTCGGCAGCCCCCGCCGGTCCAGCTGGCCAGCAACTCGACCTGCTCCGACCGCCGAGGCCGTGAGGGATTCGGCGAGCCGCGAGCGGGTTCTGCTAGCTTCTCGCCATGGCCCTACAAATCGAACGCATCCCGACTTTTGGTGACAACTACACGTATCTCGCGATCTGCGACGAGACGAACCACGCAGCGATCATCGACGCGCCCGAAGCGGAACCCGTCATCCAACGCGTCGACGCAACGGGCGCCGATGTCAAGCTCATCCTCTCGACCCACCACCACTTCGATCATTCCAAGGCGAACCCCGAGCTTGCCGAACGCTATGGCGCCCCGGTTTATGGCCATGTCTCGGACAGCGAACGACTCCCAGGCATGACCCATGGCATCGACGAAGGCGACAAGATCGAAGTCGGCAATCAATCCGCCCGGGTTCTCTTCATCCCGTCTCATACCTCGGGCCATGTCGCCTACGTTTTCGATGAAGCCAAGGCCGTCTTTACCGGGGACATGCTCTTCGCCGCGGGCTGCGGCCGGCTCTTCGAAGGCAGCGCACAAATGATGTATGACGCGCTCTGCGGCAAGCTCGCCGCCCTGCCCGATGACACGCTTGTCTACTGCGGACATGAATACACGGAAGGCAATCTCAATTTCGCACTCACGGTCGAACCCGAAAACGGCGAGATCAAGGAACGACATGCGAAGGTCCGAGAGCTCCGAGCGAACGCGGCCGCCGACTGGCACGATGCGACGCCCGCCGAAATGACGATCCCGAGCTCGATCGGCGAAGAAAAGGCAACCAATCCCTTCATGCGCGCATCGAGCGCGGAGGAGTTGGGCCGGATCCGCACACTCAAAGACTCTTTTTAGGGTTGAGGACTCCTCGTAGGGTTGAGGACTCCTCGTAGGGTTGAGGACTCCTCGTGTTGAAGACTCCTAGCGTTGAGGACTCCTTCTAGAAGTGTCGACGTCGAACCGCTGATGCAGGATTTCATTCCGGACGGCGCAACGACCGCAATGATCGAACATCGCGTGGCCTTCTATGAGACCGATGCGATGGGGATCGTTCATCACGCGAATTATCTGCGCTTTTTCGAGAACGCTCGGGTCGCCTGGCTCGAAACCCACGACAAGAGCTATCCCGAGTGGATTGAGCTGGGCCTGCACTTTGCGGTGACGCACGCAGATCTCGATTACCGACAGTCCGCCCGCTTCGATGACAGGCTGGAAATCACGACCTGGCTCGAATCCGTTCGTGGCGCGTCGCTTGCGATGGCCTACACGATTGTATGTCAGTCGGAGTTGCTCGTGACCGGACGGACGGAACACGCCTCGATCAACGACGAGGGCCGCGTCCGTCGAATCCCGAAAGAGGATCGCGAACGGATGGGTCGCTCGGCCCTACCTTCGCGCTAGGAAGTCGCGATCGAGACGCTAGGACGACCCGCGACCGCGAAGGAATTTTCCTAGATCCGCGACGCGACGGTCGACTTCCCTTTCGAACCAACCGGTCACGTTCTGGATCACGTCGAGCGCGTCACCCTGCCCCGACCAATGCCCTCGAACAATGTCTGGATGGACGTGATTGAGCAGCCTGGAGAGGCAGGCGACAACCACGAAGAGGTCATCGAGCAGACCGATTGGACCGAATAACAATGCCGGCAAGAGATCGATGGGTGACAAGACATAGGCTACGCCGGCTACGACGATGCCTTTTTGCAGAATGGGAACTCGCTCATCGCGCAAGAGCCGGAGAAGCAGAATCGTCAGATCGGGCAGGAGCAATAAGAGATCGCGCGCGCCGCTCCGGCCCTCGAGCGCGCTACTACCGGACGGAGCGATGCGATCACGCAGCCGGTCATAGAGCCTACGCTCCTTCGGATTCAGCTCGATCGTCACCGCCAGGTCGCTCATTCGTCTCGCCCGAGCGGACGCCCGCCACCGAGTTCCCGCAAGGCCCGGTCGACGTCGCCGTCGGACCCCACGCCGAGCCGCTTCGGTCCAGGCGGCGGCTTCGAAACCGCGGCCGCACGAAGAATCCCTACGATCGCCTCGCCATCGAGACGATCGTCCAGTCGCAGTCCGAGCAGGATTGCGATGGTCGGAGCCACATCACTGAGGTCCAGACTCGGAACACGGACCTGCGAGCGAATGCCGCGACCCCAGGCAACGAATCCGACACTCGAAGCCTCTGGATCGCGAAAGGGAAAGGCGCCGGCACTGCCCCTTCGCGCAGCCGGACGAAGCACCGGCTTGGACAATCCGTTTCCGATCACGAATCCGGGGTTGGCCGCCAGCCCGAACCAGGCCTGGGGATCCGCTCCGGACTCCGCGAGATCCGCCGCCGAAACGACCTCAAAGGCATTCGTCCGCGCGGCTTCTTCTTCCAACACCTTCCGGGCCTCGACGGCACTCACCGCATCGCGTGCGTAGACATAGGCGGAACGACCATTCGTCCGCACGAGCGCCAACCAGCTGCGAACGCCGAGCGTTGCCCGCGGATCGCGCCCAATCAGACCGTGGCGCACGAGTGTCACATTTGGATCGATCTGTGTATGAACCGCGCGATAGCTCACGTCGCCGGTCACGAAGATCGCCGTGTCGGCGAGTTGACCGGCGGATTCCAGACAGGCGATGAGCCTGCCGATTTCGAGATCGACACGCCCTAGCGCCGCATCCACTTCGACGCTTCCGAAGCCCGCGGAGTGTTGAAAGCTGGCGGTCTGGTTCAAGCGAATCATCCAGAGCCCGGGATCGCGCTCGGAGGCAACGATGCGGCATGCGAGTTCCACGTAGGCAGCGTCCCGCTCCTGCGATGTCGGCCAGGCAGCGATCCCACCCGCTACAGGATTGGAAGGCCTGGCAGCGATGGCTTCCCCGGCAATCGCTTCGAGTTCGCGCAGCAGCGACGGACTCGTACGATTTCGGATGAATTCGAGCCAGCTCTTGTCGCTGTTCGTCGGTTCGCCGTCTGGAACGACCAATTCGATGCGAGCGCCCACCGTCGTCGGCCAACCGAGCGCGAGAACACCACGACCGATCGCCGCATCCCAAAGCGCTGTTCCCTTGAGCAGGCGACTATCCCAGAAGGGCAGCGCACGTTTGCCCTCTCGGTCGAGGGCGAAATCGGAAACGACACCATGTTGTGCCGGCAGACGACCGGTCGCGAGAGTCGCGTGCGACGCGTAGACCGAGCCCGGCGTAGGCGGGTGGGCTTCGACCCCGATGGCACCTTCGCGGGCGAGACGAGCAAGAGTCGGCATCCGCACTCTGTCGGTGGCATTCGCAACATGACCCCAGCTGTTCAAGAAGTCCGAGGAGTCCAAGCCACCGACGGTGATGAGTATGACACGTCGAGGCGGCCCGGCGGCCTCGATGGCCTCGCGATTCGAATCCAGGGTCGCGGAATGACGATTCTCGAGCGACGGCGTCGCGCAGCCTACACCGACAAACAACCAGCCCAACAGGCCGAGAACGATGATCGATCTCAAATTCAGCTCCGGTTCTTCAAATTGTCTGCACCCGCTCCGAGAGTGTCTCGTCGCGTCCACACGCCGTTTCACGAAGACCATGACACACTCTTAGTCTCCGAGCATCGCGGGGCGGTTGCCGAATCAGCCGCCCGAGCGAGCGCCAATGACTCAACGCTCCCCGACCCTGGCTAATTTTTTTACTATATAGAACAGATACTTACGTGAGTGTCGAGGGGATCCTGGAATCCATTTCGCATATTCTCCAGGGACCGTGGACAAGACATCGAATCCCACTCGCGCAGACCCGAACGCCATTGAATCGAAGGTACAGCTCGAGGAGGTGCGAATTCCCCTTACCGAGCCGATCCACGGCCACAGCGACCTCAGTGGCGTTCTCGGCATCCCAGAATGGTGGCCCACTGGCGAACGCGTTGCGGTCGTGATCGCCCACGGCGGACCGAGCAACTTCGACGATCCACTGATTGCATCGCTCACACGAAAGCTCACGGCACGCGATTTCCTCACTCTGCGCTTCAACTTTCCCTTCGCGGAGGCCGGCAAACGAAGCAGCGCCGACTCGCCCGAGGCACTCGAGTGGGGATTCCGCGCCGCCCTCAATACGCTCGGCCGAGATCCAACCGCGCTGCCCGCCCGACTCTTCGTCGGCGGCGTCGGACTGGGCGGCCGAGTCGCGGCGGGCCTCGTGGCCGATCGGTTGCACGCAGACGGGCTCTTTCTGCTCGGCTTTCCGCTGCACCCTCAGGACAAACCCGAAAAGAGCGACCTGGACGTTCTATTCCGCGCGACAGCCCCCATGCTCTTCATTCAGGGAACGCGCGATCGACGCTGCAATGGGACGGCTCTGCGAAATTGTCTGCGGCGCGTGGGCGCACCGATCGAGATGTACGACATCGAAGAGGCGGATTCGTCCTTTCATGTCCCCAAGAAATCAGGGCGGACCGAGGAAGAGACCCATGCCGAGGTTTTCAGCGTGTTGTCGACCTGGTTGAATCGCCGTCTTCGCTGACGCGATCCAGACCGAGCAACACTAAAGGAGCAGCCTGTCCAATGGCCGAAGCAAGCGACCTCTATTTCGTACAGCAGCCGGTCGGCGAGATGGCGAATCTCGCCTACCTGATCGGGAGTCGACGCGAACGCAAGGCCTACGTCGTCGACCCCGCTTGGAATGTGCAGGGACTTCTCGATCAGGCGGCACGGGACGACGTCGAAATCGTCGGTGCACTCGTCACCCATTATCACCAGGATCATGTTGGAGGAGAGATCTTCGGTCACACCATCGAAGGTCTCGGCACGCTGCTCGAGCTCCAGCCGGTTCCCATCCACGCCAACAAGCTCGAAGTCGAAGGGTTGAAGAAGGTGACGGGCATTTCCGACAGCGACGTGGTCGGACACGAAGGAGGCGACCGCCTGGAAATCGGTGCCCTTGGCATTCGACTGATCCATACCCCCGGTCACACTCCGGGGAGCCAGTGTTTTCTGGTCGAAGAGGCGCATCAAGCCGGTCATCTGGTCGCGGGGGACACCCTCTTCCTGAATGGCTGCGGTCGCGTCGATCTTCCTGGCAGCGATCCGCGGGCGATGTACGAGAGTCTCGAAACACTGAAGGGACTTCCCGACGATACGACGCTCTATCCCGGGCACTTGTACTCCCCCGAAGGGCAAGACTCGCTGGGCGATCAAAAGCGCACGAACCCCTACTTGCGCGCAGCCTCCGTCGACATGTTCCTCAGCTTCATGGGTGGGTAACCCCGTGCATGAATCGGGACGGGAATCAGCCGATCGATCGACATCTGGAATCGAGCCCGAGGGCCCCTCTCGACGTTGAAATCCGCATCTTCGGGCGTTAGAGTCTGGCCCGTTCGGAACCCCCGCATGACTTCGCCGGGGTTCTTCCGTTCAAGTTCTTGAGCAAACTACACACGAAATACACGAAACACACGCAACGCTGTTCTCTCAACGCGATCAGCTCGGAGGCAAGCCCCCCATGAAGGTTATGGTGTGCCTGAAACAGGTCCCCCATCAGGACGCGCGTCTAGACGTCAACTCCGATGGCTCCTGGATCCAGGAAGACAACATCAAGTTCGAAATCAATAGCTATGACACCTACGCCATCGAAGAGGCTCTACGCCTCAAGGATGCGGGCGACGCGGAAGTCGTCGTGGTGTCGATCGGTCCCGATCGAGTGACCCAGGCCCTGCGCACCGCGCTCGGAATGGGCGCCGACCGAGCGGTCCACGTCAACGACGATGCCGCGCAGGGCGCCGACGCCCTTGGACTGGCCAAGACTCTCGCCGCCGTCGCCAGGGAAGTAGAAGCGGACGTCATCTTCACCGGCCTGATGGCGGACGATGACAACGCCTCCGCCATCC
>Ga0310122_10000465_pt1 | contig 25576 bp, 16 predicted proteins | sample CB6_Bottom_1051__FD_203503 | JGI IMG/M metagenome (GOLD analysis project Ga0310122, IMG submission 203503) | Marine microbial communities from Western Arctic Ocean, Canada - CB6_Bottom_1051 | ecosystem: Environmental > Aquatic > Marine > Oceanic | place: Canada: Western Arctic Ocean | collected...
GAGGTGACTGGGGTGAGCGCGAAGTCTCGATCAGCAGTGCTCGTGCGGTGATCGAATGGCTTCTCGAGGCCAAGTACGACCCCATTCCCGTGCTCTGGGATGCAGGTGGTTGGTACATCTACTCGACCCCCGATGTCGAAGATCCCGGAGAACTGTCTGATCTCGAGTTGTCTGATCCCATCACTGTGCTGCAGAGCCTCAGTCGTGACAACGTAGAAGTCGTGTTCAATTGCCTACATGGAGGGGCGGGCGAGGACGGCACTCTGGCGGCGATCCTGTCGCTGTTTCGCATGGCTCATACCGGAGCAGGGGTTGCTGGCGGTGCTGTATCAGCGTGCAAGATCACCTTCCGTCAGAGAATGCGCGGCATCGGCCTGAGGGTTCCGACCGGGGCCGTGGTGCACCAGGAGGTGTGGGGTCGTCATCGAAAAGATGTTCTCGCTGGGGTCAATCGAGAGATTCACTACCCCTGTATCGTCAAGGATCCACAGGGCGGATCGTCCGAGGGTGTCTGCGACGCCGATGATGAAGATGCACTGATCGAAGAGATCGACAAGATATTCATCAACTCACAACTGGCCCTGGTCGAGAAGATGATCGTCGGCAGGGAAATCTCGGTGCCTTGCCTCGGCGGCAGAAGGGGGGTCTTGCCGCAGATCCTCCAACCTGTAGAGATCGTCTTGCCGCCAGGAGAGAGAATTTTCAGTAATGCGCTGAAATACGGCGATCACGTGGCGCTTTGCCCCGCAAAATTGGATCCAGAGTTGTGGCACGATCTGGCACGTGAGGTGCGTCAGATGCACCTGGAGTTACAACTGGGAACGGCGAGTCGGACCGATCTGATTCTCGATCAGGGAAACAACCCGGTCTACCTCGAGACCAATACGGTTCCCGGCATGACCAAAGACAGCCTGTTGCCCCTTAGTGCCAGCAAGAGCGGAATTGCCGGTCCAGATCTGGTCCGCAAGATGGTCGAAATTGCTGTTCAAGATCATCTTGTCCGCCATAGCGGTGCTGCCAGTGCCAGTTGAAATCCCCTCGACAGGGGATATCGAGGCTGTAATCGAGTTGATCGAGGGTGCTGGTCAGATCCTGCTGGAGTACCAGGGCACAATTCTCCATGTCGAGCGAAAAGGTTTCAGAGATCTGGTCACCGAAGCCGATCGTGCCTCGGAAAAGCACATCCTCGCTGGATTGTCTCGACTTTTCCCGGCCGATTCGATTCGCGCCGAGGAGTCGGGGGACGTTGCCAGCGGTGGACAAAGGTGCTGGATGGTCGATCCCCTCGACGGCACCACTAACTACTCACACCGTCATCCCTTTTTCTGCGTTTCGGTTGGACTCATCGATGCTGAAGGGCCGTTGGCTGCAGTGACCCATGCACCGGTATTGGGGGAAACCTGGTCGGCGATCCGAGCCGATGGTTGCTGGCATCGCGATGTCGCAACAGGCGCTCGACAGTCTCTGACGATCAACTCTTCAGAGGATCTGGGCGAATCCTTGCTGGCGACCGGGTTCAGTTACGAGCGGCGTGAACTGGATCACGGCGCGCTAGAAGTGTTCGAATCACTGCTTCGACGCGCACGGGAGATTCGCCGCGGCGGTAGCGCTTGCCTCGATCTGGCACACACCGCCTCGGGCGTTTTTCAGGGTTTCTGGGAGTTCCATCTGGCTCCTCATGACGTTGCCGCAGGTGCCTTGCTGGTCAGGGAGGCCGGTGGAATCGTCACCGATTCGACTGGCGGAGATGATTGGCTCACCGGAGGGAGCATCGTTGCCTCGTCAGCTTCCCTTCATCCGATACTGCTGGAGGAGGTTTGCCGTGCAACTCCACCGGATCGTGAAACTGGAGAAGTGGGGGACGGATGACTTCCCGGCGAGCTCGGCCCCTGATCGTACGCGGAGCCAGTGAGAACAATCTTCGTTCGCTCGACGTCGAGATTCCTCGAGAGCGCTTCGTTGTGATGACGGGCGTCAGCGGATCCGGGAAATCCACGTTGGCTCATCAGATCATCTGCCAGGAGGGGCAGCGAAGATTTGTCGAGAGCCTCAGTGCCTATGCTCGCCAGTACCTGGGTCGCCTCGATCGACCGAAAGTAGAGACGGTCGAAGGGCTCAGCCCGACCATCTCCATCGATCAGAAGACCATCTCGAGAAATCCGAGATCCACGGTCGGAACCATCACGGAGATCCTCGATATGCTGCGTCTTCTCTATTCGCGCCTGGGAATTCCACATTGCCCTTGCTGCGGCGCGACCATCGAAGGTCGTAGCCGCGATCAGATCGTCAGTCATGCCTGGGATCATCATCAGGGCACGGAGGTGCTCATATGCGCCCCGATTGTTCTGGAGCGAAAAGGCGAGTATCGCAAGGAGATCGAGGATCTGCGAGGTCAGGGTTTTGCCCGCGTCCGTATCGATGATGAAGTGATTCGTCTCAGCGAGGATATCGTTCTTGCCCGCTACGAGCGACATACCATCGAGGTGGTGCTCGACAAATTGAAGTTGCTACAGGGCAAAAGAGGCCGGTTTGCAGAATCGGTCGAGAAGGCGCTCTCCATCTCTGACGGGTTGGTCAACGTTGTCAGTGGAGATACGTCTCAGATCTTTTCCAGTCGCTTCGGTTGTCTGTCTTGTTCGATGTCGTTTCCGGAGATGGAACCTCGTCTATTCTCCTTCAACAGTCCTCAGGGCGCATGTTCTCGCTGCGACGGTCTCGGCAGGAGACGGTCGCCTAGCGAAAAAACCCTGGTCAAGGACCCCTCTGTCTCGATCGAGGAGGGGGCACTGGTACTTCGTCGCCAAGGAAAAGTGATCCGGGGAATCTCGGTGCCGTGGTCACAGTTGCAAGAGGTTGCCCGTGCCGAGCGAATTTCACTCGATCGGCCCTGGAAAAAACTCTCCTCGCGCGCCCGCACGTTACTGCTGGAAGGATCCGAGGCTGTCGGAGCACGGACTCGCTGGAGCGGTTTCATCTCCTTGATGGAAGATGCCTATGACCTCGAGGGCGGAAGAGAACTGGAGCGCCATATGCCCTGGAGGATCTGTAGCGCCTGCCAGGGCAGTCGGCTGCAACCGGTCCCGCGTGCCGTTGAGTACCGAGGGCTTGGAATCGATCAGATCTGCGCCTTTACCGTCAGTGAGGCACTCGAGTTCTTTGGTGGACTGGAACTGGACCCGAAAGAGGCACGAATCGGCCAGTCCCTCTTTCCAGAAATACAGTCGCGGCTCGAGTTCATGGAAAAGGTTGGATTGGGATATCTCTCGCTCGATCGGTCAGCCGACACTCTGTCAGGTGGCGAGGCCCAGCGGATTCGCCTTGCCAGCCAGCTCGGAAGTGGATTGCGTGGAGTTCTCTACGTCCTCGATGAACCATCGATCGGACTCCATCCCAGCGACAACCAATCTATGCTCGAGATGCTTCGCGGTCTGCGTGATCTCGGCAATTCTTTGCTGGTGGTGGAACATGATCGAAGAACCATCGCAAATGCTGATCACATCATCGACATCGGCCCCGGTGCCGGGATCGAGGGTGGAGAATTGGTCGCCGAGGGTTCCGTCTCGGCGATCGGTAAGGTCAAGCGATCGATCACGGGACAGTATCTGACAGACAAGAAGCGAATCGAGATACCGAAAAAACGTCGCCAGTCTTCCAGGTCCGTCACCATTCGTGGTGCCAGGATGTACAACCTCAAGAATATCGACGTGGAAATTCCACTTGGTTCCCTGGTTTCGATCACCGGAGCCAGCGGATCGGGTAAGAGCACCTTGATCCAGAAAATTCTGCAACCGGCACTGGCACAACATCTTGGTCTCGTCACAGAACCTCCCGGAGATCACGATCAGATCGAGGGTCTCGACCAGATCGACAAGATGATCCGCATCGATCAGGGTCCCATCGGGCGCACGCCAAGATCGAATCCTGGTACCTACACCAAGGTATTTGATGACATCCGCGATCTTTTCGCGCGGACTCCCGAAGCGAGAGCCAGAGGATGGAAAAAAGGACGGTTTTCCTTCAACGTCAAGGGTGGCCGCTGCGAGGCGTGTGAAGGGGCAGGGGTGATCACCATCGCGATGCAGTTCATGGCGGACATCTCGGTGGTCTGCGATGAATGCGGTGGTACTCGTTTTAACGAAGAGACCCGCACTGTTTGCTGGCGAGGCCATGACATCTCGCAGGTGCTGGCGCTCTCGATCGATCAAGCCGCTGAACTATTCGTGGACATCCCGCAGCTCCACCAAACGTTGGCCACCTTGCTCGAAGTTGGCCTCGGATACGTGTCCCTGGGTCAACCGAGCACTACTCTCTCCGGAGGTGAAGCTCAGCGAGTGAAACTGGCCAAGGAACTGAGAAAGCGAAGCACGGGCAATACCCTCTATATGCTTGATGAACCCACCACGGGTTTGCACTTTGCCGACATCGAGAGATTGATGGGGTGTCTTCATGCGCTCGTGGATCGTGGCAACACGGTCGTGATCATCGAGCACTGCATGGAAGTGGTGATGCAGGCCGATCATGTCATCGACCTGGGGCCCGGCGGGGGTGCAGCTGGGGGTCGGGTGATTGCCAGTGGTACTCCTGAAGATGTGGCCCGTTCATCCACGGCCACCGGTGAGGCGCTGGCCGAGGAACTCGGGCCGCACAAACGAGTCGCGGTACGTCGTGGCAAAAAACGGGGTTCGGGTTCGGGCGAATCAGCGACCCATTTTGTGATCGAGGGAGCCAGACAGCACAACCTGAAGGATGTGAGTGTCAAGATTCCGGCCGGCGAGTTCACCGTGATTACCGGACCCAGTGGATCAGGGAAGAGCACTCTTGCCTTTGACATCCTGTTTGCCGAGGGGCAGCGACGTTACATCGAGAGTCTTTCGACATACGCCCGAAGATTTATCGGACAGATGGATCGAGCAGAGGTCGATCGCGTCGAGGGGATCGCCCCTGCCATCGCCATAGATCAGAGGAACCGGGGTTCCAATCCGCGGTCGACGGTGGCGACCTCGACGGAGATTTACGATTACCTGAGGATCCTCTTCTCGCGAGCAGGTTTGGCCCGTTGCACAACCTGCGGTTCCCAACTCGAGGCCTCGACACCCGCCGCGGCGAGCCGGACGATTCTCGAGCAACGTGAGCAAGAACCCACACTTTTGCTGGCACCTCTCGACAGACCGTTTCCAGCAGCTCAGGAACTGATTCGTGAAGGATATGCTCGCGTTCGAGTCGACGGAAATGTGATGCGGATCGAGCAATTCGCTGATCAGTGTCCCATCGAGGAAGTTCAACAACTCGAGGTCGTTGTGGATCGACTTCGCCCGAGGAAATCTGGACGGACACGTGTTGCTGAAAGCGTCGAGGAAACCTATCGACGCGGTGGAGATCGGCTGATTGTCGCCGACGCGGATGGAGTGGAACTACATCGTTTTACTCGTAGACCGTCCTGCCCGTCGGGTCACATGATGTTGGCGGAGGAACTTTCTCCTCGGCTCTTCTCTTTCAATCATCACTCGGGGGCGTGCCGGAGATGCTCAGGGCTCGGAGTCCTGAAGCAGGTAGATCCTCGACGGCTCATCACCGATCCCTCGATGCCGCTGTTCAAGGGTGCCATGGCTCACCGTCTTGGATCCTGGATCGGTCGAAAAAGTGGCAGGGTACGTAAGGTGATCGATGCCGCCCTCATCGAGCATGGATTCGATCCCGACGATTCTGTCGATGATCTGGGAGATGACGGCTGGCGTATCATCCTGGAGGGGACCGGTGATCTCTCCTATCCGGTCACTTTCAGGACTCGCCGTGGCAGCGGACGACTTCGACGAGTGACGGGATCGACCTGGGAAGGACTCGTCAAGCGAGTCTACATCTGGCACCAGCGAGCCAATTCTCCGCGCTGGAGAAAGGCGATCGAGGACCACCTGAGTGTCTCGACCTGTCCTGGCTGTGGTGGGGGTCGTCTCAAACCCGAGTTGCTCGAGGTCAGGATTGCCGGCCAAAACATCTCCGAGGTGTGTAGTCGTACCGTCGAAGAGGCTCTTACCTTTTTCGACCAACTGAGACTCACCGGTGTTCGAAAGAAAGTTGCAGACCAGGTCCATCGCGAAGTGGCCAGTCGACTTCGTTTCCTCGACCAGGTGGGGCTCGAATATCTGACGCTTGATCGTCCGACGGAGACACTCTCAGGTGGTGAGGCGCAGCGGATCAGGCTGGCGACACAGATCGGCAACCAACTGGTAGGGGTGCTCTACGTGCTCGATGAGCCGACCATCGGGCTTCATCCGCGGGATATCGATCGATTGCTCGATTCTCTCGAGGCGCTTCGTGACCAGGGCAATACCGTCGTGGTTGTGGAGCACGACTCTCGAACGATACGAAGAGCCGATCACGTCATCGATCTTGGCCCCGGAGCGGGCATCCATGGTGGTGAGGTGGTTGCCGTTGGCGATGCCGCTGCGATCGAGAAGGTCGAGGCATCTGCCACTGGTAATTTCCTGTCAGGACGTGAAGTCGTTTGCGAGATCGGTCCACGTCGTGACGGAGATGGTGGGGTTTTGCGGGTCGTTGGAGCACGTGCACACAATCTGAAAAATATCGATGTTGAATTTCCAACGGGTGTGCTCACCACCGTCACCGGTGTCAGTGGATCCGGAAAGTCGACCCTGGTGATGGATATCCTTGCTTGTGAACTGGCAACTCGTCTGGCCGCAGCTCGGCCTACGAGTGCTGCCCATGATGACATCGAGGGTTATGAAGTTTTCGATGGTCTCGGTGTCATCGACCAGCAACCACTGGGTAGAACTCCCGCTTCCAACGCAGCCACCTATACCGGTGTGATGACTCCGATCCGTTCCCTGTTCGCACGAACAGAACTCGCCAGGATGCGCGGCTGGGGCCCCGGACGCTTCTCCTTCAACGTTCAAGGTGGCCGTTGCGAATCCTGTGAGGGGAAAGGTGGCCACCTCATCGAGATGCACTTTCTCAGTGACGTCTGGGTTCAGTGCGAGGGGTGTCGAGGAAAACGCTACGAAAAGGAAACGCTCGTGGTTCGGTGGAAGGGGAACAACATCGCCGATGTTCTGGAGATGGACGTGCAGAAGGCGCTGGACCTGTTCGAGGACATTCCTTCGGTTGCGACGATGTTGAGAGCACTGCTGGACGTGGGTCTGGGCTATCTCTCACTGGGTCAGCCGGCGACCACTCTATCAGGCGGTGAGGCGCAACGAGTCAAACTGGCTTCGGAACTGGGGCGTCGATCTCGAGGACGCCGAATTTACATCCTGGATGAACCCACTACCGGTCTGCACTTCACTGATGTCAGTTTGCTCGTGAAGATGCTGCACCGATTGGTGGATCGGGGCGATACGGTCATCGTCATCGAACATGACCTGAATCTGATCGCTGCTTCTGATCATGTCATCGATCTGGGTCCTGAGGGGGGTGAGGGTGGTGGAAAGGTGGTGGCACAGGGCACACCGGAGCAACTGGTCCGATGCCGCCGAAGCCATACTGGTGTGGCACTGCGGGAGACAATGACCCGATTGCGAAAATGGACGCGGGAATCGGGCCGAGAAAACTAGCGCGGCACCGCCAGGTCTTGCGTACGTTCGAGCAGGGTTTTTTCCAGATCTGCCTGTCGTGTCAGACGCTCTCCCAGGAATTGCAACGCCCCTTCCAGCTTATCGAGAACATCCCTGTCCTCGCCTCTCCTGTCGAGAAGGTCGCGAACCTGTTCGGTGGCTCTGCGCACTTCCAGTGCACCTTCGGCATATCGATTGGCGCACTCGTGGAGGGCGATGAAGGCGCTTTCTCGGTCGCCAGGGGCATTGAGAATTCTCCACGGTCGTCGTCTCAACTCGGCTGCTAACTGGTGGAGGTTTTCACTGGTGAATTGGAGGTTCTCGATGGTTGCACGAAATGGAGCCCGGTTCTCGTGAAGCACTCGATCGATGCTCAGAAGCAGATCTTCGCCCTTTTTTCCCGCCCGGGAGATGGCATCCATCAACTCGGGAAGTGATTGGCTATGAGCCCGAAGTTCAATCAGGATTTCTTCTGCTTGTTGCACCGAGGACAGGATTGGAGCCCGGCCGTCTCGAATCAGAATGCGAAATTCCTCGGCTGTGTCGCGAACGCTATTGCCGGCATCTCCGAGGGTTCTGAGCGTATCGTGCAACCCATCCTCTCCAGTGATCAGCTGGAATAGTACGGTCATCGCCTCGGCGGTGTGGCGTAAACTGTTCAGTGTACTCAAGTATTCTGCCTCAGCATCTCCCATGGGGTTGTGCTGCATTCGAAGTATTCCGTCTCGGGAGATGGGTGTTCCGGTTCCTGGTTGGATATCGAGAGAACTCTCACGATGCGCATCGGTACGGATTTCCAGTCTGCTGTCGTCTGTGATGAGGGAACGAATCCCACTCTGTAAAGACCCGACGACTCTGATCATGGGTGGGTTTTTCTGCGGGTTGATGGTGGCCTCGGACTGAGCACGAGCGATCTGTTGGCCGCCTTGACCGATCAGTTCCAGGGTTTCGATCGTTCCGACCGGGACGCCGCGGAAACTGATCTCGTTACCGGGGCGCAATGAACCGGCATGATTGAGCAGGATGGTCAGAGAATCCGAGGTCCCGATGGCGTGGGAGGGGGCGATGAGATTGGAGAAGACGAAGGTTACGAGGCACAGGCATGAGATCACACCGAAGGCTGTCAGCCATCGGGGGTAGAGTGGTGATTCGTTGCTCATCTGTCGATTTCTCCCCGCAACTGCTACGACCGGACGTATGCACCTCGATGCCCGTCTGGGCGAGATGACACCTTGTTCCTTCTTTCGACCGTGGATGGGAGCGACTTGAGGGGTATTTCAGGAAGCTGGAACCAGGAACACCTGGTTCCACCACTGCTGGTATTCCTGGACCGATTTTCGGCGGATCTGAGGCGCAGCGAGGTAGTCATATGGAGGAGCAGAATTTCTTCGATCACCCGCCAGAACCAGGATGACAGAGCGAGCGTTGAAGCGCACCCAGCGATCGGAATCGTTGAGCAGGGGAAAGAGATGCGGAAGATGACTTCGATTGTCGGTTCCCTGGATGGCGTGAATGGTCTGGATCCTGGTGACGGGATCTTCCGCATACAGATTCGGCCAGGGGTTGCCGTCAGGATTGCGCAAGTTACCGCCCTGACACGAGCAGCAACAAAGTACCAGCAGCATCAGCATGACCGACAGTGAGGAGCGACGCGGATCGAGAGCAAAACTTCTGACGAGCATGAAACTCCTCTCTCCCGACAACGGGTTGTTCGGTTGCCTACATCCTTGAGAGTTCTGAGGGCCAGGTCAAGTCTCAGTGAGGTGGAGGCCCGGGAGGGGAGGTGATAGGCTCCCAGCCAGGCCCAGCAGGCGAAAGGAGACGACTTGCAGCCCCTCAACTGCGACCATCTCGTCGTAGGAGCCGGTTCTACCGGTCTGGCCGTGGTCGATCACCTACTGCGTCGAGAAGCCGGTTCGGTGGTGCTCGTCGATGCGCTCGAGACACCTAGCGTCGGTCCATTCGGTTCCCGAGTGCCACTCCTGGAGCCAACCGATGGTCGATGGCAGGGGGTGACCCGGCGCGGTTGGGAACTCTATGACGGTTGGGCCGATTGGCTCGAGGTTGATCCCGGACTGCGTCGTTGTGGTGTATTGATGCCTGGAGAGCCTATTTCGGGTTCGCGTGATGGAATCGAGGTGCTGGATCCCGCCGATACCAGCCGACGCTGGCCGGCACTTTCTGTCGATGGACCGATCTGTTGTTACGATCAGTATGGATCAACCGTTGATCCAGTGGCTGTTGCCGGTGCCCTGATGTGGAGAATGCGTAAGAGTGGTGGGCGAATCCATACCTCGGCACCGCTGAGTTCACTGGTCGAGAAGGACGACGGGGTCCAGTTCACTGCCGGATCGAGAGAAGGTATCGCCTCCAAGGTGTTTTTGTGTGCCGGAGTTTCGACTCTTTCCATCCTGGAACGACATTCAGTTCGCCATCCATTCACTCGTGAAACGAATTCAATCTTCACCCTGGATTTGTCCGTGGATCTTCCGCCTGTAATTTACTGGAGAGATGAGAGGGCGATCCTGGTCGACAACGGTACAGGAAGTCGCGACCTGTACCTCCGCAGGGCGCTGGAGGGTTCAGAATCCGTCATGCCAGCGGTGGACTGGGATGGGTTCACCGATTTCTGTAAGAGGCATGACGACTGGATCGAAAATCTCTCCTCAGTGGTAACTTTGAAAGCACGAGCCGAACATCGGATCGGTCCCCTCGAGGATCCTCCCGAACCAATTTCCAGTGCCGGTGGCAGGATCGTGACTCCGGGTGCTTGCGGCGAACATTCCGCGCTTGTTTTCCCCGCTCTGGCCGAGATGGTGGTGGAGAGTCACCTCTCGGGTCGAGTTGGTGGTTTGCTGGAAGATCCCGCCTGATGACAAAACCGAGCGCGAGTCGCTGTTCCTGGACCTGGATCGAAGACGAGGTGATGCCGACGACCAGTGCCAGAATCGGCGTTCTTGATCGCGGTTTTCTCTACGGCGATTCCATCTTCGAGACCCTGCTGGCGCGGAAACTGCAGCCGATATTTCTCGATGATCATCTCCAGAGGTTGCGTGACGGTGCCGGTCGATTACGGCTTCCTCTCGAGTATGACGATGAATCTCTGCGCGGATTCATCGATGAACTACTCACTCATCATCCACCAGAACAGGATGTGGTTGTCCGTATCACCTTGACGCGAGGTGACCGGATCGATGGCGAGATCGGGATCAGCTCGTCCATTCCTCGTCTGGTGGTAATGAGTACGACCCTGGATTCGAGTCCCGATTCCTGCTCCACCGGAATCGAGTTGTTGGTGGCCAATCGAAGAAAGATTCCGCCGGCTTGTCTCGACCCCAACGTCAAGAGCGGTAACTATCTCGCTTCGATTCTGGCCAGGAGCGAAGCTCAACTCTCGGGTGCCGAGGACGCCATCTTGCTCTCTCTCGATGGAATCGTCACCGAGGCGACATCAGCGAACCTGTTCTGGATCGCAGATGGTACGGTTTACACCTGCTCCGATGACCTGGTACTTCCCGGAATCACCCGTAAGAAAATTCTTTGGCTGCTCGAGGACGGTGAGATTGATTTCGAGACGGGCCATTATCCCCTCGAGCATCTACTCGCTGCCGACGAGGCGTTCCTGACCGGTTCCATCTGTGGAGTGGATCCGATCGGTTCGATACAGCAGCGGCTCCTGAGGAGTCCACAGGAGCGATCCTGGAGTCGTCGGCTGCAGCAGCGTTACGAGGACCTGGTCGTGGCCGAGATATCGGGCCGTATCCGATGACCCAACCGATCTGGATGCCCGATCCCGACATGGTGGAACAGACCCGGATCGCAAAATTGATGCAATCGCTGGGGCGTCCCATCGATCGGCAGCGACCCGAATCATCGATTCGGGAGTTCATTCGCTGGAGCCAGCGAGATCCTCAGCACTTCTGGCCAGCAGTACTCGAAGATCTCGGTGTCGTGTGGTCGCGTCCCTATCAACAGGTCGTCGATGTCACCAGCGGACCCGAGAGGGCTGATTGGTTCGTGGGGGGTGAGACGAGCATCGTGCTCAATTGCATCGATGTGCCTGCGACTCAGGTGCCGGATCAACTGGCGCTGATCGCCGAGGACGAGAGTGGAAATGCTCGCCGCTGGACTTTTCTCGACGCCTCACAGGAGATCAACCGTCTGGCCAATCTGCTGCGTCACCTGGGCATCGAACGAGGCGATCGCGTTGCTTGCCTGATGCCGATGGTCGGCGAGGTGGTCTTTGCCATGCTGGCGACGATGAAGGTTGGAGCCATCTTCATCCCCATCTTCAGCGGCTATGCTGCTCCGGCGGTACGAGAAAGACTGGTCGATTCTGGATCTCGTTTGTTGTTCACCGCGGATTTCGGAATGAGACGGGGTAAGCAATTTCCGCTCAAGGAACAGGCAGACCTGGCGGTCGCTGGTGTCGAGACGATCGAACACATGATCGTGCTCCAGCGTGCAGATACTCTCGCATCGATGAAAAGCGACAGGGATCTGTGGTGGCATGAAGCGGTGGCTTCCTTCGATGACGATGCGGTGACCGAGATGATGGGCGCGATGGATCCGGCGTTGATGATCTATACCAGTGGTACCACGGGGAAACCGAAAGGCACCGTCCACACCCATGCCGGATGCATGGTCCAGATGGGCAAGGAGTTGCGATACAACTTCGATGTGGGCGCTCGCGACGACCTGATGTGGTGGTTCACCGATATCGGCTGGATGATGGGACCGTGGGAAATCATCGGCTGCTGGCTCAACCGGGTCCCTTTTGTCGTTTTCGAGGGGACCCCTGATTATCCCGGTCCTGATCGGATCTGGTCGATGGTGGAGCGCTACGGCATCACCCATCTGGGCATCAGTCCGACGGCGATTCGTCTGCTGATGCGGTCCGGATCAGAGCCTGTCGATGCCCATCCGATGGAGACCTTGCGGATTCTGGGGTCGACCGGAGAACCGTGGGATTCGGAGAGTTATCGCTGGTATTTCGACAAGGTCGGAAAAGGCAAACTTCCCATCATCAATATCTCCGGGGGCACCGATATCGTCGGGTGTTTTCTGGCACCGCTGCCGGTCCTCCCGCTGGTTGAGACCTCGCTCCAGTCACCAGGCCTTGGTATGGACATCGATGTCTTCGATGAGGACGGTAACAGTCTCGAGGGGGAGGTCGGCTACCTGGTGTGCAAGAGTCCTGCTCCGTCGATGACGCGCTCGCTATGGAATGCCGATGAGAGGTACCTTGAAACCTACTGGTCGAAGTTCCCGGGTGTCTGGAATCATGGCGACTGGGCGCTCGTCGATGAGGAAGGGCAGTGGTTCCTGCTGGGACGCGCCGATGACACCCTCAACATCGCGGGACGTCGCGTTGGTCCAGGGGAGATTGAATCGGCTCTCATCGGGCATCCTGCGGTGAGCGAAGCGGCAGCCATCGGGGTCCCTGATGATCTGAAAGGGACCGAACTGGTCTGTTTCGTCGTCTTGCACCCGGGCACGACGGAGGGCGATTCGCTGCGCCTGGAACTCGTCGATCAGGTGGTCGTGGCGCTCGGCAAGGTCGATCGGCCCCGTGCGGTCTATTTCGTCGATGATCTACCGAAGACTCGAAGCGCCAAGATCGTCAGGAGATTGATTCGAGCTCGCCATCTGCAAGAAGATGATCTCGGCGACCTGTCGAGCATCGCCAATCCAGAAGCGCTCGATTCGATCGGCAACTGTCGCTAGTCGTCGCTGCGTGCGGCATCTGGTCGCACAGTCGGCATCCGCGCCCCGACCTCACTTCGCCAGCTCTGGAGCATCCGGTGGAGACGTATCAGTTGTTGTGGCTGGGCATCGTTGAGCAGGTTGGTTTCGCCGGGATCCTGCTCGACGTCGAACAGTTCCAGTTTGCCGTCGTCGAGGTGTTCGATCAGTTTCAGGTCGCCATCGAGGATGGCAGATGCCGGGCTCCCTCCCTGGTTGCCGTAATGGGGGTAGTGCCAGTACAGGGGCGGTGCCGCGGTCGTTTCCTCCGCCTTCAGGGAAGCAAAAAAGGAGTTTCCGTCGACTGTCCAGCCTTGCGGTTTCGCCAGGCTTGTCATATCGAGCAAGGTGGGCAGCAGATCGGTACTCTGGATGTTGCGCGAGCAACTTCTGCCGTCGCCGTCGATCCCGGGTCCCCGGGCGATGAAAGGCACGCGGATGCCACCCTCGTACATCCAGCCCTTACCGGCGCGTAAAGGCAGATTGCTGGTCGGATGACCCTCGGAGGTGCTGAGTCCGCCGTTGTCAGAGATCAACATGACGATGGTCTTTTCAGCAAGTTTCAGATCATCGAGTGATTGCAGCACCCGTCCCACCGCTGCATCCATCGCCTCGACCATTGCGGCGTAGACGGCGTGCTGCTGGACGAGACGTACCTTGCGTGTTCCTTCCTGACCCCAGCGCGGTTCCAGGTGCAGTTCTTTGCGTTTGTTGCGGTATTTCGCGGCCAGATCTTCACGAGCGATGAGCGGGGTGTGAACGGAGTAGAAGCACAGTACCGCCAGGAACGGTTGCCTCTGGTGCTGCTCGATGAACTCGATCGTCTCGGAGGCGAGCCGGTCGGGCAGGTGTTCCCCTTCGGGACCATCGCTGAGGCGCGGATTGCCGTAGGGGGAGAAGTACTTCTTGCCACCGTAGGGGCCTCCCCGGGTGATACCACCGCGATTGACATCGTAGCCCTGGTCCTCGGGCCAGAATCCCTCCGGTCCAAGATGCCACTTGCCGGCGAAGAAGGTCGCGTACCCATTCGACTTGAGAATCTCGGCGATGGTCAACTGTTCGAGCGGAAGCCGATCGAGATAGGCCGCTGGCAGAGATGGAGTTTTTCGCTTCCAGCGCTCGGGACCGGCCGCTCCGAAGTAGTCAGTGGTCGCGAGTCGCGCCGGATGGACCCCGGTCTGGATGCTGACACGAGTCGGGCTGCACACCGGGCAGGCGGCATAGGCACTGGTGTAGCGCACTCCCTGGGCAGCGAGACCATCGATGGATGGAGTCTCGTAGAAACTGCTTCCGGTACATCCGAGATCGGCCCAGCCCAGATCATCGACGACGATCAGCAGGATCGAAGGGGGTGGATCCCCGGCCGGACTCACATACGGACTGCCCGTGGTGAGCGCGACCAGCAGTAACCATGGTGCCATGATCAAGACTTCTCCTTCCTGGACACTCCGAGAAACGCTCTCGGATCGGCTGCATCGCGCAAACCATCGCCGAGGAAGTTGTAAGCCAGCACAGCGAGGAAGATGAACAGGCCCGGTGTCACGAGCCACGGATTGTACTTCAGTACCTCGGAGCCCTGGCAGTCCTTGAGCAGCAATCCCCACGAAGAATCGGGTTCGGTGATTCCGAAACCGAGAAAGGACAGCGCCACTTCGCCGAGGATGTAGTAGGGGACATAGAGAGTTGCGGTGACGATGACGATGGAGGCCGTGTTGGGCAGCAGGTGGCGCAAAATCACCCGGGCCGAAGATCCACCCAGCGCCCGGGCGGCGAGGGCGTACTCACTTTCACGCAGGCTCAGCACCATTCCCCGGATCATCCGGCCGATGCTGGCCCAGCCGACGATGGCCAGGATGGCGACGATCATCATGTAGGTCTGGCGCGGGCTCAGTTCGTCCGGAATGGCGTAGCGCAGCGTCAGGATCAGGTACAGCCCGGGAATCGCCAGCAGCAATTCGACCAGTCGCATCAACCAGAAATCTGCAAGGCCACCGAAGTAACCGGCAATCCCGCCGATGGCGAGTCCGATGGTGATGCTGATGAAGATGCCGATCAGGCCGACCGACAACGAGATCTGTCCGCCGTAGAGGATCCGCGTCCACAGGTCTCGCCCCAGGATGTCGGTTCCGAGCAGGAACAGACCGGTGTGCAGGTCCTTTCCTGTGGGGTGATCTTCGGCTGCGATGCCCATCAGATGCGTTTTGCCGTGGATGGGAAAGAAACCGCACACGCTGAAGATCTCGTGCGGCTCGCTGGCCTCGACGAAGAAACTCACCGGTACCGAGATCGATCGATCCTCGGCGAGGATGTATTCCGTTTCACCATATTCATCCCAGGAGACGTATTCGCGCAGGGGATGAACGTGGGGACGGAGGGTGAAGTTGCCATCGCTGTCATGAAAATGAACGCCGCCCTCGAACCACTCCCACTTGCGGCTGTATGTATCGCGGATGATTTCCTCGAAGTTTTCATCTTGGTCGATCACCTCGGCGATCTTCTCGATGACGTATCCACCCAGCAGCATCGGACCGTACTTGACGGTGTACTTGTTGATTTCGTTGCTGCCGTAGGGGCCGATGAATCCGCCGAAGCTACTGATAAGGTAGAGAACCAGGAGGATCGCCGCGCCGCTCATGGCGAGCTTGTTCTTGCGCAGTCGGTGCCACAACATCGTCCACGGTCCGCGGGGTGGGGGCAACTTGGATAGTGGTGGGTGGGTGTCGGTCATGACAATCTCACCCTCGGGTCGACCACTGCCAGTAACAGGTCCGCCACCAGGTTGCCGAATACCAGCAGCAGGGTCGAAATCAGCACGCTCGCCAGCACCAGTGGCTCATCCTTGGCACTGATCGCCTCGAACACGAGTCTTCCCAGACCGGGCCAGTTCATGACGATTTCGACCAGCAGGCTGCCGCTGAGCAGGCTGGCGAGCGAGTACCCGAACAGGGTGACGAGAGGATTGACGGCGTTGCGGAAGGCGTGCTTGAAGAGCACCGAGTTGTGGGAGACTCCCTTGGCGCGAGCGGTACGGACGTAGTCCTGTCCCAGCGCCTCGATCATGTTGCCGCGCGCCTGGCGCATGTAGCCGGCCATGGCAGAGGTGCCGAGCACGATGGCGGGCAGGAACAGGTGGTGCAGTCTGTCTCCCAACTTGCCCCAGAACCCGAATAGATCGTAGTCGAGCGAGCGCATGTCACCGATGGGAAACCATCCGGTGTAAGTGGCAAACAGCACCGCCAGCAGTGCCGAGAAAACGGTCGGAACTGACAGTCCGATGAAGGCGAGGATTCCCGCCGAATGGTCTACCAGTGAGTTCGGTTTGACCGCGGCGAAGATGCCGAGCGGGATGCCGAGGCCGTAGGCGATCAAGAGCGCCGCGATCGACAGGATCAGGGTGTTCCAGAGCCGTTCCGCAATGATGCCGAAGACCGGTCGATTGAACTTGTAGGAGCGTCCGAAATCGCCGCTTGCGGCATTGAAAAACCAGGAGAAGAAACTCTCGATGGGGCCGACCTTGCGGTACACCACTCCCTCGTCATCGCACTGGTACTTGGTCGATTCGATCTGGAAGTTGAGCAGACTGCGACTGGCACTGCGTCCCCTGACGACGATTCCATCGCGCAGGATGGTCGGCGCCTTTTCACCGTCGTCACGAAAGGACCAGGTCGAGCCATCGTCTCGAAAATCTCCGAACTCCTCGAGTTGGGTTTGACTCAGACGCACCAGTAAGCCTGAGGATTCCTTTTGTCGTAGCACCTCGGTCAGTGAGCGAGCCGGATCTGCCTCTTGTTGGCTGTAGAAATCTCCCGGTGCTGCCTTCAACAACAAGAAGGTCAGCAAGGAGACCACCAGTACCAGCGGCGGAATCGACAACAACCGACGGAGGGTGAAGGTCAGCAACGGTTCTTCTTTGCCATCCTCAGTCTCGGATCCACAGGGTTTCGAGGTTCCAGGTCAGTTGTGGGCGCAACAGGCTCGGCCACAGATTTCCGAGCCGGTTAGTTTTCGCCGTGCAATACGAGTTGGCGGCGATCAGATAAAGGATCGGGATGTTCTGGCCGATCAGTTCCTGCACCTCGTCGTAGTATTTCTTGCGGACGGTGTCATCGAGTTCCTCGTCCATCATCGTCATCAGAGAATCGATGCGTGATTCCCATGCGGTGGCCGGTTCCGGCTGCTGCGGGTACCAGGCGTGGAGACGACCGCTGGAGAGGGTGATGTTCTTACCGTTGGCAGGGTCGGGCGGAACGCCAGATCCCCAGCCGAGCAGGATCATGTCCCACCTGTGGCTATCTCTCAGGCTGGTGACCAGATCGTTGAAGATGATCGGTTTGAAATTGACATGGATGCCGACCTTTCTCAGATCCTGCATGATCAGATTGCCGACCTGCTGGCGCAGGTTGTTCTCGACATTGGTGTTGAGATTGAAAACGATGGGACGACCCTGGTCATCCTCGCGTATCCCATCGCCGTCGCTGTCTTTCCAGCCCAGTCCGTCGAGATATTCGTTCGCCTTTTCGATCGAGTGCGGATAGGTCGGCACTCCCTTGTGGTACCAGCTTCGATTTCCGGGGGTGATGCTCGACCAGATCGGGGTGGCCCTGCCCTGGAAGGCGGTGCGCTGGATGCCGTCTCGATCGATGGCGTGATTGACTGCCTTGCGGAACTCGAGCTTATGGAACCAGTACGATTTGGCCGGATCGACGAACGGTACACCGGTCTCGGCATCCTGGCCCGGGTGCAGGTTGAAGCACACCCAGTTGCTGTTGAGACTGACCCCGAGACGGATCAGGTGTGCTTTACCCGCCTTCTCCATCGCCGCGGCTTCCCTGAAATGGTCGGCGGGGAGATCCATGAAGATGTCCAGTTCTCCCGCCTCGAACTTCTGCCACTGCAGATTGAGATCCTTGACCAGCAGGATCACCACCTCGTCGAGATAGGGCAGTCGCTGACCTCGGGCATCCTTTTTCCAGTAGTAGGGGTTGCGCCGGTAGACGATCTTCTCGCCGGGGACGTACTTCTTCAACACGAAGGGACCGCAGCCGACCAGATCCTCCGGCGGAGCATTGGATGTCATCTGCTGCAGCAGGGTCGGGTTCTCATCCTGCAGATGATCCTTCCACTTGTGGTGAGGGATCAGCCGTACGTTGCCGATGTGGGTCACGAACTGGGAATCGACGCGCGATAGCTGGAAGATGATGGCGTTTCGATCCCGGTCGATGCTGACCTGGGGCAGTGCTCCCGTCTCCGGGTGCTTGAAGCCATCCTTGATACTGGTGGCGATCTGGTCGTGGAAGACCGCCTGGAACGAGAACAGCGCATCGTCGATGGTGACCGGCTCGCCGTCACTCCAGCGAATTCCCTCGCGCAGGAAGAAGGTCCAGGTGAGGTTGTCGTCGGAGACGTCCCACGATTTCGCCAGTTCCGGACCCGTCTGCCAGTTGCCGTTGTTGTAGCCGACCAGCCCGGAGAAGACGATGGCGCGGATCTCCTGATCGGTGGCCCCCTTCGGCTCGACCGGGTTGAAGGTATCCACCTCGCCGAGGATGGCGTAGACGATTCGCCCGCCGTAGGTACCGGTACGATTCTTGACGATGGCATCGGCCGACAGTTCTCCCGCGAAGGCCGGTGTCGGAATTCCGACAGGAATTGTCAGGTCTGGTTTTGGCTCCGGCTGACGGAGACTACGGCGCATCGATGCCCTGTCGGAGGCGACCTTCGTGGTGCTCTCTCCCGAACACCCGCTGCTCGAGAAAATCAAGACCAGCAGCGGCAGCAGCAGCAACGCGCCCGCGGCGGATCTGGCGCTGCTGAAGGTCGATGATCGGTGTTGGTGGCAGCACAGGTTCAATCTCATGGTTTCCTCTTCCGGGCTCGGGGGCAGCTCTGAGATGGGATCCCCGGTGGCACCAATGTCAGGCTCCAATGTCAACGGAGACGATAACTTACATCTTGGCCGTGAGGGCGGCAATGAGCCGGACCCGGTCGGAAGCGCTGGGACGCCCCGGAACCGAGAGGTTCGGGGTTCCAGAGCGATCGGACTCGCTGGAAATGGGTCGGTTTTTGGTTCCGAAGCCCTCCACCAGTCGATCGCCATCGATGGGCAGGCTCGAACTGGAACGGTACTTCGGATACGGTGCCACATCTTCAATGAGTGCAGGAATAGGTGTGTGTTCTTTCAGAGGAGAATCGTCGCATGTCAAAATGTTTGTCCTGGACCTCTGTGTTGATGTCATGGCTGGTGATCCTGTCGATGGTGGCACCCGGGTGCACCGCCCGGATGGAATCGGGTACAGATACCGTTTTCGAGATCGACAGCATCTCGGCGCCTCATCCGGACGGCATCTTCCGCATCCCGCTGATGACCAATCCGCCCGGTCTCGATCCGATCCTCGTCTCTGACACCACTTCCGATGGCGTCGCATCGAAGATCTTCAACACGCTGCTCGACTACGATCCCGAGCTGAAACTGGAACCGTGTCTCGCCGTTTCCATGCCTGAGATCTCCTCTGACGGCACCCAGTACGACTTCACCATCCGCGCCGGAGTGAGGTTCAGTCACGGACGGGCGATCACCGCCGCCGATTTCAAGTACAGCCTGCAGCGATTGGCCTCGGTGCGCTCGAAGCGATCGAACCTGATCGAACCGATCCTCGGTGCCAGTGAGGCGATCGAGTCCGCGCGAAGTTCTCAGGAGGAGGCGCCCGAAATCGCCGGTATCGAGGTGCTGGGAGATCTCCAGCTTCGCATCACGCTGAAGAAGCCCTACGTACCCTTCATCTATCACCTGGCGATGGTCAACACTGCCGTGGTGCCGCGCGAACTGGTCGAGCAGCATGGCCATGCTTTTTCGCGCAAGCCAACAGGAACCGGTCCCTTCGTGCTGGAAAAATGGAAAGAGGGCACCTCGCTGCTGTTGAGGGCAAATCCCGACTACTTCGAGGGCGCTCCAAAACTGGCCGGGATCCTGTACCGGGTCATCCCGGAGCCGTTGGCGCAGTTGGAGGAATACAAGGCGGGTAATTTCGAGGTGTTGGCGGTGACCCAGGGGGTCTATCCCAAGTGGAGTCGATCCAATCGAGCCGATGAGGTGCTGTCGTGGCCATCGCTGGCGGTGCAGTACTACGGATTCAATCTCGAGAAGCAAGGTTCTCCCTACGCCGGCAATTCCGCCAGCGCCAGGAAACTGCGCGAGGCGGTCAACCTGTCCGTCGATCGAAAATTCCTGGCTGAAGTGTTGCTGGAAGGTCGCTTCTTTCCCGCCAACGGCATCTTGCCACCGGGCATCCTCGGGCATAACGCCGATCGCCCCGCCTATCCCCTCGATCTGGAACGTGCCAGAACGCTGCTGGCGGAGGCAGGCTACCCCGAGGGGCAGGGACTTCCCTCCGTCGATCTGTGGTTCAACACCCAGGGCGACAACGCCAAGATTGCCCAGTCGGTTCAGGAGGATCTGCGCAAGGTAGGGATCCCCATCGGCCTCAAGATGCTCGACTGGGCAGCCTTCCTCGAATCGAACGAATCAGGGGAACCATCCTTCTTCCGACTCGGCTGGGTGGCGGACTACCCCGATCCAGAGAACTTTCTCGCCTTCTTGTTCCACTCCAAGAACAAAGGATCGGGCGGTAACACTACGTTTTATGACAACCCCGAGGTCGATGCTCTGATCGATCGTTCCCATGCGGTTACCGACATGGATGAAAGAATCAGGTTATTGCAGCAAGCTGAAAGCAAGATCCTTGACGATTATCCATGGCTGTTTTTGCTTTTTCAAAGCGAGACGATCCTGATCAAACCCTACGTGAAGAACTTCACACCGACCCGCATGTGTGACGATGTCCAGGGCAACCACGTCCGCTGGCATCTGGTTCAGATCGACAACGTGGGCGCACAATAACGAGGTCAAGTGGTCTCCTACACCCTGCGAAGACTGCTCGAGGCGATCCCTGTCATCTTGCTGGTGACGCTGATCGTGTTCCTCCTGAACGCTGCCATCCCCGGTGATCCAGGAAGAACCCGTCTTGGCCAGAGGGCAGATCCGGCCTCCGTCGATGCCTATAACGAGGCACGTGGATACAACGATCCCCTGCCGGTGCAGTACGGTCGCTACCTGTGGCGACTGTTCACCGATTTCGATCTCGGTGAATCGGATGTGAAGGCGGGTAAGAGCGTCAACGAGATCCTCGAGGAGGCTTTCGGCGTCACCATACGTCTTGCCATATTTTCCATGTTCATCGCTCTCGTTGTTGGCATCGGCGCCGGAATCCTGTCGGCGGTGCGAAGTCGTACGTGGATCGATTACTGTTCGATGCTGGTCGCCATCATGGGGGTCTCGATGCCGGTTTTCTGGCTCGGAATCCTGATGATCATCTACGTGGCTCCGGTGCTCGGACTGCCCAGGACCGGCTTCGATGACACCGACGCGTACACCATGTTCCGTTCGCTGATCTTACCCGCCGCGGCGTTGGGCCTGCTCTCATCGGCCACCATCGCCCGCCTTTGCCGTTCGGCGATGCTCGACGTACTGACCCAGGACTACATCCGTACCGCTCGATCGAAGGGGCTGGGGGAGGCGGTGGTGGTGCTCAAGCATGCCTTGAAAAATGCCGCCATACCGATCGTCACCGTGGTCGGCAACTCGTTCGGGTATCTGCTGGTGGGAGCGGTTCTGACGGAGACGGTGTTTGCCTTGCCGGGTCTCGGACGAGAAGTGGTCGAGGCGATCAAGCAGCGGGACCGGGAGCTGATCACCGGCGGAATCCTGTTGATGTCGTTCGTGTTCGTCGGGGTCAATCTACTGGTAGACCTGTCGTATGCCTGGTTCGATCCGAGGGTGCGTGATGACCGCAACTAACCGAGGACGATCCCCGACCCAGATGGCCTTCAAGCGTCTCCGGCGCAATCGACTGGCGATGCTGGGGGCACTGGTCGTGATGATGGTCACGGTGCTGGCGTTCTTTCCCTCGTGGCTGGTGCCCTCCCATGCCGACGGCGCAGGACCCTACGGTTTCGCTGAACAGTTCCGCGGCGCCCACGAGTATCAGCAGCCGCCTGGAATCCCGGGGCACCCGCTCGGGACCGATGAACTGGGCAGGGATGTGTGGACCCGCATCGTTTATGGCGCCGGGATATCCCTGAGGATCGGTCTGGTAGGCACGCTGGTGGCTCTCTGCATCGGCCTGGTACTGGGAAGCATCGCGGGATTCCGCGGAGGTCGCATTGACACCTTGATCTCGCGTCTGACCGATACCTTCTTTGCCTTTCCTAGTTTGTTGCTGATGATTGGCATCCTGGCAGTGTTCGAGAAACCCAACGAAATCGTCATCTTCGCGGCACTCGGAGTTGTCGGCTGGCCCGGTGTCGCGCGGATCGTGCGTGGTCAGGTAATTTCGCTCAGAGGTAGCGAGTTCGTGCTCGGGGCAAGGGCGCTGGGGCAGAGTGATACACGCATTCTCATCGGGCATGTATTACCCAACTGTCTCGGGCCGGTAGTCGTGGTCTCGACCCTGATGATCGCCGGCAATATTCTGGCGGAGGCAGGCCTTTCCTTCCTCGGTATCGGACTCCCTCCTCCAGCTCCTTCCTGGGGCCGGATGCTGGTCGATTCCAAGGAATACTGGGTCGATATGCCGTGGATGGGGATCTTTCCCGGTCTTTCCATCATGATCACGGTGCTCGGCTTCAACCTGCTCGGCGACGGGCTTCGAGACGCCTTCGATCCAAAGATGAAGGATTAGTGCTGCCGTTTCGGATCGAGATCATTGCGTAGTGCATCGCCGACGACATTGAGAGCCAGCAGCGTCACCGCCAGTGCGATCGATGGGAACGCCACCATCCACCAGGCGGTTCGGACCGGATTGAGCACCTCGAAAGCATCCCGAGCCAGCGTTCCCCACGAGACCGCAGGAGCCTGTACACCCAGTCCAAGGAAAGACAAAAACGCTTCGAACAGCAGTACCCGGGGAATGATGAGAGTGACGGTGACGAGGATGGTGGGGGTCAGGTTGGGTAGGATGTGGCGCCACAGGATCCGGTTTCGAGGGGTCCCCAGAGCGGTCGCTGCGACGGCCCATTCTCGTCTGGCGAGCGAACGTGTTTCGCCTCGAACCACGCGCGCCATCGGAGTCCAGTAGACGATCCCGAGGATGAGGAAGAAGAGTCCCAGCCCTCCTCCGGCCGCCTCCCAGGAAGATCCGCGCGCGATACTCGCCAGCAAGATGACGAGGAACACCAGCGGTACCGAGTCGAGCAGGTCGACAACACGCATCATCAGTTCGTCACGCCTGCCAGAACCTCCTCCGGCGACCAGTCCCCACGATACTCCCAGCAGCAGTGCGGTCGCGGCACCAGCGAGTGCACATGCCAACGACACGCGCGAACCCCACAGAATGCGACTGAACAGGTCGCGCCCGAGCGCATCGGTTCCCATCAGGTGATGACTATCGGGCGCACTCCAGGCCAGCGAGGGCTCGGCAGACTCCGGCGAGGAGATGGGCAATAGCGGTGCCAGGATCGATACCAGCAGCACTGCCAGCAACCATCCGAGACCCAGCAACGGTACCGGAGACCGGGTCGTAACCAGCGGTTTCACGGCGCTTCCTCCCTCAATCTCGGATCGAGCATCAGCAGCAGCACATCGGTCAGCAGGGTGAGCAACTGGAGCAATACGGTGTAGAGAAGCACCGCTCCCAGTACCAGCGGGTAATCTCGATTGAGCGCTCCCTGGATGAAGTGCATCCCGACTCCCGGGATGGCAAAGATCTGTTCGATGACGAGCGATCCTGTCAACAGCGCAGCGGCGGTCGGTCCCAGAGCCGAGACCAGTGGAATCATCGCTGGCCGCAGGCAATGGCGCAGCAGAACGTCGAACGATCCACGCCCCTTGGCACGCGCAGTCCTGGCGAATTCCTGTGTTTTCATCTCGATGAGACCACTGCGGATCAAGCGTGCTGCTTGCGCTGCAGGAGCCAGCGCCAGACACGTCACCGGCAGGATCAGCGACCGTGGTGTCTCCCACCCGGCCGGTGGGATCCAGCCGAGGCCAAAGGAGAAGGCCAGCACCAGCATGCCGGCGATCACATAGAGAGGAAGTGAGATGCCGATGGAGGCGAAGGCCACCACCAACTGGTCGATCCAGCTTCCCGAGTGCAGGGCAGCCAGTAGGCCCATCAGGATGCCGATGGCGGTTCCCAGCACCAGCGCCAGCGTCCCCAGCAGGATGGATATCGGCAAAGAGGCGCCAAGGATCGACGCTACGTCATGGTCGGGTTGTCTCAGCGATGGTCCAGGATCGAGTACCAGCCAGCCCTGGACCTGATCGAGGTACTGACTCCAGAGCGGAGCGTCGAGATTGTAACGCGCTTCGATGGCCTGCTTGACCTCGGCTGGAGGATCCCTTTCGGCGTCAAAGGGGCCTCCGGGGGCGGCCCGGATGATGAAGAAGGAGATGGTGAAAACCGCCCAGATCGTCACCACGGCAGTGACGCACCGGCGAAGCAGCAGCGTACTCAGGGAGACCTCCTACCGAGACCGCGAAGATCATGTTGGTCGAGGGGATTTGCCGAGAATCCGGTGATCTGATCCGAAACCAGATTGCCGGATGTCATCGACCACAACGGTAGGATCGGTCCCCGCTCGAGCAGGATCTTTTCGGCCAGATACCAGGAGCGCCGTCGCAATTGTGGATCCGATTGATGGAGGGCATCGGTGACGTGTCGGTCGTATTCCTCATCGGACCAACCGGTGCGGTTGTTGGGCGCCTCAGATGTGAACAGGGTCAAAAAAGTTGCCGGGTCGGGATAATCTGCGATCCAGTTGCTGCGCGAAATGTCATAGTCGACGGAGCGTTGTGCGTCGAGAAAACTACGCCATTCCATCGCGCGGATCCTCGTATCCAGTCCCAGTTCCCGTTTCCAGCACAGTTGTAGCCACTCGGCGACCAGTGTGTTGGTGCCGCCGGAAGGAAGCAGGATCTCGATGGCAGGTAATGATCGTCCACCAGCCATCCCCGGCACCTTCCAGCCCGCTTTTGCCAGCAACTCACGGGCGAGTTGCGGGTCGTAGCCGATCTTTGGCCACTGCTCGGCGCTCACCTCGGTGCTCGGAATGACACCCTGTGCGGTGACAGTGGCACCCTGGTAATCGGCCAGAGGATCGTCCAGAACCGTCGATACGCCACGCTTTTGCAACTTTCGACGCTGTCTCTCGATGGCTGGAGGTGGCCACGGGACGAATCCATGGGCGGGCTCGGGATCACCACCGAG
>Ga0310122_10000466_pt1 | contig 25570 bp, 25 predicted proteins | sample CB6_Bottom_1051__FD_203503 | JGI IMG/M metagenome (GOLD analysis project Ga0310122, IMG submission 203503) | Marine microbial communities from Western Arctic Ocean, Canada - CB6_Bottom_1051 | ecosystem: Environmental > Aquatic > Marine > Oceanic | place: Canada: Western Arctic Ocean | collected...
TTGCCCTGTCACGGCGAAGATCGCCGGTTCGAATCCGGTCGCCCGCGCACTGTTTTTCAAAAAACCGAGGTATCGTTACCTCGGTTTTTTGAACGGCTAAAATCGTTGAAGTTAGCCGTTTAGTGGTTTTTTGTTACGCTTCTTGTAAAATGCACGAGGTGGTTTCGCTTTTGTTTCCCGCCTTATCTATGAGGCGTGCCTCTAATGTGTAGGTTGCCTGCACGCCCTCGATGGTGGGTAGGGTGATGATGGCCGGGCTTCTTCCGCTGCCGCATGTGCTACTTTTTTCGAAGTTCAGTTCGATCCACTCGCCCGGCTTGGTGAGGTCTATGGCCGGGATTTCTATGATGAATCGCTGTTCCCACGCGTGTATGTCGCCCTCGGGGTCTGAGAATTGTATTCCGACGGTTGCGGTTTCTCCGGACGTCTGCTTGTCGTTACAATCCAGGACTAGTTTTGGTGCGGCTGACCCTGATACTCCTGCCGGACAGGAGGGCGTTTCCTCGCTGGTTTTCTCTGCTTTAACCATGACTATGGGCGCTTCCTTGGTGTTTTTCGGGGGTGCGGGCAGTGAGGATTTTTTCTTTTCGGTGGGAGTTTTTTCTGTTGCTGTGGATGGCGGGTCGGTGTCTGTTGTGTCAGCTTCTTCGACGCGTGGCGCGTCTTGATCTTTCGGTTTTATGAAAGAAGCGACGAGTGCCTTGCCTCCGTTTGTCGCCGGGCGTATCGCAAGTAACACCTCCTGTATAGCCGCTTGTGCCGCTTCCCCGATTGGTTTTCCTTTTTCGGTTGCTGTGCGGGCGCCGTAGTAGGAGACGCTTATGAGGTATATGCCGATCGTGAGGACGCTTAATTTGAGAATCTTACGAATCATGTTTATACGGGTTTGTTCTTTTTCCCTTTTTCTATTTTGGCAGTGTATGTTTGGTTGTGTAGTGCGTCTTTCTCATGTTCTGTATTACTCTATTATAACAGGATTTGTATTTGTGCTTTTATACTACCTCGTTTTGATAGCACTCTTCGCAATACACGATTTCTTCTCGATCGGGCGCGTAACTCGTTTCGCCCCGCACCACGTAGGGTGCAGGGCTTCAACATGCTACACAACTTCGTTTGTGTAGCATGTTTCGCAGTACACAATCTCGGGACGCTCCGGCGTGTAGCTTGTCTCAAACTCGTTCGAGCATCCTTCTTTCATGCACGTACGGTGCCACAGTTTGCGTGGGTTACGTTTCTCGAGGCGGGCGTGGCGGCGGCATGGTCCGCACAGGTGGGGGAGGGGGAGGTTCATTTTTTTGTAGAAGGTGAGTTCTGCGGGTGTGATTTTGAATGCTGTTGTGCATTGGGAAATTTCAGATGTATGATTTAAGATTTTCGATTTACGCGACGAACATTCGATTACTTCTTCCACGATAGAATCAGGGGTTTCTTTTATTGATGTGGGGATTTTGTCGGCGGTGATGGTGATGTTGTAGTTGCGCTCGGGGCGGTCGTACCATTTATATCCTTTTTTAATAACCTCGTCTTTTGTGAGTGGAAAGTACTCTTGCGCGACGGTTTCGTTGTAGGCGAATGGTGATATTTCGATGGGGAAGAACTCGCCCCATTCTTTTGTTTCTTTCATATGTGCGATGATTTTTTCTTTGAATGTTTCGTATTCTTCTTTACCATATTGTTTATTGAAGATACAGTAGTTCTTCTTCACGATGCCGACGCATCCGAAGGTGTTGTGTGCATGGAAGCTCAATTCAGTATAGAGATTGTGTGAGCCGTACCACCCTTTTGAGAAGATGATGTTGTTGCTTGCCCAGCCGACGCCTTCCAGTTCGTAGTCGAGTTCGTTGTCGAGGGTTTCCGTGAGGTCCATACAGTTTCTTGCTTCCCACGCGTCCTGACTGTGGCTCGTGTCTTCTGTTCGGTGTGCGTGGAAGGTGTTCGTCACGTTTTTGTTGTGTTCGATGTAGTTGCCGGTGGTGTTTACGTTGTTTCGGCCTTCATAATATTTTCGGGGGAGGGTGCGTGTGAGCGCTTCGAATTTTTCTTTCATTTTTTGTAGTTCGTTGTGGGTGAACATGAGCGCCTTGTATCGTTTTTCATACTCTTCTTTTGAGAGCGTTTCATTGAACCAGTAGTGCGACTTGTTACGCAAGCCGACGCATCCCACGCAGTTGGTACACCCTCTACAGTCGTAGAGGAATATGCTATGAGAACAGTCCCTGCAGTTTTCGAGATATGCCGATGTGGAACATTTCACGCAAGATATTGATTCGTAGAGAAGCTCACACTTTTCTGTCGAGTAGCAGTCTACACACTCCTTGCTTCCCTGATTCCACTGCCCGTACAAGCAATCTTCAGAGAGACATGTGGCGACGCACATGAAACAGTTTTTATTATCGTTGGATTGGTTAGTGTACTCGGAGTTGACGCTCTTGGTGTTTGCGAGTGCGATGCGGGGGACGTTGAAGCGATGCTCCGCAAACTGCTCGAAAAAGGTCTTCGAGAAGTCGAAGTCTCGTTCGTACTCGAGCGTGTCCCACCCGTCTCCCCACCAGCAGGGTTGGCAATAGACGGGGCCGGGATAATCTTCGTTGTATATTGTCACCGTTGGCTTTTTGCAGAGGCCGCAGTTTCGTGTGTAGAAAATCCACTCGTTGCGATTTGCGATGCGCCGCTGGTATCGGCACTGCGGGCAGAGCGTAGGAGCGGGAACGTCGATCTGTTTGTAGAAGGCAAGGTCGTCGGGCGTGATGGGGAACTGGGTGGTACAGTTTGCGCAGGTTTTTGTTTCCATACTTGTATTGAAGCATGTGGTTATAGGTGTTGTCTACCAATGTTTTTGACGTTCTGTGTGCGTACTTATCGCGCGGGGTGTGGTATCATGGTCGTATGTTTAGAAGTTTTATTTCTCTCTTTGTACTTGTACTTGTCGGTGTTGCCGGTGGGGTGGGGGTGCGGGTGGGTATTGGACCTGATGCGGTGCCGGGGCGGGGATATGTTTTGGAACAACCCGTGTCTCGAGAGATGAGTTCGCTTGTCGCCGCTATCCCTACAGCGCCGACGGTTTTTGATGATACTGCTGGTGAAGATGAGGAGGCGGACGCAGCGGTTCCGATTGTGCCGCGTGCTGTTGTTTCTGACCCCGATTTACGTGAGGAGGAGGTGGTGGCGGAGGGAGCGGTCTTGGTGCCGCCGCTTTCCGTTTCGAGTGATGCGGTGGAGCAGGGGGACACGCTTGTGGTTACGGTGCGACACCCGGGTGCTTCGGCGCCGCGTGTGACGTTTGATGGTGTGGAGATTACGCTCTTCTCGTTTTCTCCCGGGGTGTGGTATGGCGTGTGGGGCTTTGATGTCGAAGCCAAGCCGCATGTTGCGAAGGTGCGTTTGTGGGACGGGCAGCAATTGCTTTCCGAGCGGGAGGTGTGGGTCTTGCGCCGTGTGTTTTCTGTGACGGAGCTTGTTTTGAGCGAAACACAAGAGGAGCAAGGCGCGACGCCGGCAACTGCCGCCGCGAGTATCGCCCAAGGAGATCAGAGTAAGATTTATAGCACGATACGCAGCCCGCTTCCGAAGCGCTACTTCAATGGATCATTTTCATACCCGCTCGAGGGCTTTCCTGAAGTTGTAGGTGCGTTTGGCAATGTACGTCGCTCGGGCGAGACATCTATTCGACATTTGGGTACTGATCTCGATGCCGCGCGCGGGGATACGGTCTCTGCCGTGCAGGGGGGTATGGTGCGGGTCGCGGAATATCTCGACAATTTTGGGAATACGGTGATTATTGATCATGGCGATTCCATCTTTTCTTTATATTTGCATCTTGACACTATGGGTGTGCGAGAAGGAGATTCGGTCAATCGCACGACGCCGATCGGCACGGTGGGGAACACGGGTGCCTACTCGCTCGACCCGCATCTCCACTTTTCGGTGAAAGTTGGTGGGTCTTCGGTTGATCCGCTACGCTTTTTGGAGGTTATGGAATCACTGAATTAATCACTGTGTTAATGCAGTGATTAACCCCGGGATTAATACTGTAGTTAACCCCGGGGTTTTTTGTTGACATAGACGTCGAAGGAGTGTATCTAGGAGGTAGGTTTTATTTTATAGAAAATAAATCGGTTGATAATTTTCCCAGAAAAGAAAGTGAGGTCTTATCGTGTATCTTGAAATCCACAGAGGATTTGTTTTTTTACGGACGATCCTTGATACGAAAGTTCGAAGGCTCGGATTTCGCTTCGTTGATGTCCTTTTAGGAGGGAGTTCTCGTGCTGTGGGCTCTGTGCCTGTCAAACTGTTTGTCCATTTTTCCGGTGGCTTCACTTCCTGGAGATTCTTCGCAGACAATCGCAACGGCGATTTTTTTCTCCCACGTGTTGTGGCGGAGGTTGTGGGAAATGATGGGTTTTCTGCGATTTTGAGTTACCGAGAGGAACCTGGCGTGTCTTCCTTTCTCGCTCGGATCGCGCTTGATCCCTCTGACCCTACCCATTCTCTCAACGTGAGAGTAGTTTATGATCCGGAGTTGCCCACAGGATGTGAGATTGTAGTAACCTCACCTGCTGTTCCGGATTTTGTCTTACTACCTCACTTTAAGCTTGCTCTCGATTTCGCGGCGCAGATTTCGGGGCAGGTTGTTTGGGAGACTTTTGACTCTTGTTCTTCCCCTTGATATATTCCGTCCCGGCTTTTGCTGGGACGTTCATATTATGGGTGATTGAAGATTAGGGAGGATATGAGTACAATGGGTTTATTAGTGTATGGACTATATCAAACAACTTGAAGAGGAACTTAAAAAAGCCGACTCACCGGAGGGGCTTGATGGCGTACGGAGAAAATATCTTGGGCGAAAAGGTTTTATTATCGCACTCCTGCGGAGCTTGAAGGATTTGTCGACAGGGGAGCGGAAGAAGAAGGGGGCTTTGTATCAGAAAATGCAGAAGGAGGCGGAGAAGCTTCTTGCCGCGCGAGCGGCGACACTTTCGGGGAAGGCGGGGCGTGCCGCGCTGAAGCGCGATGCAGAGACACTGCACCACGATATACCGAAGTTGGGTCATCTGCATCCCATCACAAAAGTGATTCGTGAGATGAACGAGGTGTTCCAGGGTATGGGGTACAGCGTGATGGAGGGGCCGGAGCTTGAGACGGATGAGTATTGCTTCCAGCGTTTGAATGTTCCTGCCGATCATCCGGCGCGAGATATGCACGACACGCTCTATGTGGAAGAGCCGACATATCTCTTGCGGACCCACACGTCTTCTATTGAGGCGCGGGTGCTTTCGATGTATACGCCGCCCTTCAAATGCGTTGGTCCAGGGCGGGTGTATCGGAACGAGAAGGTGAATAAGAGTAATCATTTTGTCTTCCATCACTATCAAGGGTTCGTTGTTTTGCCTGAGGTGACGTTGAAGGATTTGTTTGGGACATTCATGCAGCTTTTCAAGCGGTTGTATGGCGACGATGTCGTGATTCGGTTTCGCAACAAGTACTACCCCGAGGTGGAGCCGGGTGTGGGGCCTGATATGCAGTGCTTCCAGTGTCAGGGGAAGGGGTGCGGGTTGTGTAAGGGGATTGGGTGGATTGAGATGGGGGGTGCGGGGATCATTCACCCGCACGTGATGACGATGGCGGGGATCGATCCGCGGAAGTGGCGCGGGTTTGCGTTTGGTCTCGGGCTCGACCGGTGGGTGATGGCAAAGTACAAGATTGGAGATATTCGGACGTTGTTGGGAGGAGAATTAGGATATAGACCTTTCGTAGGATAGGGCATCTTGTGTGGTTCGGATGTGTAATGTCAAATGTCAAAATCCAAATGTCACATCAAATCCAAAATCCAAATGTCAAAGGCGTCGTCGCTCATCCGGACTGTATATGAAAATTTTATTCAGCAGTATTAAAAAACTCGTACCTGAATTAAAAGCCGACCCGCATGAGGTGGGGCGGGTTTTGAGTATGATCGGGTTTTTGAATGATGGATTTGAGGAGGTGAAGTATATCGGGAAGAAAGATGTTGTGTTGGATTTTGAGGTGCGGCAGAATCGGGCGGATTGCTTGTCGGTGATCGGGCTTGCACGCGAGGTTGCGGCGTATTACGGACTGCGGTGCGTTGTGCCACGGTATTCGTATCCGAAGCATGGGCGGGCGAAGCTGGGGATTACGGTGCCGGCTGGGGGTGATGCGGTGCGGCGGATTGTCTCGCTGCGTATTTCCGGCGTGAAGAATAGCGTTTCTCCTGCGTGGCTCAAAGAGTTTGTCGAGCTGCACGGGATAAATAGTATTAATATACTTGTCGACCTTTCGAATTATGCGATGCTCATGACGGGGTATCCCTCGCACTTGTTTGATACGCGATATGTACAGGGGTCGCTCTCGTGGGCGATTAATAAGGAGTTTGATTCGATTACGACGCTTGATGGCACGAAGGTGAGACTGCCGGGCGGGGAGCTTTTGATTCGTGATGACAAGCATCCACTTTCCACGACGATGGTGGGCGGGGATATTTCTGCGGTGCGCAAGGACACAACCTCGATTATTGTTGAGATCGCAATTTATGACCATGCGCTTATTCGTCGGAACTCGCGGGCGCTTTCTGTGGTGACCGAGGCGAGCCATCGTCTCGAGAAGTTGTTGGATCCGAATGGGGCTGCTCCTGCGATGCAGATGCTCTCGTCTTTGATTGTCGAGCATTGTGGCGGTGTAGTTGATTCTTCTCTTTTTGAATATTACCCCAAGCCGCGTGTTGCCCCGAAGATTACGTTTGATACGCGACTTCCCGCGAGCTATGCGGGGATTCCGATCACCCATGCCACGGCGATGAAAATTTTGAAGCGGTTGCGGTTTGTGGTTGCGAAGACGCGGAAGGAGGATGTGATTGCGGTTACGGTTCCTTCAGATCGTATGGATGTTGCGCTTCCTGAAGACGTTGTTGAAGAGGTGGTGCGGATGGTTGGGTTTGATACGATTCCGAGTGACGAGGTGCCGGACTTTCCGGTGACGGATACTATTGGGTCTCCTGTGGCGCGCTTGGCAGAGGAGATGCGCGATATGCTTGTTTCGCATGGATATGATGAGATTCGTTCTATTCCGCTTGCCGCACACGATCGTAATGCGTCGGTCGCGTATCGTGCGTTCGAGCCGGCGGTTACGGAGAACTCGGTGAATGAGGAGTTTCCGGAGTTGCGTGTTTCCATCGCCGCAGGGCTTTTCGAGCAGTATGAGAAATATGTGAAGCGAAATCTTGAGTTTGTCCGCCTTTTTGAAATTGGGCGAGTTTTTGGATGTGATGGGGGGTATCATGAGCGGACGGCACTTGGTGCCTTGTATGCCGGGTCTCTCGATGGGGGTGGGCTGCGCGAATGTCAGGATGCGATACAGCGCTTGCTTCGACATGCAGGGGCTTCAGATGTGCGCTATGGGCCGCTTGCTGTTATGCCTTCCGTTGCGCATCCACATACGGCGTGGGAGATCCGAGGTGGAGGACGCTCGTGCGGTATTATGTATAAATTGCAGGTGATGCGCGGAGGACGGGCCGCATACTTTTTCGAGATCGATCTTGATGTGATTGTGCGTTTGCAAAAACCGACATCACATGCGGTACATGAACTTACGGAAAAGCTTGTGATGTTGGATGCAAATGTGAGCGGTGATGAAAAAGCGCTTGTTTCTCGCATGGATAGCGCGCGAAAGGAGATTGGTGTCAACAATCTGTGGAGTATGCATGTTGTTGATGCCTTTCCGCTGAAGGGTGAGGAGACGCGGTATACGGTTCGTGTTTCGTACGTTGGCTTTTCTGATCAGGAGGCGAAGCAGGTGCACGATCGGGTGTTTGGATAAGTTTGATTTCGTTTTGCTGTATGAAACACGTTGATTATTTTTCAATTATTCAGAAGTATATTGCTCTGGATTCGCTCATGTATTCGATATACGTGCCGCATGTGACCTTGGTGACGGCGAAGGCGCTTGGGATTGCGCGGGCGAAGGGGCTTTCGGGGGAGTCTCTGCGGTTTATTGAGGAGGCGGGGATGTTACATGATATTGGGATCGTGAAGGTGGATAGTGAGAAGTTGGGGTGTACGGGGGCGTTGCCGTATATTTGCCATCTTACGGAAGGGAGGAAAATTTTGGAGGTCGAGGGTTTGCCGAGGCACGCGCGTGTTGCCAGCTCTCATACGGGCGTTGGTCTTTTTAAGGAAGATGTTGAGAGTAACGCGTATGCAATTCCGGTTCAGGATTATGTTGCCGAGACGCTTGAGGAGCGGATTATCAGTTGGGCTGATGTGTTTTTTAGTAAGACGCGGGAGGAGCTGTGGTATGAGCGGACGATGGATGAGGCACGGGAGACGATTGCGCGTTTCGGTGAGCGTCATGCGACAATATTTGACGAGTGGGCCGAAGAATTTGTGATTTAACCCTTCGACGAGCTCAGGGCAGGGATTGTCGATTTATGATTTATGATTTTGCTGCGTTTTACATGACGTATGCTTTTTAAAGATAAACCCGAAGGATTTGAGCCGCTCTTCGAACTCGTGAGCTGTTTTTTTGAGCATGATGGGGAGGTGCTGCTTTTGCATCGGCACGATCACAAGTCCCAAGGCGGGCGGTGGGGGCTTCCTGCGGGAAAGGTTGATGCGGGAGAGTCGCTGGAGGATGCTATGGTGCGCGAGATTCATGAAGAGACGAGTCATCGTCTTCTGCCCGAAGATGTTTTATGTTTCAGTAAGGTGTATGTGGAGCATCCGGAGCATAAGCTTATATGTCATACATTTTCTACGTAATTATCGTCTCGTCCGGAGGTGGTGATTGATTCCTGCGAGCATAAGGATTTCCGATGGGCTACTCCTCGTGATGCATTACGTATGCACTTGGTAATGGATTTGGATCCGCGTATTCGGATGTTTTATGGGAAGGATTTGTAGGTGGGTTGATTTTCGTGGGTGTGGTGGTAGGGTTGGGAACAGGAACAGACTTTTGATTTTGGGAGTGTTATATGAGTGATATTTCGACTAAACGCTTGCCGGACTATGGGCGGGAGTTTGTGTGTGAGCGCTGTGTTCATAGTTTTTCGTATCCTCCTTGTTTGGTGATCAGCTTCTTTCCCCCGTCTGATAGTGGGGGAATGCGAGATCGTCCCACGCTTGATTATCCTCGTCTTGTGGGGACGGGGAGTGTTTATAGCTGGTGCTCCCGTTTTACCCAGCAGGAGCCTCGGGACGATGACGATTTCGATCCTATCGGTTTCTAATGTTTGCCTCGATTACGGGTGAGGCTTTTTTATTTGGTGATGAGTGTGGATCCTGCGTCCGCGGGGATGACGTAGGGCTATGTGAGCGGGGGATTATTCCCAATGGACTTGTGATTGGAATTGGGTGAGGTGTGCTTTGAGCTTCGGGTGGTTTTTGAGTGTGCGATCTTGGGTGAGGATCTCTTGTGCGGCGTCGCGGGCCGATTTTACGAGATGCGGATATTTGAGGGCTTTCATGGCGAGGTCGGGCATGCCGGTTTGGATGTCTCCCAAGAACTCGCCGGGGCCGCGGAGCTTCAGGTCGCGTTCTGCGAGCTCGAGGCCGTTTTTTGCTTCGGCGATTGACTTCAGGCGGTTGTGGGTCGTTTTTGAGTGTGCGTCGGTGAAGAGGAGACAGTATGATTCGTGCTCGCCGCGCCCGACACGTCCGCGGAACTGGTAGAGCTGTGCCAAGCCGAAACGCTCTGCGCCTTCTACCATCATGACGCTCGCGTTGGGGATGTCTATGCCGACTTCGATGACGGAGGTCGAGACGAGAATGTTAATGCTTCCTTCACTGAAGCGCTCCATAATGTCTTCTTTTTCTTTCGGCTTCATCTTGCCGTGGAGCATTTCTATTGTGAGATCGGGAAAAATAGTTTTGGAAAGCTTTTCATATTCTTTCTTTATCGATTTTATTTCGAGTTTTTGGAAGGCATTCCATGAGGATTGCTGTGCTTTTTCGGCTTCGTCGGAGCTTTCTTCCTCGATGCGGGGGCAGACGACGAATGTTTGGCGGCCTTGCTTTATTTGATCGCGGATGAAAGCGTATGCTTGCTGCCTATCTTTCGGGTCGACGACGTTTGTCACAATCGGTTTGCGGTTTTTCGGGAGTTCGGTTATGAGGGAGAGGTCGAGGTCGCCGAAGAGGGTGAGATTGAGTGTTCTTGGGATGGGGGTGGCGCTCATCGATAAGAGGTGTGGCGCGATTTTTTGTTCTTGTAATAGTTTTGCACGTTGACGGACGCCGAAGCGGTGCTGTTCGTCGATTATAACGAGGGCGAGGTTTTTGAATTCAACATTTTTTTGGATGACTGCGTGGGTGCCGATGATTATTTTCGCCTTCCCCGCGGAGATTTCTTCCGTGAGCGCTTTTTTCTTTACATCATTTTCGAGGTTGTTGCCATAATTAACGCGTGTTTCGTTTGCGGTTAAGAGTGCGATGCCCTGCTCGAAACGTGGGAAAAACCTTGTGAGGTTTTTGTAGTGTTGGCGTGCGAGAATTTCAGTCGGCGCCATCATGACGACTTGGTGGCCATGCTCTGCGGCGAGGATGGCGGCGAGAGCGACGACGATAGTTTTTCCTGATCCTACGTCGCCCTGCAAGAGACGGTTCATAGGGTGTCCCTTACCAATTTCTTGGATGATTTCCCAGAGGGACTGCTTTTGAGAGGGGGTGAGCTCGAAGGGGAGTGTTGTGAGGAGTTTTTTTATTTCGTCCACTTCGATGGTTATTTTCGTTGCCTTTGTCTCTTGGAGTTTGAGCTTTTCTTGAAGGTTGTAGAGCTGAAGGAAGAAGAGGTCTTCGAAGTCGAAGCGCTTTTGTGCGTGTTCGCCCTCTTCGATTGATGCGGGGAAGTGGACGGTACGGAGTGCGGTGTCTATCTCGGGGAAGTCGTTCTTTTCGAGCATGGCTTGTGGGAGGTATTCTTCGACGGGAGCGAGATCGTTTAGTGCGCGATCGAGGAAGTACCGAATCCCTTTCGAGGTGATGCCGCGTGTCTCGGGGTAGATGCCGACGACGCGGCCTGTGTGGGTCGTTTCTCCGTCTTCGCTTACCACTTCATACATGGGGCTTGTGAGGTACATCCTCGTCCCTTTTATCATCACCTTGCCGGCGAGGTTGACGCGTGTGCCTATTGGGAGCTGGCGGCGGATATAGATTTGGTTGAACCAGACGATCTCTATGCCGCCCGTCTCGTCTTCGATCGCAGCTTGGACGAGAAACATGCCGCGGCGGGGCGTGCGGATGGTTTTTATTTCTTGGATCACGCCTTGTATGACGACGTTTTCTCCCGGTTCGACGTCTCGGATGGGGGTGATGGTCGAGAAGTCTTGGTAGCGGACGGGGAAGTGGTAGAGGAGGTCGCGGACGGTCTCGATGCCGAGGTGTTTTAATTTCGGGACGAGTAGGCCCATCGCGCGTGGGATTTCTTCGATGGGTGTTTCGAGGGTAGTCATTGTTATTAGCTTATAGCTGTTAGCTTTTTGGTGCAACGGGTGTAGTTTTTTGTCGTGGTAGGGTGCCTCAATTTCTACTCGTATGAGCAGCAATTGAGGCACCCTACTGTGTTACTTGTGTCGTTCTGCGAATGGTTTTGCTGGAGGGTTTGGTGCGGTTTTGGTACCATGAGAGGTAATGTCTTTTGTGGGAAATATTGATAAGGCGATTGCGGTGCATAAAAGCTCGAAGGCGGGGCTTGGGTGGTACCACAAGCTGCCGTTCGGGGAGTATTTGCGGGACGTTGTGTATGGGGCTAATGACGGCATTATTACGACGTTCGCTGTTGTGGCGGGAGTCTCCGGTGCGGCGCTCGATCCGGCGATTGTGGTGGTGCTTGGTCTGGCGAACTTGATTGCCGATGGCTTCGCGATGGCGACGGGAAATTATTTGGGGACAAAATCGGAGCAAGATTATAACAAGCTCCTCCGCGAGGAGGAGGTGTGGGAGGTCGAGCATATCCCCGAGTATGAGCGCGCAGAAATTGAGGAGATATATCGGAAGAAGGGGTTTCGCGGGAGGGATTTAGCGCGTGCGGTTTCGATTATTACCGCGCGGAAGGATCGGTGGGTGGGGGAGATGATGCGTGAGGAGCATGGTGTGTTGGCGGGGGACGATGATCCGTATCAGCCGGTGAAGAATGGTGCCGCGACCTTCGTGGCGTTTGTGGTTGCCGGTATCATTCCGCTTCTGCCGTATATTATACTTCGCGGGACGGAAAATTTGCTTATGCTCTCGATTGTGTTTACGGGGGTTACGTTGTTTGTGATTGGTTCCTTGCGGACGATATTTACGAAGCGATCAATTTTTCGCTCCGGCTTGGAGATGCTTTTGGTGGGTTCGATTGCGGCGGTGATCGCGTACTTTATTGGGGAGGCATTGAAGGGGTTGGTGGGGTAGGGGGTCGCGGCACACACAACGCCTTTCTGGAGACCGCTTCACAAGCCCTCCTTCGATACGAAGGAGGGCTTGTTGCACTTCGCTTTTAGTCTTCAGAAAGGCGTTGTGTGTGCTGCGGTTGGGGTAGTTGCTGGTTACGGGAGTTCGGCGATGATGGCGCGAGTGAGCTTTTTGGGGTCGTGGCGGAGGACGTGGGTCCACTGGGTCCATTTCTCGTGGTGTTTGCTTTTTTGCATCTCTTCGCGGATTTCTTTCGGGATGATGTTTGTGATGAGGTTGCGGTAGTGGACGGTGATTCGCTTTGGGATATCGCCTGCTGTAAGCAGTGCTGAGCCGACGCGTTTGTAATGAGATTGTATAGCGGGGGATATGGTGTGTGCGTTTATGATAATTGTGTCGAGCTGTGTTCCCATGTAGCGCTCGAGTTCTTTTGCGTGGTCGTATATGGTCATACCTTCTGTTTGTCCGGGTTGGGTCATGATGTTTGCGATATATATTTTTTTTGCGCTCGCTTTTTTCATGGCGGTTTTCATACCTCCCATGAGGAGGATCGAGATGATGCCGGTATAGAGAGAGCCGGGAGCGATGACGATGAGCGCTGCTTTTTGCAGTGCGGTTTTTATTTTTGGGTACATGGGTGCGCGAGGTCTCAGATACGCTCGTGCGATAGGGGCGGTGCTTCGTCTGCGAATAATTTCCCACTCGCCGCAGATTTTTTGGCCGGTTTTGAGTTCGACGCAGATGTTGGCATCTGTCGCGGTTGCGGGGTATATTGTTCCTTTTGTTTTTAATTCTTTCGAGATGTATTCAACCGCCTTTCCGAAGTTACCGAGGCGTTTTGTGTGGAAGGCGAGTAAGAGGTTGCCCAAGGAGATGCCGGCAAGGGGGCCGGTGCCGAAGCGGAACCCGAGCATGTCGGCGTGGATGTTCGTATCAGCGAGGGTTTCGATGCATCGTCGGACATCACCGGGGGCGGGCATATTCATACTCTCACGGACGGCTTTTGATGAGCCGCCGTTGTCGGTGACGTTCACGATGGAGGTGAGGGCGATGTTTGGTTTGTCGCGCAGGCCTTTTAGGATTTGCGCTTGGCCGGTGCCGGCGCCGAGTACTACTATGTGTTTTGTTTTTGGCATGGGTTTGATGATCTACGAATTATGAATTTTTTACGAATATACGAATAATGTACTGTTACGACTCGCGCAAAAACTTGGAGACTTTTTCGATGTCGTCAGGGTTGCCGAAGTCGTGCCAGTAGTCTTCTAAGGTGATCGCGCGGACGCGCTTTTTTGTGACAAGGGCTTGGACGGCGTCGGTGAGCTCATATTCGCCGCGTTCTGATGGCGTGAGTTTTTCCACCTCGTCGAATATTTCGGGAGTGAACTTGTAGATACCGGTGTTGATGAGGTTTGAGATGAATGTTTTCGGCTTTTCGACGATTTTCAGGAGGAGATCGTCTTCTCCTACCACGGCGACGCCGTATTTCTCCGGCGTGGGGTGTTCGATGACGCCGATGTAGTGGTAATCGTCTTCTTTGTGAAACTTTTTGATGTCGTTTGGGGAGTAGAGGTTGTCACCGTAGATGGCGATGAAGTTTTCGTTTCCTACGATTTCTTGCGCGCATTCGATGGGGACTGAGGTGCCATATTTTTCCTCGCCGAACTTTTCGAATTGGTTTATGAGGGTAATGTTGAACTCGTCCTTGTGGGTTTTGGCGAATTCTTCCATCTTCTCCTTTTTATATCCGGTTACAATAATCATTTCCTCGAGACCGGCGGATTTTAGATTGTGGAGTACGTAATACAAAAATGGCCGATCCTGCACTTCGATGAGGTGCTTCGGCTTGTCTTTTGCGTGGTGCAGCATACGAGTACCCTTACCCGCTGCCGCGATGACGACTTTACGAATTTTATTCATGGTTTGTTTTGGGGCGCCCCGCATACTGCGGGGTGCTCCATTTTGCACCTTCACTTCGTTCAGGTAAAATGGGCATGTGCCCCCACTAGGACTTGAACCTAGAACCGTCTCCTTAAGAGGGAGTCGCTCTGCCAATTGAGCTATGAGGGCTTGTGGGCATTATAGCTGTCTTTTTGCTTGAAATTCAAGGAAGTTAGAATTTGTAGGCGGAATGACTTCGTAATGGCTGCATTAATGCGTTTCCCCCCTTGTGGACAACTTTCGTTGCGTTCGCGGGAGATTATTGTGGTATACTTCCTTGCATGGAAGGGAGTAGTAATACTAAAGGTATTGTTGTCGCGGTTGTAGTGGTGATTGTGGTTGTTTTGGTTGGTTTGTATTTGTATCGTGGTTCTCTCACGACGCCTGTTTCTGAGGAAGTGGAGGAGGGAGCCGGTTTGAGTGAAGTTCAGGAAGAAGAGGCGTCTTTGGGTGGCGAGCTCTTTGAGAAAGTCAACAATCCGGTACAGGATGAGTTACCTGATGCGGTGGCGCCTGTGTCAAATCCTTTGGAGGAAGTATACAACAACCCATTTGAGTAAGCTCAAGTGGAAGTTTCTGATTAACTAATTTCTAATGGACTCGTTTCGACATACGAATATTTCCTTTATTTCCGGATCTCGCGCGCTTGCTCTTACTGTGCTTGTTTTTGGTTTGGTAATCAGTTATGGGGTGGTGGCGCAAGCACAGGGGGTGCCGGAGGCGCCGAGTGAGGAGCGAATTGCTGCTTCGGGGATTTCTTTTCCTGTGGCGGAGCTTGGGAATTGTGCCAACAAGCGTGAATGTAAGGTGTATTGTGATGATGCGACGCATATGTCCGAGTGCATTGCTTTTGCGGAGCGTCACGGGCTTATGAATAAGGGTGAGGCTGCGCGTGCGCGGAAGTTTAGCACACGCCTTCAAGGTGCCGGGGGGCCCGGCGGGTGTCGGTCGCATCTTGCGTGTGAGTCGTACTGTCAGGATATTACGAATATTGACGAGTGTCTCTCTTTTGCTGAGGAGCAGGGGATAGATGATCAGCATGTGCGCGAGGCGCGGAAGGTTCGCGCACATCTTTCGAGCGGTGGGAGGATGCCCGGCGGGTGCAGATCGAAGCAGTCGTGCGAGGCGTATTGTTCAGATTTTAATAATGCGGAGGAGTGTCTCGCCTTTGCCGAGGGGGCCGGTCTTTCCATTGATGATCGTGGAGATGATCGCGGTCCTCGGGGAGTTGAGCAGATGCGGAAGTTTATAGAACTCGCGAAGAGTGGTGATACGCCGGGAGGGTGTCGTGATAAGCGATCCTGCGAGGCGTATTGCGGAGGCGGGGAAAATATGGAAGAGTGTATCGCGTTCGGTGAGCGGATGGGCTTTATTCGCCCCGAGGAGGCGGCGCTTGCGCGGAAGACGGGCGGGCGTGGTCCCGGCGGTTGTACTTCCGAGCGGGAGTGTCGTGCGCATTGTGATGATCCTGCGAACCGAGATGCCTGCTTTGCTTTTGCTGAGGAGCATGGGCTTATCGGCGGGGAGGATTTGCGGCATGCGAAGGAGGGCTTTGTACAGTTGCGGCAGGGTTTGGAGCATGCACCGCCCGAGGTTGCAGCGTGTTTGAAGTCGCATTTGGGTGAGAATATTATTTCTGATATTCAGTCGGGGAACTTGGTGCCGGGACTTGATATTGGCCAGCAGGTGCGCGGGTGTTTTGAGAAGTTTGGCGGACGGCCTGATCCGCGTGAGATATTCCAACGTGTACCGCCGGAAGTACTCGACTGTGCTCGCACGAAGCTCGGAAGTGAGTTTGATGCGCTTGAGTCCGGTGGTGTTGAGTTTACGCCGGAGACCGGGGATGTTTTCCGCGTTTGCGGCGATGAGATTCGACTTCAGTCAGGCGGTCTTTTCGGGCCTCCGGGAGGAGATGGTGATCGTGGCGGCCCCGGACGTGGCGGCCCTGGGGGGCGTGATATGCTTGGCAGTTTCTTACGAAGTGCGCCTCCGGGTGTTGGGGATTGTTTGGCGCGTGAGGTGGGTGCTGATGTGATTGAGGAGATAAAAGCGGGACAGCGCATCCCGGATGCTGGTTTCGAGAACACAGTTCGTGGATGTTTTACAGAGTTTCAGCCGCAGGACTCATTTGATGTAGATCCGCACGAAGGTGATTTTGATCGAGGGATACGAGATCCTGGTGGGCGGGGTCCGGACGGATTTGGTCCGGATCGACGAGGCTCGGATGGGCGTCCTCCGTTTCTTGGCGGGCCTCGTGGGGGAGAGACACAGACTGCTGATGAGGCGATGCGCCGTGTAGAAGGTTTGCCGCCGCGTGTTCAGGGGTGTGTGAAAGGTTTATTTGCGGGAGGGTTTAATCCGCAAGATGTACCGCTTTCTATCGAGAAGTGTATGCGGCAATTCGGCGGGGAGGGTGGTTCCTCTGATCGTCCAGAGCGTTTTGATGATGGTGGGGTAGAGCGTGAAGATAGCGGTTTCAGGCCTCGCCGACTTCCGTTTGAGCGTGAGGGCGATGAGCTTGATCGGTCTTTTGACGGTGCGGGTGATGTATCTTCTCCCGAGGGCTTGGAGCGGCTGAAGCGTCTTCGAGAGCAGGAGATTCCGGGTCCGGATGATCTTCAACGGCTGCGAGATGAGAAGTTTAAGCGGCAGTTTGATGCGGCGCGGAGTGAGGGAGGCGCATTTGATGGCCGTACGTTCGATGAGGGCCGTCCTGCTACAGCCGATTTCCAGCGGTCCGATTTTGATCGCGTCGACGCCTTTCCTTCGCCTGACAATTTCCAGCGTCCGCCAGAGCTTGATGGTGCGTCGCGCGGAGATTTCTTTTCTCCGCCTCCACAGATAGATCCATCTCGAGATGTTCAGTCTCAACCCGTTCCGTCTGATTTTCAGCCTGAGTTTCGTGATGCGGGTGGGTTTGTCCCCGATGAGGGTGGATCACCACCGCCTGCCGAGGGGTTGTTTCGTGATGCGGCGAAGCGGTTCTTAGGGAGGTAGTTGGTGCTCTATTTTACGATAAACTAGAAAAACCGCTTCCTGCGGTTTTTTGTTTCAGTGGGTGAGGAGGGGTTATGCGGTTTTTAACTTCTCTTAGGAGTGTTTCTTCCGGCGTTTCATTGTTTTCGCCCCCGCCGCCGAAGAGCCCGAGATTTCCCGGGTACATCGGTGCGTCCCGGGTGCGTTTTTGTAAAAACACGAGGATTTCTTTACCTGATTTTTTGTATGGTATGAAGTTTGCGCCGTGGGGTGAGGTTATTTGGTTGTATTTTATAAGTTCTTCACTGTGCTCCCGGAGGGACTCGCCTACAACTCTCGTCGGCTTGCCCGGGGCGAGCTTTCGAATTATTGTGGAAGCTCGCCCGCGCAACGCATCCCATGCGTTGCGCCCCGCGGTACGACGCGCCACTTCGCGCGTCGTACATCGCTGCGGCCTTCGAGTCCCACACGCGAGCAAAGTAGTTTGCTCGCTCGGTCGCTTTGTTCGCTTTGCTCACTGTGCTCCCGAAGGGACTCGAACCCCTAACGGCTGATCCGAAGTCAGCTGTGATATCCATTTCACCACGGGAGCGTTTCGCTTTTCGCTTTGTTCCTTCCCATTCTTTTCGTTCAGTGTACAATGGAGCATAATGGAACTCAAGGTGCCGAAAGAGGTGCGATTTCTCGCGGATACCCTTTTTGAAGGCGGTTTTCAGGCGTATTTGGTGGGGGGATGTGTGCGGGATTTGCTTTTAGATTGCACGCCGAAAGACTGGGATATTGCGACGAGCGCAAGACCGGCAGAGATGCAGAAATTGTTTCCCGAGAGTGTGTACGAGAACGATTTTGGGACGGTGGGGGTGAAGACGGATTCGGAGGATCTGCAGTTGAAGGTGATTGAGGTGACGACGTTTCGGAAGGAAGGGCGATATACGGATAAGCGACATCCTGATACTATTACGTTTGCCGATACAATTGAGGAGGATTTGGCGCGGCGAGATTTTACGGTCAATGCAATGGCGATGGGGCTGCAAGGTGATTTTGTGGTTGTCGACCCCTACGGGGGGCAGAAGGATTTGGATACTAAGCTTATTCGAGCAGTGGGTGAGGCGGAAGAGCGATTCGAGGAAGACGCATTGCGGCTTATGCGTGCGGTGCGGTTTGCGGCGGAGCTTGGATTCGAAATCGAGGAGAAGACGGCCTCCGCGATTACAAAACATGCCGGACTTTTGGAGATGATTGCGAAAGAGCGGATTCGGGATGAGTTTCTCAAAGTTGTACAGATTACAGGTGGTAGTTTAAACATTGAGCCATACACGACGGATGCGGCGGGAGGCGTGCAGATACTCGAGGATATGGGGCTTTTGAAATACATCATCCCTGAATTGCGCGAGGGGATTGGGTGTGGGCAGAATAAGCACCACATCTATACGGTATGGGAGCACAATATGCGCGCGCTTGATTATGCGGCGTCGAAGGAGTATTCGCTTCCGGTGCGGCTTGCCTCGCTCTTGCATGATGTGGGGAAGCCTGCGACAAAGCGCGGCGATGGCGTGGATTCGACTTTTCATGGTCATGAGGTAGTGGGCGCGAAGATGACTGCGCGGATTATGGATCGGCTGCGCTTTTCGAAGTGGCTTGCGACGCGTGTGATACATCTTGTGCGTCATCATCTTTTTTACTATAACGTAGATGAGGTGAGTGCGGCCGGGGTGCGGCGTTTTCTCGCGCGGGTGGGGTTGGACTATCTTGATGATTTAATTAAAGTACGGGAGGCGGATCGGATTGGGTCGGGGGTGCCGAAGGCCGTGCCGTATAAGTTACGCCACCTTCTTTTTATGGTGGACAAGGTGCGCCGAGATCCTATTTCTCCCAAGATGCTTGCGATTGCGGGGGAGGATGTGATGCGGATTTTGGAGCTTGCTCCCGGGCCGCGCGTCGGGTGGATCTTGTCTGCGCTTATGGATGCAGTACTTGATGATCCGAAGGAGAATACGAAAGCGAATCTTGAATCTCGGATCACAGAGCTGGGGGATTTGACAGACGAGGATTTGCGGGCGCGCGCTGAGGCGGGGAAGGGGCGGGTGTCGGAGGCAGAGAGTGGTGTGGAGCGGGAGATGAAGAAGAAGCATAAGGTGGGGTGATTTTTCCGGGCCGTAGGATAATGGCAGTCCGTACGCCTCGGGTGCGTATGGTCCGAGTTCGATTCTCGGCGGCCCGACTTATTCTCTTGTTCGTGTGGGGGTTTGTGATATACTGTAACTGTTTATGGCACGAGCGGTTCCAATACAACTTGATCACGATAGTGACGTGGAGGATGTCGAAGAGGAGCGCATGTCTCATGATGATGCCGACGTGCCTCGTGAGACGGCTTCGCATGAAGAATACGAATCGGATGTGGGGCACATGTGGGAGCGCGTTTCGCGCTGGGCGCTCTATGGCATGTTGCTTTTGACACCGATCTTCTTTCTGCCGTGGACGGTTCAGCCGGCGGGGGTGAATAAGCAGTTTTTTGTCATCGCGCTTGTTTTGGTGAGTTTCCTTGCTTATCTTGTGCGAGCGCTTACTACTGCGAAGCTTGCGTTTCCGCGTTCTATTCTTAGTCTTGCGGTTCTTGCGGTTTTGGTGACCTTCGGGCTTGGTACCATATTCTCCAATGTAAAGACGCTTAGTTTTTTTGGTAATTTTATCCAGCCGGATACGATGTTTAACTTCATCGCGTTCGCGCTTGCATTCTTTCTTGCAGCGGTGTTTCTTGATGAGTGGCACTATGTGCGTGCCTTCTCCTTCTTTATGTTTGGCGCGGCATTCTCTGCTGTTGTCGGGCTTCTTCATGTCTTTGGTGTGATACCGTGGAATATGTTTGGGTCGTTCTTGGCGTGGGGGATTTTCATCGGCGCTGCCTTTGTCTCCGCCATTGCAGCGCTTTCGTTTTTCTCGCTCTCGGGTCGTGCCAAAATTTTTCTCGGTGTGCTTGCGTTTTTGTTTGGCGTAACTCTTTTCTTGCTCGGGTATCAGATTATTTGGATCGGTGTGGTGTTTGTTATGATCGTGTTTATGGGGTTCCGTTTTATGGAATCAAAGTCGTTTGGTGTTGGGAGTGGCCTCTCGCTTCCGATGCTCGTTATGATGGCGGCGCTGCTTTTGCTTTTAGTGGGTAATCTTTTACCTACTATTGTTGGTATTCCGGCTGAGCCGCGCCCGAATTTTAGCACCACGCTTGAGGTGGTGAAGAGTTCGTTTCGCGGGACTAATGCGGTTTTCGGGTCCGGTCCCGGGACCTTTGGGTATCAATACGAACTTTTTAAGCCGACGGCGATTAACCAAACCGGTTTTTGGCAGGCGCGGTTTAGTCAGGGGTCCAGTTTCCTCATCACGGCACTTGCGACAACAGGTGCGTTGGGGCTTGCGGCACTCTTTTTCCTTATAGGGGCTTTTGTGCTACAGCTTTTTAAATCTCACGAGCATCAGGGAATTTCTATGGTTGTTTTCTCGGGAACGTTCTTCTTACTTTTCATGTGGTTTTTCTCTCCGCTTAACTTTACGCTTGCGCTTTTCGCTTTTCTTGGCTTGGGGGTGCTTGCGCGGCTTGGCGGTGGGGTTCGTGTTGTTGGGCTTGAGGCGCTTCGGCGTGCGTTTGGTCTCGCGTCTGTCATCGGGATCAACATTCTTGTTGTGGTGAGTTTGGGGCTTTTGTATATATTTGGACAGCGGTATGTTGCGGCACTGTATTATTCGAAGGGGGTTACGATGTTTAATGCGGGCGAGGATCGTGCGCGGGTCTTGGTCTTGCTTGATCGTGCGCGGCGCTTGGATGTGTATTCCGACCAATATCTCCGTGCGTTTAGTCAGGCGCTTCTTGCTCGTGCGCAAGGGCTTGCGGGTGAGATAGGGGATGCGGAGGGCGATGCGGAGGGCGATGCGGAGGGCGATGCGGAGGGCGATGCGGTGTCGCTCTTGCAGGCAGAGCTTCGTAATACGGTTTCCGGTGCGATTAACATCGCCCGTGCCGCAACGGTGCGCGGTCCGCATGATTCCTTGAATTGGAGTAACTTGGGGGCAGTGTATGAGAATCTTATTTCGCTTGTGGGGGGGATTGATGCGCTCGTCGAGGAAAGCTACAAGCGTGCGGTGGAACTGAATCCTAAGAACCCGCAGCCGCTTGTGAATTGGGCGCGGAGTTTGACGTACGGTGCGAGCGGTTCTGATGCACTTGACACGGTGCAGGTGGCGCTTGAGGAAGCGATTGCTTTGAAGGGTGATTATGCTCCCGCGTATTACAATCTGGGGTTGGTGCATTTTCAGAAGCAGGAATTTGACGATGCGCGAACGCGGCTTGAGCAGGCGGTGATTGCACAGCCGCAGTATGGCGATGCGCGGTATTTCCTTGGGCTTGTATACAACCAGTTGGATTTGCGGGAGGAGGCGATCCAGCAGTTTGAGATTGTTGCGTCGTTCAATCCGGATAATCAAAATGTACAGGATATTCTTGAGCAGTTAGGTAGTCCGGTTGCTCGCCCCGCGACACCGCCTCCGGCTGAAGATGGTGAGGTGATGGAGGAGGAAGAAGGAGAAGCTACGGAGGAAGATGGTGAAGCTATGACTGAAGATGGGGAGGAGGCGGTGGTAGGGACTGGAGATGAGACGGTTGAAGAAGGAGAGGAATAAAAAATTTCGTGTTACTCATGGCTATAACGGGGCGAGCTTGTCGTGTATAGTTGAAGCTCGCTCGTCCGATGCACTTGTGCATCGGATCTTTTTTATTTATCGTGTTTGTATGAGTACTGTAGGATTGCGTACATGGGTGGAAATTGATCGAACGGCGTTACGGCGAAATTGCGAGGCGTTTCGTGCGCTTGCGGGGGATGGTGTGAAGGTTATGGCGGTGGTGAAGTCGAATGCGTACGGGTGTGATTTGGTGCCGTGTGCGGTCTTCCTCGAGTCGTGTGGGGTTCAGTGGTTTGGGGTGGATTCGGTTGTGGAGGGGCTTGCTTTGCGGAAAGCGGGAGTTTCTGCGCCGATTTTGGTTTTAGGCTACACGCTGCCGGAGCGAGTTCTTGAGGCGCGGGATGCGAGCGTGAGTATCACGATCTCGAACTTTGACGCATTGGATCATCTATCGAGGTTGAACCTCCATAATCAGAAAAAACTGCGTGTGCATGTGAAGGTTGATACGGGGATGCATCGGCATGGGTTTTTTGTGGAGGATATTCCGAAGGTTGTGTGCGCTTTGAAGGTATTGTCTGGTGTCGAGGTCGAGGGTGTCTTCTCTCATTTTGCCGCCGCGGTTCCTTCGCGTCGCAGGGAAGCTGAGGCGCAGGTAGTTCGTTTTCGTGAGGCGGTGGATATATTTTCTGATGCAGGATTTTCTCCAATGCGACACATGGGAGCGACGGGTGGGGCGTTATGTTTCCCCGATGCACACTTTGACTGCGTGCGTGTGGGGATCGGAACGTATGGATTGTGGCCTTCAGATGAGGCGCGGGAGCGTGTGGATAGGACTGATGGGTCGCATAGGACTCATGGGTCGCGTGTGACGCTCACACCTGCGCTTTCGTGGAAGACGGTGGTGGCGGAGGTGAAGGAGATTCCAAAGGGTTCGGGAGTGAGTTATGACTGGACGGAGACGGTATCGCGCGATTCACGTATTGCCGTGCTTCCTATCGGGTACTGGCATGGGTATCCGCGCGCGCTCTCGTCTGTGGGTGAGGTATTGATACACGGTGGGCGTGCGAAGGTGCTGGGGCGTGTTTGTATGGACATTATGATGGTTGATGTGACGGATATTCCTGATGTCAACGTTGGGGATGAGGTAGTACTTTTGGGGCGACAGGGCGGTGAGGAGGTTTCGGCGTACGAGCTCGCCGAACGTGCGGGGACGATACCGTATGAGATTATTACGCAGATTAATCCACGGACACGGCGGGTGTATGTGGAGTAGGATCTACGAATTACGAATTGTATACGAATAGTGACGGCGTACGCGAGTATGTAAAAAATACCACCGTGGAGTGGTATTACCTGTTTTTTCTGGAAATTTTTCCCAGATTTTTTTAATTGATTGAAAGCGATGGATGAGATTGAATTACAGGCCACAACTAGAGCTTTGACTCTCTTTTTGATTAGAAAGTTAACCAGTTGTGATGAATATTTTTTAATCACAGCCTTTCCTTTAGTGCCATAAGGAGTCCTGGCAGTGTCTCCTAGATACAAAAAATCTTCCTTGGGTAAGGTTTTTGTAAGCTCTTTTAAAACAGTTAAGCCACCAACGCCTGAGTCAAAAACTCCGATGGGTTGGTCTTTTGCTACTTTCATAGTGGTTTTAATCCTATATTGTGATATCTTGACCTAAACAATATGTTAAAAACTTTTTTTGAAATAACAAAGATTCTAAATAGAGAATTTGACGAAACTCCAGTGCTGTATGGTTCTTTTGGGTTAGGTAGGGTGATTGAGAAAGATTTTGATCCTGATGATGTCGATGTACTAGTCTCGGATGAGTTTGTTCATACAAAATGTAAAGATCTACGGCGAGTCTTGGAAGAGAATGGGTACACCTTGCGAGATGAAAAAGAGCACGAGTTTATTAAGAATGGGGTCAAGCTTGCGTTTGCGTCTGTTCTTGACCTAAAGAACCTAATTGGCAGCACCAGACAAGACTTGGAGATTACTGATGAATCGAGTGTGCGTTTTTATGAATTACTACCTAAACACTACCTCAATCTCTACCAATATCTCGAAGCAGATGCTTATCGGCATAAACTTGGCAAAACTAAAAAAGATAAAGAAAAATTAGAAGCAATTCTTGATTATGAACTACGCCACAAAATATCTTAACAAAACGGTAACCGTCAAAATAGATCGACCTCTAGGATCAAAACATCCCAAGCATGGTTTTAAATATGATTTGAATTATGGATTTATTCCAAATACCAAAGCCCCTGACGGAGAAGAGATTGATGCCTATATATTAGGAATTGATGAACCACTAACTGAATACGAAGGTAAATGCATAGCTATCATCCATCGACTTGATGATAATGATGATAAACTGGTTGTAGTACCAAAAGGTAAGGATTTTACTGACAAAGCAATTAAAAAAGTAACAAACTTTCAAGAACGATTCTTTAAATCAAAGATAATTAGAAAGTAGATTAAATTACTTTTTGGTCCAAAGAAGAAATTCAAGAAAAAGGCCTGTAAGTAATGTCCACTAAACCGTTGGCCCAGGTTGGCAGTTTTTTTTTTGCCTGTTATCATATCTTTATGAAAGAGTTGCCAAGTACAATATCCGAACCCAATAGTACAAGAATGACACTTATCAGGAAAGTCAACAGTATTGTCGAGAGAATTTTTTTTAACATTTTAGGTTAAGACATGAGGTGGGAGACTTCAGTTTCTCTTAATAAAATTAACAATCCTTGTCTGTCGTCTTGTTGTTTTGCTCATAATACATAAATTTAATTGTTTGAGGTTAGGAATAGTATGGTTTTCATTGGTTTTATGATAGCATTGATCTGGACATGGAAGAAACTTTAAAGAAAACAATCTCCGCTGGTGGAGTAGTGAGAACACTAATCAACAACAAAATCCACATTGTTTTAATTAGAGATAACAACAAGCATGATTGGGTCTTACCCAAGGGTCACCAAGAAGAAGGAGAGACAATCGAGCAGACTGCCCTAAGAGAAGCTAAAGAAGAGACCGGTCTTGGAGAGTTGAAATTAGCAAGGAAGCTAGGAGTAAAAGAAAGATTATCTTTTAAGAAAGACGAACAAAAGACTATTCATTACTTCCTGTTTGACTATCTAGGAGAGAAATTAGATAAGCTTGAACCAACTACAGAGGAAGATGGTAGAACGTTAGAACCTAAGTGGTGGCCGATTGATGACCTACCCAGGTTGTTTTGGGATGAGCAGGGGGAGTTGATTGAAGGGAATCTGGGGGAGATTGGAAATTCTGTCGATTATTAAATGGTGGATAACATCAGTATGATGTACTAATCTACGAAGATACAAAAACAGGGAGAGCTAGGTTCAGCATCCATCATCTTCTTGTTTGTAAGAAAAAACTAGTTGATGTTTTAAAATATATTTTTTAAATCGAGGATCAACCTACAATATAGGTAAGTTGGCTTCGGGTTAAGATTAATACTTGCAAAAAGAGAGACTTAATATATTATCATTCTCAGTCGAAGTTATTTTTTGACAATTAAAAAAAGTAAGGAGGAAACAATGACTAAACAAAAGAGTATACAGCAT
>Ga0310122_10000467_pt1 | contig 25559 bp, 23 predicted proteins | sample CB6_Bottom_1051__FD_203503 | JGI IMG/M metagenome (GOLD analysis project Ga0310122, IMG submission 203503) | Marine microbial communities from Western Arctic Ocean, Canada - CB6_Bottom_1051 | ecosystem: Environmental > Aquatic > Marine > Oceanic | place: Canada: Western Arctic Ocean | collected...
CGCGTGTAGTCTCTGTGATCAATCAACTGCTGTTGCACTTCCTTCTTCGATAAACCCGATGCATTCAACTGCTCAAGCTGCTTTTCAAGCCAACCAATCAACTTGAGGTTTGAAACATGGCTACCAAGTTCGTCATCACCTGTTAAATAAGCGATTGGCCACTTAGACAGGTGCTTTTGCCAACGTTTGAAGTTGGTCGGCGTCATCCAGTGCTTTTTCAACCAATCAATACACCATGCTTGGCGTTGATTGTCATCGAGCGCTAACGGAGAGATAACCACACGTTCAGGTTCAACCTGATTAAGGATCTTTAAACCCAACTGGTGGAAAGTACTCACTTGCACCTTCTCTGCTGATAAACCAATTTTGCTGTTAAGGCGCTGTTTCATCTCTTCCGCTGCTTCGCGACCAAATGCGAGCAATAACAGCTCTTCAGCTTGAGCTTGATGGCTTTGCAGTAAATACGCGACGCGAGCTGTAAGAACACTGGTTTTACCCGAGCCAGCGCCCGCTAAAATAAGGTTGTGATCATCATTCATCAAGACCGCATATTGTTGAGATAAATTGAGTGGTGACGATTCACATTGAGCAAACAATACTTCCCAGTTTTGTCTTTCTGTTTCTAACCACTGCTGATTTCTTTCGGCTTGCTTAATTTCCGTCTCAGACAACCATGGCTGCATTCGAGCAATGCGGTTTGGCATACGCTGCGCCGCTTCTTCTAAAGTCATCGTCATGTTTTCTAAACTTGAGTTAACCATGTCGACCCAAATCTTAACTTTAGAATGCGCTAGGAAAGCTGGAAGTTGCTCAAGACGTGTCAATTCAGCTTCCCATTGAGGAACGTGTTCAGCCAATTGTTCACATTGTGTGTCATGCCACTTCTGATAAGCAGCAACCGATGCGCGTGCAAATTGACGGCATTGCTCCCAAGGTAGGCCTTGTACTAACCAGCTGCGCTGTTTGCCATCTTGTTGATTAGCAAAGAACTGTAACGATCCCCAAAACAATCCGCGTTTTATCGCGATCTTGCCACTCCAAATAGTAAACGGGATTCGTTCTTCACTGCCTACTGAAGATAACAGCAGGCGTGGACCATCAAGTTCGACTTGATGATATTCATTTTGAATAAAAAACTGTGCAGTCTTGTTAGCGCTTAGCTGCATTGGAGTGTGCTCTCTAATTGGGAATATTGAATTTATATCATGATGCTGTGAGAATTAATAATGTCTCACATCTTATCGATGCTTTCATGACCATCTAGGGGCAATTATGGATAAGTATCAAATTCTTGTGCTTGATTTCTGTTAGGATTATGGTTTTAGTGTGTCAAGTGAGCGACTGTGGACTTCTCAGCCAAATTGCGCCTCTATTGGGCGAATAAAACCATAAATTACAGCGTATTAATTCTCATCACTCTACTCGGTGTTGTGGTTCCTGCTTGGTATTATGGACAAAACACACTCATCACACCTTTGATCTTAGGTGTTATTGCTGCGGCTCTTGCTGAAAGTGATGACAGCTTTACCGGGCGTTTGAAAGCACTCACGCTAACCTTTATCTGTTTCGCTGTAGCCGCTTTCTCTATCGAGATCCTGTTCGATACACCTTGGCTGTTCGCGATAGGGCTTTTCGTTTCAACCTTCTCTTTTATTATACTCGGTGCAATTGGCCCTAAATACGCCAGTATCGCGTTTGGCTCTCTGCTTGTTGCTATCTATACCATGCTCGGTGCCCATGAGAGCACCAACCTTTGGTTTCAACCGCTTCTACTTTTAACCGGCGCCGCTTGGTACTACTTCATGTCGATGATTTGGCAGATTGTCTGGCCGATGCAGCCCGTACAACAAAACCTAGCGACGGTATTCGATCAAATCGGCAATTACATCGGATCAAAAGCGGAACTCTTCTACCCTGTATCTGACCTTATCCCTCAGCCACATCGCATTATTGAAGCTAAGTTAAACGCCAGTACCGTTAATGCACTCAACATGTGTAAAGCAACACTGCTTAACCGATCTAAGCGCGGGCACATTGATGGTCCGAGTGACCGATTCCTAAACACCTATTTCATCGCACAAGACATTCATGAACGCGTGAGCTCTACCCACTACCGCTATCAAGAGCTGGCAAAGCACTTTGAACGCTCTGATGTGTTGTTTCGATTCAAGTATCTACTCGAAGCCCAAGCCACAGCCTGTAAAGAAGTGGCGAGCTCATTGAAAGTCGGAGCTGAATACCAACATGGCGATAAATCTGTATTAGCACTTGATGAGTTAATGTCTTCGCTTAACCATCTTAACCAACAGAACAAGCCCGAGTGGAAATCACTGCTCAACCAATTGGATTACTTATTCAATAACCTAGCTACCGTCGAGAAGCAGCTCTCGAATATCAGTAACCCGGATGCGGAAAAGTTGGAAGAAGATGTATTGGACGATACCAACCCTCATACTTTGACGGCAATGTGGCACAAGATCAAAGCCAACCTGAATACCGACTCGATGCTGTTTCGTCATGCGATTCGTATGGCAATCACATTGACGCTCGGCTACGGGATCATTCAAGGTTTTGACATAGAGCGTGGATATTGGATTTTGCTGACGACGCTGTTTGTATGCCAGCCAAACTACAGTGCAACACGACAAAAGCTGACGGCTCGTGTCATTGGCACCGTCGCAGGCTTGTTGATTGGCGTACCACTACTGACCTTCTTCCCGTCTCAAGAGAGCCAGTTAGTTTTCATTGTGATCAGTGGCGTGATGTTCTTTGCATTCAGAATCAATAACTACGGGTTCGCGACCGGCTTTATCACGCTGCTTGTACTCTTCTGCTTTAACCAATTAGGGGAAGGCTACGCGGTGGTGTTGCCAAGACTAGCGGATACCTTTATCGGTTGTGCCCTCGCCGTACTTGCTGTCATTTACGTGTTGCCTGATTGGCAATCAAAGCGATTGCACAAAGTAATGGCAGATGCGCTCGATTCCAATAAGAACTATCTCGCTCAGATCATTGGCCAGTATCGTGTAGGTAAAAAAGACACCCTTAATTACCGTATTGCGCGCCGCAGTGCACACAATAACGATGCCAACCTGACTGCGGCCATCAGTAGCATGCTGGTTGAACCGGGCAAGTACCGCACCTCTGAAGATGAGAGTTTTCGATTCCTAACACTTAATCATGCACTACTCAGTTATATCTCTGCTTTAGGTGCTCACAGAACACGTATCGATGATGAAGCAACACACAAACTGGTGTTAGATGCACACAGAGTAATACACGAACATCTCGACGCTCTAAATGATCAACTCTACTCCCACCAAGAACAGTGTGAAGTAAAAAACGCTTACGACCCTGAACTGGATAAACGTCTGAGTGAGTGGCGAGAAGAAGACGAGAGTTCTGTCAGAATGGTTCTACAACAGCTGCATTTGATCTATCGAATGCTTCCAGAATTGCATACCTTAGCGACCAAGTTTGCGGTTAAGGTAAAGATAGATAAGCCGTTTGAAACAGAAGCTTCTTGAACAACAAACAAAATACTGTAAAAACAAAAAGATACCGCCAATCGCTCACCTTTTGATCATGAAATGTGATTTATATATTGCTCTATCTATACCCCCAATTGGGTAGAGCAATTACTTGCCTACCCTTGCACCACAAGGGATGCGGGGATTTTTACATTGTAGGAATTCTCTGACTTTGATTGACCCAACCATAACTTTGCCTAACATTTCTCGGACAAAAAACGACCACAGAAATTTATAGTTGTCTTAGTTTTAGGAAACTTCAAACTTCATTTAATATTCACTTAATCTTGTTTGATTTCCTGAATCAGTAGGCTATGCTCTATAGAGCATATGGATTTGAACAAAGGTCACATTATGAATACACAGCAATTTGAAGTATTTAAGCAGCAAATACAGCTTCTTAGCCCACAGCAATTGAAAGCACTTCAAGGTGAAATCGACGGCAACCTTGAAACGGACCAGCCTTCTCTGCTGACTGATGAAGAGCTAAACGCACTGAATGAACTGTTTAATTAATAGACAGACGTCACTATTTTAGCTTAAGTTCACCGTTTCTCCGTAAATTTCACCTGTTCACCATTGCGCTTAAAATATCGTCCGCCTAGACTCATTCAATACGTCAATAAAAGGTTCTGCTATGTCGATATCTGGTATTCAATCTGGTTACGCCATTATCCAGCAGTCAACCAACATGGCTGAAGATGCCGCAATCGAGCTCAACCAAGCCTCCAAACACTCTCTAGAATCCGATGACGCTTTCCAAACCAGCGATTTCAGCTTTAACCAAATAGAACCTGAACAATCCATTTCGTTTAAAGAAAAAGAACCGGAACCATCTTCATCCTCAACGGATGCACTCATCAAACTGACTCAAAGCGCAAGTTATAACCGCGTTGGTGCGAGTGTGATTGATCGTCAAAACGAAGCCATCGGTAGCCTTCTCGATATCCATATCTAGTTCAATCTCATAGTGAGCATTTTTTGACGAAGTTGTCTTGCTTAGGCGAACAAATTGCTGCTAAACCCATACAAACTGTAACTCATTATATCAGGCGCTTGTTTCTGGTTTATTACTCGGTAGAATCAGCGCAAACCAATTTTGCTGCACAAACTTTACTTCATACTATTTATGCCAAAACTAAATCTGCATCGCCGTGACTATGTTTCTATTTTAGGAGGCGACATCTCCGCAGACGCATTAGAAAAAAAGCTTCAGCCTCATTTTGAAAAGCCAGTAAATAAGCTGACTCCTAGCCCCTATCTGACAGAAAAAAATCTAGCACGTCGCTGGACAGCTCTCGACAATTCAGACTCTCAACAAGAGCTCCTCGACCCTCATACACAAAGTCAGATCCAAGCTTATGAGAAAAACATTGAGCACTTTATTGGTACCGTTAAAGTCCCTGTGGGAATATCTGGCCCTTTAAGAGTCAATGGCCTATTTGCTACGGGCGATTACCTCGTGCCACTCGCAACCACAGAAGCAGCGCTTGTTGCGTCTTACAATCGTGGTTCTAAGCTGATTACGGCCTGTGGTGGCGCAAGTGCAATGTTGCTCAATGAAGGTGTCACACGTACTCCTGGTTTCGCATTCCAAGGATTAGTTGAAGCCGGACAGTTTGTGGCTTGGGCTGTGACTCAATATGACCAGTTCAAGATCTTGGCAGAATCAACAACATCACACGGCAAGCTGACCGACATCAATATCAACATCGAAGGTAACCATGTTTACTTGGTGTTTGAGTTTCTAACCGGGGACGCTTCTGGTCAAAACATGGTGACCATTGCCACCAATGCAGTTTTTGAGTACATCATAGAAAATACGCCAGTTAGGCCCGATCATGCTTTCCTAGATGGCAACTTGTCAGGCGATAAAAAAGCCAATACTCAAACCTTGCGCAGCGTTCGTGGTAAAAAGGTCACAGCCGAGGTTAATATCTCTGCCGAGCTTGTCGCTAAGTACCTCCACACTACACCAGAGAGAATGGTGCAGTTCGGACAAATGACCACAGTCGGTGGTGCTTTGAGCGGCACGATTGGTATTAATGCTCATTATGCAAATGCACTTGCTGCGCTCTACATTGCTTGCGGACAAGACGCAGCCTGCGTCGCTGAATCAGCGATTGGTATGACTCGCATGGAACTCAATAAAGAAGGTGGTTTATACGCGAGCGTCACACTGCCTAACTTAATGCTAGGAACTGTTGGCGGTGGTACCGGCTTGCCAAGTCAAAAAGCATGTTTGGATTTGCTTGGGCTTCATGGTAACGGTAAATCACAAGCACTCGCTGAAGTTTGTGCTGCACTGTGTTTGGCGGGTGAACTGTCGATTGTCGGTGCGTTTTGTGCTGGCCACTTTTCACGAGCGCACCATAAACTAGCTCGTTAATAACCTTTGTCAGATTGGCTTGTTGTTTTGTGTGTTGCGCCAAATATCAAGCCATTCTCAATGTATGAGTCATAAATGGATTACTTACACTTATCTAGAGTGAGCCTTAAGCACCTCACTGCGCTTCATATTATGCTGAACACCCACAGCGTTACTCAAACCTCAGAACAACTCTGTGTAAGCCCTTCGAGTGTGAGCAAAACCTTGTCTCAACTACGTGACATACTTAATGACGAACTGTTCTATCGAGATGGCACCAAGCTGATCCCGACGCCATTTGCCTTGCAGGTAGCTCCGACTGTTCACGCGATTCTTTCAAGCATGAACGGACTGCTTCATCAGAAGAGTTTTACCCCTCAAGAATACCAAGGCAGCTTTTCACTTTCGATGCGCGAAAGTACCTTTGAAGTATTCGCGTCAAAGCTCAGCAAAATTACCACTGAACTCGCACCAAAAGCCAAACTCAACATCTATTCGAAGCAACAGCTGGGTTTTGATGCTTTGCTCAGCGGTAAGATCAACTTAATCTTATTGCCCCATGATATTTCCCAGCCACCGACCGATAATAAGGAACTGGTTTGGGAAACGATTCTTCCAGACGAAATGGTTTGTTTGATGGGCGCAGACCACCCTCTTGCTCAGCAAGAGCTGACGATTGAAGGCTACTTAGATTATAAGCACATTGGGATTTTAGATAACGAACTGTCTCAGCCTTACTTTGAGCAAAACTTAGTTCAATGTCATAAGCCAAGAGATATGGCAATATCGGTAGCGGACTTCGGTGCAGCGGCTGTACTGTGTCACCACACGCCTTTCCTGTTCACTTGCTCTAAACAGTGGGCTGAACATGCTAAGCAAGCGCAAGGCTTAGTGAGCAAACCCTTGCCTTTTGATTACGGTAAGGTGGCGTATAGCTTGGTATGGAACAAGCCCAACATGAATGATCAAGCGATCAAGTGGTTGTGTGACCTGTTTTTAGAGGCTTAATATTTTTAGAAGCTTAATATCTTTAGAAACTTAACGTTCTTAGAAGCTTGATGGTCTGTTTAAACACCACAAACGTAAAGACTAGCTATAAACTTCTGGGGTTTGCATTGGCCTTTGAACGATCGTGTAAAGCTTGTCGTGAAAGCTCTGCATCTGTTGTTCGGTGCATTTAGGCCAATCTAACGCTTCACCAATCACACCATGATGTTGAAACGCATTCAGCCGAATACGAACATCACTTGGTAGCACCTTCAAGTATCGCCCCACTTGTTCAACTTCATCTTCAAGATCGCTTTTATTCGGAATATGCAGCAACCTAACTTCATGCAGCTTTCCTTTGCCTGCAAGATAATTGATGGTTTCAAACACCCGATGATTTCCTCTGCCCACTAACCATTGATGTGTTTCCGATTGCCATGATTTTAGGTCAATCATCGCGCCATCAAGATAAGGCAACACCTTGTCCCAGCCTTGCAGTGGCAGCGAACCATTACTATCAATAAAGCACGTAAGGTGCGCTAGCTGCGGATCACTTTTAATCGCTTGAAATAGCTCAATGATAAACGGCAACTGCATGGTCGCCTCTCCACCTGAGATAGTGATTCCGCTTAAGAAAAATTGGTTATGCCTGACGAGTTCAAGCACCTCAGAGACTGCCATTGTGGTGATTTTCGGGCTCGACTTATGATCGCAGACATCAATGCACTGATCGCAATTGGTACAGGCTGCTGGGTCCCATTTCACTTTGCCATCAATCATGCTTAAAGCACTGCTTGGACAGCCACTAACGCAATCTCCACAATGGTTACAGTGATTGATTGTGTGTGGGTTGTGACAAGTAATGCAGTCAAAGTTGCAGCCCTGAAGAAACAGCACCAAGCGGTTTCCCGGGCCATCAACACAAGAAAAGGTCAGCACACGGCTGACCTTCGCCTGTTTTTCTGTCTTATTATTTTTAACCCTAGCCATTTGAGTTGTTAGATCAGAAATTTTCATAATTCACATTGTTCGTAGTCGAAACGCATCACACACATAACGCACGCACGTTAAAGCTATTCGTATGTCGGCGACATCTCTAAGCTCGCTACACGTGGTTTACGCTCTAATATACCCGTGTTCTTCGCGGCTTCAGCACCTAAGAAGGTGGTATTAGTACGTGAGCCTTGCTCATCGTATTTCGCAATATCAGACAGTTTGACCATGTAACCCGTCACACGAACCAAATCGTTTGATGCAACGTTAGCCGTGAACTCACGGTAACCCGCCTGAATCGCGCCTTTACACAGGTTAAACATCGCTTCAGGGTTTGATTTCACTGTTTCATCGATGGTTAGAATGTCACTGATACCCGAGGTGTAGAACTTATGGTGACCCGCGGTAGCACGAACGTAAGAGACTGGATCCGGTTCGGTGCCATAAGGAATACGGACACCCGGAGTCACATCTTCATCTAAACTAATACCGCCTTGAGCGTGCAGCAGAGCTTTACCTTCCAGCCCATATTTCACTTCAGAGCTTTCAACGATCTCAGCCAGCTCTTCCGAAATGCGGAGACCAAGTTGATTCGCCTGTTCATCGTGACCATAGCGCCCTGCTTGGCCCTCTTTCTCCATCAAGATGTTGACTGCTTCCGCCATGCCATAAATACCAAACATTGGCGCAAAACGGTCTTCTTCGATAAGGCCTTCTTTGGTCAGGAAGCCGTCAAAAAAGTTAGACTCTTCATGCAAGAAGCGGCTACGAGCGTTCATCAATTCAACCATGATGCCACTGTAATTCGGCAATACTTGTTGTAAGAAATCAGCACTGTCCTCAGACTTCAACGCCACTTGCTTGAGGTTCATACGCACCAAGGTGTTTGAACCACCCGCTAAAGGCAAAGAGTTATAGCAGCTCACAATACCAAAACGCTTGTCGCCGTAAGCCTCGGCATGCGCTGGATAGTTTGCGATATGAGGTTTACTGCACTCGCAGATATTGCTTGCCGCATGACGAAGTAGATCATCAGGTGTCACAGCAGGGTCGTACATAAAGGTTAGGTTTGGTGCGATCTGCTTCAGTTCAGCGTCTACGCGCAAAATCGTACGACACACAATGTTGTCGGTCGGGCCGATATTCACATGCATAAAGGCATCTGGCAGTGTGCGGTCCAGCATAATCCAGAACAACTTAAGCTTTTGATATACCTGCTCATCCGTCAAGTCGCCAACAAATGGCATCAGTACATCATCCAACTGACCTAGGTATACCGGAATTGATGTCACAGACGGAACATGGTGGTAAAGGATGGTAAGCATGTTCAATGCTTCATCGAAATTAGTTGCCGCGCTAAGCTCTAAATACTTTGAGCCTTGATGTAAGTATTTAGAATAGTCTGGAAGTACATAGCGCGGCTTAAATGGTGCATGCCCTTCAAACATGTCACATAGCACACCTTGCTGTAGGGCTTGCTCTACTTCGTTGCTTACCGGCATATACGGCAAGCTTGCTTCAGCTTCTAAGGCAAGATAACTCGACTTCTGCTTTGGAGACAGGTGGGCATCTGAAATGATATTGCTAAAGCGTTGTTGTTGCTCTGAAAGTTGTGGAGAAGCAGATTGGTGGCTCATGATGAAACCCTTAATATTATTATGGGCTTATTTTATATCTCACTGTTACATTTCCACTAATGAAATGTATGCAAGACTATATTTCCAAAATGGAAATGAGTGATTTGTTAATTGCCTTAAATTAGCTTATCTATGAAAGAAGCCAGTGTTGGCGTTGATAGTGATAGTAATAGTAATAGTAATAGTAATAGTAAAGATATTGAAGATATTGAAGATATTGAAAGCACTCACTGACTCGCCTGTTTGAAACACAAACGACTAAAAATAGAAAACCCACATAACTGACCTTAAGATCGTTGATGTGGGTTTCGTTATTTTAGATGAGCATTACCGAGGCTAGCTCTAGGCATACACAGGATTACAGATGAGGAAGCACTTGTTTGCGTCCAACACCCATCAATACCTTTAACTCTCCTTGTGGAGTGTTGATCGAGAACGGCGTTGATACTTCAACCACTGCAAAGCCAGCTGCACTCAATACATTCTCTGAGCGCTGTTGGCTTACACCGTAATCTTCGCTGTCACTCTCTAAGTACCAATCCCAGTGTACAAACGTGCCGTCGTTTTCAAGCAGCGTGTAAATCAGACTGACTGTGTCTTGTAGGTTCGGGATAAAACCACACACCGAAGAGGCTACCACTAGGTCAAACTGGTTTCTGAATGCTGGATGCTGCGCTGCAAGCCCGCGCGATAAAAGATCAACCACCGGTTCAACGTTGGGTAACTCTTTCTTATCTAACTCTTCAATCATCCCTTCAGAGATATCAAGTGCGATGATCTCTTTTGCTAAAGGAGATATTTTCTGGCTGAGTAGTCCTGTACCACAACCAAAATCAAGGACACGGGTTCCGTTTAAATCAACGAGCGGTGTTAACTGGTCAAATACGGACTGTGCGAATACTGCGGTCGCGGGATCTTTATCCCAATCAACGGCGTACTCGTCCCATTGTTTCGCCATCATGGCCTCCATCTTTACTTCTTGTAGGTTCGGAACTTCCCCAGAATAAACCAAATTAGTCAATTCGTCATAGAGTTATCATGCAAAGATGGACTATTTCTAAGATAGTCAGCACAATATTCAGATAATATGCACCGACCCCCGCTCAATATGGAAATGAAATGAACCTTTCTCAAGTCCAAGCCTTTTGTTCTGTTGCTGATTTAGGATCAGTGTCTGAAGCTGCACGCCAGCTAGAATGCAACCGAACCAAACTCAGCATGTCGATTAAAGCCTTGGAAAAAGAGTTAGATGTCGAGCTGTTCGTACGCAGCGGAAACCACGTTGAACTTTCTGAAGCGGGCAAAGCCATTTACAAAGATTGCGAAGGCTTGTTGGTGACAGCAGCGCGTATTAAACAGACCTGCTTGCATGTTTCAGGTGAATTTAACGCGGAAATTTGGATTGCACGAGATGACTCCCTACCCGACGGAATGTGGCAAGATTTATCTCACGCCTTAAATAACAAGTACCCTTCTACCTCATTCAACTTCGTTCTCGCGTCGAGTGGCGACTTAGCTAACTTGGTTGAAACTCAGCAAGTCGACTTCGCATTTGGCGTCGATTACGAACGTGTCGATGACCCAAGAATTATCTACAATCCACTTGGTAAGATTCGAATGATGTCTGTGTGTAAGAAAGGACATGATCTGAGTGCGATGCGACGAGTATCGGATGAAGTATTGAGAAATTCGATGCAAGCGACCATGGTTTATCTCAATGAGAAGGATAATCCTGAGCTTGAGCCTTTCTCTCGCCGTTATATTGGCTTCTCTAGCTTCGACTTCATGTTGGATACAATTTTACGTGAAGAGGCATGGGGCGTAATGCCAGAGCCATTGATTCGCCATTTATTGCGTGAACAGGAACTAGCGGTGATCAAGCACACTTATGGCCTGACTCAAGAAGACTACTGTATGTTTACCGCGGCCGGGATGGCTGAACACCCAGGTATGAATTGGTTAGCGGATCAGATCAGCGATTACTTGTTTGATTTTTAAAGTGTCAGATAATGTTCTATCTCGACACTTAAAATCATCTAACAAATAGAAAGCCCTCTCTTTAAAAGACCATCACATGATCAACTAAATAGCGTCCGTCTTCTTCAACCAACACCATTTCAACCACAAACTCGCCTTTCGCAATGGTATACGCTTGCTTCCACACAAAGGCGATAGAATCTGAGCGTCTAAATAGTGCGACCTGCTTTCGTTCAGCAAAAAAGCCATTGCTGTGTTGATAATGGTGACATACCTTTTCTAAATATTCCGGCGTAACAATGTCTTTCATCCTTTGGGTAAAGTCTCGACAGTGCTGAGCATGATCAACCTTAGTTGAACCGTCCATCAAGTTATCCATGATCGGGTTAGCAATCACCCACAATTCGTTATCACTGATATCGTCAAACTTCATATTGATCCATTCCTTGTCCATTCCAATCCGTGCAGTCTCAGTCTCAGTCTCAGTCTCAGCAGAATCTAGGAAATCAATGAAACCCTAGCGACTAATGTGTTTTATTAATCATAAACGATCCTATTTCAGTTGCACACCATCCCCAAGAAACACTCAACGTCAATTTTGCTGACACCGCAATTTACCAATAAGTGATTGAATAATAACAGCTTGAATATAAAACGAGTTACTGACATATAAACATCATCAGATAAAGTTTGTAAAGTTAGCTCAATATTAGAACAATGAAGTTATCAAAAACATCTGGAAAATTTTATGTGTGACAGGAAAAGCCAAAACGAAAATCGAGTACTATTGTTCTCAGCCCTTTTAGCATCAGGCTTCGCAGTTGGCGGATTGGTGTTGGGTCTTCTCGTTGGCTCTCTGGTCATAGTGTTTGACGGTGTCTATTCTCTTATCAGCTTACTGCTAACTTTATTGTCACTAGCTGCCTCGAAATACATTAATCGCCCATCAGATAGGGAGTTCCCGTTTGGTCGAGCCATCATTGAACCAATTGTGATTGCAATTAAAGCCATTGTGATTCTGTTAGTGGTTAGCTATTCACTTTACTCTGCGATTGGTGCGTTGATGACGGGTGGTCGTGAAGTTGATGCTTCTATCGCGACTCTGTTTGGTATTTTCAACGTGTTGGGTTGTGGTTACGCTTGGTGGTACATCGCTAACAAGAGCAAGCGTATTTCTTCAGGTCTGATTCAGGCTGAGTCTAAACAGTGGCAGATGGATACGCTGCTGAGTGTGGCAGTAACGGCTGGTTTCGTAGCAGCTTGGTTAATTACCTTTTCTCCACTTGCAGAATACGCGGTGTATGCCGACCCAATGATGATGTTGCTGATGTCTTTCTACTTCATCAAAGTGCCTTTCGACATGTTACGTGAAGCCATGCGCGAACTGCTTATGATGTCGGCAAACAAAGATATTTGTGATGCGGTCGATAAGAACGTTGTCGCGGTAGACAAAGAAGCGGAGCAAGATTTGGAGCTGATGGGTGTGACTAAGGTTGGTCCAGAATTACGAATCAATGTTGATATTCATACCAATGACCAACAAGCGATTGCGGTCGATGATATTGAACGTACGCGCCGCCAACTTAAGCGACGCTTATCGAAGATGCCATATGAGCTTCAATTGAACCTCAATGTCGCGAGCTAAGTTTTCACCTAGCAAATAACGCTGGAACATAAACTCAGATTAAGAGTGAGATTGAACCTTTTTAGAAGCCGACGCCTTTGCCGTCGGCTTTTCTCTTGTTACCCACCAGCAAGCCAGTGAACCAACGGTTACCATACAAACGCCCTGCCAAAATGTCATGGTCAACGACAAGCCTAAAATCAACGAAGAGAGTACGGTTGCGAAGATTGGCGTAAAGTACGACATGGTCGCAAGAAATACCATATTGCCACCCAGAATTGCCGTATTCCAAAGTGCATAGCCTGCGCCCATACAAGCGCCAGCTAACGCTAAATCAATCGCCGCACTCGTTGTCATCACCATGCCTGTTTCATCACTCAATGCGTATTTGATCCACAGAGTGATCGCCGTAGCGATAAAGAAAAGCACAATCGCATTCTGTCCTTTAGCTACGCGCTGCGTGTAGTTGCAGTAAACGGCCCAAATAATCGCACCAAAAAACGCCATAGAATAGGTTTTAGGGTTAGTCGCAATGTTGGCAGCAATTTGATCAACAGATAGACCTTGGTCACCACTGATGCTCCAAGCCACACCGAAGAATGCCAAAAAGATACTTGGATAAACCAACCAGTTAATCTTCTTGTCGCTCAGCAACACCGCAAACAACACCGTCAGTGCAGGCCATAGATAGTTGATTACTGCCATCTCTATCGCTTGATGTCGGCTGTTCGCCATTCCCAAAGCCAGAGCCAGGAAAATCTCATAACAAACGAACAAGGCGCCGCCAATCAGCAAGTAAGACTTAGAAAAGCGTGACAACTTTGGTAAACCCATAACACAGACCAACAACAGTGCACTCACCGTGTAAAGGCTGGCAGCACCACCAATTGGACCTAGCTGTTCTGAGACACTACGAGACAGAGCAATCAAACAGCTCCATAGTAAAATGGCGATAATACCGTAGCAGCTATAACGATGAGATTTCAGCACGCCTTTTCCTTTATCTATTTTTGATGGTCACTCTATGGTTAAACCAAGTTCAAAATAATTGGCCGAGTACATTTTCGTACTCGGCCATCAACACTTTGTTTACAAAGCATCTATCAATTTGCAAAGCACCAATCAATTTACGAAGCATTGGTCAATTAACGAAATCAACCGATTGTGATTGCGTATTCGCTAGTAGCAGTCAGTTGTTAACTATTAACTAAGCCAACAGCAGAGCTTGCAAGTCAGCCAGAGACTTCACTTGATAGTGAGGGTTGATGCCGGCTGGTGTTGCCTTTTCTTGACTGTTTAACCAGCAAGTTTCAATGCCAAAATCGAGTCCGCCTAGAATATCTGAATGTGGATTATCCCCGACCATCAATATTCTTTGTTTCGATGGCAACCCAACCAGCTTGTGCGCATATTCAAAAATCTCGGCATCCGGTTTGGCTACCCCAACCTCTTCAGAAATAATCACGTGCTCAAAGTAATCCGTCATTCCTGTACGCTCTAAACGGATAGACTGAAGCTCTGTAAAACCGTTAGTAATGATGCCCATGTTCACTTTGCCTTTTAAAGACTCCATCAACTCTTGCGCACCCGGTAACAAAGAACAGATATCCGCCATCGCCGTTAAAAATGCACTGTTTAAAGCAGCGGTTGTTGTTTCAAGCTTTTCAGCCCAGCTTTCGAAGCGCGTATGTTTCAGTTGGTCTGCGGTAATGCGACCATCTTGGTAATCGACCCAAAGTGGTAAGTTAACCTTTTGATAAGCAGAATAATCTTGCTCGCTAAAATCCACACCAAAGCGAGAAAACATCAGCTTCATTCCTTGATAAGCATCAAAATGGAACAAGGTTTCATCTGCATCAAAGAATATCCAATCGTACTTCATTTTATTTCCTACTATTCGCGCTGTTGAGCAGTGCATGCACTGTTTTTGTCGTTGTTTTTATCGTTGCCTCAAAGGGCGGAGCATCACTTTACCCTCAATTTTGTGAGCCTGTATATAAATCTAATAATTTATAGAAAACAAGCCACAAGTCATGATGTATCGCAAATTTTGCCACATATTAAACCAATACCATACAAGAAATACACTTAGGTACCGGGAGGTACTATGAAGCACTTTTTACCGTCATCTGTCATGCTCACCCCTTTTCTTGTCAAATACTATGACGAGGAGCCAGAAGACACGCTTGATTCTGAAGAGTCACAAGAACCTCAAATTGAATGCAGTAATGACTTAGATAAAAAGCCGACACAAGCCTAACTAGAGCAGATTTCAATGAAAAAGCTTACTTTTCATTGTTATAGAGCACCATTATGCCCTTAGTTGAATCAATTTATCACTATCCATTACTGACAAAGAACACAGCCAAAATCCATGAAAACGATTGCTATATGAGCCCTATCACAACGACTAGCCACAAAGTGGTGGTTCGGAATCAAAGTTGTTCCAGATCAATGGTCGACCACTTGAATGCCGACAACATGTAGGAAATTAAAAATCATAATTAACGGAGTTTTCCAATGTCTACTGCATTTTACATCCCTACAATCAACTTCATGGGTACTGGCTGTTTGAAAGATGCTGCTGATAGCATTCAGTCTCAAGGATTCAAAAAAGGTCTGATCGTAACTGATAAGATACTGAATCAAATTGGCGTAGTTAAGCAGGTACAAGATCTTCTTAGCCAACGTGGCGTAGACGCAGTTATATTCGACGGTACTCAACCAAACCCAACCATTACTAACGTGAACGATGGCCTTGAATTGCTGACTGACAACAATTGTGATTTTGTTGTTTCTCTCGGTGGCGGTTCTCCACATGACTGTGCAAAAGGTATCGCTCTAGTTGCTTCTAACGGCGGCAAGATTGCTGATTACGAAGGCGTAGACCAATCTGAAAAGCCAATGATGCCATTGATCGCTATCAACACCACGGCTGGTACTGCATCTGAAATGACACGTTTCTGCATCATTACTGACGAAGCTCGTCACATTAAGATGGCTATTGTGGATAAGCACACAACACCACTAATCTCAGTAAACGATCCTGAGTTGATGCTTGCTAAACCTGCATCATTAACTGCTGCAACAGGCATGGACGCGTTAACGCACGCTATCGAAGCTTACGTTTCTATCGCAGCAACGCCAATTACAGACGCTGTAGCAATTAAAGCAATCGAGCTTGTGCAAGCACACCTAAGAACAGCGGTAGCGCACGGCGAAGACATTGAAGCTCGTGAACAAATGGCTTACGCACAGTTCATGGCGGGTATGGCTTTCAACAACGCTTCACTAGGTTACGTTCACGCAATGGCGCACCAACTAGGTGGTTTCTACGACCTTCCACACGGTGTATGTAACGCTATCTTGCTTCCACACGTTCAACGCTACAACGCACAAGTTTGTCCTGAGCGTCTACGTGATGTGGCAAAAGCAATGGGTGTGAATGTTGAAGGCATGACGGCAGAACAAGGCGCAGAAGCAGCAATCAACGCGATTGTTCAACTTGCAAACGACGTGAACATTCCAACTGGTATCGCGCAACTTGGTGCGAAACTAGAAGACATCCCAACGCTGTCTGACAACGCACTGAAAGATGCTTGTGGTTTCACTAACCCTAAACAGGCGACACACGAAGAGATCTCAGCAATCTTCGAAGCGGCAATGTAATCTAGATACAAGTCACTTTTTATAGCTAACACAAACGGGCTCAACTCTGAGCCCGTTTTCTCTTTTCTGTCCCATGCCTTTCAAATCATTTCCTTTTCCACTAGCCGCGAATCACTTATCACTAAAAAGTCGCATTGTTGCAATCGCTTAGTTATAGTTAAACTATTGATATATAGAATGACAAACAGGTTCCATTGAGTCGTAAGAAAGCTAGCACCTCATTATTAACATCACTTCTTGCTTACTCCGCTCAAGCAGAGGCGCAAAATGAGTGCCACAGTCAGCCGTTAGAAGACGCCCCTGTCGAAAAAGCTTACCATTTCCTGAACAGTAAATTTTGCCAACCCGCTCTGTGGTTTGACAGTTTTTTTGTTGATGACCGCATTACCGAAGATGCCAGAGCTGGCACGTCCGTCCGTTGGTATAACGATTTTATTTACTCGGAAGGTGGCGAGGTCGACTACTCAACAAAACTCAAGGCGCGTCTACATCTTCCTTTTGTAAGTAAACGCCTAAAGTTGATCTACGAGTCTGTCAGCGATGAAGAGTTCTTGGATTTTTTCCCGAATGATTCAGATGAATTGGACAGTGCGTTAGGCCTGCGTTACGACGCTTATGCCAAAGGTTATAGCAGCTTCAATATTAAGGCGACATTACGACCGCGTATTGAAGCTCGCTATCGTTTTACCTACCCTCTCACAACCGATGTGGTATTCAGACTTACCCAGCGGGTATATCAAGAAAAACAAGAAACTGGCGAGATCACTGACATCGATTTTGATCTTTCTTTAAGTGATGATTTCTTGGCTCGATGGTCAAGCTTTGCAGGGTACAACGACGATCTCAAAGGTTGGAACTATGGTACGGGATTAACCTTGTATCACTACCTTGCCCAAGACCAAGCACTTCAATATAGCGCTACAATTAATGCAACGGATGAGCCTCATAATCATTACGAATACGCTCAGGTTTCGGTTACCTACCGACAAAACGTATGGAAAGAGTGGCTGTTCTACGAACTCATCCCTCGTTATCAATGGGAACGAGAACCCCATGAGAAACATACCGAAGAAGCCAACATCACCCTTCGGCTTGAAGTCCTGTTCAACAATGTATAGCTCAATAACATGTAGCTCAACAATATGTAGATCAACCATGTTTAAACACTTGGCTATCACGAACAGCTAACTAACGTTTATAAGATTGATATAGCACCAATAAAAAAGCACATCATACGATGTGCTTTTTCAGTTCAATCAAGGCGTAGACTGCAATCTTAACCTTTGTAATTTCTTACTCGCGCCGCTTCTGCTTCACGTTTATCGACAACCGTCTTACCGATTGGCGCCAGCGAGATAACCGCGAGCTTAAGGTGTTGAATCGCGAACGGAATACCGATGATGGTAATGAAACACGCCACAGCTGACATGATGTGACCGATTGCTAGCCAGACACCCGCAAATAAGAACCAAATCACGTTACCAATCACGCCTAGCGGGCTCGTACCGATGTCCATTTCATTGGTCAGCTCGTCACGCGAAATCGCTTCCTGACCAAATGGGAAGAATGAGAAGTTACCCATAACAAAACACGCTCTACCCCATGGAATACCAACAATGGTAAGGAATGCGAGCAGTCCGAAGAACCACCAAGCTAGTCCCATAAATACGCCACCGAACAGAAACCAAATGATGTTTCCTATTGTTTTCATTCTGTATTCTCCAAATCTTGTAATACTGTTTATTTCATATGCCGAGTAAGGCAATACTTGTTCTAATAGGTTCATTATTGTTGAACCTTTATGAACCGTTTATGAATCACTTACATTTTATGTGATTGATACACGCCACGAAACGCCAAATCCACATAGGGCTCATCGATTTTATTTGATACCATGCTCTTAGATTTTTAGTACCACAAAGCTAAACAGCTACAATAGCTACAATAGCTACAACAACTAATTGAAGGCCGAATTTATGAACAACACTGAGCAACCTAAAAAGAAAATGAAAAACTGGGTGCCAATCGTCTTCTTCGGACTTCTCAGCACAGTCCCAGTGTTCATGTTCTTAGTCGACGTGTACATCAACCAGTATATGTAACAGAGCCGGACATCCTAGCTATATAAATGGATATAAGAACCCTTTCCTGTATCCATTTCAGTTCCAATTAGATCAGTTCTTCTTCAGTCAGCTCTTCCGTAATCAACTCAACTCTTCCGTGATTAAATCAGCTCTTCGTTAATCAAATCAGCTCTTCGCTAATAAAATCTAGAATGTCTATCAGCTCATGATCAGGCAAATTTAGTAGGTTATCCCCTACATACCATTCAATCTTACATTGGTTTGGCAACTCACTGATCGCTGGGTTTCCTATCCAAGTCTTGTGTTTCTTCGCTATGTTATCTCTCACAATAATGCCGTCTTCATAGCTCACTGGTAAATATAGGTGAAGCATGTTGACCTGCGGTTGCTGCGGATTAACCGTGAACTGAGGATAATCTAATAAGATTTGGTAGATCTGTTTTGTTCGCTCAAACAGTAATGGCATCAACTCTAATCGCTCATCAAACTGCATTGCCGCTGAAACCACATAAGGCGTTCGGTGATAAACATTGCCGCCTTGACGCTTCATCCACGCAGATGCTTTCGCCACAAAGGCTTTATCACCCAGTAACAGTGAACCACCGAGGCCGTTCAGCCCCTTATACAGCGAAACATAGGCACTATCAAAACCCTTGGCAATTTCGCTGTATGGTTTTTGGTAATACGCGCCGCATTCCCACAAACGCGCACCATCCATATGAAGGTGAATTGATTGTTCTTTGCAGTACTGCTTGATCGCTTCAAGCTCATCCAATTCTGGTAATTGGCCGCCGATTTCACGCATCGGTAATTCATATAGAGCGGCTGCAATCTCATCAGGCCACGCCTTTAAGTCATCAACATTCCAAGTGCGAAATACGTTGCCAACGGGAAGTACGTTGAAGCGGTTTTGGAGCTGATACCCTTGGCGTTCATGACGCATAATATGACTCGATTCATGCATCGCCACTACTGGGTTTCTTTTCTCTTGGCACGCAATTTCTAATGCTGTGGGTTGATTCATGGTGCCGGTAATCACAAATACAGCCGCTTCATAACCTAGCAGTTCCGCGACTTTGTTTTCGAAGCTCTCGATAAACTCACCATCGCCGTAGCTATCATGGCTCACATTGTGTGTCTCACACCATTCAGCCATCTGAGCGAATGTTTGTGCTGGAGTCGGTTCTAGGTGACCGGAAAGCAACAAATCACATTGTTGACGCAAGTCCATGCTCATAGTTTTTCCTTTATTCATTGTTGTTCTATGTAGGGTTATTGGATTATTTACGTTACCCGCCAACGGTGACATAAAATGCCCATATTCGCTTTTACTATTCGTGAATAATTAGTTTTACTCAGTCATCGGCGACTTGTGCCGGAAATACTCAAATTGACGGATGTTTTATATAATTAAGTACCTAAAAACACACGCATCTAAATAGATAAGTATGGGCTAATTCGTTGTTGTTCAACCATTCTTCTATTATTGTATATCTATAATTCCAATAAATATTATTCGTTAATGGACAAAGAGGGCTATATGTCGAAAAATCGAGTCTTGGTGCTATTCGCCCACCCTTCTCAGCATCGCTCTGAAGCTAACAAACCCTTATTTGAACAAGCCAAACGCATTAACGGGGTTACGTGTGTCGACCTCTATGCTGAGTACCCAACCTTCAAGATCAATATCGACCGTGAACAGAAGCGCCTGTTGGACCATGACATCATCATTTTTCAGTTCCCACTATATTGGTACTCAACACCCGCGATTCTTAAAGAATGGCAAGACCTTGTTCTCGAATATGGCTTTGCTTATGGCACCGACGGTAATGAACTGCAAGGTAAAAGCTTGTTATGCAGTATCACCGCTGGTGGCAAGAAAGATGCTTATCAAACTGATGGCTATAACCACTTCACCATACGTGAACTGCTTCACCCAATCGAACAAACCGCTTCTTTGTGCGGCATGAACTACTTGGCCCCATTGGCTTTATTTGGTTCACGTACTGCGTTGGAAGAAGGCCGAATTCAAGATCACGTAAACAGCTATAAAACGCTTTTAGAGGCTTTTGTTGCGGGCGAAGTCGACCTTAAAAAGGCAAGCAAGGCTGAAAAGCTAAACCATTACGTTGATGAACTGATGAGCAGAGGTTAAATCATGACAGGATATTTTCTACAAGCATTTATCTATTTGCTTGCCGCAGTCATCGCGGTCCCTATCGCCAAAAGGCTTGGTCTTGGCTCTGTACTTGGTTACCTCATTGCAGGTGTTGTGATTGGCCCAATTATCGGTTTGGTTGGCGAAGAGACGACAACCATTCAACACTTTGCCGAATTCGGCGTAGTGATGATGCTGTTCTTAGTCGGGCTTGAACTTGAGCCTAAGATGCTTTGGGCAATGAGAAACCGTCTTATGGGACTGGGTGGCCTGCAAGTTGGCGGCACTACCGCGATTGTTATGGGTATTGCCCTATTCTTCGGGCAACCTTGGACGATAGCACTTACCATCGGTTTGATCTTCGCACTGTCATCAACCGCGATTGTTCTACAAACATTCAATGAAAAAGGGTTGTCCAAAACTGAAGGTGGCAAGAATGCTTTCTCTGTTCTGCTTTTCCAAGATATTGCCGTCATCCCTATGTTGGCGTTCATTCCTCTATTAGCGTTGCCAGAATTAATTGAAGCAGCACAAAGCGCGGTCGCTTCAGCTTCTGATCACCATGAAGAGTTAAGTCTCGTTGCTGGCCTACCCGGTTGGGCTTATGGCCTTGTGATCACGGCATCTATTGCGATTGTTGTTGTCGGTGGGCACTTCTTGAGTCGTCCACTGTTCCGCTTTGTTGCAAGCTCAGGTCTGCGTGAAATCTTCACTGCAACCGCACTGATGTTGGTAATTGGTATTGCTGCACTAATGAGCCTAGTCGGCCTATCACCGGCTTTGGGTACCTTCCTTGCGGGTGTGGTATTAGCCAACAGTGAATTCCGCCACGAACTTGAGTCTAATATCGACCCGTTTAAAGGCCTACTACTTGGCTTGTTCTTTATTACCGTAGGTGCAGGCATCAACTTTGATGTTCTATTCAACGACTTTGGTTTGATCATTGGCCTCACCCTTGGCGTCATGCTGCTCAAAGCCTTGGTGCTATTTACGTTGGCGTTAATCTTCAAAATCAAAAACAGTGACCGTTGGCTGTTTACATTGAGCTTGGCGCAAGCCGGTGAATTCGGTTTTGTCCTACTGAGCTTCTCATCCCAAAACCATGTACTGCCAGCCGATATTGTTCAAACACTGTCACTGGTTGTTGCACTTTCAATGTTCCTAACGCCAGGGTTATTCATTCTATTTGATAAAGTGATACTTCCTCGTTACGAGCAAGAGTCTAACGATCGCGAAGAAGATACCATCGAAGAGAAAGGTACGGTGATCATTGCTGGTATTGGCCGATTCGGTCAGATTGTTAACCGCTTATTGGTATCGAATGACGTCAATACTGTGGTTTTGGATCATCAAGCTAATCAAGTCGACTTGCTACGTTCAATCAACATCAAATCTTACTTTGGTGATGCGACTCGTCATGACTTATTGCATACCGCTGGTATAGAAGAAGCCGCAATGTTGGTTGTGGCTATCGACAACCAAGACTCAAGTGTTGAATTGGTCAAATACGTTAAACACAACTACCCTAAAGTGAAAGTCTTAGCGCGTGCATTCGACCGTGGTCATAGTTATCGCCTAAGAGAAGCAGGTGCAGACTTTGTGGAATCAGAGACCTACCATTCTGCTCTTGAAATGGGCGCTGAAGCCTTGCGCTCTTTGGGTCATCACCCATTCTTCGTTGAACAACAGAAATCGACGTATCAACGTGTTGAAAGCCGTAAGTCCGAAAAGCTGTACCAAGCTTGGTCTGAGGCAGAAGAGAACCCGCGCTACGACAACAACTACCGACAAATCTTCATTCACCTTGAAGAAGCAATGAAAGAAGATATGAAAAAAGACCGTTCAGACAAGCACTCTCGCTCTGAACGAGGTTGGACACCGCCACCGAAAGGCTATGCTGATGGCTTTGAGGAAGAAGAGTCCTAAGCAGAACTCTAAATAACGGCGCTAGATAACCATACTAGACAACCATCAAAAGCGGCTATTTAGGCCGCTTTTTCTTTCATTGAACCCCTACAAAACGTCAAATGAGCATGAGTAGCGGGTGCTAGAACTCGTAATCCGAAAGATTTATGTGATCTAGCTAAAATTTTTAATTTGTGACCACATGGCAAAAGTGAATTCACTTTTTACATTATTGAAACATTCCAACCTCGCATAAACCACACCATAAACATGGCTATATATGCACTCATTTAAGTCGTTCAATCATCGCCCCAATTCATAGCGACCACCCTCTAAGGCTTGAGTTACATTGCATATATCTAAATACGCTGCACAAGCCCCAACCCAACCATTCACCACACAAATAAGTAACGCGCTACATTCACAAATTCAACCCGTTAAAATTAACATAAACATTTCAAAACATGTCTATCGTTACAATTTGTAACGAATAGCGGTTATCGGTATAGTCCTGCAATTCAAAAAGTGAGACCTTTGCGCTCACCTTAAAGGAGATATAATAATGATTACTAATGATGCTGTAATAATGGGCATGTTAGCTGTTATTCTTGGCGGTGTTTTTATCACGGAAAGTAGCCAAAATAGCGCACTGAAAAAATTCTACTCGTTCGTTCCGGGTCTATTGCTCTGTTACTTTGTTCCTTCTCTTCTGAACAGTTTAGGCATCATCGACGCATCAAACTCTAAGTTATACTTCGTTGCAAGTCGCTACCTATTACCAAGCGCACTCGTTCTACTGATCATCTCAGCAGACCTACGTAAAATCTTCGGACTTGGCTCGAAAGCCGTCATCATGTTCCTAACCGGTACTGTCGGCATTATCATCGGTGGCCCGCTGGCTATCTTGATCATCGACCAAATTAACCCTGACCTCGTATCTGGCGACGTATGGCGCGGCCTCACAACCGTTGCTGGTTCTTGGATTGGCGGCGGTGCAAACCAAGCAGCAATGAAAGAAGTGTTCGAGGTTGATGACCAACTCTTCTCTGCAATGATTACGGTTGATGTTATCTGTGCAAACATTTGGATGGCCGTGTTACTTATCATGGCAGGTCGTCAGAAGAAGATTGATGCATGGTTAAAAGCGGATACTTCATCTATTGAAGAGCTAAAAGAGACGGTATCTAAATACCAAGAAGAGAACGCTCGCCCAACAACCACAACCGATCTCATGAAGATCACGGGGATTGCGTTCGGTCTTACCGGCCTAGCTCACTTTTTCAGTGACATGATTGCACCGTGGATCTCGACCAACGCTCCAGAGCTTGCGAAATACAGCCTTACATCAGGCTTCTTCTGGTTAATCGTAATGGTAACGACGTTCGCGCTCATCGCTTCATGCTTCAAATCAACACGCCGTCTTGAGCACAGTGGCGCATCAAAAGTAGGTTCAGCGTTCATCTACATCCTAGTTGCAACTATCGGTATGCAAATGGATGTGACGGCTATCTTAGACAACCCAGGCTACTTCTTCATTGGTATCACATGGCTTACTATCCACGCCATTCTAATGATTGTGATGGCGAAGCTTATCCGTGCACCATTGTTCTTTATGGCTGTCGGTAGCCAAGCTAACGTTGGCGGCGCAGCATCGGCTCCTATCGTAGCAGCTGCATTCCACCCAGCATTGGCTCCAGTCGGTATCCTAATGGCAGTATTGGGTTACGCTCTCGGTACATACGGCGCTTACATCTGTGGTCTCATCATGCAGGCTGCTGCGGGTTAGTAGAATCGCTTCAATCCAATAACACAAAAGGCTGAACGATGATCGTTCAGCCTTTTACGTTTCTAAAACTGTATTTCAAATAACGGCTTAATCGAACAAAGACGCCAGTTTATTTTCCACAACTGGGCTGATATTAAAGCTCAACATAAAATCTGGACGCGTTTCTTCGTCTTTCTCAAGGTAATAGTTCGCTTCAATGCCAAACTTCCAAGGACGTCCGTTCAACACAGTAGTCTTGCTTACGCTTATATTCAACGGAATTTCCGCCTGATCCTTATTCCAGTCATACGAGAATGTCGGCGCAGAGCCTACCGTCCAACCTCCGCCTAATATCTCCACCCAAAAGACTTGTGTCGATGTCTTGTTGATTCGAGTATCAGAATGGTCGGCTCCGTCTCCAGAAACACCATACAAGTGGTTTGGGAACATACCAACAACTCGCTCACTACTCGCCTTCCCGACCATAAACTCTGGTCCGACAGCAAATTGATCAGCCGTTAGGTCATTACTGCCCGTTGGCAAAGAAGCAAACAGACCGAAAGCGACAATAGTCCCACCCTCCATTTTAGGCGCATAAGCTAAATCAAATGAGATGTCCGTAACGCCAGACTGGTCCATATGCTGCGATCTTGTTGGTGAATCCATATGGAAATCGTTCTGTACATAAGAGATAGCCGGGCGGAAGATCACTTTGTCACCATTATCCATAGGGAAAGGCTTTGTTGCGTAATTCAATGGAACTAAATCAAGAACCTACGATCTGATCAGCTACGTTCACTCTATCTCGTAGCCCTATGCCTAAACCACGTTACAAAACAACCAACTGGAAGCAATACAACCA
>Ga0310122_10000468_pt1 | contig 25536 bp, 19 predicted proteins | sample CB6_Bottom_1051__FD_203503 | JGI IMG/M metagenome (GOLD analysis project Ga0310122, IMG submission 203503) | Marine microbial communities from Western Arctic Ocean, Canada - CB6_Bottom_1051 | ecosystem: Environmental > Aquatic > Marine > Oceanic | place: Canada: Western Arctic Ocean | collected...
GGGCGGATTGGTGAAAATTTCGCCGAAATCGTTCATGCGCTCGGTCGCGTCACGATACGGCACGACCTCGCGTTCAAACTCGATGAATCCAGTTGCTTTACCCATTGAAAATGTTTCCGCCGCTTGGAGTTAAGCGACCAACTCCTTTTCGCGTTGCCGGTGCTCCTCGAGCACGCGTTTGTAATCGGTGGGCATCACCTTCACAAATTGGCCCAGCGATGTCGCCCAGTTGTCGAGCACCTCGGCGGCCACGGTGGAACCGGTGCGCTCGGCGTGTTCTTCGATGAGGCTGTGCAGCTCGGCGATGTCCTCGGCGTCCTCCACTGATTCGAGTTCCACCATCTCCATATTGCAATTGGGCGCGAAGGTGTCATCCGGATCCCAAATGTACGCCACGCCGCCGGACATGCCCGCCGCGAAATTGCGGCCGGTGGGGCCGAGGATGATTGTGCGGCCGCCGGTCATATATTCGCAGCCGTGATCGCCCACGCCCTCGATGACCGCCGCCGCGCCGCTGTTGCGCACGCAGAAACGTTCCGCCGCGCGTCCACGGAAAAACGCCTTGCCGCTGGTCGCGCCGTAAAGGCAAACGTTGCCGACGAGGATATTTTCCTCCGGCGCGAAGGTGGAAACCTTGGGCGGATAAATGGTGAGTTGACCGCCGGAGAGACCTTTGCCGACGTAATCGTTGGCATCGCCCTCGAGCTCGATACTCACGCCCTTGGCCAGGAACGAGCCGAGGCTTTGGCCCGCCGAACCGGTGAACTTGATGCGCACCGTGTCATCGGGCAGCAATTCCGCGCCGTGTGCCTTGGCGATTTCGTTGCTTAAAATCGTGCCGACCGTGCGGTTGGTGTTGATGATCGGCAAGTCGATCTCCACCGGCTCGCCGGCCTCGATGGCCCGCTTGGCCAAGCGGAGCAACTCGTTGTCCAGCGCGAATTCCAAGCCGTGATCCTGCGCTTGGGTGCAGTAAGTGCCGACGTCCGCGTGCGGTTTTTCGATGGGCGTGAGAATCGCGCTGAGGTCGATGCCGTCGGCTTTCCAGTGGTCGATGGCTTTTTGCATCTCGAGCGCATCCACGCGGCCGACCATTTCGTCGATGGTTCGGAAGCCCAGCGTGGCCATAATTTGGCGTGCTTCCTCGGCAACCATAAACAGATAGTTGACGACGTACTCGGGATCGCCGGCGAATTTTTTGCGCAACTCCGGATCCTGCGTGGCGATGCCGACGGGGCAGGTGTTGAGGTGGCACTTGCGCATCATAATGCAGCCCATCGTGATGAGCGGCGCAGTGGAGAAACCCATTTCCTCCGCGCCGAGCAACGCGGCGATAACCACGTCACGGCCGGTCTTGAGACCGCCGTCGGTTTGCAGCACCACGCGGCTGCGAAGATCGTTGAGTACCAGCGTTTGGTGCGTCTCGGCAATGCCAAGTTCCCACGGCAAGCCGGCGTGCTTGATGCTGGTGAGCGGCGACGCGCCAGTGCCGCCGGATGCGCCGGAAATCAAAATGTGATCCGCGTGCGCCTTGGTCACGCCCGCGGCGATGGTGCCCACGCCCACCTCGGACACGAGCTTCACACTCACACGCGCGGCGCGGTTGGCATTTTTAAGGTCGTGAATGAGCTGCGCCAGATCCTCGATGGAATAAATATCGTGATGCGGCGGAGGACTGATCAAGCCCACGCCGGGAGTGGAGTAGCGAATGCGCGCAATGGTTTCATCCACCTTGCGCCCAGGCAGCTCGCCGCCTTCACCGGGCTTTGCGCCTTGGGCAATTTTGATCTGCAACTCATCGGCGTTGGTGAGGTACCATATGTTCACCCCGAACCGCCCCGAGGCCACCTGCTTGATGGCCGAGCGCTTGGAATCGCCGTTGGGTAGCGGATTGAATCGCGCAGAATCTTCGCCACCCTCGCCGGTGTTGCTCTTGCCACCGATGCGGTTCATGGCGATGGCCAACCCCTCGTGGGCCTCGGCGGAGATGGAACCGAAACTCATCGCGCCAGTGCAGAAGCGCTTCACGATTTCGTTGGCGGGTTGGACGTCGTCGATGGGAATCGGCCCGCCATTCACGCCCTCCTTGAACTCCATCATCCCGCGCAACGCGCAACGTGCCTTGGTGTCGCCGTTGATGTGGTTGGAAAATTGCTGGTACGACGCAAAATCATTCGTGCGTGCGGCAGTTTGCAGCGCGGCGATGGATTGCGGATTCCACATGTGCTTTTCGCCCTCGGCGCGCCAGTGGAATTCGCCGGGGTTGGGCAGCGACAGCGTTTCATCCTCAGCGCGTTCAGGAAAACCAAGCGCGTGGCGGCGCAGAATTTCCTCGGCAAGCTCGTCGAGGTTCACGCCTTGCACGCGGCTGGCGGTGCCGACGAAGCAGCGGTCGATCACGTCGTCGCGCAGGCCGACGGCCTCGAAAATTTGCGCGCCTTTATAAGAGTGCAACGTGGAGATGCCCATCTTGGCCATCACCTTGAGCATGCCCTTGGCCACGCCTTTGCGATAAGCAGCCACGATGGAATCGTCATCAGAAAATTTCTCGTCATCCACCAGACCCTCGCGTCGGGCTTGCCACAGCGACTCGAAGGCGAGGTAGGGATTGATGGCGTCCGCGCCGTAGCCGACGAGCAGACAATGATGATGCACCTCGCGTGCCTCGCCGGTTTCGAGTACGAGACCGATCTGCGTCCGCAGCGCGTTTTTTACCAAGTGATGATGCACTGCGCCGGTGGCCATCAGCGTGCTGAGCGGAATGCGGTCCGCGGAGATGGCTCGGTCGGAAAGAATGGCAAGGCTGAAGCCATCGGCAATCGCGGCCTCCGCCTCGGCGCAGATGCGCTCGAGCGCCTTGGCCACGCCGGCGGTGCCTTCGGATTTGGGAAAAGTAATGTCAATTTCCTTGGTGCGCCAGCCGCGATAATTCATGCCCTTGAGCGCGTGCAGTTCCTCGTTGGTGAGAATGGGATGCGGCAGGCGCAGACGTTGGCAGTGGGCTTCGGTGGTGTCGACGAGATTTTTCTCTGGGCCGATGTAGCACTCAAGCGACATGATGACCTCCTCGCGGATGGAATCGATGGCGGGATTGGTCACCTGCGCGAAGAGTTGTCGGAAATAATCGTAGAGCATGCGCGGCTGATCGCTGAGACAGGCAAGCGAGGCGTCGTTGCCCATGGAGCCGACGGGGTCGCGCAGCTCGTGGATGAGCGGCAGCAGCATGAACTGCATAGTCTCGGTGGTGAACCCGAACGCCTGCATGCGCGAGAGGAGCGTGGCCTTGGCCAAGCCGTGCGCCTCACCGGCGGCGGCGAGGTCGTCGAACTCGATGCGCTGGTTGCGCAGCCATTCGCCATAGGGGCGGCGCGTCGAAAAGTCGGCTTTGATTTCCTCATCGGGAACCATCGTGCCTTTCTCGAAATCGACGAGAAACATCCGGCCCGGCTGCAGTCGGCCCTTGGCCTTCACGTTGGCGGGGTCGATGGGGATGACGCCCACTTCGCTGGCCATAATCACTCGGTCGTCGTGAGTGAGATAATAGCGACTGGGGCGGAGGCCGTTGCGGTCGAGCACGGCACCGATGTATTTGCCGTCGGTGAAGACAATGGACGCCGGCCCGTCCCACGGCTCCATGAGGCAGGAATTGTACTCGTAAAAATCGCGCTTGGCCTGCGGCATTTGGCGGTGCTTCTGCCACGCCTCAGGTACCATCAACAGCACCGACTCCTGCAACGACCGGCCGCTCATCAGCAGGAACTCCAGCGCGTTGTCGAAGTTGCCCGAGTCGGAACATTCCGGCTCCATGATGGGATAAAGTTTTTGCAGGTCGTCGCTGAACAACTCGCTCCGCAACGTGCCCTCGCGTGCTCGCATGGCGTTGATGTTTCCGCGAAGCGTGTTGATCTCGCCGTTGTGGCTCATGAAGCGGAACGGCTGCGCACGATCCCAACTCGGAAAGGTGTTCGTCGAGAAACGCGAGTGCACCATCGCGAGGTGCGTTTGGAAATCCGGATTGGAGAGGTCGGGAAAGTAGGCCAACAACTGGTCGGTCGTGAGCATGCCCTTGTAAATCATCACCTTGGTGGACAGGCTGCAAATGTAAAAAAGCAGCGCCTGCTCCATCGACGCATCGAAGCGAAGCTGATGACTGGCGCGTTTGCGGATGATGTAAAGTTGGCGCTCAAAGTCATCGCCCTCCACGCCTTCGGCCGCTCCGATGAATAGCTGCATGATGCACGGCTCGGCCGCGCGCGCGCTGGGGCCAACATCGGCCTTGTCCGTCTCCACCGGCACCGTGCGCCAACCGAGGCAAGTTTGGCCCTGCTCGGCGACGATGGCCTCGACGGTGGCGATGCACTTCGCGCGTTCGGCCTCAATTTGTGGAAGAAAAACCAGCCCCGCGCCGAAGCGACCTTGAGCGGGCAACTCCACGCCCATCTCCTCGCGGGCGACCTTTTCGAGAAAGCCCCACGGCAGGCCGGTGAGGATACCGCTGCCGTCGCCGGTGTTCGCCTCGCAACCGCACGCGCCGCGGTGATCCATGTTGCGGAGCATTTGATAGGCATCGAGCACGATTTGATGGCTCGGCTCGCCCTTCACATTGGCCACGAAACCGACTCCGCAGCTATCCTTCTCGTAAGAAGGATCGTAGAGCCCCTGCTTTTGGGGAAATCCTATTTTTTTGACTCTGTTGCTCATTCCATTTTAATCCAAAAACTTGGATGATTTTAGACGTTCAAAATTCGTCATTTTTTCAAGCACATCAGCCGCCCAGACGACCTCCCGCTTGTAAAGCCCCCTCTGTAAGAGGCCGGGCAGCATTCCACAGTCAAAAAGCTTGAGCAATATTTTAATACCTAATGAACTTCATTAGTTCAACTTATGAATGTGTCGATCGGCAATGAGGTCGTTTAACATGCTATTTAACAAGAAGTATCGAAATCTGCGTTGAAAAGGTTAAAAGAAGGTAATTTTGACAATGCATGCTAATCCGTGAAGTCCGTGTCTCCACTTAAGCCACTCTCCCGCTTGGCCAAGCGCTCGAGGTGAGTCGTCGCGTTGGCCATGGCCTCTGGCTCGGTCGCCAAGTCTGGCACCATCGCAGCCAAGCGCCAAAACAGCCGTTCCTCCGGATCGCCCTCCGCTTGGCCAAGCGCCAACTGTCCGGCCAAGCCGATGCACGGCTTGCCGAGTCGCCGGCAAAGCGCCGCAACCTGGCCTGTCCCCTTCCCCATCAGCGTCTGCTCATCAATCGCCCCCTCCGCCGTCACCACAAAATCTGCCTCGCCAATTTTCGTTTCCAAGCCGGTCGCCTTGGCAAACACCTCGAAGCCGGACTCAATCGCCGCCCCGGCAAACGCCATCATCCCGAAGCCCAGCCCTCCCGCCGCTCCGGCGCCCGGCGTCACCGAAAAATCACTGCCAAGCGTCTCGGCAGCGACCTTGGCCAAGCGCCCGAGGCAAGCATCCGCCTTGGCAAAATCCTCCGGGCGCATCCCCTTCTGCGGCCCATAAACGCGCGTGGCACCATCGACCCCGAGCAGGGGATTTTGCACATCACTCGCCACCGTCACGCTTGGCCAAGCGCATTCCGTCGGCGGCTCGATTGCAGCCAAGCCGTCGAGTTCAGTCCATCTCTCAATTTCCTTGCCCGACTCATCGCGGAACACCCAGCCAAGCGCCCGGGCCATTCCGAAGCCGCCGTCATTTGTCGCGCTGCCCCCGATGCCCGCGAGGCACTGCGCCGCCCCCGCTTGGCCGGCGGCCAGCAGCAGTTGCCCCACGCCGCGCGTGTCCAAATCAAACGGGTGGAATCGCCCCCTCGGCAACAGGGCCAGTCCGTTCGACTGCGCCGTCTCCACCACCGCTTGGCCGGACTCGGCATCGAGCCACCAAGCTGCCTGCCGTGCCTGGCCGGCTGCGTCGATCCCCTCGAAAACCCGCTCCACCAAGCCAAGCGCAGACGCCATCACCGACCCGAAGCCGTCCCCGCCGTCACTCATCGGCAGCAGCGCCAGCGTGTCACCCGGGCAGTCCGCCGCCCAGCCACGGGCGATCGCCCCGGCCGCCTCCAACGCCGAAAGCGAGCCCTTAAATTTATCCGGAACGATGAGAATACGGCGTGCCACGCTGCGGGAAAAGGTTGACTTAGAAACAGTTTATGGCAACCTGTTTGCGCGTTTGAGGAAATCAAAATGGAAAAACCAAATATAATCGCCTACATGAAGCCATCCTGCGGCTGGAGCAATGGCGTCCGCGCCGTGATGCAAAAGTACGACCTGCCGTTCGAGGATCGCGACATCATCAACGACTCCAGCCAACGGCAGGAGATGATCCAGAAAACCGGCCAAATGCTGCAGCCGTGCGTCGAGGTCAACGGCAGCATGCTGGCCGACGTCAGCGGCGAGGAGGTCGAGGCCTATCTGCTGGCCAACAGTCTGGTGGAAAGCACCGACCGCAAAGCCGGCGCACCGACCAACCAGCCGTGCGAAAATGAAATGAGCGAAAGCGAAATCAACTTCCGCTAAGCCAAGCCAGACAAACCAATTCCAGGGCGGCTCTCAGCCGCCCTTTTTTTGTGCCTTGGCTTGATCGTACTTTATGAACGCTGCGACGAGGCCGAAGCCGATGAGGAAGGCGATGAGTGTCCACATCGTGTTGGCGTCGGTGGGCGGGGCGATCCAGTCGAGATCCACCCGCGCGAAGCCGACGTTGGCATCGCCTACAGTTTCAAATTTCCGGAACGGCCAAAGTGCCACGAGCGATCCCGCCATCAACCCGGCCAGCCAAGCCACCGTCGGGTCGTGCCAACGCGACAGCACCCACTTGAGAAGTCGTGTGAACAGCAGCAACCCGACCGCGCAACCGGCCATAAACACCAGCACGACAAGCGCGTCCCGGTCGTTCACCGCCTGCAACACTTCAAAGTAAGCGCCCAACAAAATCATGATGAACGACCCGCTCACCCCCGGCAGCACCATTGCCGAGATGGCCACCGCGCCACACATAAAATAGAACGCAATCCGTTTGGCATCCGCTTGGCCAAGCGACGGTTGCGCTTGGCCGGTTTGCGGCGATGCAGCCTGCTCGACTTGGGCTCGTTTCATTTCGACTTTGCGCTTGGCATCGGCGAGTTGCTGCGTCGAATCCGCCGAGAAAGTCAACGCCAGCACCAACCCCAAGCCGACCACAGCGCTCGACCCCTCCACCACACCAAACCGGCGGATCATCTTTAACGGCATCCAGATCGACATGAGAATCAGTCCGCTGAAAAAACCGTAAGTCGGGTCATGCCACTGCTCGAGCAGCCACACCATCACCCTCGAAAAAACGACCACCGCCACCCCGCCGCCGGCGGCAATCCAGCACAAGAACGCGCCGTCGATGCGCCGCCACTCCGCGAGAAACCGCTCCCTCGCCCCGTCCCGGAAAGCTGCGACCCCCAGCACAGCGGTGAGAGTGCCCGGGCCGACGTTGCCCACGGCGGCGATGAGGCGCTCGTAGATGCCAAGCGCAAGCGCAATGCTCCCGCCGCTCACGCCGGGAATGATGTTCGCGACCCCAATCAGGAATCCGTGCAGAATAGTTTTGAAGGCAGCCGCCATCGTTCGCGCGGATTCCACCCCAGCCAAGCGCAAATGGCCAAACAAAAACGGCAGCCAGTTTTGCCGACTGCCGCTTGTCAAAAGGGTTTGCCGCCTATTGCAGCTTGGCCAAGGTCTCCTTGATCGCGTCGAAGTCCGGCAGATCCTTCGGGGTCGGCGTCTGCTCGCTGTATTGCACCACGCCGTCCTTGTCGATGACGAACGCCGCGCGGGCAGCGACGGAGCCGAAGCCCATCAAGTCGTCGAGCAACACGCCGTAATCGGCGGAGACTGACTTATTCAAGTCGCTCGCCAGCGTGATGCCGATGCCTTCCTTCTGCGCCCAGGCTTCCTGAGAGAACGGACTGTCCACGCTGATGCCGATGACGTCCGCGTTCAGGTCGGTGTACGCACCGAGCCCGGCGCTGATGTCGCACAACTCGCCCGTGCAAACGCCGGTGAACGCGAGCGGGACAAACAACAGCACGGTGTTCTTGCTGCCAAAGTTACTGCTGAGGGTGACGTCAGTGACATCGCCGGTGCTTTTCGATTTCAGGGTGAAATCCGGTGCCTTGGTTCCTACTTCAATTGCCATGTTTTTATTTATGTTACGAGGCCCGATGGCCGCGCTGCTTTTACAGCACGCTTGGCCAATGTCAACAACGCTTGGCCAAGCGGCTTGTTTGCGGAGAGGCGGGGCGGTAGTTTGGCGGGGTTCTTCGATCCCGGGAGGGCGGAGGGTCGCCTCCGGCTTGCCGGGGGAGGAAAGTCCGAACTCCGCAGGGCACGATGCCGCGTAACCCGCTCCTTGAGGGCGGGATACACGCGGGAGACGGCGCCTCAAGGCGTCGCCGACGGCCAGTGCAACAGAAAATAAACCGCCCGGCTCGCCGGGTAAGGGTGAAAAGGTGGGGTAAGAGCCCACCGCCCCGAGAGTAATCAAGGGGGCACGGTAAACCCCATTGGGAGCAAGACCAAATAGGGAGCCCGGGATTGCCCGTCCCACGGCGCAAGCCATGGCTCCGGGTTGGGTCGCATAAGATAAATGGCCCTCTCCGCGTCCGGCTCGTCCGGTGCGCGCAGACAGAATTCGGCTTACAGCCTGACCGGGATCGGAGACACTTCTCGGTGCTTGGTTCTCGGTTGGAACACGGATTTCTCGGATTATCACGGATTTAAAGAGATCCCTTTTTATGCGATTGACACGGCGGCGGTGCGTCCGTACAGTTTGTGGCCTTTTGAATTTCTGAACGATGTCTGAAGAAATCACCCAACAACCGGCCGCTGGCGGTTCGCAAGAATCGAAGAAACAAACGGTGCGCATCAGCCTGCCTCCCAAGCCGGCTGCCTCGCCGACGATCAAGATATCCGTGCCGCCCGCCGGAGCAACCGAGGGCAGCAAGGCAGCCTCCACCATCAAGATCCCTGTTCCGCCCAAGACAGCGGCGACGGGTGTGGGAATCATCAAGCCGGCTGCGCCCGCGGAAAAGAAGGAGACACCGTCGACTGTGGTGGAAGAACCGGTCGCTGCCTCCGTTGAAGAGGAGGCTGTCGCCACGGCCGCGCCCAAGCGGAAGAAGGCCCGCGTCAAGAAGGCCGCTCCCGCCGACAACCTGGTCGACACCGCCGTAGCGGCCGTTGCCGCTCTCGGCGCGATTGGTTTGGCGGCATTTCTGGCCAGCCTTGGTGGGTTGTTTTAATCCCTGCGGCATACGATTACAAAAAATGGCCTCCGACAAAGTCGTTACCCTGACCGCGGACAACTTCGACGCAGAAGTGCTCCAATCCGCAACTCCTGTGCTGGTTGATTTCTGGGCTGAATGGTGCGGCCCCTGCAAAATGATCGGGCCGATGGTTGATCAACTGGCCGACGAGAACGACGGCAAGGCGACCATTGGCAAGGTCAACATCGACGAGCACCAGCAACTGGCTGTGCAGTACAACGTCCAGTCCATCCCCACCCTGCTCGTCTTCAAGGGCGGCGAAGTCGTGGAGCAAGCCGTGGGCGCCCGCAGCAAGGCCGATCTGCAGGGCATGCTCGACAGCCACGCCTAATCGCGCTCTGCTTCCCGGGAGGATATGGCCTCCCTGATCGAGACCCCCCGCAGCTTCCGGCGGCGCTCTGAGTTTTATCATCAACTCAGCGTGTTGCAGCAGGCCGGCATCGGCTTGACCCAGTCGCTGGAGCAGACCCCACCACCAAGCCAGCGTGACGGCCTGCACATTCGCGAAACCGTCGACCGGCTCAACGCCGGCGAGACGTTTTCCGAGTCACTTGAGGGCCGTGAGAACTGGCTGCCGGCGTTTGACCGGATGATGATCAAAGCCGGAGAGACCGGCGGGCGGCTCGATGACACCCTGCGCACCCTCTCCGAACATTACACCCAACGCTCGGCACTGATCCGCGACGTGCTGATGAAGCTGGCCTACCCGGTGTTCATCCTTCACTTCATCATCCTGATGCCCGGCATCATCTCGTTCGGGAGCAGCCTGCTTGGCAACGGTACCGCCAGTTTTCTCGGTGCTTTTTCCCCGTCATTGCTCACGCTGGGGGCGCTGTACGCTGCCGTGTATTTTGTTCTCTATCTTGGCCAAGCCAATCGCGGGTTTGCGATCCGCCACCGACTGGAGAAAATTTGGCACTGCATGCCGATGTTCGGCCCGGCGTTGAAGGAACTCAAACTCTCCCGGCTGTCGTTCGCGCTTCATGCCCTGCTCAACGCCGGGGTTAACGTCCGCGAGGCTTGGGAGAGCGCCGCCAGCGCCTCCGGCTCTCCCTGGCTGGCGACCACCGTCCGCACTTGGCTGCCGGAGCTGGATCGCGGCCAACTGCCGTCCGAGGTCCTTAAACAGCAGGAGGATTTCCCCCGGATCTTCCGCGACCTCTACGCCACCGGCGAGGTCTCCGGCCAACTGGACGACTCGCTGCAGCGCCTGGCCAAGCTGTATCACGAGGAAGGCACGCGCCACCTCAAGAGCGCAGCCGGGGTGACCACGGGGCTGGTTTACGGCGCGGTGGTGGTCACGGTGGCCTTCATTGTTATCCGGTTTTGGACGAACTACTACGGCTCCATTCTTAACGCCAACTGATATTCGCGCTTGGCCAAGCGCTTGGCCAAGCGGTATCGTCCCGGCCATGGATGCGCTGCTCAAGTTGCTTCGGGAAAACGCCGCCCTGTCCACTGCGGACTTGGCCGGGATGCTGGAACTGTCTGAGGATGAAATTCGTGACAAAATCCGCCAGTCCCAGACTGACGGTGAAATCCTTGGCTATCAGGCGATCCTCAGCGACGAGGCCACCGGCAAAACCGGCGTGCAGGCGGTGATTGAGGTCAAGCTGACGCCGGAGCGCGGCGGGGGGTTCGACCGCCTGGCCGAGCGCATCTCCAAATACAACCAGGTCAACTCCTGCTACCTCATGTCCGGCAGCTACGATGTGCTGGTGATCATCGACGGCAACAGCCTGCACGAGGTTGCTTCGTTCGTGGCGGAGAAACTCGCCACCATCGAGGGTGTCACCTCCACCACCACGCATTTCCTGCTCAAGCGCTACAAGGAAAAAGGCGTGATGATCGGCGGCGCAGAGGAGGTCGAGCGGCTGGCCGTCAGCCCGTGAGGCCAAGCGCGATCACAGTCGCGCCTTGACGATCTCGATGTAGTTTCGCTTGCGCTTGTTGAACTGTTCCTCGTTGTACGTCTGCGCGAACAACCAGCGCAGTCCCGTCTCCAATTCCTCGACCGACATGCCCGTTGGCTTGTAGTTCACGTCGAAGAGTGTGCAGCGGTCCCAGTAGCGTTCCTGCAGCAAACGCCCCTCGCTGTGGAGCCGGTGATACAGCGGCGTCCCGGGAAACGGCGTCATCACGGTGAGTTGAACTTCCAGCAAACCGGAGCGCTCGACGAATGCTTTGACCTCCTCGAAAATATCCGGCGTGTGGCCGTCCAGCCCGAGGATGAAGCAGCCGTTAACCGAGACGCCCCGCGACTGAATCTTTTCAATGGCCTCGAGGTAACGGTCGCTGCGGCTTTGCTTCCAGTTGCCGGGATCGACTTGGCCAAGGTCACTCCCCGACGGACTCTCGAGGCCGATGAGAATTTGGCGGCAACCACTCTCGGCAAGCAGATCCAAAAGCTCGTCGTCGTCCGCCACGGAAATGTCGGTCTCCGTAAACCAATTCACCCCAAGCGGCGTGATGGCCCGGAGAAATTCCCTGCCCCATTTCTTGTTGATGAACGTGTTGTCGTCGGCCAACTCGAGGAACGGTTGATCGGTGACACTCACCGCTGCCTTGATCTCCTCAATGACAAATTCGATCGGTTTCTGCTGGAACGCTGAGGTGATCCGCAGGCTGGCGGCGCAGAACTCGCAGTTTAGCGGACAGCCGCGTGAAGTCTGGACGGTGACGCGGTTGTACGGCCGGCCGCGCAGCAGGTCGAACCGGGGATGAACGTAGCTGGGCGGCTTGAACACAGCCGACCGAAGCCCCTCGTAGCGGGGTTGCATCTCGCCCCGGCGAAAGTCCTGGACCAAGCTTGGCCAAGCGCCTTCCGCGCCGTTAAGCACCACGGCATCAGCGTGTTGCAATGCCTCGTCCGGCATGAGACTAACGTGCAATCCGCCTAAGACGACCGGCGCACCCGCCGCGCGATAGCGATCCGCCAACCCGTACGCCTCGTCGATCTGCGCCGAAAAAGAGGAGATCCCGACGAGGTCAAACAGCTCGAGTTCGTCCTCCGGGTTCACGTCCTGAATTTCCCGGTAAACCACCTCCACGTCATCCGGCGTCAGCGCCGCCACGGTCAGCAGACCAAGGCTTGGCAGCGAGGCGATCACTTTCCCGCGATTGACAAACTGCGGGAGCGTGACACCCAGCTCAGCCAACTCCGGCGTCCGGACGCGGATACCACTCATCGCGATCAGTCCAATTTTCATAATGCTTCCTCCTGTGCGGTTGAAATAAAATCGACCAGTTTTTGCAGCGTCCGGTACTCGCCCAGCAAGTGGTCCGGGAAACGGATGTCGAAGCGTTTCTCAACCACCGCCAGCAGTCGCAAGCTCGCCATGCTGTCGAGTTCCAGTTCGTGTACGAGGTCGTCCTCGAGGACAATGGGGCCCAGTTCCTTTTGGCAGGCCTCCGTAAGCGCCTGCCGCAGCTCCTGTTCAATCGTCGTGGTGTTCATTGTTTCGGTGTTCGGTGTTGAATTGTTCCGCCAAAAAACGGCGGCGGACTTTCCCGGTCAGCGTTCGCGGCAAAGGTTGCTTGAGGCAAATCACGCCCTCGGCCCGCAGCCGCGGCGGCGCGGCGTTTCTCAGCGACACAAACGCCTCCTCCAGCGCAGCGCCGTTTTGATTTCCCTCCGCCGGCACAACGAAGAGCGTTGGCAAATCGTTTCCATCCGCACCCATCCGGGGCGCGACGCACCACTCTGCGAACAGCAGGCTGGCGTAACACGGCTCAATTTCCTCCGGATAAATCGTCTCACCGGCAGCCGTGACCATCGCCTCCTTGATGCGGCCGGTGAGAAACAAAAAACCGTCCGCATCGACTCGGCCACGGTCGCCGGTCCGTAGCCAACCCTCCGCGAACGCCTCCTCTGTCGCAGCGGTGTCTCCGTAGTAACCTGCTGTCACGGTCGGCCCTCGAAGCAACAGCTCATCCCCGTCACCGACCCGCACCTCGACCGACGGCAACGGACGGCCGACCGATCCCACGGGACATTCCTCCGCATACCCCATGCTCACGACTGGCGACGCCTCGGTCAGGCCGTAGCCCACCTCGGCGCGGATGCCCATCGCTTGAAGGATCGGCGGCCAGTCGGGATCAAGCGCCGCACCGCCCAACGCCAGCGTGTGCAGCGAGTCGCCGATTCGCGCCCGCACGCCTTCGCGAACCTGCGCCAAAACGCCGGGACGCACCTCCTCGCTAAGCCGACACGCCGTTTCGCCGACTGATTGTCCGCGACGCTCCGGCTCGATCACCCCGGCGGCGATCAACTCGTCCAGCAGTTCGTCGTACAGGCAATGAAGCAATGCCGGGACGCAACAGGCGTGCGTGATGCGATCTTCGCGCAACGACTCCACCAACCGATTCGGCAGGCGGGTGCCCGGATAAACCACCTTGGCTCCGCAGGCCAGTGGGCCGATTTGCCCAACCATGAATTCAAACAGGTGCGCCGGCGGCAGGATCGACAGAAACGCATCACCGGGCTTGGCGTCGCGAACCTCGAGCAGCGCGGCAAGATCCGCCAGCAGGTTGACGTGCGTCAACACCACCGCCCGAGGCTGCTGCGTGCTCCCGGAAGTGAACGCCAACAGGGCCACGTCGTCGCGAGCCGATGTCACTCCGCCCTGCGCTTTGGCACCGGGAGCCAGCAGTTCGTCCACGGTGAAACGAAACTCGATGCTGCCCACTGCCGACAACTCGGAATGGGCACCCCGCCCGCCGACCAAGCCGCGCGCCCCGGCGTGAGTCGCGATGGCGGACACCATCTCCGGTGGCATGCCCTGCACCACCGGCACGGCGACCAGCCCTGCGTGCATGATGGCAAACAACGCCTCCGGCCACTCCGGCCGTGCGTCGAGACAAAGCAGCACACGATCCCCCTTGGCCAAGCCGGCGTCGCCGAGCCGGGCGGCTCCGCGCTGGACGCCCTCCCAAAGTTCGCGGTACGACAGGCTGGCCGCGCCGGAGTTTTGCGCTTGGCCAAGCGCGCAACGCTCACCGTGCTGCTTGGCCAAGCCGGCGATCAACTCCGGCAGCGATTGCGATTCACGAACAATGTTCATCACTCCCTCCGGCACGCCTTGGCTGCGCCAAGCGCCGCGATCGCCATGGCGACAAACACAGAGATCGCCGGCAGCGGCATGGTGTACTTTAGCGGATGCCACGCCGCGGCGGCGAACAGGGTGAGCGGCAAAAATATATTGCCGAAATTCATCGCCCAAGCGGCGACGCGCCGTTGGCCTCGGCCAAGGTCGAGACCGGAGAGGTCGCGGGCAAGCAGGAGGTTCAGAATCCCCAGCCCAAATAACGCAATGTGCCCAAGCCGGGCCAGACGACGGGGAACGGCGTCGTACTCCCCGAGCATTTCCGGCACCGGCACCGGCCCGGCAAACGACCACATCCCCATCACCAACCCGGTGGCCGCGCCAAGTGCCATGCTGCTCCAGCCGATGGTCCGATTCATGTTCCAGTCTTGTTGCATCTTGTGTTCCTTTCAGCCGGTATTTTACCGCTTGAGGTAACGCTAACACAAGAACGCCCCGGATGAATCATTGAAAAAATCAATGGAACCATCGACTGAGTCGATACACAAAAAAGACCGCCCTAAGCGGAGGTTTGGCTTGAATCTCAGGCGGCGTGCAGTCTCCCGGCCCGGGACGACTGCCACCGGGAGGAACTGAGCATCAAAACTGGGCCTCGATGCCGACGAGGTACGACTGCGGCATGCCGGGGCGCGCACCCTGCGGCAACCGGCCGACAACGTACTCCTCGTCGAACAGGTTGCGCGCGGTGGCAAATACCTTTGTGTTGTCGGTGAATTGGTATTGCACCGTGAGGTCAGCAACGAAGTAGCTTGGCACTTCGCCGTAACGTGAGTCGTACTTGCCAGCGTTGTCAAACGAACCGAAACCGTTCGCGCCCGAGGCGTGCGACTCATCGACGTAAGTGCCGTCCAACGCCACACGGTAGTTACCCACTTCCAATCCGATGCCGACGTGGAACTGCACTTCCGGCACATACGGAACGGAGTTGCCGGACTCCGCCCCGCTGAAGATGCTCTCGCCGTCCGCCGAACTCGCGCCGCTCTCGAACTCCGCGTTGGTCAGCGTGATGCCAAAGGTCACCGGCAGGCTGTAGTCCGCGTCGTTTGCTGCGCCGAAGTCGTAGCCAAGTTGGAGTTCCAACCCCATCGCACTGATCTCGCCGTCGTTCGGGCCGTTATCAATCACGACCGTTTTGCCGCCATCAAACTCCTCGAAACCGGTTCCCAAATTTTTCGGCACGATGAAGTCCGACAAGTCAGAGTAAAAAATGGCACCGGTGGCGATGAACGCCTCATTTTGGTAACGGGCACCCAGTTCGTAGCTCACGGAGCTCTCCTCCTTGAGCGACTCGCCGCTGCGAATGTAGGAGCGCGGCGCCGGCAACGAAGCGCCGCGATAGACACCCGCGAACAGGTTCAGATTATCCTGCAAATCGTAGGAGAGACCCAAGCCACCGGTCACCACGTCGAGGTCACCCGTGCCCGCCGCCGCAGACTTGTCGGATGTGCGGGTGTTTTGGTCGTGGGAGTAGTCCATCGACTCGTAGCGAATGCCGGGGATCACGGCGAGTTTGTCGTTGATCGTGATGCGATCCTCGATATACACGGACCACGCCTCGGTGCTTTGGTGGCGGTCACCGGCTTTGCCGCTCGGAGCGTCCGGGGCGGTGGTGGACAAGCCGCCATTGGCGTCCTGCGTGTAGTATTGATACCACTGCAGGCGGTCGATGTCGTCCTCGTGATAACGCACGCCGAACTTGATTTGGTTGTCCAGCGAACCCAGCGCCAAATCATACGTCAACACCGACTCTATACCCTTCGATGAATAGTCGCGGTTGTTCGCCTTGTTGCGCAACTCACCGGCAGCCTGCCCTTTGACCACGGCTAGAAATGCGGGATCGTTCCATTCCTTGTAGGCCGACTTGCCGTTGACCTTATCCAGCTTGAACCAGTTCCGGTGGAAGTTGGTGAAGTAAGCCGTGGTTTTCAGTGAAGCGTTGCCGCCCAACTCAACGAAGTGACGCAGATACCCACGCGAAGCGTAAGTGCTGATCAGGTCGTTTCGGGTCGCGGCATAACGGGTGTTCGGGTTGGCCTTGAAATCATCATCCGTAACGCCGAGGTATGTTTCGTTCGCGTCAAAATCAGTGCTGCCCAGTTTCAACTCGATCGATTGGTAGTTGGCCGTGTTCGGCTCCCACGACAACTTGAGCATCGGCTCGCTCCGCGTAAACCCGGTTTCGCCGGTCGCACCCTGCAACTCTTTGAAACCGTCCGTCGTCCGATAATAACCCTCCACCAAATAACCGATGCGGCCAATGTCCATGTCCTGTTTTCCGCCGTGATAAATATGCGCCACCATCTCGTCAAAGCTGCCGTAATAAATCTTCGAGTACGTCGTGACCTCTTCCGGGATGGCCGTGGACAAATAATTGATCGCGCCACCCGTGGTATGCGGCCCGTACTTCACCTGGCTGGAACCCTTGATGACCTCCAAGCCGCTCATCCGCTCCAAGGTCGGGCTGTAGTAAGCCGACGGCGCAGAGTACGGAGCCGGTGCTGCGAGAATGCCGTCCTCCATGATCGTGACCTTGGAACTGCGGCCCATGTCGATTCCGCGCAGACTGATGTTCGGAAAATTGCCGTACCCATCCTCGGGACGTACGTAAACTCCCGGCACACGACGCAGGGCTGAGTTGATGTCGCTGATCGAGTGAACACGAAGATCGTCGATGTCCAAATACGTGGCCGAACCGGTGATCAAGTTCACACCCTCCTTCGACCCAACAATCGCGCCACTGACCAACACCGGATCCAACTCATCCGCCGCATCGGAGTTGTCTTGAGCAACGGCAGAAACGACGCTAAGCGAACACGCACCCGCAAAAAGAGTGCGAACTGACTTTCTGATTTTGAGACTCTTTCTCATCTAATTCCGTTAATAAAAGCCGCCGTACTGGCGACTCGACACGGATAATGAGATTCAATCGCAAATCTGTCAACCGTTTTTTGTTTGTTAAAGAAATCTGTTTCGGAGCAATTACTCAGTTTTTTGTGCGAATTGCATTGTTATCGATCAAAAACAATCGTCTTGGCGCTAATCAGAAACAACTCTCCCGGCACTGAAGCAGGTTCAGTTTTCGCCAAAATGCTTTTTGATCTCTTCTGGGATGAGAGCTCGGTCGTAGTAGGCTATTTCGTCGAGTTTTCCTCCGAAATTGCCGGGTGCGCTTGGCGTTGCACCGAAGTTGAGAGGTATCACGGATCTGTCATTGCGGGTTCGCTTGGTTTCGAGTTTCAGTTCGCCATTCAGCCAAACCTCCGTTTTGTTTTTTTGGCAAACAACGGTGAGATGCTGCCACGCCCTTGACTGAAGCGCGATGCTGTCACCGGTTCCGTTGATCGTCAGAGATGGCGGAGAGTCCCCTGCCCCGTCAAGTTGCAACTCCAATTCACCAAACTTGGCCAAGCGGATGGATTCGCCGGTGGTGTTTGCGATCGCACCGTTCCACAGCCAGAACTCAACGGTGAACTCCGCAGCAACCGACACCTCGGCAACGACACGGCCTCCGGCAAAATGCGCCGCACGCGAAATGTAATCGACCTCGCTCAATCGACGAAAGCCGGGCAGGTGAAATGCGACTCCCGTTTTGTACTCGGCATCGTGGCCGTTGCCGGTGGCATCGACAGCGACCGGCCCGGCCTGTTCGCCCAAGCGCCAAAACGCGGTTGGCTTCGACGCCATCACCGCCTTGGCGTAGGATGACATCGGCTCAACATATTTTTTGGCCGCTTGGCCGGAAGCCTTTTCAAGTAACCGCGTGCAGATCTCGACGATTCGCGGCTCGGCGTTGACCTCGAGCCCTGCGGTGCGCGCCGGCCAAGTGGTGTAGCCGCCAAGGGTGTGTTGCTCGGGCGGCGGGATGTAGCCACTCGCGCCGTTGGCCAGGCTGATGTTGAATGTCAGCGGCAACGGGCTGGCCGACTTGAGCTTGAGTCCGGTCAGGGCGTACACCTCGCACGGGATCGCCGTGATGCCGAGGCCGCCGATGCGGATCGCCTGCAACGGCACTTCCTCGATCGGGTTTTTGTGAATCCAATCTGCCTGTTCGGCATAAACCTCCGACTGGGTGGTGGGCCGTTTGCCGTTCATTTTGGTGAGTATGTCGCGAGCCCACTTGAGCCGGGCGGCGTCCGGTGTACGGCGAAAAAAATCCGGCCGTGCCTCGGCCATACCCAGCGGGACATCCTCCGAATAGTCGAGCTTGGCCAAGCGCTTGGCCACGATGTCCACCAGTTGGCCGGTATATTCCTGCATCGACCAGGTGCGTCGCTTGTCGCGGTTGTAGTCGCCCCACCATGTGTCGCCACTCGTGCCCTGCGACATGATGCCGACAAACAACCCATCGCCCGGAGCCAACCGCTTGGCCAAGCTCTCGGAAAACAGACCGGCATAATCGGCCGACACGCCCGGGTGGCCGCCGAAGTAGTGCATCGAGAAATTGGCCAGCACCGACAGCGGTTTGCCGTCGGCGCTTTGCACGCTCAAAAAACTCAGCCACGGATCGATCGGGCCGGTCTGTCCGACGGCATTTTTGTTGTCGTAACCCGGGTGCATGTTCGCGCGCGCCGTTTCATCGCCGAACGGATCGACCCGCTCGTGTCCACGCTGAAACGACCAACGTCGGCAGGCCGTGTACTCGCCCGCGTCCACCCTGCCCCATGCTGCCTTGGCCGGTTGTAGTTTCACATTTGCAGCGACGATCGCCTCGACGATTTTGCCCGGCAGAAACGCGCGGTAACGCGGATCCACCCGGCTGCCGAGACAGTAACTCATCGAACTGGGCGCACTGTGGCAATGCGTCGCCGAAATCAAAATGCGGTTGAACGGAATGCCTGTCTTGGTGGAGGCCGCCCGCTTGGCCTCGTCGCACACATCTCGCGGCAACATGCAACTGTCCACGACGACGATGGCCAGGCGCGTCACGCGGTCATCAAGCACGAGACAGCGTGCGTGCAGCGGATCGATCACCCTGTCGGCAGTGGCCTCGACAACGCCGCCGTTGCGGATCACTGGCAGCACGAGCGGCGTGACATCGACCTTCGCCGCACCGGCGCGAAACTCCGCCCGGACAGTGGTTGTGGTTTGTAATGCGACAAGTAATACCGTGGCAATGAACGTGTGCTTCATAAATTGTTAGTTTGGGTTTGCTGTGAAAGCAAGCAAATGCGCCATGCCGGCCTGGCTCAAGCCGGCCTCGAGACTCTCCGGCATGAGCGAGCGGACGGTGGTGTTAATCCCGGCAATGTCCGCCCGAAGAATGGTTCGCGGTTTGCCATCGACGCCACGGAGCGTGAAGCCGTTGGCGGTCTCGTCGGAGATCATCCCAGCCAGCGTGATGCCGCTTTTGAGTCGCACCAAAAAAGTGGCGTATTGTTCGGACACTTCGCGATTGGGATCGATGATTCCGACGAGCAACGCTCCCGGCGATTTATCGGTCAACGCGGCCAAGTCGGGGCCGACTGCAGTGCCGATGCCGCCAAGCCGATGACACGCGGCGCAGCGGGCCTGAAAAATCGCACGCCCCTCGGCGGCGTTTCCTTTCAACGTCGTGGCTTTCGCAAACTGACTCAACGCAGCCGACCGGTTGGGCGTCGCGGCCTGTTGTGATTTTGCCGGTGCTGCTCCCGCAACGGTTTTCGCCTTGGCGCTGTTGCGCGCGGCAATTTGCTGAATCTGCTTTGCCACCGCGCCAGGGACGGACGCCGAGCCGAGCGCCATTTTTTGGATCGCGCCAAGGTGCGGCAGACTGGAACTCAGGATGGCCGCAGCCAGATACGGGTCGGCGGCATCGCGGAGCAGCAGCTTGGCCAAGGCTTCACCGGCCTCGGGCTGGGCCGCTCGGCCAAGCGAGTAGGCAAGTTGCTGGCGGACAAAGGGATCGGGATCGGAGACGAGCTTGGCCAAATGCCCGATCCAAGCCGGGTCATCGGCAAGGTGGGGCTCGCTCTGCCGGATCGCATGTCGGCGAAGCGCCGGGTGGGCATCGGCCAACGCCGAGGCGATGTCACGCTTGGCCAAGCGGCCCAGTTCCCCCAACGCCGCCAAAGCTTGAACGCGTGTCTGCGGCTGGCCGCCGGAATGGACCAAGCGCCGCAAACTAGGAACAGCCGTCTCGTCCGCCGACCAAACGATCTGTTGATGCGCCAGTTCGCGTAGCGTGCCGTTGGGCGACTCGAGCGCCTCGGCCAAGCCGGCTCCGCTGTGCCGGGTGAGGTCGGGAACGGGCCGGGCCTTTTTGCCACTCGGCAGCACGCGGTAAATGCGGCCGCGATCGCTGCCGGCCCGAGCGTCGATTTTTGCCAAGCGTCTCGGCTGAATCCAGCGCGGGTGCTCGACGAGAAAACGATACATGTCCACCACCCAAAGACCGCCACCCGGCCCGGTGCGAATCTCTGCAGGGCGAAACCAGTTGTCGGTGGAGGCGAGAAATTCCGGCGCGGTTTCACCCTCCGGCCGATGCGCGGAAAATGTCACGCCCCTCGGCTGCAACTTGAGGCGACGAACAAGATTGTGCACCGGCTCGCAGACGAAGGCGTCGCCGTAAAAGTCAGCGCCCAGCAGCCTGTCGCGATACAGCCCCAAGCCGCAGCCGGAAGTCACGCGATTGATGTGTCCCGGATCGTTGAAACGCTCGAGCGGTTGGCCGACCGGAAACACCCGGTTGGCATCCGGGTACGTGGCTGCGGGCACGCCCGGGTTCGGCGGCGAAAAGTGGGGGTTGCGCCGCAGGTAATGGTCGGTCAGCGGATAGTGCCGGAGCAACGTCCCGTTGTCGCAGCCGAACCAGTTTCCCCAGTCATCGCGGACGCGGCCGTGCTGCGTCAAGCCGGCCAGCGTCTCGAACGCGCCGGTGTCGGGGTTCAGCCGGAAGTCACGCCCGCGAATGTCCACCGGCTCGCCCCCGGCGAAGCTGGCGATGCTGCCGCCGATCAAGCCGTTGGCGCCATGCACCCAGCCGTCGAGCCCGTAGGCGAGGCTGTTCACACGCGCCTGATAGTTGGTGGTGGCAAACCCGGAAAACAACACGCGCCGGATGTCCGCGCGGCCGTCGCCATCGGTGTCCTCGGCGTAAAGGATGTCCGGCGCGGCGCAAACCAAGACGCCCTTGCGCCAAACGGTGACGCCGGTCGGGAACGGCAAACCATCGAGGAACACCGTCCGCTTGTCGGGGAATCCGTCGCGATCGGTGTCCTCCAAAAAAACGATCCGGCCGCCCGGCTCGTAGCCGCCACGCAGGCCCAGCGGATAATCGTGCATCTCGACAACCCACGTTTTGCTGTCCGGGCCGAAGTTGATCGAGACCGGGTCGATGACCAGCGGCTCGGCGGCGACCAGTTCAATCCGAAGGCCGGGGCTGACGCGAATCGACCGCAGCGACGCCTCGGGCGATTTTGGCTGGGTGCCTTCGGTGCCTTTTTTCTGCCGGAACGTTCCCGGCAACTGCCGATGAATCTCGCCGACGATTTTATCCTCCAAGCCAACGGCCAGTTTCGTCGGGCGATCGTAATAGACCATCGCGCCCGCGCCCTCGTAGCCGCCCTCCCTCAGGATGCGCTCGGACGGGATGTAGCACGGCGCGTCGTTGGCATAGGCGTTGATCCAAATCCGGTCGCGGTCGAATTCCCGCTTGAGGCGCAGCGAGTAATCGACCACCACTTCGCCCGGCAAAAACACCATCGCCAGCTCGTCGCCGAAGTGCCAGGTCTGGATGGGATAATCGAGGCGGGTTTGCAGCGCCTCGCTACGGGCCAGACGCGCGAGTTGCACCCGGGCGTGATAGCCGATCGCGTCGGTGCGCTTGGCCAAGCGCTCCCACTCGGCCTTGGTCGGCGGCGTGCCGAACGCGAGGGCCACTTGGCGAAGCGTGGTTTTCAACCTGCCGGTGATCGGCGTCATCCGGCCCTTGAGTCGGCGACCGATTTCGTCGGCGATTTGCCGGCCCTGCGCCGAGGCGGCCTCGGTGTTGTCGCCCGTGACGCCGGAGTCGGGATTTTGATCCGCGCCGCAGCCGATGGAAACCAGGGCCACCGCGCCGGGATGATTTTTCTGCAGCCACTCCTGCGCGTAACCGGCCCAGTCGCCGCTAACCTTGTTGTTCGAGAGCGTCACACAATGGCAGGCGTAACTGGTGTAAATCGCGCGAATGTCGCCCTTGGCCGTGCGGGCGATGAGCACCGGCAAATCGTGATCGACCGGGCCGCCCTTGGTGCGGCGGTTTTTGGCAAAGCCAACCTTGCCCGCGCTGCCAGGGCTCCACTCGAGCCGGCCCGGTTGCAGATCGCGCATGGCCTCAAGCGCGGCCTGCTTGATCCCATCGGTCAACTGCTCCGTGTAACGGTCGATGCGCTGCTGATGCGCCGCGGGGATCGGCTGGCCAAACAACGTCGGCGCAACGCCCGAGAGCATCGGCGCGGTGTGGGTGTGCGTGGCGGTGACGGCGAAGCGCTCCGGTGCGAGGCCGGTTTTTTCCTGCAGCCGCTTGGCCACGATCTGCACCATCGGCCACGGCACGCCGAGGTTGTCCACAGTAACAAGCACCGCCGGGCCGTCCTGGCCGTCGTCGATCGCCAGCGCCTTGGCCCAGATTTTTTGGGTGACACCCTCCGACTCAGCCCGGCGAAAGCCAAAGCCGCTCAATCGCACCGGGAACCCTGGCGTGACATCGACCGCCGCCGCCCCCACCCTCGGCTCCGCCCGCACCCCGGCCGGCGATAATGATGCGATGGATAGTGCAGCGATGAAAAACAGCGGTTTCATAATCGGCATCCTGGCAGGTGCCGAGTATGGATACCGACCGGCGCTTGGCCAAGCGGAGATTATTTGGCAACCACCCATTTTGGGATTGACCGCAACCAAGCGACCGGACTAGTGTAACCGCGCTTTCCACTTGTGGATTAAACCAAAAACAAACCAGTAATATGAGTGATAAAATTGTCCCCTTAATCAGTTCCGGAACCAAGGGCCCGCTGGGTGTGCTGCACCTGCCCCGCCTTTGGCAGAAAGTTTCCCTCGAGGCCGCCGACAAAATTGCCGACGGCTACCCGGGAATTGGCGACGGCTACGACACAATGGTGATCAACGGCCTCGGCCTTAAAGCCGACGCGGTTCGCGCCTACATCACCGACGACAAGCCGACCTACCCGCAGTTCGAGGCGTGGATACAGGCTCAAGAGGGTGCCACGCTGGGTGCCGACGCCATCGGTGCGCTGAACGACTCGATCGTGGGCTACAACCATGACGACGAAACCCGCCAAGGCATCCTGAGCGCCAACGGCCTGCCGGACGGCGACCCACAGGACGCCGTGAACCTCAACAACCTCGACGACTGGCTGGAGTTTCACGCCGCCGAGATTGCTTGATTTCAAGCACTTTCCCCCAAATCGCAGTCGAACTTGGCTGCGGTTTTTTTGTGTCCACACGCAGCTTGGCCAAGAGCAAAAATAGGGGTTGTGTCACGGTGTCACGGTGAGTAAGTTGCCCGCGTTCCCAGCCAAGCTTGGCCAGAACAATGCAACCTAAAAACCAAGCAATTATGAGTAACATCAAACAAACCATCATGGCTGCAGCCGTTGCTGTGGCATTCGTCACGACCGCACAGGCGGACGGCCTGTCCGATTCGCTGCCTCTCGGCAAAAGCCTCGCAGCCGGCCACGAACTCCCGCTGCCGCTCGGCATCAGTGTCAATGTGTTTTTCCTGGAGCAAAATATGGAGGCCCAGTCGATCTCGGTGGACATCCCGCCACTGCCGCTGCCCACCGGCGTGGTTCAACTGCCCGCCGGCCTCCCGGCCCAGTCGGCCAAGCTCGAGAGCCGCGCCACCAGTACCACCGCCAAGCTCGATGCATGGCTGCTGCCGTTCCTGAACGTGTACGGCGTCGCCGGGTATGTGGATGGCGAAACATCTGCGAGCGGTTTCTCCGTCGGCGGATTGCCACCGCAGTTGGCCAGCCTGTTGCCCAACTCGTTCTCCATCGCCTACAGCGGCCCCGTGTACGGCGGCGGCATTACGTTGGCTGCCGGTTACAACCGGTTCTTTGCCTCGCTGGACGCCAACTACACCGAGTCCGACCTCGACATTGGCGACTCGACCATTGAGGCGTTTGTCATCTCGCCGCGTGTTGGCATCACTGCCGATCTTGGCAGCTTGAGCGGCTCGTTCTATGTCGGCGCCATGTATCAGGATGTCGATGAGCAACAAAACGGCACAGTCAAGTTCCCGGTCGTGGGACAGGCGGTGCCGGTCGGTTACGACGTCATCTCAGAGGCCGAGGACAAGTGGAACTACCTCGTCGGCGCAAACCTCAAGGCCAGCGAAAGCTGGAACTACGGCATCGAGGTCGGCTTCTCCAAGCGCACGCACGTGATGGCCACGCTCAACTACCGCTTCTGAGCCAGGCGCAAAACAAACTCTCGAGGACGGGCCAAACGCCCGTCCTTTTATTGTGCCGCTTGGCCAGCCGAACGCTCTTGCCTCCGCAGCCGCTTGGCCTCATAAAACGCCCGCACCATGAAAGCATTTGCAACACTCACCAACACCCTCGCCGGGTTGGCCGCGATCGCCGGCAGCCAAGCCGCCGACCTGCCCAAATTTCGCCACGTCACCATTGATGCCTATGTCAAGATCGGCTACGGCACCGCGATCGCCGACATCAACGGCGACCAGAAACCGGACATCGTCCTGTGCGACGCCCGCAACATTGCCTGGTATGAAAACCCGTCGTGGAAGAAGCATATCATCGTCGAAAATCTCACCCAGCGGGACCACGTCTGCATCGCCGTGCGCGACATTGACGGCGACGGCAAAGCCGAGATCGCCGCTGGTGCACAATGGAATCCCGGCGAGACCACCGACACAACAAAGTCCGGCGCGGTTTTTTACCTGATCCCACCCGCCGACCGCACACAGAAATGGACACCGGTTCAACTCGAACACGAGCCGACCACCCACCGCATGCGCTGGTTTGCGACACCCGCCGGCACGCACAACCTCGTCGTGCTGCCTCTGCACGGGCGCGGCAACAAAGGCGGCAAAGGCGACGGCGTCCGCACCCTCGCCTATCACAAACCAAGCGATGCCAAGGCCAAGTGGAACACCACCGTCATCGACGACCGCATGCA
>Ga0310122_10000471_pt1 | contig 25476 bp, 18 predicted proteins | sample CB6_Bottom_1051__FD_203503 | JGI IMG/M metagenome (GOLD analysis project Ga0310122, IMG submission 203503) | Marine microbial communities from Western Arctic Ocean, Canada - CB6_Bottom_1051 | ecosystem: Environmental > Aquatic > Marine > Oceanic | place: Canada: Western Arctic Ocean | collected...
AGCCTACATTTGCGGAGGCAACCGCCGAGAACATCGATGCTGCCGTCTCGGCGGCACTCTCGGTCCACGAGAGCAGATCAGTGGCCGATCCCGAACAGCGGGCGAGATTACTGGAAGCCGCTGCCGAACGGATCGAAGCGTTGGGCTCCGAGATCACCGACCGGGGAATGCAGGAAACTGGTCTTCCACAGGCGCGTTTCGAGGGGGAGCGGGGTCGCACCTGTCATCAACTTCGACTTTTTGCCTCGGTGGTACGAGAAGGTCCGTTCCAGAAGCCGGTCATCGAGACCGCGCTTCCCGACCGACAGCCCATCCCCCGGCCTGATCTTCGCCTCGGGATGCGGGCCATCGGTCCCGTGGCGGTATTTGGCGCCAGTAATTTCCCGCTGGCTTTCGGGGTCGCAGGCGGAGACACCGCCAGTGCCTGGGCGGCGGGTTGTCCTGTCGTTGCGAAAGGGCATCCGGCCCATCCGGGAGTTTGTGAACTGGTCGGTCGGGCATTGCAAGAAGCAGTTCGCGATGTCGGATTCCCTGCAGGGATGTTCAGCCTGCTTCAAGGGGCATCCTTTGATGTGGGAACACAGTTGGTTCAGCACCCGGGTATTCGCGCCGTTGCCTTCACCGGTTCTCGTGCGGGAGGAATTGCTCTGTGGCGATTGGCCAGAGATCGAGAGGTTCCGGTCGAGGTTTTCGCCGAGATGGGAAGCGCCAATCCTGTCTTCGTCCTGCCGGAAGCGATGCAAACCAGGCGTCAGGAGATTGCCGAAGGGCTTGCAGCGAGCGTTCGTCTTGGAGTTGGACAGTTCTGTACCTGTCCCGGGATCGTCGTGATCGTCTCGGACGAAAATGCCTCGGCGTTCAGGGATGAACTGAGCCAGTCGCTCTGTAGTGAACCGGCTGGAACGATGCTCCATCTGGGAATCCAGCAGGGTTATCGCGATGCGGTGGAGCAACTCGTTTCCCGAGGAGGGGTCGAGGTGATCGAAAGAGGTCCCACAGGCGACGGTACCTGCGCGGCGGGGGCTTCCTTGTTGAGAGTTGACTTCGCCAGTTTCATCGAGGATCCAGCGATGCAGAGTGAGGTGTTCGGACCGGGAGCATTACTTGTTGAGTGCAATTCTTCTGAGGAGTTTCTGGAAGTTGCACGAGTTCTCGAGGGGCAATTGACGGCGACCGTACACGCATCCGAGGCGGAACTGGCACAGATGAAGCCTCTTTTGCATCTGCTCGAGGACCGTGCTGGTCGACTGGTCTTCAACTCCTTCCCCACCGGGGTCGAGGTCGGGGAAGCGATGCAACATGGCGGTCCCTGGCCGGCGACCACCGATTCGCGCTGGACCTCGGTAGGTTCCGCTGCGATGGACCGTTTCCTGCGTCCGGTTTGCTGGCAGGGATTCCCCGATGATGCACTCCCGGATGAGTTGCGCACGGGAGCATCCGGAATGCGCAGGATCGATGGTCACTGGCAGGAGTCCGGTAACTCTTGAACCAGGAAGTCCCGAAAATGAAGCCTGTAGGGAGCCATGTCTGGTGGCTGCTGATCATCGGGATCATCGGGATCTCGACATCGACGTTGTGGATTCGTCTCTCTGATAGTGAAGAGGTCAACCTTGCACTGCGTAGACTCGCCATCGCAGTTCCCGTGTTGTGGTTGTTGTCGAAAAGGGGTGGCCAAAGAGTTGCCCTGAAAACGAGTGGGCGAGCAGTTCTCATCTCGGGCGCCTGTCTTGCGGTGCACTTCGGTGCGTGGATGGCTTCGTTGGCCCATCTGTCCGTGGCGATCTCCGTGGTACTGGTTTACGTCCATCCAGCGATCGTGTACGTCATCGAAGTCGCCCGAAAACAGGCTCGCGCAGATGGGGTACGCCTTCTTGCAGTGATGGTCACCTTGGCGGGAACCACGCTCCTCGCACTGAATGCAGGTCAGGGCGCTGGCGGTTTCGAACAAAAAGATCCGACCCTGGGTGTCGTTCTTGCGCTGATCGGTTCCTTTGCCTTTGTCGGATATATCTTCGCGGGTAGGGCCGCCAGCCGTGATCTTCCCACTTCGATTTACACCTGTCGTGCATACGGAGTGGCTGCTTTGCTGTTGACCGCGTACCTGTTGACGACAGGAGAGCTGCATGCCCCCGACAGTGGCAAGGAATGGTCCCTTGCGCTGCTGCTGGCTCTCTTCCCGACCTTGTTGGGCCACACTCCTCTCAATGCTGCCTTGAAATATCTGGCTCCATCGGTGGTTTCCACGGCATTCCTCGGTGAAGTGGCAGGTGCTCCTTTGCTGGTCTGGATGATGTTGGGGGAGACACCTCCCGAAATGTTCTGGATCGGCGGTCCACTGGTTGTCTGTGGGATCGTGGCCGTTGCCTGGAGAGGTACACAGGAGGGTAGGCAGGACTCAGACCGAGCAGCTGACCTAGTCTCGTGATCTCTTGATCCCCATGAGAAGCCCCAGGATCAACCAGACTCCCACAACCTGGGCGATGTTATCGAACATGAAGAAGGACAGGGGAGCCGCGATGAAAAGAGCCAGCAGGACTACCACTGATCGGGATATCGCCTGGCCTGGTTCATTATCTGGAGTGGAAGTGAGTTCATCTTCAGGAAGGTCGATGGACTTATAGTCGATCTGTTCAGGATCCATCCAGCCGGTTTCCAGGTCACTCCCACAGTCGGCGCAACAGATCCTGTGAGAAGGAACGAGAGCGCCACAGTGGGGGCACTCCATCGGTTCCATCACTCCTCCTCGTCAGTTGTCTGGAACAACAAAGACCCGTGGATCCCTACAGATGAGGATCCACGGGCCAGGTGGGCTGCTCGTTCTTCACTGTTCGGTCTGGCGGACAGTGTCTAACTGCTCGACGACGATGTTCAGATTGTTTTCAGCGTCGACAGACACCTTGACGTTTCCTCCGTTGGGCAATTTTCCGTCGAGGATCAGGTCCGCAATCTTGTCCTGGAGATGATCCTCCAGGACCCGGCGTAGTCCTCGAGCTCCTGAATTAGGAGTCGCACCCTCACGGACCAGGAGCAGTTTCGCATCGTTATCGATCTGAATTGACAGGTCCAATCCCTTGACCCGCTTCTCCAGTTTCGAGACTTCTAGATCGAGGATCTTGATCATGTCTGTTTCATTGAGTTCTTCGAACATGACCACTTCGTCGACACGATTCAGGAATTCGGGACGGAAGTAGTTTTTCACGGATTCCATGATCGCCTTGTTGTAGGCCCCTTTTTTCTCGGATTCGTCAGAATCTCCGAAGCCGAGAGGAGAACTGTTCAACGACTCCTTCACACCCAGATTGGAGGTGAAGATGACGATGGTGTTCCTGAAATCGACTCTGCGCCCGAACGCATCGGTGAGACGTCCTTCTTCGAGTACCTGCAGGAGAGTATTCGAGATGTCCAGGTGGGCCTTTTCGATCTCATCGAAGAGAACCACCATGTAGGGTTTGCGGCGCACTTTTTCCGTCAGAAGTCCACCCTCATCGTATCCGATGTATCCAGGAGGAGATCCGATCAGGCGTGATACCGAGTGTTTCTCGGAGTATTCGGACATGTCTATCGAGAGCAGTGCATCTTCGGTACCGAAGAGGAATTTGGCGAGAGACTTCGCCAAAAGTGTTTTTCCGACACCGGTGGGTCCAACGAAGATGAAGGATCCCATCGGTCTTTGTGGGTCACGAAGTCCTGCTCGTGCACGGCGCGTGGCTCGGCTGATGGAATTGATCGCATGGTCCTGGCTCACAACATCGAGATGGATTGTTTCTTCCATCTTCTTGAGCCGGTCGGCTTCCTCTTCTTGGAGGTTTTGAATCGGGATTCCAGTCATCTCGGAGACGGTGCTGGCGATATTGGAAGCATCAACCTTCCCGTCGACTTCCTTGGTACTTGCTTTCCACTCGAGGATAATCTGCTCCTTGCTGTTCTTGCGATCCTCGAGGCTGTCCCGGATTTCAGCAGCGAGTTCGAAGTCCTGTGAAAACACGGCTTCGTTTTTCTCGCGCAGCAGTTGATCGATTTCTTCTTCGATCTCGGTGAGATCGGGAGGACGGGTTGTCTTGCGCAGGCGTTCGCAAGAACAGGCCTCATCGAGGACATCGATGGCCTTGTCAGGGAGAAACCGATTCGAGATGTATCGAATGGCGAGATCTACGCTCGCATCCAGTGCGCAGTCGGTGATCTGGACCCTGTGGTGAGCTTCGAAGGTGTCACGGAGTCCAACCAGGATCTCCAGGGCATCGGTCCTACTTGGCGGGTCCACGATGATCGGCTGGAAACGACGCTCCATCGCTCCGTCCTTCTCGATGTGCTTGCGATACTCATCGAGGGTCGTGGCACCGATGCACTGGATCTCACCGCGAGACAGAGCGGGTTTCAGGATGTTCGAGGCATCCAGGCTCGATTCAGAAGCTCCAGCTCCCATGATGGTATGGAGTTCATCGACGAACAGGATGACGTTCCCTGATTCGGAGATCTCCTTGATGATGGCTTTTATTCGTTTTTCGAATTCACCGCGGTACTTGGTGCCGGCCAGCAATGATGCAAGATCAAGAGATACGACTCGTTTCCGCGCAAGAAGTTCCGGTACAGCACCATCGGCGATCATCTGGGCAAGTCCTTCGACGATCGCGGTTTTTCCGACACCGGGTTCCCCAATCACTACGGGGTTGTTCTTGGTTTTTCTGGACAGGATCTGGATGACCCGAGTGATCTCTTTTTTTCGCCCGATGACGGGGTCCAGTCTGTTCTGAGATGCAAGATGGGTCAGATCGACTCCATTGGAGTCAAGGGTTGGCGTTGCAATCCCAGTACGCTTAACGGTGCTTCCGTGTGATTGATCCACATCACCCCCCAGCATTCTTTGAATCACATTCTGGAGTCGGTCTTTACCGAGATCTCTCTCGGCGAGGATTCGAGAGGCTTCTCCTTCTTCCTCTTTGCTGAGGCCGATCAAGAGGTGTTCTGTCCCGATGTAGTACTGGTCTAAAAGGACGGCTTGCTCACGGGCGAGTTCGAGGCTTCGCTTGGCATGTGGGGTATAAGTAGTATCGTTTTCCGCCGTGGCAGAACTGCATGGAATTCGTCCGAGACTTTCTCGAAGCGAACTCAGGAGTTCCTCGACGGTGCGATCGCAACGTAGGATTGCCTGCACGGCGACCGAATCCGGCTGATGGAGCAAGGCCCAGAGAATGTGCTCGGTTCCGATGTAGCCGTGTCCGAGACGTTTCGCGTCGCTTTGCGCCAGTTGCAGCACTTTTTCGGCTTTTTCGGTGAACTTTACAGCCACGCCGACACTCCCTCCGGAAATCCAATCCCTGGACGGCCGATGCCGTCATAGGAGTCTAGGATGATGAGGCGGATGACGACAAATCGGCGCTCCAGGGCTGCTTACCGGGATATCCGGGGATGGTGAATAATGATCCGCAACGGCCCCTCGTGTAGGATGCTGCTCATCGTCGCCTTCAGAGGTCGTTTCATGATTCCCGCAGCCAGGAGACCATAGCGTTGTCTGATCGTCGGATTGCCACCCAGTTGTTGATCTGCCTGTTCTTGTTGCAGATCTTGTCGGTGTCCGGGGTGGTCGATGGCCAGGAAAGCGACGGGCGGGAAGAACTCAGGCTTCTCATCGAGACGGGTGAATATCAGCAAGCGACAGAATGGGTCGAAGAGGAACCGGGTAACTATCCGCTTCTTGAAGCCCGGTTATTTCGAGAAACAGGTCGCTCGGCAGATGCTCTGAAGAGTCTAGAAAATCATCCACGTTTCGCTGCTGGAGATCCCGAACTTCTCACTGCGACTGCAGGAATCGAGATGGAACTGGGTCGTGATCAAGCAGCTGCCCAGAAGTTGGGAAAAGTTCTCGAGACATCTCCAGAGCACATCGAAGCGATGTGCCGACTTGGTTTGCTGAGGATCGACCAGGGGAAACGATCTGAAGGTCAACTGCTCCTTCGCAAGGCCATCGACATCTACAGGAAAATGTCAAAGGAAGAAGCGGAGCGTCTCGCCCCCGAGCAATTCGTATGGTTCGGGAAAGCGTGTGAAGGGTTGGAGAGATTTCGAGATGCCTATGAAGTGATGTATGACAGTGCTCTCGACATCGATAAGCAATCGGTGGCGGCCCACGTAGCGAGCGGTTGGGCGCTCTTCAACAAGTACAACTATCCCGATGCCCGCAGCCACTTCAAAGATGCTATCGAACGAAATCCAAATAGTGCGGAAGCGCTCGTTGGTCTCGCGCGAGCGACATGGGCGGACTTTCGTTTTCCGGGAGATCGTGGCAAGGAAGTTCAGCAACTGACCAGCAGGGCACAATTCATCTGGGAAAAGTACCCCGAGTTGTTGTTGCTACAAGGAGACATCGCCTTTGCCGGTGAAGATTGGGCGCGTGCCGAGAAGATCTACAAGGAGGTCCTGCAACAGGACCCGGGTAACCAGAAAGCTCAGGGTTTGCTAGCAGCAATATTGTGGTCGATGGCCCGACTCGAGGAGTTCGAGGAGTTGCAACAGAAAGTGGAGGCTTCCCACCCTGCACCGGCAGTCTTCCATGTCACTCTGGCCGAGAGACTGGTCGATCGTTTCTTTTACCGGGAATCGGCAGAGCATGCTCTGAAAGCGATGGAACTCGATGAGGGACTTTTCAGGGCCTATGCCGTTTTCGCCATCAACGCACTTCGGAGTGGCTGGGAAAAGAAGGGGCGGGAGGTGTTGGACGAGGCGTGGGCGCGAGACAGGTTCAATGTCTGGATCAAGAACACGCGAACGCTCATGGAACACATCGATGAAAAATTCACGACCACCGAAGAGGACGGTCTCATCATCCGGATGCGAACCGATGAGAAGCCATGGCTGATGCCTTATCTGCGTCCGTTGCTGACAGATACCAGGACGATGCTGGAACGCGATTACCAGCTGGCGATGTTACGGCCACTCACCGTAGAAGACTTCTCTGATCATTCGTATTTTTCCGCACGTTCAATCGGATTGCCTGGTCTCGCTGCAAGTGGGGTTTGTTTCGGTCACCTGGTTACTCTCACCACTCCTCGTGCGATTCCTGGAAACTGGGGCGCTGTTGCTGTTCATGAGCTCGCGCATGTTGCGACTCTGCAAAAAGCCAAACACAGAATCCCCCGTTGGTTCGGTGAAGGACTTTCCGTACTGGAGGAAGGAAGAACCGAACCTCGCTGGAAGCGGTCTGAACCGGTCTTGGTTTCGTCCGAGTTTCATGGGGGTGGGTTTCGTAGCATCGAGGATTTGCAGGGAGCCTTCACCAATCCTCGTTGGCGAGGAGAGATTCTGGTCGGCTACGTTCAGTCGGGTTTGATCTGCGAATGGATTGTCGAAACAAAGGGTCTCGGTTCGATTCGCAAGATGCTCGATGCGTATTCGAGAGGGCAAACTACCCTTCAGGTCCTCAAGGAAGTTCTGGGGAAGTCCGCCGGCCAATTCGACAAGGAATTTCTCGAGTGGATGAGTGCCAGAGTCGCAGATGCAGGAATAGGACCCAGTTTTCAGCAACGACACATCGATTATCTGCGTGAGCGAACCGTGGTTCGGTCTGGTGATGTTCGTGCGTGGGTCTGGCTTGCGGCAGCATACCTGGCATCCGGGCGCAAGGCGGATGCCGAACTTACCCTGGGTAAGGCAGAAAAGATCGATGAGGATCATCCGGACCTTCTGGCGATTCGTGGTTTGATGGAGATGGCCGATGGGCTGGTCTCATCCGCACAAGAATCACTGCGAGGTGCAATCGCGGGCGACACCATCTGGGCATGGCGTAGTCGTTTACTGCTGGCGAAAACTTTGCGCGAGCAAGGAAAGAACGAGGAGGCGTTGAAACTGTACCTCGAGGCGACCACGATGGCTCCATCGGGGACGGCCTCGCCGGTCAGGGGGCGTAGTCCGTGGGTGGAACTGGCTACCATCCAGAGGGATCTCGGGCTCGATGATGACGCCGTCGAATCGTTGCGATCACAGGCTCTCTACAATCGGGATGACGCAGGCACCCGTTTGTTGGTGTCGGAGAGCCTGGCCAACAAGGGTGACTGGGCAGGGGTCGTTGATGTTGCCTGGGATCTTCCGTTCATCGATCCATACAACGAAAAGGGACATAGATTACTGGCGCTGGGTTATATCGGAATCGAGGCGTGGGGAAAGGCCAGGATTGAACTGGAAGCGCGACTGAGTGCGTCTTCGCCGCAACTCGGCGATATCTACCCGGATCTCTCCTGGGTGTTGTGGAAGCTGGGAGAAGATGACGAGGCGCGCAAGATAGCTCGCAGGGCTCTGCGACTCGAGCCATCGGCGGTACGCCCGCGGCAGGTTCTCGATGCTCTGGGAGATGAAGCGTCCGAAGACGATGATGGTGGGGGTTGATGGGCCCGTAGATGAAGGTCGAGGATCGGTTTTTCGATGGCCCTGAAACACGCCAATACAACGGTCTTCTGTCTTCATTGAGCGGCCGATTTCCTTGACCTCTCACGGGGCCGTTGGTACTTTTCCCATCTTGCTGCGATGTCGATCACTACGTTCCAGCACCTTACCGAGAAACAGGTCAGGAGTGACGTGACGAGAACAGGCAGCTCCGATGCCGAACGAGATGAGGATCCAGCAAAGGCGGCGGCTTACATCCGTCTCTCGACTCTCGGTTTCCAGGTTGTGATCACGTTTGTCGCGCTTGCCCTCGGTGGGTACTGGCTAGATGGCAAGTTCGGAAGTTCACCCTGGGGAACCCTCGGTGGCATCGGACTGGGGCTCGTCGCGATGGTGAAGATCCTGCTGCGAGAAGGTACTGACAGTCGGACCTCGGAGGTGACTTCGAGTGAAGATCAGACCCGCGATCGGGAGGACAAAAAATCAGGAGAGGCGACCGAATGAGCCTCTCTCGACTGTTCCTCTATCGCATTTGCGGAGTCGTGTTGGTCGCAGGTGGTATCTCGGCGATGTTCGTACATGAGCAATGGGGTCGAGAAGGATTACTGTGTCTGGTCTGGGCAGTTCTCTGGGCCGTGGGGCTGGGACTTCTCGGTTTTCGGAGTATGCGGGCGGCTCTGACCTGTGCTCCCTGGAAGATGAGCGGTGAGTTGCTCAAGGGTGTGCTGCAACGAGCGCTGGTCCTGTTCGCGAGTATGGGACTTGTATATGCCGTTGCAGGAGGTCAGTGGAGTCAAAGAGCGTTGTTGACCACCACGGTCCTCTACTTGCTGGTGCTTGGTGTCGAGATTGTGACTCTCAATCAGGCGATGAAAAGGGGTGAACTGACACCGGCCAGCGAAGGCACGCGTGTCGTGAGAACTCCCGAAGCGAAGCAGACTGATCCGATGAGCCCAGAAGGGGCCGAAGAAGAGGCTGGTAAATGACCGGGTTCCTGGTGACTCTCGCTAGTAGCGATCCTCTGGGTCACGTACTCGACCACGATCTCCTCTGGTTCACAGAAAATCTCCAGATCACCCGTCACGTGCTGTTTCTCGCCCTGGCTGCGGCACTGTGTTTGATCGTATTTCCGATGGTGGCCAAGAGAATGGCTGGCGGTGCCCCTAGCGGTAGGTTCGCTGGACTGTTCGAAGTGATTCTCATCTACATTCGTGACCAGATGGTCGAACCTTTTCTCGGTGATGACACTCGCAAGTTCGTACCATTGATCTGGACCTTCTTCTTCTTCGTACTCTTCTGCAATCTGTTGGGTCTGGTTCCGGGGTCCGCAACTGCCACCAGCAACATCAGTGTGACCGCTGGGCTGGCTCTGATCGCGTTCGTCACCTACCACGCAGTTGGCGTCAAGAGAAACGGACTCATCAAGTATCTGAAGGATACCCTGCTGGTGGGGCCCGTACTGCTGTGGCCCATGATGATCCCGATCGAGATTCTCAGTCAGATCATCAGACCCTGCGCGCTTGCCATCCGACTGTTTGCGAACATGGTCGGTGGACACATCATGCTGGCGGTGATCCTGGGATTCGCCGGGATTCTATCTGCCGAGAGTTTTTTCCTGGGGACGACCATCACAGTGATTTCTCTGGCAAGTTGCGTCTTGCTGATGTTTCTGGAATTACTGGTGGCCGGTATCCAGGCTTACATCTTTGCGTTTTTGACGACAGTTTTTCTGTCGTTGGCGATACATCCAGAACACTAGGCCCCGAGGGGGCATAGAAACGGGGACCCGCTCGAGGGCGGGCATGTGAAAGGGATTGCGATGGAAATGCTCATGGGGCTCCTGAGCCTGGCGGCTGCTGACAGCAGTTTTGTTACCAACGGCATCATGGGAGCCGGGATCGGTGCCGGACTGGCTGCTGTCGGTGCGGGAATCGGAATCGGAGGAATCGGTGGTTCTGCTTGCGAAGCGATCGCCCGTCAGCCGGAGGCTTCTGGCGATGTTCGAGGAACGATGCTTCTGACTGCAGCACTTGTCGAAGGTGTTGCCCTCTTTGCGGTGGTGTTCTGTTTCATGATCTACAACTCGATCATTGGGATGGCAGAAGGTGGCTAGGAAATTCATCATTTCCCGATCAATCCTGACCCTGCTGGTCTTGATCCCGCTTTGCACCTTGATGGCATCGGGGCAGTTGTTTGCTGCCGATGAAGCCGCTGGTGCCAGGAAGGGATTGCTGGATCCTGACACCGAGACCTTCATCTACACGGTGGTGGTTTTTCTGCTCGCTTTCTGGATCCTGAAGAAGAAGGCGTGGGGTCCGATCTTGACCGCGCTCGACGAACGAGAGCAGAAAATCCGTGAGTCTCTCGAGGCTGCGGATCGTATGCGTGAGGAACAACAGGTATTCCAGACCGAGCAGGAGAAGATCCTTGCTGCGGCTCGAAAAGATGCGAGCGCAATCGTCGCCGAGGGCAAGCGGGACGCGGAGGTTGTTCGCGACCAGGTTGTCAGTGATGCCAAGACTCAGGCCGAAGAGATCAAGACTCGCGCTCTGTCCGAGATCGATCAGGCGAAGGAAAAAGCGGTCGATGAGATCCATACACTTGCGGTTGATCTCTCGATCACGATCGCGGAGAAGTTGATCGGTCACTCGATCGACGAAAAGGATCAGGTTCGGATCGCCAAGGACACCATTTCCGAGTACGAGAAGATCAACTAGGAGTTTGCGTTGGCAACAGGCATCAAACAACGACATCCGGTAGCCCAGGCTTACGCCAGTGCGTTGCTGGGAGTGGGTATCGAGAGGAAAGAGGCTGAGCTCTACAGGGATCAGTTGGCGGCTTTCTCGATGATCGTCGAGGAAGATAAGCAGATTCAGATATTCCTCGAGAGCCCGAAGATTCGCCGAAGTGACAAGAAAGCGGCCATCGAAAAGGCCCTGTCAGGTCAAGTCTCCGAGCCAGTTCTGAATCTGATACGAATCCTGATCGATCGAGGAAGGCAGGGTCTGATCGATGACATCACTCATGCTTATCAAGGTCGAATGGATGCGATGGCGGGAAGAGTCAATGCCACAATTACGTCGGCAACTAGACTCTCTTCTGGCATTCGAGAAGCTCTCGTCGGAGCGATCACGAAAAAGTTGAACAGGGAAGTGGTTTCGACCGAACGAGTCGACCCTGACCTGCTCGCTGGATTGACGGTACAGATTGGTGATTTGGTTGTAGACGGAAGTCTCCGCACTCAATTGGGGAAGATCCGTCAAGAAATGTCACAAACGCGATTCGGGAAAGACCTGATCGATGAAAATTAATGCTGACGAGATCTCCTCAGTACTCAAGAAGGAGATTGAAAACTATCAGTCCGACCTCGCGGTAGACGAGGTTGGAACCGTACTCGAGGTGGGAGATGGAATCGCGAGGATCTACGGCATCGCGAATTGCATGGCAGGAGAGATGCTGGCGTTCGCGAACGGAGCCAATGGTCTCGCCTTCAACCTCGAAGAAAACTCCATCGGAGCGGTGATCCTCGGTGAGTTCGCGACCCTCAAGGAGGGTGACGAGGTCAAGAGAACCGGAACCGTGATGCAGGTCCCCTGCGGCAAAGCGCTGCTCGGGCGTGTGGTTGACCCACTCGGCAACCCGATCGACGGGAAGGGTCCGATCAAGACCAAGCATTTCCGTCCTGTGGAATCTCATGCACCTGGGATTGCGGATCGGAGATCCGTGCACCAGCCACTGCAAAGCGGGATCAAGGCGATCGATTCAATGATTCCCATCGGTCGGGGTCAGCGAGAGTTGATCATCGGGGACCGTGGAACCGGCAAGACCGCGATCGCCATCGATACCATCATCAATCAGCGTGGCGGAGATGTGATCTGTGTCTACGTTGCCATCGGGCAAAAGGGTTCGACGGTTGCGGGAGTGGTGGACCGGCTCGAGCGTGAGGGTGCGATGGATTACACCATCGTGGTCAGCGCTCCGGCTTCCTGTCCCGCTCCGCTGCAATACATAGCACCTTACTCGGGTGCTGCGATGGCCGAGTACTTCATGTACAAGGGTGGACACACTCTGTGCGTCTATGATGATCTCTCCAAGCAGGCGGCTGCCTATCGGCAACTGTCCTTGCTTCTACGTCGTCCTCCTGGACGAGAGGCTTACCCAGGGGACGTCTTCTACTTGCATTCGCGCCTGCTCGAACGGGCCGCGAAACTCTCCGATGATCTCGGGGGTGGCTCGATGACTGCTCTGCCAGTGATCGAAACCCAGGAAGGCGAAGTCTCCGCATATATCCCGACCAACGTGATTTCGATCACCGATGGCCAGATCTATCTGGAGCCGAACCTGTTCTTTGCTGGGCAGCGTCCGGCGGTGAATGTCGGGATCTCTGTCTCTCGAGTGGGAGGAAACGCCCAGATCAAGGCGATGAAGAACATCGCCGGATCTCTGCGACTCGACCTCTCTGCGTTCCGTGAGCTGGAAGCCTTTGCTCAACTGGGTACTGATCTTGACAAGGCGACCCAGGCTCAACTCGATCGAGGATTCCGCATGGTAGAGATCCTCAAGCAGCCCCAGTACAAGCCGATGCCCATCGCTGAACAGGTGGTGATCATCTGGTGTGGTTCCAAGGGCCATCTCGATGCTCTCCCCGTGAACAGCCTGGCGGCGTACGAAGAGGCATTGCTAGCGTATGTTCGTGACGAGTTCCCCGAGATTCTCGAGGGAATTTCCAGTAGCGGAGAGATCTCCGAGGAGATCGAAGCGAGTTTGGTTTCGGTCGTCGGAAACTTCACCAAGGATTTCAGCGCCCAGCAGCCTCAGAACTAGCCGGGCGGGGAGTAACCAGTGGCAACCGCAAGAGAGTTGAAGAACAAGATCCGATCGGTGGATAACACCAGGAAGATCACGCGGACGATGGAGATGATCTCCACCGCCAAGGCCGTGGTCTGTAAGAAGCGGATCGAAGCAACTCAGCCATATGGCGACAAACTCGCCGAGATTCTCCGGGATCTGGGTGGTGCTGGTGGAAGGTCAGAGTCGGGGAGTTTTCCTCTCCTTCGAATTCCTGAACAGGTTCATCGGGAAGCGTTGTTCATCGTTAGTGCCAATCGGGGTCTGTGCGGGGGATACAACAGTAACGTCCTGAAAATGGCGGAGAATTTCACCGTCCAGCGCAATTCCGAAGGAGTCGAGATCGACAGCTACGTTCTGGGGAAGAAGGGCATCACTCGCCTCAAGTATCTCGGCAGGGAAACGGCGGCCAGTTTCACCTGTTTCGACGATCGACCGACTTTCGAAGAGGCGGAGGAGGTTATTTCTCCGGTGATGGCGAGTTTCGAAAAGGGTGAGATTGATGGTTTGACCGTCATATTCACTCATTACGAGAGCGCTTCTCGCCAGAAACCCGTGATCAGAAAATTGCTTCCGATTAGCGCCGATGATTCAGAAGGAGCCAGTTCCTCACGACGGGAGTTCATCCTTGAACCAAGTCCCGAGTTGATCCTTGGGCGGCTATTGCCGCTTTCATTGAAGATGCAGTTTTTTCAGGCGCTCGTGGAGGCGGCAGCTTGCGAGCAAATAGCTCGCAGGATCGCCATGAAGAACGCCACAGACAACGCCGAGGAAATGTCCAAGACATACACCCAGATCTATAACCGTACGCGTCAAGGTGCCATCACTCAGGAGATCCTGGAAGTGATCGGTGGTGCCGAGGCGATGGCCTGATTCAACAGTGGATTGCGGCGGAAAATAATCCGTCGAGACAGAGACTGGAGCCAGACTCGTGAGCAAAACCAAAGCCAAAACCAAAGCCAGCGGCAAGGTGGTACAGGTGATCGGTGCAACGATTGATGCCGAATACCCTGAGGGGCAACTGCCTCCCATCTACAACGCCCTCAAAATCGACCAGGGTGACATCGAACTGACTCTCGAGGTGCAACAGCATCTCGGAGGTAACCGAGTGCGTGCCATCGCCATGGCATCCACCGATGGTGTGGTCAGGGACATGGACATCATCGATACCGGTGCTCCCATCATGGTCCCGGTGGGCGAAGAAGTACTCGGGAGGGTGTTCAATCTTCTCGGTGATCCGATAGACAAGTTGCCGCCGGTAAAGGTGAAAGAATATCGCCCGATTCACACCGAACCGGTGCCCTTCGATGAACTGGAAGCATCGACCCAGGTTTTCGAGACCGGTATCAAGGTCGTCGACCTTCTCACTCCCTACTGCAAGGGAGGCAAGACAGGCCTCTTCGGGGGTGCGGGGCTCGGCAAGACGGTGTTGATCCAGGAGTTGATCAACAACGTTGCGACCAAGCACGGTGGATATTCCTGCTTTGCAGGAGTGGGAGAGAGAACCCGGGAAGGAAACGACCTCTGGAACGAGATGAAGGAGGCGGTCGTCAAGACTGCTGATGGAAAAAAATTCAGCGTTCTCGATCGTACGGTGCTCGTCTTCGGGCAGATGAACGAGCCACCTGGGGCGCGGCTGAGAGTTGCTCTTTCGGCCTTGACGATGGCGGAATACTTCCGTGATTCTTTGGGCTCCGACGTACTGATATTTGTCGATAACATCTTCCGCTTCTCACAGGCAGGCTCCGAGGTATCGGCGCTGCTGGGGCGGATGCCCAGTGCGGTGGGATACCAACCGACGTTGGCAACCGAGATGGGGCAGTTGCAGGAAAGGATCACCTCGACCAAAAGGGGATCCATCACATCGGTGCAGGCGATTTACGTTCCTGCCGATGACCTGACGGATCCAGCTCCTGCGACAGCGTTCGCTCACCTCGATGCCACCACCGTTCTGGACCGTGGAATCTCTGCTAAGGGTATTTACCCTGCCATCGATCCGCTCGCCTCGACCTCACGGATCCTCGATCCTCAGATCGTGGGTGACGAACATTACTCAGTGGCCCGAGAAGTGCAGCGAATTCTTCAGAGATACCGGGACCTGCAGGACATCATCGCGATTCTCGGAATGGACGAACTCTCTGAGGAGGACAAGATTGTGGTGGGACGTGCGCGCAGGATCGAACGTTTCTTCTCGCAGCCGCTCACCGTTGCCGAGGTGTTCACCGGTTTCCCGGGCAAGTATGTCGAGGTGGCAGAAACAGTTCGCTCGTGCAAGGAGATGATCGAGGGCAAGTGGGACCATCTACCGGAACAGGCCTTCATGTATGTCGGGGCCATCGAGGAAGCGGTAGAAAAAGCAGACCGGATGAAGGCGGAGGGCTAGGTCGATGGCGGGCACGATCCACTGCTCGGTACTCTCTCCGGAGGGATCGATTTTCGAGGGGGAAGTTACTTTCATCGAAGCCCATGCACTCGATGGTCGCCTGGGGATTCTGCCGAATCACGCTCCCATCATCACGGCTCTTGGAGATGGACCGCTGCGAATTCGTATCGAAGGACAGGATGATCGAAAATGGCAGGTTAGTGGTGGATTCCTGGAGATGCTCGACAATCACGCTTCAATTCTGGCCGAGGTTCTGACTGAAGATTGACGACTGAACCCCTTTGTGGATATGGACTTGGGGCGGGCTCCGAAAGGTGTCCGCTGCGTTCGATGGGAACCAGTGCCACCAGGACAAAAAGATAGTGACTATCGGCAGTCGCCATCATCCAGGAAGATTGAAGGTCTGGTAGATCTCAAAACGATACATATTTCCGAGGAGGAGTAATCATGATCCGTCGAACCATCTTCGCACTTGTTCCAGTTGCCTTTGTTCTCACGATTCTGGCTCCAAACGAGAGCCTCGCACAGTTGGGTCGTCCCGGATTAGTGGCGACCGAGCAGATCGTCGTGGGGGGGATCCTCGGATCGGACCCGGTCATCACTGCAGGTTTGAACGACCTTCTTGCTGGTCGACTGTTGACCTCTCCGTTTCTTCTTGAAGTGGCAGATCTTGATGATCCGACCTATACCAACGATGACAACATCACCCTGAATGTTTGGGGGGGAATCGACCTTGACGGTGATAGTTCCAACAATGGTTCTGGCGAGAACGAGTTCGTGATCGATCCCGACAGTTACGATCCGGCCACGGGAGAAGCTATCTCGAGTTTTCCAGATGGGACCATCGTCGATAGCCATCTGATCGCCGGCCCGGGAACCATCATCGTGGGAGGGATCCCACTCAATGATCTGACCGTGGAGGCGGATTTCACGGAAACTTCCACCCCAGGAGTGTACGAGTTCCAGAGCACCGAGACCTCGGCGTTCCTGACCCAGGAATTCCTGGAAACACTGCCGGCTCCGGCACCCTTCACCGGCTCCATAGTGGACTTGCTCACTGCTTTCGGCATTCTGCCGGATGTCGATGCCGACAATGACGGAATCAACGAGTCCTACTCTGCTGTCTTCACCTTTGCCGGTATCTCTTGCACCCTCTATTACTCCTACATTCCTTCCACACAAGGCTTTGTGGCAACTGAACAGATCGTGGTGGGTGGGATTCTCGGATCGGACCCGACCATCGCCGCGGGACTGAACGATATTCTCGCCTCGAATCTGGTTGAGTTCCCCTTCCTGCTGGAAGTGACAGAACTGGATGATCCGACCTACACCGATGATGACGACATCACCCTGAGTGCTTATGGTGGTTTCGACCTCGACGAGGATCCGACCAACGATGCCTCGGGATTCAACGAGTTCGTGGTCGATCCATCTGGTTACGATCCGATCACGGGAGATCCTATCTCGAGTTTTCCCGGTGGCACCATCGTCGACGGCCATCTGACCGCCGGTCCGGGAACGATCTACGTGGCGGGAATCCCGCTCAAGGGCCTGACCGTGGAAGCCGATTTCTTCCCCGGAACTTTTGCAGGAACCTACCAATTCCAGAGCGACGAGATTGAAGCGTTCCTCACCCAGGCATACCTGGAGACACAGCCGGCTCCGGATCCCTTCCAGGGGACGCTAGTGGACTTGCTCACTGTTTTCGGCATTTTTCCGGATGTCGATGCCGACATGGACGGAATCAACGAGTCCTACTCGGCAGTGTTCACATTTGCCGGTATCACGTGCGAGTTGTACCACAGTTCGCCTCCGGACCCCGGTGGCCCTGTCGAAGATTGCTCCAACGGCGTCGATGATGATGGGGATGGTCTGATCGATTGCGATGATCCGGATTGTGCTGCCATCTGCAATCCAGGTGGTATCGAGTTCCGTCGAGGCGATGTCAACTCTGATGGATCCAGGAACATCGCCGATGCGATCTTCATGCTCGGATTCCTCTTCACCAATGGCACTGCTCCCGGTTGTTTTGATGCTGCAGATGTAAACGACGATGGCGCAGTTAACATCGCCGATGCAATCTACCTGCTCGGTTTCCTCTTCACGGGTGGGCCAGATGCCCCGGCACCTGGAGATAACTGCGGAATCGATCCGACCGGCACTGATGCCCTTGACTGCGTTACGCCGACTGGCGGTTGTTGAGGCTGAAGCTCGTACCCAACGGTAGTGGACTTCGGTCGAGAGCGACTCCCTGCCAGGAATCTCGATTCCTGGCAGGGAGTTTTCTCATCCTGGGAAATGGTACAGGTAGGCTTGCCGTGGAGGTGGGCGCCGATGAAGATGCTTCTCACCGTCCTGGAGAGGGGGCTCTGACTTGAGCTGGACCGAAGGACTCGACAGCACTCCTCTCTTTGCTCCTGGAATCCGGCAGAAAATCTCCGACGAGATCGAGAAAGCGGGCGATAACGAGGTCTTCTTCCTTGGTCGCATCGATGATCAAGGTTTGCTCGACGAGATCCTGGTAGTGGCGCGGGGGTCGTCTACTGCAGTACCCGTTTTCCTGTCTCGGGCACAGGAGGGGTTCCAGGTTCTCATCCACAACCATCCCGGCGGCGATCTGACGCCGAGTCCGGCAGATATCTCCATCGCAGCGGAAGCGGGTGCTCGTCGACTGGGTTTCTTCATCGTCAATAATGACGGCAGCAAGGTGAACCGGGTTGTGGAACCATTTCCTGAGCAGAAAGAATTTCCGGTGGAGGAAAGTGAGATCGAAGAAATCTTCTGTTCCGGCGGGGTCTTCTCCAGTTCCATTCCAGATTTCGAGGAGAGACCTGGCCAGGTGGAGATGTCGAAATCAGTGGCTCGTGCTCTCAATGATGGAGATGTCGCGGCACTCGAGGCGGGAACAGGAGTCGGAAAGTCCTATGCCTACCTGGTGCCGGCAATCCTGTGGGCGGTGAAAAACCGCGGTCGCGTTGTGGTCTCGACTGCCACCATTCCGCTTGGAGAACAACTGGTTCATCGCGATCTCCCTGCACTCCAGAGGGTTCTAGGCATCGATTTTCGATACGCTCTCATCCAGGGTCGCGGCAATTACGCCTGTCGTCGAAAAACACAGCAGGTTGCATCCGAACCCGAGATCTTTGCTGAAGGCGAGGAGCGAGAGGGTTGGGTTGCTGATGTCATCGATCGTCTGCGCGAAGCGAAGCAGGGGACGAGGCAAGAGATGCCGGGGGAGGTTCCTGACGAGATCTGGTCCGACTTCCAGTCTACATCCGATCAATCTCTCAAAGCTCGTTGCCCCCATTACCGCACCTGTTTCTATTACGAGGCGCGCCGCAAGTCGTTTGGTGCCCATGTGGTGGTGGTCAACCATCATCTTCTCTTTGCTGATCTCAAACTGCGTCGTTCTTCCGGGGACTTCGATAGCGACCTGGTGATTCCGGGATATCAGCGAATCATCTTCGACGAGGCACACCATCTGGAGGAAGTCGCCTGCCATCACCTCGGTGCGGAGGTCTCACGGAAAGGTCTCCTCCAGGTGCTCGGTAGGCTGGTTTCTCCTCGTAAGAAAAACAGCCAAGAGAGAGGTCGTATCCCGTGGCTAAGAGGTCATCTGGCCCGACATCAGCAAGCAGAGGCTCATGAACTACTCTCGATGGAAGTGATGCCTCGTGTGAAATCGGTTCGACAGGAGATCGAAACGACGCTGGAGAGACTCGAGCAACGAATTCGCGACGCGGCGCAACTCGTGGGAGATACCCAAGGACGTGACGGTTCATTCATGGCGCGGATCGGTGAACGAGAGGGAATGCTGCCGATGACGGTGGTCAGCCCTCCCCTCGTCGATGCAAAAGACAGCCTGGATGATCTCCGGGGATTGTTGCAGCGATGTGCGGAATTGCTGGAGGAGTCCCCGTTCGAGCCCGAGGTTGAGTTTCAGGCCGCAGTTGCGGAATTGAGGTCGGCGATCCGGTCAGTGGTGGAGCAGATCTCTTCGATCGATTTTGTCCTCGGGGCAGCAGGAGGAATCCAGCCCTGGGTCGAGATGGCCACTCAACCGCACAAGCAAATTGTCGTGAAAGCGGCGCCTCTGCGTGTTGATGATCTGCTTTCAGAGCACCTGTATCGCCCGGTTGCCACGGTGATCCAGACCAGTGCGACGCTCAGGGTGGGAGAGTCGTGGAGTTTCCTCGCGGAGCGGCTCGGATGGAACCAGGTCGAGAGGGGGAGACTTCGACTGGAAACTTTCTCATCTCCTTTCGAATGGAAGAGGCAGGTCTTGCTTGGTCTTCCCACGGATGTTCCAGAACCAGACAGAGCAGGTTACGAGGAGCGTATCGCTGAGATGATCGTGGATACGGCGCGAGTGGCCAGCGGAAGAACCTTCGGACTGTTCACCTCTCATAGATTCTTACGGCGTATTGCCCAACGTGTGCGCGACAGTTTGCAGGCACTTGGCATGCCGTTGTTGGTTCAAGGGGAGCAGCCCAGGAGTGAACTGCTGCGCAGATTTGTTGCATCCGGGCGAGCGGTATTGCTGGGAAACCAGTCGTACTGGGAAGGGATCGATGTGCCCGGAGGAGCGCTCTCTTGCGTCTTCATCACGAGGCTCCCTTTCAGAGTACCTCATCATCCTCTCGAGCAAGGTCGGGCCGAGGAACTGGAATCCCGCGGCAAGAGTCCGTTTGCTCATCTGGCCCTGCCAAGGGCGGTTCTCGGACTGAGGCAGGGATTCGGACGATTGATTCGTACCGTCGATGATCGGGGAGTGGTAGTGATCGCCGATACCAGGATCGTCCGGCGACCCTACGGTAAGCGATTCATCGATAGTCTTCCCGACTGCTGTCGGTCGGAGGGTCCATGGGCGGATGTTCGAACCTCTCTCGAGGCTTTCTTCGCAGAAGAGAAGATCGAGGAGTCGCTCCAATGAGGGTCCGTGGAGTCATCATCGCTGCCGGAGAATCGAGTCGTTTTGGTTCACCCAAGGCACTACTGGAGTTCCAGGATCGTACGGTACTTGAGAGAGTGTCATTTGCTCTTTCTTCCGGGGGGTGTGATGAGTTGCTGGTTGTTTGCGGGGGGACTCACCAGGAGCTTGTCGAGGTGGAATCGAAACGAATCGGAGTCCTGTCGATCGTCAATGATGATCCCACCGATGGACCGATCAGTAGCATCCGTGTTGCCCTGAGATTTCCTGGAGAGTGGGACGCGATATTGATTCACCCGGTCGATGTGGTGGGTGTGCGTGCGGGGGATGTCTCCGATCTCATCGATTCTTACCGGCGCGATGGCGATGCATTTGATGCCTGGGTGGTTTCTCACCGGATGAAGCGAGGGCATCCACTGTTACTGAGACGTGAGAAGGCAAGTAGGTTGCTGGAGGAAGCTGGCCCTCCCCATCTCCGAGCCCTGATTTCGTCCGATGATATGCGGATTCAACACATCGTCAGCGAAAACGCACTTCTTCTGGAAGATATCGATGACCCCGGTGACTGGGAGCGGATCTCGCCTCTGCTCGATAATTGATCAGGGGTGAGTGACGTTCTTTTTCACCCAGTTCAGAAGTTCGATCCATGTATCGGGGCGGGTTCCTTTTTCTTCGACGATTTTGAAGCTCTCTTCCGCGACATCCTCGAGTCCCCGGTATATGGATAGAATCCCGATGGGGATCAGGTAATCGGGGCTACTTCTGCCATGTCTCTCGGCGACCTGATCGAACAGGAACGAATCGGTGATCTCGCTGATTTTTAGCGGAATTACAGCTCGCTCGGCGGTGAGGCGGATCCACACGTGAACTGTATCGATCCGATCCACCACACCCCGATCTTTGCGGTTACGGGTACTTTCTCCCAGCGGGATGCGTTCCACGACAACTTCCTTGCCGTCCTCACCCTTCTCTCGAAGTTCCTGTAGTGCCTCCTTGATGAAACTGTCGAGCACGCCAAAAGCAAGCAGATCGATTTCGATCCGATTCTTCACTTCTGCCACGATCAGTTCAGCCTCCAGACCCACCGAGGCACTGATCATCCCCTTGAAGTCTCGCACCAGGGCGAGATTCTTGTACCGGGGCCAGAGTTCCATGTATTTGCCCAGTTCCTCGGTTCGCCGTCGTTCTGCCTCCACACGAGCCAGTTCAGTACGTGCTGCGACGATCTGTTCCCGCAGACCTGTCAACTCGGCAATGGTATCTGGATCAGCATATTGCTCGATCTCGTCGATGAGTGTGAGGGCCTCGCTGTATTCTCTCTTGCTGCGCAGGAAATCGATCTTTTGTCGGTCCTGCAGAAATCGAGAATCGATTTCTTCTTCCCAGACAGAGAGCAATTTTTCGATCTCATTATTGAGGTCTTGATCGCGTCGAGCAGATCGTGGTCTCTCATCGAGTAGTTTTACCGCGCCCCACAGTTTTCCAGCGGAGGCCATCGCACGGGCTTCTTCCAGGATGGTGCGTGCATCTGCCTGCCGGGACTGGACAATTTCACCCTGGGCTCGATCCAGTTCAGTGGTCATCTGTACTGCAACTCGTGTTGCGCCGTAAGACCGTAGTGCTTTTCGAAGAGCCCGAATTCGCAGTTCCTGATCATGGGCCAGGATGGAATCGAGCAGGGTCTGTGCGGACTCCCCTTGACGTTTCCTGTCCTTTTCCGATTCGTCCATACGTTTTTCTATTTTTTGCTGGGCTATCAACGACCGGTGGTCAGCGAGAGTCGTCTCGAAATCGGGAGATCCCTCATTCGCCTTGGAAAAAGCGGAGAGAATCAGTAGTGCTGAGATGACAAGACCAGCACCGATCCCGATCTTCGTCATCATGGTCTTGCGACTGCGGAGGGATGCTCTGGAGGTGCCTCCTACGACCCTCTTTCTGTGTGTTGCAGAGATCACGTGGGTCTTGGATCGGCCCCGTCGGGGAGCGGTGAGAGTTTCACTGCTTTCGTTGTCCGATACATTAATGAGCGCTGAGATCAACTGGTCTGCGGTTGCGAATCGTTGATCTGGAGTCTTCGAAAGGAGTTTCTCGACGATGGCATCGAGAGGTGTTTCCTTACCAGAAATGGTAGCGACGGGGATCACTTGTTCCTGAATGTGCTTTTTCAGGATTTCTTGGTTCGTCTTTCCCTGGAAAGGCGGTTGTCCGGTGAGGCAGTGATACAGGGTTGCACCGAGCGAGTAGAGATCAGTACGTACATCGAGAGTCTCGCCTTGTATCTGCTCAGGGGAGATGTAATGAGGAGTACCTTGTCTTTTCTCGGAACTATCGAGTTCCATCACTTCATGCTCGGCGAGAGCGAGTCCGAGATCTGTGATCTTGGGGACACCATCTTCGGAAATCAGGATATTGCCTGGCTTCAGATCTCGATGCAGAAGTCCCGCATTGTGGGCATGCGCCAGACCCTGGGTCAAACAAAGTGCCAGTTCCGTCACTTCACGTCCGGAGAGTGCTCCTCTACGTGTCAGTTTTTGCTGGAGAGTTTCTCCCTCGACGAGTTCCATCGCGAACCAGCAATTTCCATTCGAGACTCCCGCATCGAGTGCATGAACGATGTGGGGATGATTGAGCAGGGCAGCATTTCGTGCCTCCGAGATCAATTGCTCCGGTTGGGTCGTGCTCGAGATGGAGGTCGAAAAGATCTTCAGCGCAACGATCTTTCCGAGAGATTCTTGCCGTGCCTTCCACACCGTGCTGGTAGCACCCCTGCCGATCTGAGAGAGGATCTCGTACCCTGGAATTCCTGCGGGTGGGACCGAGGCCTCGATGCTGGTGAGAAGTCGTTGCGACTGCTCCTTGGTCATCAAGCCAGCCGCGACCACAGCAGAGGCCGCATCTCCCTCTTCGGTGAGGGATTCTGCAATCTGTGTCACTCCGGCGTCATCGAGCAGCCCTTTCTTGTGGGCTGCTTTCAGAAACGTCTGATCGATCTTCTTCATGCAAGGCTCTCCGAGTACGGCAGATTTTCCCCGTCGCCGCGTCCCCGATGAGAAGGTGTGAGGGAGCGAGAGTCAACATGGACCGGGAAGAGCCAGCCGGATAACATCTCACCAGGAATCGAGAAAGGGCTTCGGATGTCCATTACCCTGCTGTTTGGCAGCCTGATCTGTTGCCTTCCCGTGCAGCAAGTCTCTGTACTACACCCTCATCTTGTGGCCGAGGTGACGCTCGATCCGTCCGCCGGATCCATCTCCTGGCAGGTGTCCCTCGAGCGGTTGGGGAAACAATTCGAGTTTGGGCTCCATTCGGGCCTCACGCCTCAACTCGAGTCCCAGGGAACCCTGACTCTCGTCACCCGGACCCAACAGCAGGGAGGATCCGGGCTCGATCCCCAGAGACCGGTGAGCCGGAAAATCTGGAGAGTGACGGTACCAGAAGGATTGGCTGACGACGTCCCGGTGTTCATCTCTGCTCGCGGCGTGATCCGGGAAGATCTCGAGCAGGTCGGTTCCGGCGCCGGAAGGTCCTTTTCCGCAACACCTGGAACCATCGAGGAACAGGGTGTGTACCTGGCAGGAGCCAGTTCGTGGTTACCTCATCCGGAGGGGGTACAGCTGACCTTCTCGCTCGAGGTGGATCTTCCCGCCGGCTGGGATGCGGTGAGTCAAGGGCAGCGGCGAAACAAGCAGACCGACGCAGACCGAACCACCGTGCGCTGGGATTGCGAACTTCCTCAGGAAGAGGTCTTTCTCGTTGCGGCCAGATTTCACGAGTACCGCAAGGAAACTCCACTGGTGGACGCGATGGTGTTCCTGCGCGATGCAGATCCGAATCTGGCAGCGCGGTACCTGGAAGCGACGGTGCAGTACGTCGACATGTACTCCCAACTGATCGGTCCCTATCCCTACTCGAAGTTTGCCCTGGTCGAGAATTTCTGGGAGAGCGGCTACGGCATGCCCTCCTTCACCTTGCTGGGTCCGCAGGTGATCCGGCTGCCCTTCATCTTGAGGTCATCCTATCCTCACGAGGTCCTCCACAACTGGTGGGGGAACTCGGTGTACGTCGATTATCCGAGCGGCAACTGGTGCGAAGGACTCACCGCCTATCTCGCCGATCACCTGATGAAGGAAGGTGAGGGCAGGGGGGCCGAGTACCGACGCGATGTGCTGAAGAAGTTCGGATCCTATGTTCAGGAGGGCCTCGATTTTCCGCTTCGAGAGTTTCGTAGTCGCCACTCGGGTGCCACCGAGGCGGTGGGATACGGTAAGTGCCTGATGTTGTGGCACATGATTCGCCGCAGCGTCGGTGATGACGCCTTCAAGAAGGGGCTTCAGAGTTTCTTTTCCGAGTTCATCCATCGACGCGCTTCCTTCGATGACATCGCCGAATGCATCGGTGAGGCCGCAGGAACCGACCTGGGCGATTGGATGAGATCGTGGATCGAGAGGACCGGAGCTCCTGAGTTTCGGCTGGCAGTGGAGCCGGACGAGAGGACAACGCGTATCGTCATCGAACAGGTGCAGGATCAGGACCCGTATCGGATCCGGATTCCGGTTTACTACCAGTTGTCGACTTCGTCCTGGTGGCAGCAACAGATTGTGGAGTTTGCTCCCGGAGACGATGCAACGGTTCCCCGACAGCAGTCCTTCGAGGTGGCGGAGCGACTGGTTGCCGTGAAGGTCGATCCTTTATTCGATGTGTTTCGTCAACTCGATCGATCGGAGACTCCACCGACCATCGGAGATATCTTCGGTGCCTCTTCTCAGTTGATCGTTCTGCCTTCTCTCAGCCCGAGACTCGAGGCATGGCGAGCGCTGGCCGAATCCTGGGCGACCGATGGGGATGTTCGCATCGTCCTCGACACCGAACTGGAAGCGATCCCACCGGATAGAGCGGTCTGGATCCTCGGCGAGCCGACCATGGGTGTGGCGAATGAGACCTT
>Ga0310122_10000472_pt1 | contig 25455 bp, 30 predicted proteins | sample CB6_Bottom_1051__FD_203503 | JGI IMG/M metagenome (GOLD analysis project Ga0310122, IMG submission 203503) | Marine microbial communities from Western Arctic Ocean, Canada - CB6_Bottom_1051 | ecosystem: Environmental > Aquatic > Marine > Oceanic | place: Canada: Western Arctic Ocean | collected...
CCATTTTCCGGCAACTTCAGACCGGCTCCCAGCTGTGCCTTGTAATAAGCAATCGGGAAGTTGTCAGCAATTCCCATAGCTTCTCCGGTGCTTTTCATCTCAGGTCCAAGCGCGGTATCTGAGCCTGGTATTTTGTTGAAAGGAAAAACAACGGATTTCACAGATACATGCTGATTTTTCTCTGGCTCAACATACGCTAGTTCCTTCAGACTTTTTCCAAGCATCACCTTTGCCGCAATTTTCGCAAGCTGAATCCCAGATGCCTTGCTTATGAAGGGAACAGTTCTGCTACTTCTGGGATTAACCTCTAAAACATAGACAACAGAATCTCTGACTGCATACTGTATATTCAAAAGTCCCTTTATCCCGAGTTCCCTTGCAAGCTCCCTGGTATATTTCTTAATTGTTCTGATTTCTTCCTTCGTCAAAGTTTGCGTTGGCGTGACACAACTCGAGTCTCCTGAATGAATTCCAGCCTGTTCTATATGCTCCATTATTCCTCCTATTAGTGTGTCTGTTCCGTCAGAAACAGCATCAACATCTACCTCAGTCGCGCTTCCTAAAAATTCGTCTATCAGTACAGGGTGCTCTTTCGAAACCTTGACAGCCTCACTAATATATCGCTCAAGATCCAAATCATTAAACACAATTTCCATCGCCCTTCCACCTATCACATAGCTCGGTCGTATAAGCACCGGGTATCCTATCCGTTCTATAACTTCTTTAGCCTCTTCAAGACTGTGTGCAACCCCATTTTCTGCTTGAGGTATTCCTAGTTTTTTCACAACTTTTGAAAATTTATCTCTGTCCTCAGCTCGGTCCATGTCCTTCGGAGAAGTCCCCAATATATTCACACCGGCTTTTTCTAATGAAAGAGAAAGATTCACAGAAGTCTGTCCTCCAAATTGCGTCATCACTCCGTAAGGTCTTTCGTTATCAATTATCCTCATCACACTGCTAAATGTCAGCGGTTCAAAATAAAGACGGTCTGATGTATCATAATCCGTTGATACAGTTTCAGGATTATTGTTTATTATTATTGACTCGATACCTTCTTCTTTTATTGCTCCTAGTGCATGAACAGTAGAGTAGTCAAATTCTATCCCCTGTCCAATCCTTATTGGACCAGAACCCAGTATCATGACCTTCTTCTTCTTTTCTGATTCAGCTTCATTCTCCCCCTCGGCCGAATAAAAATACGGAGTTTTTGCCGCAAACTCGGCAGCGCATGTATCTACCATCTTAAACCCATTGCTTTCTGCTCTCTTTGAAAAGACTTTTTTAATACCATTAAGGAACCAAGGGTCTATTCCAGTCAGTTTGTTTATTTCCATAACATCCATTCCTTTTTTCAGAGCAGAAGCTATATAGAAAAGCCTCTTGTGAGTTGGTATTTCCAGATGATAGAGCCTCTCAAAATCCTCAGCTCCATCCACAAGGCTTTCCTTATCAATATCCAGGCTTGCCACAGCTTTTTCAAGACTTTCTTCAAAAGTTCTCCCGATTGCCATAACTTCTCCCGTCGAGCGCATTTCAGTTCCAAGTGTTCTGTCTGCAAGATAGAATTTTTCAAAAGGCCATCGTGGTATCTTGGTTACAATGTAGTCAAGAGCTGGTTCAAAACTAGCCTTTGTTTCTTCTGTTATAGGATTCTCAATTTCATCAAGCGTCATTCCTATCGATATTTTTGCAGCAATCAGTGCTATTGGGTATCCTGTTGCTTTTGAGGCCAGCGCCGAGCTTCTGGAAACCCGTGGATTTACTTCTATTACAATATACTTGTCACTTTTCGGATCCAGGGCAAACTGGATATTACATCCCCCTTCTACTTTCAGCGCTCTTATTATTTTCAGGGAAGCACTCCTCAACATCTGATATTCTTTATCTGTCAGAGTCTGGGATGGCGCGACAACTATACTGTCTCCTGTATGAATTCCAACAGGATCAAAATTTTCCATATTACAGACTGTTATGCAGTTGTCTGCTGAGTCTCGCATTACCTCATATTCTATTTCCTTCCAACCGGTCACACATTCCTCAATCAGAATTTGTCCTATCCTACTGTTTGCTATTCCCCCTGCAGCAATATTTTCGAGGTCCCGCATATTCTCAGCTATACCTCCCCCTGTTCCTCCTAAAGTATAAGCCGGACGTACTATCACAGGAAATCCCACTTTCTCTGCTATCTTCCGTGCTTCATCAATACTATTCGCTATTCCTGATTCTGGTATTGGTTCGTCTATAGCAATCATCATATCTTTGAAAAGTTTCCTGTCTTCGCAGTCTTTTATCGCTTTCAGAGGAGTTCCTAATATTTCAACACCATTTTTCTCAAGAACTCCTGCATCTGCGAGTTCTGCTGTCAGATTAAGCCCGGTTTGCCCTCCAAAACTAGATAGAACTCCGTCTGGCTTTTCTTTTTCTATTATTCTTGTAAGAGACTCAACTGTCAATGGCTCAATGTATACAGAATCAGCCATATCGGTATCTGTTTGTATAGTTGCAGGGTTCGAGTTTACCACCACAGTTTCCAGACCTTCTTCTCTTATAGATTTGAGAGCCTGGGAACCTGAGTAGTCAAATTCGGCAGCCTGACCAATAACAACAGGACCTGCTCCAATCACAAGCACTTTTTTAATATCACTTCTTTTTGGCATTCATTGCCTCCACAAACTTGTCAAACAAATATTCATTATCCCTCGGGCCTGGGCATCCCTCTGGGTGGTATTGGACTGAAAATATTGGAAGATCCTTGTGACGCATTCCTTCGACAGAGCCATCATTAAGGTTTACATGGGTAACTTCAAAACCAGTCTTCTCCAAACTTTTTTCATCGATAGAGTAGCCATGGTTTTGGGTTGTTATGTGAACTCTTCCAGTTTCCAGCTCCTTTACTCCGTGGTTTAATCCACGGTGTCCGAATTTAAGTTTGTAAGCCTTAGCCCCAGCCGCCAGCCCTATTATCTGGTGACCGAGGCAAATCCCAAAAAGTGGGATTTCACCAAACAAACTCTTTACAGTATCGATAACATAGGAAGCTTTCGACGGATCTCCTGGTCCGTTCGAAATCATTACTCCGTCTGCTTCTTTAAGAATATCTTCTGCTCCAGTTCCCGCTGGAACAACACGGACGGTAACTCCCCTCTTAACAAGACACCTAATTATATTCTCTTTGGCACCACAGTCTATCAAAGTAACCTTCAGATTTCCATCTGCTTCGTAGATTTCTTCATTCTTTCTCGAGACTTCCGGAAGCAGATCCTCATTGTCAGGATAAGGCGTTTTCCGAAGTTCTTCTGCAACTTTTTCTGTGTCAATACCTTCTCTGCAAATTTTTCCGCGCATTGTTCCATGCTTGCGTAGTTTTCTGGTAAGTGCTCTTGTGTCTATTCCCTGCAGTCCTGGGATTTTATAGTCCTTAAGAAAAGTCCCAAGTGTTTTTTCTGCCCTGTGATTTGAGGGAAATTCACAGGCTCCTGAAACCAGTAGCCCACGGACTTGTATTTCATTTGATTCAAAATCCTCACTATTTATTCCATAATTCCCAGCAAGCGGATATGTCATAGTAAGTATTTGTCCGCGATATGAGGGGTCAGTAAGAGCCTCCTGATATCCAGTCATTCCTGTACTAAATACAACCTCTCCAAAAACCTCAGAAGATGCTCCGAAAAACTCCCCTTTAAAAACAACTCCATCCTCAAGTACAAGCAGTGCCTTTTCTCCCACAATATCCACTCTACCTACTAAGCCCGCTAATCATTTGAAGATTAAATAATTATCTACAATCCAAATAAAAACTATTTTAGAAAGCTTTATAGCAGTAGTAATACGGTAAATTAAGGATGAAAGGAGTAATTCTGGCGGCTGGTGGCGGAACCCGCCTTGCCCCTCTGACTAACACACGGGCGAAGCCTGCAATCCCTGTGGCTAATAAGCCTCTTATAGAGCACATAATAGCTTCCCTTAAGGGAGCGGGAATAGAGGATATAGTAATCATTGTAAATACTTCAGGGGAACTAGAAAAGCTACTCGAAGACGGTTCTCAGCTTGGGGTGAAATTAAAGTACGTAGTTCAGGAAGAGCAGCTCGGAACTGCACACGCAATTTCACTTGTCAAAGAAATGGTAACTGAGCCCTTTATACTTGTAAATGGTGACAATCTAGTTCCTCGTTCAGTCGTTAATGAACTTATCGAGAAATTCAACGGAACGGCAACCATAACTCTTCTAAAGGTTGAGGATCTTTCGTCTCTGAGTACTTGTGAGCTTGATGGAAATAAGGTTCTGAAAATCATAGAAAAGCCCAAACCTGGTGAGGAACTAAGTCCCTATGCATCCATAGGAACTTACGCATTTTCTCCCGAGATTTTTGATTACATAGATAAGGTTGAGAAATCCCCTCGTGGGGAGTACGAACTCCCGAGTGCGATGGATCTGATGCTGAGGGATGGAAAAGAGATGACTTGGGTTGAAACAGAGCAGTTTCAGCACCTCAGCCATCCTTGGGACATGCTCAGCGAAACTGTTGTTTTCCTAGATGTAATGGAAGAATCGAGAGAGGGAACAATAGAAGAAGGAGCTATTCTGAAAGGAAAGGTCTCTATTGGAAAAGGCACAGTAATAAAATCAGGAGCCTATATAGAGGGTCCAGTTCTTATCGGAGAAAATTGTACAATAGGTCCAAACTGCTTCATCAGGGCTTACACAACAATTGGAAATAATTGCAGAGTAGGAAATGCAGTTGAGATAAAAAATTCCGTCATTTTTGACGGTACAAACATTCCACATCTTTCATATATTGGAGATTCAGTAATTGGGGAGAATGTAAACTTCGGTGCAGGCACAGTTCTCGCTAATTTCCGTCTGGATAAAAAGAACATAAAGATGGAAATCAAGGGGGAGCTTGTGGACACAGAAAGGAAAAAACTTGGAGCAATAGTTGGAGATAACACTAAATTTGGTTCAAATGTTGTTGTTAATCCTGGAAGAAAAATAGGGGCGAACTGCAACATATGGCCTGGAACGGTAGTTACGAAGGATCTCGATGACGGGGAAGATTACAAGTGATATGGCTGGGAAATTCATAATATTCGAAGGATTGGACGGCAGCGGAAAATCTACACACGCAAAACTTCTTTCAGAGTGGCTTGAGTCAAAAGCTCTTAAAGTTCTACATACTAAAGAGCCAAGCCAGGGAAAAATAGGAAAGCTTCTCCGAGACTACCTTAAAGACACGGATTCGGGTGGCCGCGTTGATGCCCTTCTTTTCACTGCAGACAGAGCGGAGCATCTTGAAAGAGAAATACTTCCGGCCTTAGAGCGGGGTGATATTGTGATTTGTGAGCGCTACAAGTACTCAACAATAGCTTATCAGGCGGCACAGGGAGAAGATATGGACTGGCTTATCGGACTCAACGAGTTCGCAAGGGAGCCTGACCTGTCACTTTTCCTTGACTTGGAATCTGATATTGCATTGCGGCGTTCAGACGAAAGTGAAAAATTTGAAGCTCTGGATTTCCTAACAACTACACGCGAGAATTACATGAAATTTTCTGATAGCTTTATAATTGTGGATGCCAACAAAAACAGAGATGATGTCCAGAACGAGCTTCGCAGAATTGTCGGCGAATTCCTAAATTTATAATAAATAATTAGGAGTGGGGTCGAGGAGATTTGAACTCCCGATCTCCTGCTCCCAAAGCAGGCATCATACCAAGCTAGACCACGACCCCGTGTCTTAAACAAATAGACCTAGCTTAAGTTATATTTTAAACCTTTCATATAAATAATTAAGAGAGGCAGCGCAAAAAATACGCCGCCTCATGACAAGTCAGAGTCCTATCATTGTGGTTGTCATCATTATGTTCGGAACGCTCTGGATTTTACGCACCAAAAATTCATTTAGGTTATCAAGACTACTCGATTCCGCTTTTATGAAGACGTCATAGTCTCCATATACATTGTGTACTTCCTTGATTTCCCCCATTTCTTTTAGGTCGTTGAGGACCTCTCGCTCTTTCCCTGTTTTTGTTGTTGCCAGGATAAACGCTGTTACCATTGGGCATCACCACCTACTCTGGGTAGGGGGTGTATCTATATATCCCTTGCCACAATTTTTGTGGACAAATTGATAAAAAAAGAGAAAAATTTAATCAAAAAGCTTATTAATACCCCCTTCCTATGGTCATTTGTGCAGGTACTATGACGAAGCTTGACGATAAAGATAAAAAAATACTTCATGAGCTGCAGGATAACTGCAGACAGTCCTCTCGGGATCTTTCTAAGAAATTAGATTTGCCAGCTTCGACAATTCACCAGAGAATTAAGAAGCTTGAAAAGTCAGGAATCATCTCTGGTTATACAGCGATTGTAAATCCTGAAAAAGTCGGCTACAATTCATCTGCTATTATATTTATAGAGTACAATCATTATGAGGCAAAGCAAAATAATTTGTCTCAGGAAACTCTCGTGGAAAAAATTTCAAAACTTCCTAACGTTCAGGAGGCTCACATGGTCACAGGTCTAGAGGATATTGTCATCAAAGTTGTTGGTAAAACTGACAGGGATATCGGAGCCTTTGTAATAAAGACACTCAGAGAGATTCCTGGTATACTCAAAACAAAAACAGGAATAATACTCGCAAGCACTAAGGATTCCAGAAGGATTTTCTTCTAAATTAATTTTTATAAAAGAGCTCTTCCATAAAGGTGTAGAATTAACTCTATTACAACTATCAGTCCTGATGCCATTATTACGTGCTCAGGCTTAAATTTAAGTCCTGTTCCTTCTTCATCAGAAACACGGAAGATTCCGCCTCCGCTTCCTGGCATATTTATTTTTGTCTTCTTTGCCATGAATTATCTGTGGTTGGTGGACTTTTTAAAGCTTTTTAGGAAAGGCTTATATGTTTCTAGAGCTTTCTCTTCCTGCAAAACAATGGACGCATCACTAAATCCTTTTGAAAACGCATTAAAGCAACTGGAAAATGCACAAAATATAGAGCCGATTGACGAGGATATATATCAAATTCTAAGACGCCCTCAGCGCATAATAGAGCTTTCTATCCCAGTTAAAATGGACTCTGGAGAATTAAAATTTTTCACAGGCTATCGTGTTCAGTACAATGATGCTCCTGGTCCAACGAAGGGCGGTATAAGATATCATCCTCAGGTAAGTCTCGATGAGATAATGGCTCTTGCCTCCTGGATGACGTGGAAGTGTGCAGTAGTCGGACTCCCATATGGAGGTGCGAAAGGCGGCGTAATTTGCAATCCAAAGGATATGTCTGAAGGAGAAATTGAGAGGCTCAGCCGGGCCTATGTTCAGGCAATTGCAAATTGTATAGGTCCAACTGTGGACATTCCTGCTCCTGATGTTTACACAAATCCTCAGATAATGGCGTGGATGTCCGATGAATACAACAAGATCGTCGGTAAAGAATTTCCTGCCGCATTCACCGGGAAGCCAGTTGAAAATGGCGGTTCAGAAGGGCGCAATATTTCAACTGGTGTTGGCTGCTCTTTTATTGTCAGAGAAATTTCAAAAAAACTTGGTCTCAAGCCTAAGGAAACTACTGTCGCTGTTCAAGGCTATGGGAACGCTGGTTCTATAGTTGCGCAGAAACTTCACGAAATGGCTTATAAAATTGTTGCTGTCAGTGATTCACAAGGCGGAATATACTCTGAGAAAGGCTTTGACCCCAATAAAATTCTTACCTGCAAAAGCGAGGTCGGTACAGTCGGAGAATGCGGGCATATAGGCGTTCTTGCAGAGGGTTCAGAATTCCAGAAGATAACAAATGAGGAGCTTCTGGAACTTGAAGTTGACATATTAATACCTGCTGCTCTTGAAAATCAAATAACTGTAGAGAATGCGGACAAAATAAAAGCAAAAGCAGTCGTTGAATTGGCAAACGGTCCGACGACACCTGCAGCTGATGAAATTCTATTCAAGAAAGGAATTACTGTTGTTCCGGACATACTCGCTAACGCAGGCGGTGTTTCCGTAAGTTATTATGAGTGGTATCAGAACATGAATAACGAGAGCTGGACTGAAGAAGATATATTCAAGAAGCTTGACACACTCTTGACAAAGGCTTTTGTTAATATTTCAGAAAAATCTGATAAGAATAAAATAGACATGCGAACCGCGGCTTTCATACTCGCAGTTCACAAAGTAGCAGAAAAAGTAAAAGAAAGAGGCTACTAGAGCCCCTCTCTTTTATTTCTAATTAATTACTAATTTGGAAGGAATCTGCAGACTGTTGTTCCGCATCCGCTTCCACATGTTCCCTTTGCCATTTTGCGGTTGTTCTTTGTGGTTACAACTTTTGCGCCTGTAATGTCTACTTCCTTCTGGCACTTCATGCACCTTCCTTTGTAGTCAGCCATTTTAACCCTCCTTTTAAGCGATACGCTTAAAGTCCCATACATTCCACCGTTTAATAGTGTTTCTATTCGTGAAAATCCTTAAATAGTGGGTTTTTCATAGCTATGTTGATCAAAATGATTAGAAGGGATTGTCTTCATCACTGAAGGAAACAAAGCTTCTAGTCAGGATTCTCAAAAAATTTCATTTACAGCTTCAGCTGTTTTCACAATCAATAAAAAAAATGGCCCGGATGGGGTAATGGTTATCCTTCCAGCTTGTGGAGCTAGAGATCCGAGTTCAATTCTCGGTCCGGGCCCTCAGTCTCAAGGTGATTGCTATGGCTTTTGAAAAAGCAAAGGGAACACGTGATTTCAGTCCGCAGGAAATGTCTCTGAGAAACTATGTTTTCGACACAATCAGGAGAGTTTACAAAACCTACGGCTATCAGGAGCTGGAAACTCCGGCCTTCGAGCGCTGGGAAACTCTTAGCGCAAAGAGCGCCGGTGGAGAAGATGTCTCAAAAGAGATATTCCGCTTTACTGACTACGGTGAGCGTGAGATGGGTCTCCGTTTCGATTTAACAGTTCCAATGGCGCGCTATATTGCCAACAATCCGATGATTCCAAGGCCTTTCAAGCGCTTCCAGATAGGGCGCGTATGGCGCTATGACCAGCCTCAGGCTGGACGTTACCGCGAGTTCTGGCAGGCAGACGTCGATGTTGTAGGCTCCACTGAGGTCGAGGCAGATCTTGATGCACTAGGGGCCGTTGTAGCCTCGCTTAAAGCACTGGGTTTCAAAGATTTCACAGTTGAAATAAATAACAGAGCACTTCTAGAGGAACTTGCCGAACTATTCGAAATTCCACGAGTTAAGTGCCCTGACTTATTCCGGTGTATAGACAAGCTTGACAAGATAGGGATGAATTCTGTCAAAAAGGAAATATCGGACAAAGGAATCAAAAATGTTGACAAGTTCCTGAAATTTATAGAGACTTCCGGCATGAAGGAGCTTGAAGAAAAACTACCTGAAAGCGCCGAACTTGCCAAAACAAAGGAGCTTCTGAAGGCTTCAAAAGCCCTCGGCCTTGGAAAATGGTTAAAACTTACTCTGTCTATGGTTCGCGGACTTGCTTACTATACCAGTTTCGTTTTCGAGATAAAGGTGAAGGGAATGGAGAAATACGGAAGCGTTGGAGCTGGTGGCCGTTATGATGATCTCATTGGAGTCTACGGAAAATCCGATATGCCGGCAACAGGCTGTTCCATCGGCGTTGAAAGGATAATAGAGATAATGAAAGAGCGAAAAATGGTGGACATCCCGAAAACTGAGACTAAAGTCCTCGTCATTCCAATTGGGAACACCTTCAAAGATGCCGCAAAAATTGTTCAGCAGCTCAGAGATGCCGGAATTCCTTCAACAATAGACTTGATGAAGCGCGGTCCGAGCAAGCTATTCAGTTATGCAAATTCTCTTGGTATACCTTATTCACTTGCAGTCGGCGAGAAAGAAGTAAACTCAAAGAAATACACCTTGAAGAATATGGAAAGTGGTAAGCAGGAAGAGTTCGGTATTGATAAAATAATCAGTAAATTATCAAACTAATCCATTTTCCAACAAGCTTAATAATATCCAAGCATTACTCCTTTTATGACTAATAGAAAGGCCTATGACGAACTAAGTCAGGATAATAAGGAAAAACTAGTCTGCGCTCTTTTCGCGACAAAATACCCAGGACTCAGTTCTGATTGTGGAGTTGATGTCGACGTTGCCGCCTACTCTCTAAGAGCGGCCTGCGTTCTCATCGCAGAAGAAGAGGATGAACTTGTAAAAAAAATAATTGTCCTTCTTGAAGAGCACAATGACTTCATAGAGTCTCTCTCTTCTGAAATTCTTACTCAATATGTTTCCGACCTGAATAAAAGCGATGAGTTCGAAAAGGGCAGAGATGAATTAGTTCTCATAACCGGCAGAAAGTGGGAGTCCTCCTCCTTTTCAGATGAGGGCAAGAAAGTTCTCACTGTTCTTGATATGGATTCCCTTCTCGCTGGAATTGAAAAACACTCATCAAAAGACACAAAACAGGCAAAGCATCTGAGAAACCTTGCAAAAACCTTCAATATAATTTAATTTTACTCGAAAAGACTTAATCCTAATTTATTTCCCAGTTTCTTAACAGTCGAGTCATCTGGTCTGAGCTTCCCATTCTCTATCATTTTCAGCTCTGAGAGTTTCACTCCGAGAAAAACTCCGAATTCTTTCTGAGTCATCTCAAGCTTCTGCCTTTGCTGTGAAATCATTTTCCCAAAATCATCAACAAGAAAAGCTTCCTCTGGTATTTTATAATTAGACTGGCCGATTTTGGAGGCTTCTACATTCCTCGTAAAAATTTCCTTTCCGTAGCGGGTGCAGTGCTCACAGACTGAAACGGTCGAGCCACCGACACTTACTTTTCGTTCTGTGTCCAGAACCAGTCCGCACAGCTCGCATTCCATATATAGTAACTATATTAAGCAAGATTTAATACTTTCTTCTTATGGTAGAAGTTCATTTTTTAAATGATAAGAAAACGGTGAAAGCAAAAGAGGGAGATTCTATAGAGGCCCTTGCCAGAGAGGTAGACAGTTCCCTCCCCTTTGGATGCAGAAACGGTCTTTGCGGAACCTGTCTTGTCACTGTCGAAGAAGGCGAAGAAAATCTTAGCCCTATTGCGCCGCATGAAAGCAGAACCCTCGCTACCTGCGGTTCTAAGGAAAAACAGAGGCTTGCCTGTCAGTGCAGAATTCAAAAAGGTATGGTAAAAATTAAATGGAGATGAATCAAGAACTTACTAAAGAGCGAGCTATAGAACTTCTTAAAGAATGCAAGGACCCAGAGCTTGGTCTGGATGTGTGGACCCTCGGACTCATTTACGAACTGGATGTATCAGCTTCTTCAGTGAAAATAAAAATGACTCTAACTTCTCCAACTTGTCCCTTTGGCCAAATGATGATTTCTGAGATAAAAGACCGTTTAAAACTTTCAGGGGGAGCGTCAGACGTTGAGGTTGAGCTGACTTTCACTCCTCCTTGGGAGCCTCCTGCGAAAGTTAGGACAATGCTGGGCATTTAAGAAAAGCATAAAAACTCCCTTTCCTTAACCGAGTTATGATTCCAAAGACACTGCGTAACAGTTTGAGTTCTTTCGTAGTTCTTCTGCTTGCAGGATATCTTTCCTGGTGGGTTACTCTTGACGTCCGTATAGTTTACGTATTTGTGTTCCTGGCAATTCCACTATTTCTTTATCTTCGTCTTGCCTCACCGTTTCTTTTCAGACCCAAGGCAAGGACAGGATTCATCCAGATAGGTTCCGGAGCTGTCAAAGACGTGGCCAGCCGAAAACTCATTTATACGCTTACAGCATACTTCGTTTTATTTTTCCTGGCTGGACTGGCATGGAAAGTAATATGGGTCGGTCTTTCTCCAGGTTTTTATGAAATGGAAGACGGAACTGATTTCCAGTCGGAGCAGCTAGTTCTTAGCGATCTTGAATCCAGAAATCTGTTCACCACTGATGTCTACAGGAGAGTTCCTCATAATACAGGGGAGATAAGATTAAGGGCAAACCGCTTTGGCTGGACTACGATTTTAGATACTGAACCAGTCTACGAAGACGGAGTCTTATTGTGGCGAGCAGCATTGGAGCCAACTGGAGTCGTCAACCAGCTTATTAGGACTTCACCTGGATTTTCACAAACTTCTGGAATGATAGAGCTTAGTCCGGAAGTCACAGAAATGGACCTCAAATACACAGAAAATCGTATGTTCAATCAAAAATCTAAAAGGCGGGCTTGGTATGCAAACAGGTTCTGGATTGTTGGAGACGGCTACCTAACAAGCGGAACTGACGGAGGAATATGGTGGCTCTATCCAAGAATATCCATTAAATGGTTTTCTTTTACATATTCTCAATCCTTTGAAGGCGTAACTTTGGTCAGCGCTCAGACTACAGACATTCGTCATTACATGCCAGACGAGCTTGGTGCTCTCAAGGAATTTATAGGTCAGGGAAACCTTCGTGTTTATCCAGAGTCACTGGCTTTGGCACAATCTTACATTTATGGAGCTAACCGTTTTGGTTTCATTGCCCGTGAAATAACAAAAAGGTCATCTGACGGCGAGTCCCTTTATGAAATTCCTGGCGGTCAAATATTATCTGGTGGAGCTGAGACCTTCCAAAAATATCCCATACTTTCTGTCTATAACGATGAGCTTTACTGGGCCACATTATACGAGCCTGTCGGAGGAGAGTCCCGTGGAGCAAGAACTGCGGCTATTGTCCTAATTGGAGCGGATTACAACAATGCCGGGGAAGTAAAGATGTATAAATTCGATGATTTAGAAAAGAACATTCCTGGAGTAAACAAGATTCTTAGACTCGCAAGGACAGAAGTCCAAAACTTCGAAGGCTGGGTTCCCCAGCAGGTTCAGATCTATCAGGATAGCCAGAACCGTCTTTATGCTCTGTCTTCAATTGTCAGCGGATACGGCTCAGGTCAGAAAGTTGCCGCACTTGCCGGAGTGAATATGCTTGAGGGCTCCGAACGGGCGTACATAGTTAAGACAAGTGACTATTCAGATCTCGAGACTGCTCACATGGCACTTCTCAACATTATGTTCTCTGGAGTAGTGTCTGCTCCTCTTACAGAAACTGTGTCAGAACAGCCAGCTCAAACTGGTCAGGAAGATGGAACTAGTGTAGATGATCGCCTCAGAACAATTGAGCAGAAGGTTGATCAGATTCTTGAAAGGCTTGAATAGCTATTTCTGATTTAGCCACTCATCTGTCGCGTATTTACTTTCTCTAAGCTCTTCCGCCATTTCAAGCTCTTCCGCTGTGAGCTCTTCTTCTTCAAGCTCCCCGAAAACTCGTCTATATCCTTCTATCATTGCCTTCTCAACTTCCTTTCGTGAGATATCTCCAATTTCCTGCTTCACAGTTGTAACTCTGTCTTTTATTGAATCAAGAATTTTATCTGCAATTTTTGCTTTTGACACATTAAGCACTGAAAAGAGTTCATCTATATTGGTGTTGTACATCAAAGTTCCGTGTTGAAGAACTGCTCCCCATTTCCTAGTCTGTGCACTTCCCGATATCTTCTTTCCATTCGTCAGTATGTCATTAATTGGCTTGAATTCAGACTTTATTCCGAGAATGTCCAGGGCTTCTATTATGGGCTGGCAGAGGAATCCATAAGATTCTGGTATTTTCTTGTTCAGCGTGTCTTCTCCCATTACAATAGAATAGGTTATTTCTCCTTGCTGGTCGTGGTAAACGGCGCCGCCTCCGGTTATCCTTCGAACCGCGTCTATTCCGACCTTCCGGCGGTTTTCATCATATATTTCCTCTGCATAGCTCTGAAAGTAGCCAATCGTAACTGTCGAAGGCTTGAAAACAAAAAGCCTGCAAGTGTCCGGAACAAGTCCCTTTGAACGTGCTTTCAATATTGCTTCGTCAACTGCCATTGCCATTGCCCCGTCTTCTTCTCTTAGTTTAATAAGTCTCATTATTCTGAATACACACAGGTCTGGTTTTCTCCAAATATATATGCATTTACTTCGCCTCCTCCTGTACTTCTCACCAGTATTTCATTTACTTGTATGGTGACGCTATTAACACCTTCCGTGGTTCCGGAAACTATGTATTTTATTTCAGTACTGTTATCTTTAAAAACCTCAAATTTTGCTTTGTATGCTCCTCCTTCGGCTTCGTAAATCCCCTTAAGATATACTAAGGTTGTTCCGCTCGTTGTACATGGGCTTTCCTCTGCGCCAGAAATAATATCTGCTGTAATATTTTCAATCGCTTCTGAAGTCTCGTTTATAATTTCCTGAATTCTACTTAAATTGTCGGGAAACATAGCACTGATATTTTCCGGAATCATGTCACTGATATTTTCTATCCCGCTTACAATATCCCTAATCTCCGAAGACAATTCTGATGTATCTATTTGCCCCGTGCATCCAGCAATAATCACTGTCAGAACAAGTGTCGCCAAAACCAATCTTCCCATATTTAAAATTATGTAGATATGTTTATATATTTTCCAGCGTTAGCCTGCTTGGGAAGATGGGTTCGATTTTGAAAAAACAGTTCAAAGTGGCAGGAGGCAAGCTCCTGAAAGCATCATTTTCTGTTGATGACGGAAAACTGAAAGACGTAAAAATAACTGGTGATTTTTTTCTCTATCCTGAAGAGGCAATCGATGGGCTTATTTCAGTTCTCAATGGTGTGGAGTTCGCAGAAGAGTCAATAGCGGAAACAATTTCCGAGTATCTTAAAGTTAACAAGGCTGAGTTTGTTGGAGCTTCTCCTCAAGACTTCGCGAAGCTGTTTACAGATGAGCCGGAGGCTTCCTGAATGATAATCTCAAAAACTCCTCTTAGAGTAACTTTTGGCGGGGGTTGCACGGATTTCCCTTCATATTATTCAGACCACGGCGGATTCCTCGTCAATGCCGCTATAGACAAATACACCTTTATTATTCTCCACAGAAAATTTGACAATAAAATAAGGGCAAAATACTCCATTTGTGAAGTCGTCGACGACGTTGAGGATCTTAAGAATCCCATAATAAAGGAAGCCTTGAAATCAGTCGGCTCTCCCACAGGAATAGAGATTGTAAGTCTTTCTGATATACCTAAAGAAACTCAGCTCGGTCAGACAGGAAGCTATACTGTTGGTCTCCTCGAGGCTCTCAATCAATGGAATGATGAACATATCCCTACAGAAGAGCTCGCGACCAAGTCCTGCAACATACTCATAGATATTCTGAAAAAACCGGTCGGAAAGCAGGATCCATACATCGCAGCTTATGGCGGTATAACATGTTTTGATATTTCAAAAGACGGGGAGGTTAAGGCATCTCCTTTGCAAATATCGAGCGAGACAACTGAGGACCTGGAGAAAAATATCCTCTTTTTCTTCACTGATTTTACTCAGGCCTCAGCTGAGATCCTAGGGGACCAGTTAAGTAAAGGAGGGAAGCTAGCCAGTGATGTGGTAGAAAATCTTCACAAGGTGAAGGATGTCAGCTATAGAATAAAGGACGCTCTTGAAAAGGGAGACACCATAGAATTTGGAAAGCTATTGAGCGAGCACTGGAAGCTGAAAAAAGAGCGTTCTCCAAGTTCCACAACTCCGCAGGTAGATAAGCTGTATTCCTCAGCCCTCGAAAATGGAGCCATTGGGGGGAAATTAGTTGGGGCAGGTGGAGGCGGTTTCTTAATGTTTTATGCAGAAGACGCCAAAAAACTCAGAGAAAAAATGGCCAAAGCTGGCGCCAGAGAAATGAAATTTAGCTTTGATTTCGAAGGCTCAAGAGTTATGCTCAACACTGAGAGCTGAAAGGGTTTAGTGTCTCAGACCGCCCATCATTCATCATCTGGTATCAGATCGATGTCGGATCTTCATCGACTACTTTTAGGTTCTTTTTATCACTTATAAAGTTGCTGGAAAGTCTTAAGTAGAACCAAAGTAAAATTCTTTTATGAAAAAAAGCAGTATCTTACTTATCATTTTACTTATTATATTCATTTCAGGCTGCCTTACTTACTCAAAATCAGAGAAAGTTAAATTCCTTGGCGAGGGTGATGAAATATCTCTTACAGGATATATTTTTTCAGAGGGGAGTAAATTCTGCTTTGACAGCGAGGCTACTGACTGCTTTCCAGCTTTTTCCAACATTCTAAGTGAGGATATGGTCAGCACAGCCGATTGCATAGTTGTTGTAGGTGTCGATGCGACTATGTCTGTGGAAGACGGGGAAAAAACACTTTTTCTCAATTCAGTTTCTGTCATTGATGAAATAAGCTTTTGCAAGGAAAGAACTTAAATATTTCCAGCGACACTATATAAGAATTCTGAAATACGATGATTAGAGCTTCTGCACCGGGAAAATTAATTTTGTTCGGCGACCATGCTGTGGTCTATGGAGAGCCTGGGATAGCTACTGCGATAAACAAGAGAGTTTACTCGACCGCATGCGAACTAGAGGGCCGAAAAATTATTATTGAATCTAAAGACACTGGGGAGACAATAGAGTGTGGCATCAGAGATAAGTCCAAGAATCCAATAGTTGCCGCTGTCCAGGAGGCGCAAAAATTCTCAAAAAGCAGATCAGGCGTCGGCGTTGAAATAAATTCACAAATTCCAATAGGAGCTGGACTCGGTTCATCTGCTGCCGTGGCAACTGCAACAATTGCTTCCGTTGCTACACTTTTTAATGGAAATGAGCCGTCCACTCTGGAGATTGCGGAAATGGCTTACAAGGCTGACAAACTTGCTCACGAAAGCCCAAGCGGTATAGATACTGCCATAACAAGCCTTGGTGGAACTATATTTTTCAAAAAGGGAAATATAAGCCAACTCGATTCTGATCCACTTACTTTTGTTGTTGCAAACAGCGGCGTCAGGAGAAATACTAGTGACATGGTTTTGAGGGTCAAAAATAGTATAATGGATCCAAGAGTTGCCCTAAGTATGTTTAGCATAGGGTCCCTTGCAAAGGAGGCTCGCACGGTTTTTATGAATAAGCGTCCAGTGGACCTGGGTCCTCTAATGGACCGCGGGCAGTCTCTTCTGAAGGATCTTGGAGTTAGCTCGACAGCTATTGAGGATCTCGTTAAACTTGCAAAGGATTCAGGGGCGATCGGTTCAAAAATCACTGGTGCCGGGGGCGGAGGGTGCATTATTTCACTATCAGATGATCCTGAGGACCTAATCAAAGCTTTCAAGGAGAATGGAGCTTTTGCATATTCTGTAAGGACAAATCAGCCTGGTGTTAGAATTGAGTGAAGATGTCAAAAAAACGGTGTTCGTTAAACTTGGCGGATCCGCAATAACGCATAAGGGAAAAGAATCTCAGGCAAATCTTCCTGTTATAGATTTATCTTCCTCTCAGATTTCAGAACTTTACAATGATTTCAGTCTAATTCTTGCTCATGGTGGCGGAGGATTTGCGCATCCTGTTGCAGAGCGGCATAATGTGAGTAAGGGAATAGAGAAATGCAAGTCACTTGGGCTTGCTAATACAAGAATGGCCATACAGGATTTAAATTCAATAGTTCTCACTTCCCTTCTTTCAAAAGAAGTTCCGGCTCTTACAATTTCTCCCTCTACTTGTTCAGAAATGGAAAACGGAAGATTCACAGATTTTAATCTTTCGCCAATTCATCATGCACAAAAACTTGGGGCAGTTCCTCTTCTTCATGGTGATGTTGTGTATGATTCTGTTAAAGGGTGCTCGGTTGCATCTACGGAAATGATTTTTTCCTACCTTTCTACGAGAATTAAACCGGAGCGTATAGTCATCGGAGCCAATGTAGATGGAGTTTTCTGGGACAATCCTGACAACGGAAAGCGAGAGCTTGTTGAAGAAATAAACAGTAGAAATCTTGAGGATGTTCTGTCTGCGGTCGAAGAACCAAAAACTAGTGATGTCACAGGCGGAATGAGGCACAAAATAGAGGAGCTCTACAATATCAGCAAGCATAAGATAGAAATATTCATAGTTAATCTCAGCAAGAAAAACTACTTAAGGGGAGCCATACTCGGGAAACCAGAAGTAGGCACTAGAATAAAGGCGGGGGAATAGGACCGTTAGTTTCGGTTAACTGGTATATGAGCACATCTGAGAGGAAACTCGACCATATCAAAATTGTCTCGAATGAGAGAGTCGAGGCAAGAGAAAAGACAACTCTTCTTGACGAAGTTGAGCTTATTCATAATTCTCTACCTGATCTTGACAGGGACTCTGTGGATACTAGTACAGAGATTTTTGGAAAGAAATTAAAAATTCCTTTTTTAATAAGTGGAATGACTGGGGGGCATCCTAACGCTGAGAAACTGAACCTGGCCCTTGCAGAAGCTGCAGAAGCTGCAGGTGTTGCTTTTGGACTTGGCTCGCAGAGAGCAATGCTGGAAGACAAGTCACTCTCGCAAACTTACAAAGTAAGATCTGTGGCTCCAAACACTCTTATTTTCGGAAACATTGGCATTCCGCAAATATCAGATTATTCTCCTTCAGATATCTCATCAATGCTTGATGATGTCGGAGCCGATGCTCTTGCAGTTCATCTAAATCCTCTCCAAGAATCTATTCAGCCTGAAGGTGATGTTAACATGGAGGGACTCGCCGGCTCACTGAAAGATCTCATTAAATCCTTGGGATTTCCTGTTCTAGTTAAAGAAACTGGAGCGGGAATATCAAAGGATGTTGCAAAAATTCTTATTGACTGCGGAGTTTCCGCTATCGATACTGGCGGAGCCGGAGGAACATCATTCGCTGCTGTTGAGCTTTTCAGAAAAGACGACTTCGAACTCTCCGAGTTCTGGGACTGGGGAATTCCAACTGCCGCAAGCATTCTTGAGATAAGAGCTTCTTCAAAGGAAATCCTGCTTATAGCAACAGGTGGTATAAGGAACGGTCTGGATGCTGCCCATGCTCTTGCCCTAGGGGCAAATGCTGTTGGCATGGCCGGCCCTATGATAAAGGCGGCGGCAAAAGGCAGCTCTGAAGTTCTTATTGAAATCGAAAAGGTTCATAAAAGCCTCAGAACTGCAATGTTTCTCTGCGGAGCATCTGAGGTTTCCAAAATGGGGCGTGACAAGACAGTTCTAACTGGATCTCTAAGAAGCTGGCAGAAGCAAAGGGAGCTCTAATATGGGAAAAAGAAGCGCACTTCCAAAACATATTCAAACACTTGATTCAGTTCTCAAAATGACCAGACCATCTGCAATAATTGCTTATGTTATTCTTGTTTTTGTAGCATTTCTTTCAACAGGGGGACTTCCTTCTGCCGGACTTCTCTCTTCGACCTTGATTGCAGTTCTGTCAGCTGCAGCAGGGGGTTTTCTTCTAAGCGACTATTATGACTTATATATAGACAAGGTAAACCGTCCAGATAGGCCACTTCCAGCGGGAAAAATAACGCCGGCTGCCGTTTGGGTTTTCTCACTTTTTTTCTATGCTCTCAGCATTTGGGCTGCGTCAAGCCTTCCTCTGATAAGTTTCTTGTTTGTCTCAGGAAACCTCTTTCTTCTTTTCCTTTATGCAACTACTCTAAAGAAAGTCGGATTTCTTGGAAATATTACAGTTGCTTATCTTACAGCTTCTGTCTTCCTTCTAACGACCTCAGTTGTCGGTAACATTGCAGCCGGAGCAGTTCCAGCTGCCCTGATTTTCCTTTATATGGGTGCTCTTGAAGTTCTCAAGGATATGGAGGATGTTCAAGGAGATTTTAAATTCGGAGCAAGAACTCTTCCGCTTACAGAAAAAGATCTTGGAAAATACGTTGCTATGGCATTTATGGCTCTAACAATAGCCCTTAGCCCAATTCCATATTATCTGGGAATATTCTCGGTAAATTATCTCATATTGATTCTTATCGTAGATTTATCACTGGTTCTGCTGATGCATTCACTTTGGAGAGATTCTTCACTGTCTTCCGCAATCTTCTATGTCAGAAGGATAAAGGCTTCAATAGTGCTTAGTATGGCTGCCTTCATCCTAGGAGTTCTGTAGCGGAAGGAATAAAAACGAAGAACCAGACAGAAAAATCCTAAAATGAGACTTGCTGCACTTTTCAGCGGAGGAAAGGACTCAACTGTATCCCTCTACAGGGCGATGCAGGATGGTCATGAAATAACTCATCTAGTTACTGCGGTTGCCGCAAATCCGGACAGCTATCTTTTTCATACCTCTGCGATAAATATGGCAGAGCTTGCAGCAGAAGCCATGGGGATACCTTTAGTGAAGGTTATTATTGAGAGCACTTTTGACACTGGAGAAGCTGAGGAGCTCGAAGAAGCCCTGTCGAAACTCGACATAGACGGAATTACCCTTGGAGGGGTAAGTTCCAACTATCAGGGAAATATTTTCACAGGAATCGCTACTAAGCTCGGTCTTGAAGTTGTCGCTCCTTTCTGGGAAAAGCCTCATGAAGAGCTCATAGAATACGCACTCGACTCAGGTTTCAAGATAATTTTTGTTTCTATTTCTGCAGACGGACTAGATCAGTCATGGCTCGGTAGAGAACTCAACAGAGAAACTTACGAAGAACTCAAAAAAATAAGAGAAACGCACCGGATAGACATAGGCGGAGAAGGCGGAGAATACTGTACGCTCGTTCTCGATGGTCCTATCTTCAAGAAGAGTATAAAGATAGAGGATTCTGAAATTTCATGGAAAGGGATGGCAGGAAAGCTCATAATAAATAAGGCAGTTCTTTCTGAAAAAGCCACACAGTAAGTTATTTAATTGCCCGGTTAATACTTCTTATATGAATATTTTAAAGGGGCTCTCGCGGTCGTTCAAAGCACTCGGAGACATGTATTACATTTGGAAAGAAAGGCCGTTCAGTACATTCCGTGAGATATCTGATATATATCACAAGCGTCCTCTTCTTGATTCTGCATACCTTTCAGCGGTTGAGATGCTAAAGCGTGATTCCTATATGTTCAGCGAAGCCTGCGCCGCCATTCTGGATGATGTCACTATTAGAACTCCAAAAAACAAGGGCTCAATAATCACGACTCTGGAGTCAGAGGACGAGAGGATAAACCTTTACGAGCGTGATATAAGAAAGCACATACTGAAATATCTCGCAGAAAATTCGGCTCCTGACGTGAAACGCTCTCTAGTTCTTACAAGCCTCGTTATAGATCTTGAACAACTCGGGGACTACACAGTTGAAATGGCAAGGCTGACCCTTCTAAATCCACACAAGCTTGATAACAGCCTTCACATGAAGACTATGAGGGATTATCGCGACAGGCTGAATGTTATGTTCTCTCTTTCCATAGAAGCGCTTTCTGAAAAATCCAAGAAAAATGCATCTCAGGTCAGCAAGCTCAACCAGGTGCTTTTAGCAGACTCCGAAAAATTCCTCAGAAAACTGGAGCAAGGTAAGAGTCTGCGCATGGCGGATGTCATGTTCTATATACTTCTTACAAGATACTTCCAAAGAGTCGGTGGCCATCTTGAAAATATATCAACTGGAATTTTCCAGCCTTTCCAATATGTAGGTTTTAAGAGACATACAAAACACAAGCCAAAAAAAGGCTAAATCAAAAACCTACTCTGGTTCCTTTAAATTCCTTGCCGTCAAGAATTCTTCCAATATTTTCTAGTTCCTTTCCGTTGACGACCGCTGCTTTTATTCCTTTTTCTGAGAGTATTTTGGCTGCTACTGGATCCATAATTGTCGAGACGTTTGCCCTGTGCTCTTCACTTCCTGCCAGTTTTTTTAATTCTTCAAAACTTACAGACTCGAGCTTTTTCGCATCCTCGAACTTGTTCGGATCCTTGTCATAAATATAGTCTACATCAGTACACTTTATGACCATTTCAGCTCCCCAGACTTCTGCTATCTCCGCGGAGACTGCATCTGTCCTCTGGCCCGGTCTAAAACCTCCAGCAACTATAACTTTTCCCGGATTTTTTTCAGAAATTTTAAGAAACTCTTCTTCTGACTTAGGTATCTCCTTTGCTGCCAAGTCCCCCAGTGCTGCAAGCAGAAGTGAAGCGTTCACTCTCGATGCCATTATTCCAACTGTGTCAAGAAGGTCCTCATCTCTGGTGAACTTTCGTCCTAGTTCTCCATACTCTCTTGAGATTTTACCTCCTCCAACAACGACTGCAATTTGGTGGACTCTTGCCCATTCACCTATCTTTGAGGAAACAGTTTCCAAAAAATCTCTGTCGACTCCTTCGGCTGAGAATACAGATCCTCCTAACTTCAAAACGGCTTTCATCTTATTTGCTTCTGAGAACTACAGCCCTTGATACATATCCAGCGAGTCTATTCCTAATCCTCTTGCTAGGGCATATTAGGCGTCCGCTTTCTATAATTTCATTAATAGCTACCTTGTTCTTGTCAAAATCAATGCTATAGCTGTCCGGACTCCTTTCCAGGAGTTCATCACCTACTCTTTTAACAAATGTTTGTATTATTCTTCCCATGCTCTGTTTATTTGATTCAAAAAGATTAAAAAGCTTTCCATACAGGTTCAATGCATGTCAAAGCAGATAGTAGTCACTCCATTTGGTATTTATTCCTCTGAAGGAGGTAAACTTAGTCTGGAGTCTGAGTTTTCAGCCAGTCCTGCTGAGGCTGCGAAAAAGCTGAGGGACTATGAAAAAACAGAAACTTTGCCTGAATTAGACTCCCTTCTTGAGGCTGGCGCCGAATTTTCAGCAGACAGCGAGGCTTCAATAGACGCCAGATTGCGTCTCGATGAGCTCGCAAAGGAGCGCGGAATTGAGGCACGGAAGTATATTTATTCTCTTAATCAGGAGCTTACAAAACTGAGGATGCACGAAGAGCTGGCTTCTCCTGACAGAAGAATTATACAGGCTGTCAATTCTCTTGAAGAGATGGACCCTCTTGTAAATGTTCTCTCTGAGAGACTCAGGGAATGGTCTTCACTGTATTCTCCGGAGCTAAGCCGTTCTGTCCAGAAACACGATGATTTTCTAATAAAACTTTCCCAGCAAAAGGAAATATCAAGCGAACTCGGAGCAGTTTTCGAAAGGGCTGACACTGAAGTTCCTAAAGATATAGCTCATTCCCTTTCAGACATGTATGAAACAAGAACAAAGCTTCGGGAATATCTTGAAAAAATGATGAAGGACCACTATCCAAACCTAGAAGCTGTCGCTGGAAGTCACATTGGGGCTCAGCTTATGGCTCTAGTCGGCGGCGCAAAGCGCCTGGCAACAAAGCCTTCGAGCACAGTCCAGGTTCTTGGAGCTGAGAAGGCACTATTCAGGCACGTCACAACTGGGGCAAAGCCTCCAAAATATGGAGTTCTTCTGCACCATCCTGTGATACAGGACCTTCCGAAACATCTTCGGGGGAAGGGAGCTCGAATTCTTGCAGGAAAAATATCCCTTGCAATAAGAGCGGATGTCTATGGCTCAGGGTTTTCAGCTGACAAACTCAATGAAAGCCTGGACAAGAGGATAAAAAACCTAAAATGAAACTTCTAAAAAAACTCGGAAACGACTATGCAACTCTTAGCTTAGTTTCTGGCAGAAAGGTCTACGGAGAACGTCTGAAAAAGATAGACGGAAAAGAATACAGATTCTGGGATTCGTACAGGTCAAAACTTTCAGCTGCGCTTACTCTTGGTCTCAATAATATGCACTTTGAAGAGGATTCAACTGTTCTCTATCTTGGAGCCGCAAACGGAACAACTGCCAGTCACATCTCTGATTTGGTTCCAAAAGGAATAGTGTATTGCGTTGAGTTTTCCCCAAGAGCAATGGCAGACCTCTACCCACTCTGCAAAAAGAGAAAGAATATGGTTCCCATACTTGCTGATGCAAATCAGCCAAGCCAGTACGCTCACCGCATCGGCCAAGTCGATATAGTTTACCAGGATGTTGCACAGCGCCATCAGGCTGACATTCTTATCAAAAATGCAAAAATGTTCCTCAAGCCACGCGGCTGGACATATCTTATGGTAAAAGCCCGAAGTATAGACGTTTCTGAAAACCCAAATAAGTTATTTAACATTATCATAAATCAGCTTAGGTCAACATTCGACACGGAGGAAAAACTTAAGCTTGATCCCTACGAAAAAGACCATATGTGCATAGTTTCGAGGCTGAGAAAAACAATACGATGATTCCTGAGCGTTCCCAAAGGGAGAATCTTCTGGAAAGAGCCGCCGGACTTTTGGAAGCCCTCGGATTTTCAGTAGCACGCCAGCTTACCCCAAGCTGTTTCGACCTTCTTGCCCGTGACGGTGATACAATATTCTTGCTTAAAATTCTTTCAAACGTAGACTCTCTTACAGAGGAGCAGTCTATAGACCTCCGGCGCGTTTCCAATGTTATTGGGGCAACTCCAATGCTAATCGGTGAGTCCGCGCGTGGCGAGACAATGATGGAGCACACAGTCTACGAACGCTACAATATTGCCTGTGTCAGCTTCAAAACATTTGAAAATGCCCTGTCGGAACATAACTTTCCTTTCGTTTATTCGAAGAAAGGCGGATTCTATTCTCATCTGAATACGGACTATCTTCGGAAGCTGATGCAGAAGAACAATATCTCTGCTGGAGCTTTGGCGCGCGAAGCAGGTATCTCAAAAAGCTCGCTCTTGAACTATGAGCGAGGGCAGGGAGCCAGCATCGAAAACATTGAAAGACTCCAGGAAGCGCTTGGCGATTTGGTTCTTGACCCTATAGATGTTTTCCGATTTGAAGAAGAAAGCCCGGAGCTTTCCAGTGGCGGGAGCAGAATTGAAAGGATAGTAGAATCTCACTTCGGAGATATCGGCTTCAGAACAGCGGCCGTTACTAAAGCTTCCTTCAGCCTCATTGGCAGGAGTAAGAAAGATATAATTTTCACTGGTCTCGAGTCAAAGTCCTTGGAAAAGCGCGCAGAGGATATAAGAGTGTCTTCAAAGGTGCTCGGACAGCACGGAATGTTCGTTCTCAAGAAAACAGAGGAGAGGCAGGTCAGCGGCGTGCCAGTACTCGGAGAGCAGGAATTCCAGGAAACAGTAACTTCAAAACAGCTTCTAAAGCTTCTGAGAGAGCTTGAGGAAGTTGATTAGTTTCCTATAAGATTTCCCCCGGCGATTGAAATCCAGTCTCTATCTCCTATTTCTAAAATTCCCCAAGGAAGTTTATTTCGTATTTCCTCTATTCCATAAGTATAGACATCATCTCCTAGGTTCACTATATTTTCTGTTTCAAGCACATAAATAATTCCTTCAACATCTTGTTCTGTGGAAATTCCTAAGGGTGCAAGAACGACCTCATCCCAACCATCTCCATCAAAGTCGTCGCAGACAATTTCTTCCCACCTCCCTCCATATGGAAGTTTGTTTGTTGTGTGAAGCGGTTCACTGTTTATCCAAATTTCTCCATTGCTATTTTGTTCGAATTCATAAATTTGCAATCTGAAATCGGAGGGCTGCATCCCACTAGCTCCAATATATGGACTTCTCTTTTCTCCTCTTATTAGAACAAGTTCATCATCCCAGCCGTCATGGTCTAAGTCACATATTGTTGCGTCTTCATACCAGCTGTTCT
>Ga0310122_10000473_pt1 | contig 25427 bp, 20 predicted proteins | sample CB6_Bottom_1051__FD_203503 | JGI IMG/M metagenome (GOLD analysis project Ga0310122, IMG submission 203503) | Marine microbial communities from Western Arctic Ocean, Canada - CB6_Bottom_1051 | ecosystem: Environmental > Aquatic > Marine > Oceanic | place: Canada: Western Arctic Ocean | collected...
ACAAAAGTGTTGCTGAAGCAGCAATTGTAGGTTTTCCACATGAAATTAAGGGACAGGGAATTTACGCCTATGTGACATTAAATTCTGGAGTTGAGCCAACCGATGATTTAAAAAAAGAATTGGTGCAGTTGGTTCGTAAAGAAATTGGTCCGATTGCCACATTTGACGTTATTCAATGGGCACCCGGTCTTCCTAAAACACGTTCAGGAAAAATAATGCGCCGCATTCTTCGCAAAATTGCTGAAAATGATATGGGCAGCATCGGCGACACTTCCACACTGGCTGATCCTTCTGTGGTTGAAGATTTAATCGCAAACAGGCCTGCTTGATGAAATTATCCGCAAGTTTCCACTGTTTAGTCTGGAAACTTCTTAACCCGTTTTCTAAAACGAGAAAACCATGAATTATCATGATGAATATCAGCAGTCTATAGAACAGCCGGAGATTTTCTGGAGAAAACAGGCTAAACAGATAAAGTGGTATGAATTTCCGGAAACAATCCTGTCTCAGGATGAACATGGGTTTTACCGCTGGTTTGCCGGCGGGAAGCTGAATACAGCTTATCTTGCGCTTGATGTACACATCGAAGATGGACGCGGTGATCAACTGGCACTGATTTATGATTCTCCTTCGGCAAATATGCAGCAAAAATTTACTTATGCAGAGTTGCGAGACGAGGTTGCCAAATTTGCCGGATGCCTGCGGAATTTGGATGTGGAAAAGGGAGATCGTGTAATTATTTACATGCCAATGGTCGCCGAAGCTGTGATTGCAATGCTTGCTTGTGCCAGACTTGGCGCTGTGCACTCAGTAGTTTTCGGCGGATTTGCTCCAAACGAGCTTGCGGTACGGATTGATGATGCCAAGCCAAAAGTGCTGGTGACAGCGAGTTGTGGAATTGAATTCACCAAAATCATTGAATACAAACCACTGGTAGACAAAGCACTGGAAGTTTCCAAATTCCCTCCTGAAAATATTGTGGTTTTGCAGCGTCCACAGGCTAAAGCAACTATGCAGTCCGGGCGGGATCACGATTGGAATGAACTGATGAGTCAAGCCTCTCCTGCTGATCCGGTTTCTCTGGATGCAACGGATCCGTTATATATTCTCTACACTTCCGGAACTACCGGTCTTCCCAAGGGGGTTGTACGTGACAATGGAGGACACGCGGTAGCCTTGAAATACAGTATGAAGGCTGTCTACAATACCGATCCCGGAGATGTTTACTGGGCAGGTTCAGATGTGGGCTGGGTAGTTGGACATTCATATATTGTTTATGCCCCGCTGCTTCATGGCTGCACTACCATCGTTTATGAGGGAAAGCCAGTACGTACTCCAGACGCTGGTGCATTCTGGCGAATGATTGCTGAACATAAAATAAATACATTTTTCACTGCTCCTACCGCTTTTCGTGCCGTAAAAAAAGAAGACCCTGAAGCTAAACTATTAAAGCAGTATGACATCAGTTCTCTGCGTACACTTTTCCTTGCAGGTGAAAGGTTGGATCCGCCTACTTATGAATGGCTGACTGAAATTTTGAAGGAAGCTCCACAACCTGGTATTCCAGTGGTTGACCATTGGTGGCAAACCGAAACCGGTTGGGCGATTTGTTCAAATCCAATGGGTATAGAACCACAGCCTGTGAAAAACGGCTCGCCGACTTTTCCGATGCCCGGCTACAATGTGCAGGTGCTGGACGAAGTAGGTGAGATTTGCAAACCAGGAGAAACAGGAAATATTGTAATTCACCTGCCATTGCCGCCGAGTTGTCTGCCAACATTGTGGAATGATGATGAACGCTTTAAACAATCTTACTTGTCTCAGTATCCCGGATATTATCTGACCGGTGACGAAGGAATCAAGGACGAGGACGGCTACATTTTTGTAATGGGACGCACAGATGATGTAATCAATGTTGCCGGACACCGCCTTTCAACCGGAGAAATGGAGGAGTTGATTGCGGGACATCCGGCCGTTGCTGAATGTGCTGTCACTGGAATTGATGATGAATTACGCGGGCAAGTTCCAGTTGGGTTTGTTGTACTCAAAGATGGAATAGATATATCTCAGGATCAAATGCAGGAAGAACTGATAGCAATCATTCGTAGAGAAATTGGTGCTGTTGCCTACTTTCGACAATCCGGTATCGTCAAGCGCTTGCCTAAAACCCGTTCCGGAAAAATCCTGCGCAAAACTATCCGGCGACTGGCAATTGAAACTGAGGTTTTAGTTCCTCCGACAATCGATGATCCTAAAATTCTTGATGAAATTCGTGAAGTAATGCAGGAACGTGGAATTGGCCGGTACGCCACATCTTGACCTCAATTTAGCGTCGGTTTAATGCAACCGAAGTTTTTTTCCTTCCTTCACTTGAGTGCAGATGATCCAGCAAAAAACGCTATATATTTTCCTTGCAAAACGGACTGTATGGTTTTGGTTTGCAGGAAAACGGAGCTGCCTCAAACCTGTATCAAAGCCTCTTAATTCAGAAAATATCTTGGAGCATTGCCGTAAATGGAATTCTTCGAGGATAATTTTGTTTCTTGAATTCCCATGGGTACTCACTCATTTTGATATCACAATTACGCTTTCATCGGAGGAGCTAGCATCCTTCGCCAAAATGCGTTTGAGCTTAGAAAATAAGACGGACACAGGAGAAAGAGGTGTCCAGGCAAAACAATCCCGCAACTCAGTCAGTGCGGAAAATCATGTCGGTGGTATTTATTATAAACAAGCTCAACCGGATCGTGTCGGTTTGCTTTGCGCAACTCTCTCGAAAGAATGTGTAAGATTAAAGAAAATGTTGAGCCTGGAGTCCGGAGTATCTGTTGAGGTAGTTCCACTGGTTGTTGCCTGTCTGCCATTACTTTTAAAAAACCCGGAAAATAAATTAATCTTCAAAGGGCTGGAGCAGTCGTTTTTCCTGGAAAAAACGAATGATTACCTCACAAAATTTGTTGAACTGCCGGCCTTTGAAAATTTTCCTCTGGAACATTTTGTTTCAGACCAATTGCCGCTGGAAAAAACACCACAAACTTTTAGGCTGCTTCCTGAAGAAACGGTAAACACACTTTCTGAAAATGGAAGTGATACTAATGAAATAAACGAACAACAGGACGTTGATATCGTACAAAATGGAATCACTATGGAGTCCGTGTTGGCAGAGTGGAAAGGACTGGCACGTTCACCGCAAACCGGATTTTGGTGGGACTCATCCAGTAAATACCGACGACTGAAGCAGATAAAGTTATGGAAAAATTTGGCAGGTGCTTTGATTTTGACTGTAGTTGTCGCTTCAGCTTTGTTTTATTACCAACTGCAGCAGCAAAGAAAAAATTTGCAGCAGAATTTGTCCAGTCTGGAACTGAAGCTGGAAAATCTAATCCTGAATTCTCCGTTCGTATTGTCTGCCGAGAGTGAAAAACACATTGAACAACTGGAAATACTTGCTAAGCAGTTAGTCCAGGAAGCTTTCTGGAAACAGCAAACTTTGCAAACACTTTTGTCATCAATTGAAGGTTCCTGGCTTGAAGGGTTCTATTTCAAAGATCACAATTTACGCTTGGAGTTACTGACATTAGAACCAGTCAATGCAGTTGATCTATTTATAAAATTATCCAAAATGTCTGAAACTGCACACGTACAATTAAAATCTCAACAGAAAAGCAGGATCAAAGGACATGAAGTAATACGCTTCACACTCGCTATTGAATTAGCACCACCTACAATCAAGCAAACTCTTAATCTCAACACCCAAAAATAATATGCAGCCTGGACCTAAAAACAGCATCACGGACGTATCTGGAATCAAAGTTGGACACGCACAAGACATGAAATTAATGAGCGGAACTACGGTTGTTATTCCGGATGAGCCTGCTGTGGCCGCAGTAGATTGCCGGGGAGGTGCTCCCGGAACTCGCGAAACAGATGCCCTGCATCCTGCAAACCTGGTTGAAGAGGTACATGCGGTTGTGCTCAGTGGAGGCTCCGCCATGGGATTGGATGCTGCAAGCGGAGTTGCGGCATGCTTAAAATCAGCCGGCCGCGGATTCCCTGTTGCGACCGATGTCAGAGTACCCATAGTACCGTCAGCAATTCTCTTTGATTTACTAAACGGTGGTGACAAATCCGAAATGGATGAGCACACTTATTTTGAGTTCGGGAAATCGGCAGTGGCCAGCGTGGACCTTGAATGCCCACTGGGCAATATCGGCGCGGGAACTGGAGCAAGTGCAGGAACACTCAAAGGTGGAATCGGCACTGCATCCTTGCAGCAAAAATCCGGAATCCTCACTGGAGGTCCCGGAAGCGGAAACGTCGGATTCACCGTGGGTGCACTCGCTGCAGCAAATCCGTTTGGCTCAGTGACACTTCCGGGACGTGCTGATTTTTGGGCCTGGCCCTTTGAACGTAACGGTGAATTTGGAGGGCGGGGCTCACCAAAATTCGAACCGGAAAGTGAGCAGAAAAAAATAAACGAACTCTCACTTGATTTCGATTTCGAAAGCCCTTTTCAGCAAACAGAAAAGTCTTCAGAAAAATCTGCTGCTGGAAGTGTTTCTATGAACACCACACTCTGTGTAGTAGCTACAGATGCAGCACTGACAAAAGCCCAGTCTCAACGGGTTGCCATCATGGCGCAAGACGGTTTCGCCCGGGCAATTCGTCCCGTACACACTCCTTTTGACGGAGATACAATTTTTGTTTTGGCAACAGGTAAAATTCCTCTTTCTGCCATGCCGCCTGTTGATATTGCGCGTATTGGTATGATGGCCGCAGACTGTGTGGCCCGTGCAATTTCACGTGGAGTTTATGCTGCAGAATCATTGGGGATATGGACCTCGTATCGGGATTCAATTAGAATTTAATTTAATTTGCTATTTTTTAGCTTTTTTGTGATGATACCCCTTCTTATTTTTTCAACACCTCCATGAGGAGGTTTATTAATTCACATCTTTGGAGAATATAATGAAATCAATTTTTAAAAAGTACGCAAAATTATTACTGATCAGTGGATCTGCACTGATCTTTTCCGGATCTGCATTTGCCGCAAAAACACATTTAACAATGGGGATGTCTTTGGAACCGCCACATCTTGACCCCACAGCGGGAGCTGCAGCCGCAATTGACGAAGTGGTTTATGCCAATGTTTTTGAAGGTCTGACACGCATCAATCAAAATGCAGAAGTACTGCCTGCACTGGCCGAGTCTTGGAATATTTCGGCAGACGGACTTACCTATACATTTAATCTCCGACAGGGTGTTAAATTCCATGATGGTACGGCATTTGATTCCAGTGATGTGGTCTTTTCATTGGAGCGTGCAACTGCTGAAAACAGCACCAATGCCCAAAAGGCACTATTTTCAGCAATCACAGCGGTTAAGGCACAAGGTGCCAATACAGTGGTTGTTACCCTGAAAACTCCAACAGGTAACTTTTTGTTTAACATGGGTTGGGGCGATGCAGTAATTGTCGATTCAGCAAGTGCAGGTTCCAACAAAAGCAAACCGGTAGGTACTGGTCCTTTTACTTTCAAACGCTGGGTTAAAGGTGACCGGATTGAACTGGGGCAAAATACTAAATACTGGGGCCAAAAACCGGCACTTAAAACTGCAACTTTCAAAATCATTCCTGATCCTGCAGCCGCTGTTGCAGCATTGATGGCGGGCGATGTCGATGCATTCGCCAACTTTCCTGCACCGGAAATGGCTGAGCAATTTCAAAGCGATCCGCGTTTCACTGTAAAAGTCGGCAGTACTGAAGGTGAAACGATCCTCTCTACCAACAATCAGCAAAAGCCTTTCGATGACCTCCGGGTACGTCAGGCTATTGCACATGCACTCAACAAACAGGAAATCATTGACGGAGCCATGTTTGGTTTTGGAACTCCAATTGGAACTCACTTTGCTCCGCACCATGCTGCATATGTCGATCTTACTGGAACGTATCCGCATGATCCGGTAAAGGCCAAACAATTGCTGGCAGAAGCCGGTTATCCAAATGGTTTTAAAGCAACACTTAAATTACCCCCTCCCAGTTATGCACGCCGCGGCGGAGAAATAATTGCGTCGCAGCTGCGTAAAGTTGGAATTAACCTGGAAATAATTCCGGTTGAGTGGGCACAGTGGCTGGATCAAGTTTTCAAAAACAAAGACTTTGATCTGACCATCGTTTCACATACCGAGCCGATGGACATTGGTATTTACACCCGCCCAAAATATTATTTCCAATACCGCAATTCGGGCTTCAATGCAGTCATTGAAAGCCTCAATGTAACCTCTGATCCAAAACGCCGCTATGCCCTGATGGGTGCAGCACAAGCAATTCTGGCTAAAGATGCCGTCAACGGCTTCCTTTTTCAGTTGGCAAAACTGGGAATTTGGGACAAAAACGTGAATGGACTTTGGGAAAACAGTCCCGTCCAGGCCAATGACTTGACTGGTGTCAGCTGGAACAATTAATTTCCTCAAAGGCGCTTCAGGAAATTCCATGGAGCGCCGGGTTTAACAAATGAAATGACGACCTTTCTGGCAAAACGCTTTTTTTCATTGCTTGTCACCTTGCTGGTGGCTTCACTAGTAATTTTTTTGCTACTTGAAATCCTGCCCGGTGATCCGGCTTCAATTATTCTTGGCGTTGGTGCACGGGAAGACACCCTGGCCGCTCTAAGGACAGAAATGGGACTGGATCTTTCTGCTCCGGAACGTTATTTTCGCTGGATTATTGGAATTCTCCAGGGTGATTTTGGCCGAAGTTACACTTATGATACTCCGGTTTCCGAGTTAATTTTAGAACGGCTTTCCCTCAGTTTGCCTTTGGCCCTTCTGGCAATTTCACTTTCCACTTTACTGGCCATTCCTTTTGGAGTTTTTGCAGCAGCAAATCATAAGCGTTTCGCAGATACCGGAATAATGGGCTTTGCGCAACTGGGAGTAGCCGTTCCAAATTTCTGGTTTGCAATCCTGTTGATCTTATTTTTTTCAGTCAAACTGGGTTGGTTTTCTGCAGGAGGGTTTGCAGGCTGGGAAATGGGTTTGGGAGCGGCGCTAAAATCTCTGGTTTTGCCTGCAGTAGCCTTGGCGTTGCCACAAGCCGCAATTTTAGCACGTGTTACCCGTTCAGCAGTTTTGGAAACCGTAAGAGAGGATTTTGTACGCACAGCCCGCGCAAAAGGACTCAGCAGAAATGCGGCGTTGTGGAGGCATGCAGTCAGAAATGCACTGATACCGGTAGTTACGATCCTTGGGTTACAACTTTCATTTTTGCTGGCGGGTACAATCATCATTGAAAACGTTTTTTATTTGCCTGGCCTGGGGCGGCTGCTTTTTCAGGCCATTGCCCAAAGGGATTTGGTAGTGGTAAAGAACATCGTAATCTTACTGGCTGCAACAGTAGTTACAATAAATTTTCTGGTGGACATGTTTTATGCAGCACTTGATCCACGCTTGCGTAGTGGGGGTCATGAGTAAATCACGAATTCATGAAATCTGGCAGCAAAGTTGGCAGCACCGTAGTTTTGTGATTGGCATAATCCTGAGCTTTATTATGCTTTTGACCGGAGTAGTTTCTTTGTTCTGGACACCTTATTCAGTGGAATTACTGGACATTCCACACAAGCTGCAGGGAGCATCGACCGCACATTGGCTGGGAACGGATCATTTTGGCCGGGATGTTTTTTCCATGTTGATGGTTGGAGCCTGGAATTCCATGTTGGTTTCCGTGTTTGCAATTGGATTCGGAGCAGGAATCGGAGTTCCCCTGGGCGCTTTGGCTGCAGGAAAACGTGGCTGGGTGGAAGAAACTGTGATGCGTTTCAACGACTTTGCCTTCGCCTTTCCCGCCTTGTTGACGGCCGTCATGCTGTCTGCAGTTTATGGTCCGGGAACCATTAATTCTGTACTCGCAATCGGAATTTTCAATATTCCGGTTTTTGCCAGGATCACGCGTGGAAGCGCCTTGAGCATTTACAAACGCGAATTCATTCTTGCCGCAAGAACTTCAGGAAAAGGAGAAGTCAGGATTGCAATGGATCATATTTTACCCAACATAGCGAGTGTCCTCATAGTACAGGGTACAATTCAATTTGCCTTGGGGATTCTTGCGGAAGCAGGTCTGAGTTACCTGGGACTCGGAACACAACCACCTATGCCAAGCTGGGGTAAAATGCTTAGTGAATCACAAACAATGATGTTTTTTGCACCTCAACTTGCAATACTGCCTGGACTGGCAATTGTCCTCACTGTTCTTGGCTTGAATCTGCTGGGAGACGGTTTACGTGATATTCTCGATCCCCGTTTGAGACGCCCGCGCTGAATCAGATTTGTTTTTAACATGATTGCAGGATTTAGGTAAAAAAAATATCAACATGTTAGGCTTTAAATATTATTAATTAATTTTGAGGAGATCTCTGTGATTAAAATCATTGATGTACATGTAGCTGATATACGTTTCCCTACATCTAGTCATTCAGATGGTTCCGATGCTATGAATCCGGATCCGGATTATTCAGCAACATATGTAACTTTGATTACAAATTCTGCATTTAATGGGAATGGGCTAACTTTTACAATCGGCAGAGGTAATGAACTGTGTGTAGCTGCAGTTCATGCCTTAAAGTTTATGCTTATAAACAAGGACCTTGTTGAAATTACACGCAACATGGGAGTATTCTGGCGTTCGCTTGTCGGTGATTCTCAGCTTCGATGGGTAGGTCCTGAAAAAGGCGTGGTTCACCTTGCTACTGCAGCAATTGTTAATGCGCTGTGGGACTTAAATGCAAAGATTGAAGGAAAACCGCTCTGGAAATTACTAGTTGATATGTCGCCGGAAGAACTGGTGAGGGCCGTAGATTTTCGATATATTACGGATGTAATAACACCTGAAGAAGCCATCAAAATGCTTGAAAAAAAATTTTCTACACGACAGCAGCGGGAAGCTGAAATGCGTTTAAAGGGCTATCCCGCCTATACAACTTCTGCAGGCTGGTTGGGCTATTCAAATGATAAGATCAGGGCCCTGTGTAGAGATTCAATAGAGAAGGGCTGGACTCATTTTAAAATAAAAGTTGGGAGTGATATTCAGGATGACATAAGGCGGGCCTCAATAGTAAGGGAGGAGATTGGTTCTGATTGTAAGCTGATGTTTGATGCAAATCAAATTTGGGATGTTGAGGAAGCCATTGAAAATATGAAATTATTGGCTCAGTTTGATCCATGGTGGATAGAAGAGCCGACTAGTCCGGATGATGTTCTGGGACATCAAAAAATTTCAGCTCAGATTGCACCAATCGGTGTGGCTACAGGAGAACATTGTCAAAACCGTATAATTTTTAAGCAATTTTTTCAGTCAAAGGGACTGCAGTTCTGCCAGCTTGATTGTTGTCGTTTGGGTGGAGTAAACGAAGTTTTGTCAGTCTTGTTTATGGCGGCAAAATTTAATGTCCCAGTTTGTCCCCATGCGGGTGGAGTAGGGCTTTGTGAGTATGTTCAGCACATCTCTATTTTTGATTATATTTGTGTGTCTGGCAGTTTGGAAAATCGGATTATTGAGTATGTGGATCACCTTCATGAACACTTTGAGAATCCTGTGATAATAAAAAACGGACGGTATATGCCTCCTCTGGATCCTGGATTCAGTATTACAATGAAAGCAGGTAGTTTACAGGAGTATGAGTTTAACTGCGGAAATGTCTGGAAAGATAAATAATAAAATACTTTTCATTATCCTGGCGAATACTTTTGACAGCAAATACTTAGCATGGTGTTGGGGTGAATGAAATGTATGTCTCACACACTGATTAATCCAATGGCAGAAAGATCAAGCTACCGGCGCTTCAGGATGCAGCAAGGCTGTCTGTTTGAGTTCAACCCAGAACTCAAGAGGTATATGAATTTTGAGCATTTCAAGATTCTCATTAACTTGAGCAGCTCTCAATGCACCGGGTATGACTGACGAAACTTGAGGGTGAGCCAATGGAAACTGTAATGCGGCCGCTTTAAGTGGAACTCCATGATCTTCACAGATCACTTCTATAGACTGAACCTTTTTCCGCATCTCCTCACTGGCAGCGGCATATCCGTATTTGGATTCTTCTTTGGAGCCGCTAGCCAATATCCCTGACGCATAAGGTGAACCAATAATGATCCCAATACCACGCCTTTCACACTCTGGAAATATATCTTCAAGCGGCTCCTGATTCAGCAGGGTGTAAGGCATGGCAACCAGGAAAAAATCCAGTTCGAAATGTTCTAAAAAAAGCGGAATCATTTCAATGTCATTGATGCCTGCTCCAAAGGCCTGAATAGCCGCTGAATTCTTCATCATTTTTAGCCATTCCATTCCGGTCTCCAGTTCCTGAAGTTTATTGGAAACTGATTTACCATGGTAACTTCTGTCCAAATCATGAATGACAAGAAGGTCAATCTGATTCAACCCGAGCCGCATTGTACTGTCAAGAAATGAACGTTCAAATCCTGCCGCGGAATAATCAAAATTCCATTCAAAAGGAAGACCTCCGACCCATGGTGATCCGTCAAAGAGAACCGGATCACCTGTGAAAGGTCTATACACTCTTCCTACTTTGGTGGAAAGGATATACTCATGACGGTTTTTTTGGTGCAGCAAATTGCCCAATCTATGTTCACTCAAGCCATGCCCATACCAAGGTGCAGTATCGTAGTAACGAATTCCTGAAGCATAAGCTTCATCGAGTGTTTCAATTGCTTGCAGATGCTCCACCTTTTCAAACAATTCTCCCAAGGGAGCACCACCAAATCCCAGTGAAGGTATTTTAATTCCAGTATTACCCAGAAGCCTGGTTTCAAAAGGGTTCATTTCAGCCTGTCTCTGGAAGGGGACTATTCATTACTTAAATGGAGTCCCTAAATTATGTAATAAATTTTTAGCTTTCCTGACACTAAGTATAGTAAAATTGTGTTGAAAGATAAAATCCACAAATTACATTTTGTCATAAATGGGTATGCAGGATGAGAGAGATACAGGTAGTATTTGGTATTGATATGGAAACTGATATCGGCAGTTGGACTCCTTTTTATGAAGGAGTCACTAAGGGGGCTCCGCTGTTGCTGAATCTGTTTGCAAAAAAATCCATTCCCGTGACAGCTTTCTGGGTTGCAGACACAGCCAGGCGCTTTCCAGAAATTGTGCGGGAAATGGAATCCGCGGGTCATGAAACAGGAACTCACTCACTCTATCATGAGACTGTGGGCGACAGTTTGTTTGAAATTCCGGGAACTTATCCTCTTTTACCTGAGGAAGTGCAGCCGAGAATTAAGCTTGCCACAGATATACTGGAAGATATTGTTGGTCACAAAGTTGTTTCCTGGCGCTGCCCGAGACTTTTTGGAGGAACTCATGTCACAAACGCCCTGGAGGCCCTGGGTTATGAATGTGATGCCACTTACCCCATGTATTTTTACAATGAGCAGCTTTTCCCTTATCATCCCAGTCAGGAAAACTGGACGGAACAGGGGAGTTTAAATTTGATTGAAATTATCCAATTTGCTGACATGGGGATGGAATCAAAGGACGATTACGGCCGCGAAAAAGACCAATGGCCTCTCTACCGCACACAGTCTACAGAAGCTTTTATTCCGCACATTGAATCCTTTATGAGTTATCTGGAAAAGAATGATCAGAGTCAGAAGCCCATTGTCTTATGCTTTTATTTTCATCCATGGGAGTTTTGGGAAATGCCTGAGGGCGTGATTCATTTTGGAGAAGGTGGAGTGTTGCCGGATCCGTTCCTGACTAAAGGTTGCGGTAAGTATTGCCTGAATCAGGTTGAGCTGCTGATAGACTGGCTGAAGTCCAAAGAGGCCGCGTTCCTCACAGCAGGCCAATGCGCCCGCAAATGGCATGAAATACTTGCCCTACAGGAAATCTAAAGAACTGTAAGACAAACAAAAATACACCTTAATTCAAAAGAGAAATTGTCCTTGAAGTGGAGGCCACTTAAAAGTCCTGCCAACTAGTCGTTTATATTTCTTGTAATAGTATCAATTAATTCGATTGATCTCTTTGGTATCGTGTGCTAGCTTGTACATCCGAAGAACAATGAAGTCTAAAAATTTGAATTTTCACCCCTAAAATGCTCGACATAATTGACACTCACCAGCATCTATGGAATTTGGATCGTCTAAAATTACCCTGGGTGGAAGGGGTTCCGGCACTTAACCGCAGTTTCGAAATTTCGGATTATCTCAAAGCATCAGCAAGTTCCGGAATCAGACGAACTGTTTACATGGAAGTGGATGCACATCCGGATGACAAGCAGAAAGAGATTGACGACCTGACTCTGCATTGTAAGGCAGATTCGGATGTAATGCTTGGAATGGTCGTTTCAGCTGATCCGTGTAAAGCAGGTTTTACTGAATTTCTGGATGCTAATTCCGGCAATCCCTTTATCAAAGGTGTGCGTCAGGTTCTTCACAATCCTGAAATACCACCGAAATACTGCCTCACTCCGGAATTTGTGAGGGGCATCCGTGAGTTGGGGAAGTGGAAACTGCTCTTCGACATCTGCATACGTCCTGCGGAACTACATGATGCGGTTGAACTTTGCAGTCAGGTTCCGGAAACAACTTTTGTTCTGGACCATTGCGGAAATGCTGATCCGAATGTTGTAAACGGGCAACGGGAAATCGACTCCTCCAGTTCGGATACGACTTTTCTACACTCCAAAGAAAGTTGGCAAAAAGGAATTTTCAAATTGGGAGAACTTGAGAACGTGTACTGCAAAATTTCTGGAATAGTGGCTCGTGCCGAAGCCGGATGGAATACAGACACTCTGGCTCCGACAGTCAATGCCTGCCTTGATGCCTTTGGAGTAGACCGAGTAGTGTTTGGTGGTGATTGGCCGGTTTGTACTCTTGGTTCGAGCTTGGCACAATGGATAGCGGCACTCAAGGGAATTGTCGCCAATCGTCCTGCAGAAATGCAGGAAAAACTGTTTAGCTTAAACGCTGAACGACTCTACCAGTTATAGAATATCGCCGTTAAGATAGCCAAGAATAACTTAATGTCACTTAGCATTTTTTGTAGCTAATACATTTATTCTTAAACCTGAAAACAAGGAAATGTAATGTTAAAAAATCTTGATCCTCTACTTAATCCAAATTTACTTTACATCCTCCGTGCAATGGGACATGGAGACGTGTTGACCATTGTTGACAGCAATTTCCCTGCAGACTCAGTGGCTTCCACAACTGTTCATGGTGAAGTGATCCGGCTGGATGGCGCCGGAATTCCGGAAGTTGCCAGTGCAATTTTTTCGGTTTTTCCACTGGACAGTTTCATTGAAGCTCCAATTCAGTATATGCAGGTGGTCGGTGAACCCGAAACCATGCTTGAAGTACACAAAGATCTACATAAAATCGCTTTGGAAAATGCAGATCGTGAATGGAAGATGGATTCCGTTGAACGCCATAGTTTTTATGAACAATCCCGAAAAACTTATGCTGTGATAGCTACCGCAGAACGCAGACCATACGGTTGTTTCATGATCACAAAAGGCGTAATTGCACCTGATGGGAAAGTAATGTAGAGAAAATATATTCACCCTGCAACAAAGAAAAATAACACATGGACTTGGGACTGAGAGACAAAATTGTACTTGTTACGGGGGGTGCAAAGGGAATCGGTGCAGCAACCGTAAAAGCTTTTTTGGCAGAAGACTCCAAAGTGGTCTTGGTTGATCGGGATGCAGATGAAGGCTCTGCATTATCTAAGTCTTCAGGTTCAAAAGTTAGTTTTATTGAAGCCGACCTTACAAATCTTAAATCATGTAAAGAAGCCGTGGAACAAACCGTTTCATTGTTCGGTGGACTGGACGTGCTGGTAAATAATGCTGGATTCAATGACGGTCTGGGACTTGAAACTTCTCCAGAAGATTTTATGACTTCTGTTCAAAACAATCTTCTACATGTCTATGCAATGACGCACTATGCATTGCCGCAAATCCGAAAAGGAGCGGGATGTATCCTTAATCTCGGCTCTAAAGTTTCTGTTACGGGACAAGGCCAAACTTCAGCTTATGCCGCCGCAAAGGGTGCAATCAGTGCGCTTACACGCGAATGGGCGGTAGCTTTGGCTCCAGATAAAATTCGTGTCAATTGTGTAATTCCTGCAGAATGTCTTACAGATCAATACGAGCAGTTTTTCCAATCCCAAACTGATCCGGATGCTGCCAAAAAAGCCATCGCTGACCTCGTACCGTTTGCACAAAGGCTAACGACGCCTGAAGAAATCGCGCAAACAATTGTCTTTCTGGCTTCCGAGTGTTCTTCTCATACAACAGGACAGCTCGTCTACGTCGATGGAGGATATACACATTTTGACAGGGCGGTAGGACATGATCACAACAAATGGTAAGAATTGAATGAGTAAAAAATATTTACTGGGAGTGGATGGGGGTACAGAAGGGCTCCGTGCAGGAATATTTGATGTTTTCGGAACTCCACTTGCCTTCGCCTCAACGTCATATCCAACTCAGTTTCCTGCTCCGAGCTGGGCCGAGCAGGACCCCAACGACTGGTGGTATGCTCTCGGCAAGTCAGTCAGGAAAGCGATTAGTGATTCAGGAATAAGTGTTGATCAGATCGCGGCAATGGCTGTGGACACGACTTGTTGCAGTGTGGTGCCCCTTGACGATTCTGGAAATCCAGTGCGTCCTGCACTGATTTGGATGGATATCCGCAGTGCAGAGCAAGCAGAACAAATGGTCGCCACAGAGGATGATGCCTTGCGAATCAACAGTAACGGTAGTGGTCCAGTCTCGGCAGAGTGGATGATTCCCAAGGCTCTCTGGATTAAGCAGAATGAACCGGAAAATTTTGATCGTGCAGTCACAATTTGCGAATATCAGGATTACATCAATCTGCACCTCACGGGTCGTTTGGGTGCCAGTATAAACAATGTTTCCACTCGCTGGCATTGTGATTATTCCAGAGAAGGAGTGCCAAAATCGTTATTGGAAAAACTTGATTTAGGCGAACTTGCCGAAAAGTGGCCCCAGGATGTGTTTCGACTCGGAGAATTGGTTGGAGGTCTTACTCCAAGAGCAGCAGGACACCTTGGCTTAACTCCTGATTTGCCCGTCGTCCAAGGTGGTCCGGACGCGCAAATCGGCATGATCGGTCTTGGTGTCGTCAAACCAGGAAACCTTGCGCTCATTACCGGTTCTTCTCATCTTCATCTGGGATTGAGTGAAAAACCATTTCACGGAACAGGCATTTGGGGTACTTATGCAGATGCGCTTTTACCCGGACTGCACACTGTAGAAGGCGGTCAGACTTCAACCGGTTCTGTAATTAACTGGCTCAAAAATTTGTTTGGCGAGTCCGATTATGAAGCACTCAACCGTGATGCTTCGAAACTTCCTCCAGGGTCAGAAAACTTAATTGTTCAGGAGCATTTTCAAGGAAATCGAACGCCATATACAGATCCAAAGTCGCGTGGGGCTTTCCATGGTTTAACTCTCAAACATGGTAGAGAACATCTTTTTCGGGCAGCGATTGAAGGGGTAGCTTTTGGCAGCGAACTGATTTTGGAATCCATGCGCACTAACGGCTTTTTCCCCGAGAGCATTGTCGTTTCCGGAGGAGCAACACGCTCTGAATTGTGGCTTCAAATCCATTCCGATGTTTCAAACTTGCCATTGACCCTCACCAAAAATCCTGATGCACCTTTGCTGGGATGTGCTATCCTTGCCGCAGTTGGAGCAGGAATATACGAAGACATTCCTACAGCAGTTGAACAAATGGTACAAATTGATCGCGTGATTGAGCCAAACTCTCAGGTGCACGCTGAATACCAAACGTTTTATGAAGCATACAAAGCAAGTTATGTAGGCTTGAGAAACATCCGCAATAATTTGGAGAACTAAATGTCTGAAAAAATCATACAATTTGGCCGTAAAACTGTGGTGGCCATGGTGCATATTCCGGCCTTGCCTGGTTCTCCGGATTATGATGCAGCTTCCGGAATGACGAAAATTATCGCTACCGTAATCGCCGATCTTGAAGCCTTGCAATCAGGTGGAGTAGATGCTGTAATGTTTGGCAACGAGTTCGATCGTCCGTATGTACTCAAGGCTTCACCTGAAGGATTGTCGGCACTTGCCTCAGTTATAGGGCAGGTTAAATCAATTATAAAGGTTCCATTCGGCGTGAATTATCTGTGGGATCCAGTAGCTACAGTGGCTTTAGCAGTTGCGACCGAAGCCAGTTTTGCACGTGAAATATTCACGGGTGTTTATGCCTCTGACATGGGACTTTGGGCACCGGACTGTGCCGGAGCTGCGCGTTTGAGGGCCTCACAAGGACGTTCCGATTTGCAAATGCTTTTCAATATCAATGCAGAATTTGCCACCTCACTTGATACCAGGCCTTTAGCCGTCAAGGCCAAAAGTGCGGTGTTTTCCTCAAAGGCCGATGTGATTTGTGTTTCCGGGCCAATGACCGGAATGGGCGTAAATCAAACAGAATTGAGAGAAGTCCGTGAGGCCCTTCCGGACACACCGTTATTAGCCAATACCGGAGTAACCATCGACACTGTTGCCGAAATTTTTTCGCTCACCGACGGGTGCGTCATCGGCTCGCACCTCAAACATAACGGCGATACTTGGAGTGCTGTTGATCCGGAACGAGTCCGGAAATTTATGGATAAAGTTGAAACTTTACATTGATTTTTCAAAATCGTTTTTATGCTTGATTCTCGCTGGGAACAACTTGCTGATATTCTGGTAAATTACTCGACCTCGACCGGTCCAGGAGAGCGTGTTCTGATCACTATGATGGAAACAGACACCTGGCCTCTGGCACGGGCCGTACATTCAGCGGTGATAAAGGTTGGTGCCCATCCTCATATTGAATTTCAGTCCACCCTGCTCCAGCGGGATCTGATGCAAGGCGGTGACCCTGAACAATTCGATAGCGCACATGAGCTTCAACAAAAAGGGATGCAGTGGGCAGATGTTTACATTGGATTACGTGGTGCAGCTAACCCTCATGAACTGAACGGAATAAAACCTGAAAGAATTACAGCTTTCCGGAAATCTTTAGGCAAAGTTTCTGCCTTACGAACCGAAAAAACCCGCTGGGTCCTGGTACGGGTTCCCAACGCTGCATTTGCCCAACAGGCAGAATTGAGTACAGACGAAATGATGGAGTTTTTCTTCGATGCAACACTGCTTGACTGGCAGGAAGAAAGCAAACGATACGATGCAATCAGGGAGTTCATGCAAACTACGGAAGAGGTTCGAATTGTCGGCACGGGTACTGATCTTAGTTTCAAAACAACAGGACGAAAATACCTGATTGACGACGGACACATTAACATGCCCGGTGGTGAAATCTATACCGCTCCGACTGATGACAGTGCGGAAGGATACATTACATTTGAATTTCCCGCAGTTTTTGCCGGACAGTTTATCGAAGGTATCCGTTTGCGTTTTTCTAAGGGCGAAGTGGTGGAGGCTTCTGCCAACAAGAACGAAGCACTACTCCTGGAACTCCTTGAAATGGACGATGGTGCCAAGAGAATTGGCGAGTTTGGAGTTGGTGCAAATTACGGAATCAGTCGCTACTGTTATGATTTGCTTTTTGATGAAAAGATAGGCGGGACTGTTCATATAGCTCTGGGACGAGCTTATCCGGAATGTGGCGGAATTAATCAATCCGCTTTTCACTGGGATCTTATTAAAGATTTACGGGAAGAAGGTGTGCTGTATCTGGATGGGAAAAAATTCATTGAAAAAGGTCAGTTTTTGATGTAGCGTGGTACACAATTATATTTATACTTGGGAGAAAACTAAAACTTTAAGCCTTTAACAACCGGGTTGTCCGGTTGTTATCCAATCGCATTGCGATTGGTTTTACGCTTCTGCGCTTAGCGGAGAAGTGGTTTTGAGCAAACATTTGTGTCATATTTTGCCTTCTGCAAAATGTACTGTCCGGTACTGCAAATGATTGTTAGTTTTAATTTAATAGGAGCAAGATGAAAAGCAAGAAAAAAATAAACCGTCGTCAGTTTGTTAAAGACGCATCGACGGTTGTAGCTGGAGCAAGCGTAATTGCAGCCGGTTCAGGTGCAGGACTCGGACTCTTTCCCAAGAGTGCATCGGCTGCAAACGTCAGGAGAGACATCCTGAGAATACCCGGAGTAGGTAAAGGGTCGCCTACAGATTCAGACTGGCAGAAAGTCGGTGCACTGTGCCTTAATCCGACAAAGACACGAGTTTCAAAGGGTGAATTTGATGGTGTCGAATTAACCTTCATGGGACTGAACAATCAGAATTTGCACAACTTCCTGTTCAGAGGATTTCTGAAACCTTGGGAGAAGTATACGGGTGCAAAAATAAAATGGATTGATCTGGCACAGGCAGACTACAATGCACGTCTGCAACAATCCATTGCAACTAAAACGGTGGACTTTGATATTTTGGAAATGGGGGCGCCTTTCGAAGGCGACGTCTGCGGTAAAGGACTTGCCTCCGAAATGCCAAATTGGGTCAAAGAGCAAATAGAAATGGATGATTATGTCGATTATCTGAAAGCTCCCGTTGGAACATGGAATGGAAAAACCTATCGGATTTCGATTGACGGCGATTGCCACAATTTCAATTACCGGGCCGATTATTTTAAAGATGCAGGTTTTGCTGCTGCCTGGAAAGCTGAAGGGCACAAGGGCGCATGGGGCGTACCAAAAACATGGCAGAAAGTTCAGGAAGTCAGTAAATTCCTCAAAGGCAAAAAAGACCCGACTTTCGGGGGAGATGCTGTCGGTTATCTTGATCCCTGCAAGGGCTGGGGTGGTTTTGGTTTCTACTTCCTGGCCAGTCGTGCTACAGCCTATGCCAAGCATCCCAATGATCCTGCATGGTTGTTTGATGCAGATACAATGAAACCACGTGTTAATAATCCAGCATGGGTAAGAGCAATTCAGGATGTCATTGATGTTCTGCCTTCCCAACCTGCAAACCAACTGAATGCAGACCCAGGCACAACCGCTTTTCAGCAGTTTCTTGCTGGAACAGGCTCGATGCTTTCCTGGTGGGGTGATGTAGGTTCCATGGCAAAAACCAGTGACGGGTCTGTCGTTGGTGACGTTGTCGGTTTCGACATTCTGCCAGGATCTGACGATGTCTATAATTCAAAAACAGGCAGATGGGATACGCTGCCCGGCGGACCCAACTATGCTCCAAATATGGCCTATATTGGCTGGGGAGTGTATGTTATGGCTCGCGTTGATAGTAACTCAAAAAAGCGTAAAGCCGCCTGGAGTGCCGCTGCTCATCTTGGAGGAAAAGATATCTCTCTTTGGGCTTCTGCCTATCCGTCTGGATTCCAACCGTATCGCAACAGTCACTTCAATATTGATGAGTGGGTTAATGCAGGATATGATAAAGCATTTATCACGTCTTATTTGGAGTCAGAGTCCAACTCCTACAACCATCCAAATGCAGCGATTGAGCCTCGAATTCCGGGGATCTTTCAGTACTACAGCGTTGCCGAAGATGAGTTGTCAAAAATTTATGCCGGTAAGTATGATGCCCAGACCGGAGCAAATAACATTGCGGCGGCCTGGGAGAAACTTACTGACCAAATTGGCAGGAAAAAGCAAGTTGCTCTCTACCGCGCCTCACTTGGTTTGTAGTTAGATCATGCGATAACAGGTAATGGTTTGACCGGTGGTTCAAAGTAAAAATCGCCGGTCTTTCCCGCTTCCCTTATTTCTTCACCAAATTATAAAAGCTGAATACAGCTCAGCATTCTTATTCACAAATACTCATCAGTATTTGCTTGCAAACTTTAAGATGACCACCACTTACATCGGCACAGATCACGTTCCTGCTCAACAGAAAACTCTGGGACGGGTAATTATTTTCATTGCAACTATTCTACTAGTCGCATTGTTCCTGATTCAGATTTTATACAAGACTGATACCATTACTTTAGGCTTTGAGAACTGGCGTCCTACCCTTTATGCATATCTTCTTTGGTCAATAGCCCTCTGCTGGGGGATACTCCTCATCAAAGGCGATCGTGGTCAACGTGCACTTTTTGTCCTGCCAGCCTTTCTTTTCACGATTGCAATGGTGATTTTCCCGCTGATTTTCAGCGTTTACATTTCTCTACACGATTGGAACTTGAGTGCCTTTGAAGGTCAAAAATTCAATGGACTGGATAACTTCCGGGCTCTTCTTGTGGATGAATATTATTGGAATTCCATGTTGAACATGGTCTATTATTTGGTTGCAATCCTATTTGAGTACGCCATTGCTTTTGGACTGGCACTGTTGCTCAACTCACAAATCGTGGCCAGAAAATTCTTTCGGGTGGTATTTCTCATGCCTTTGATGCTCAGCCCTGTTGCAGTGAGTTGGATGCTAGGAAAATCATTGATGGAATATCGTTTTGGCCCGGCGGCGACTCTCGCGCGTCACTTGGGTTGGGAAAGTCCGGCTTTCTTTTCGTCTCCGGAAATTGCGCGTTTTAGCATTATGGTTTTAGATGCCTGGACTTTCATTCCGTTTATGATGATTATGCTACTTGCCGGTTTGCAGGCCTTGCCGAAAGAAGTCAATGAAGCCGCAAAAATTGATGGTGCAACCGGATGGCAACATTTCTGGAAAATCACTTTCCCGTTGATGCTTCCCGTCAGCATAACGGCAACTGTTATCCGGATTATTTTCAAATTAAAATTGGCGGATGTTGTCATTAACGTCACTTCCGGAGGTCCGGGTGGGGCTACGGACACGGTCACCAGTTTTATTTTCCGTGAATATCGAGACCGCTCAAATGTAGGCTACGGAACCATGATGGCTGTCGTTTATCTGATTATTATCATCATACTTATGACGCTAATGTTAAAACTTATTGACCGCTGGATGCAAAAAGTTACATGAATCAATCTTCGCCAGGTGTAAACCTCGTTATATATCGCATCCTGATTTATGGCGCACTTTTGTTTTGGGCCTTTTTGTGTTTGTTTCCCATTTATTGGACTATCACGACATCCTTCAAAACCGCAGTCAGTGTTACTCAGGGACACCTGATACCATGGTTTGACTTTACACCAAAATGGATCGGTTTTCGTTCACTGGGCTTATCTCCGGAAACAATTTTTCAAATTTCTACAGTTCGGGAAGAGTTCCTGAAAAGATTTTTTAACAGCGTAATTACTTCCGTAAGTGCATCTGTACTTGCAGTGATGCTGGGTTCACTTGCGGCTTATGGACTCAGCCGTTTCCAATATAAGTTAGGATTTGTCAAAAATTCAGATATTTCTTTTTTCTTTCTCTCGCAGATGATTCTTCCTCCGGTAGTCCTCGCATTGCCGTTTCTGGTCCTTTACCGCGAGTTGGCTTTGCTGGATTCAACCATCGGCTTGATCATGCTTTATGCACTCATGGTTTTGCCAATAGTAATCTGGATCATGCGGGATCAATTTAGTACAATTCCAATTGAACTTGAAGAAGCAGGGTTGGTAGACGGCCTCAATGTTTGGGGGGTTTTCATGCGCATAGTCTTACCGATTTCGTTTCCGGGAATGGTGGCAGCTTTTATCCTCTGTCTTGTTTTGTCCTGGAACGAATACTTTTTTGCCGCTCTGTTAACGAGTGCGGACGCAAAAACTTTACCTGTCATGGTGGCCAGTCAAACAGGATCACAGGGGATCAATTGGTGGTCGATGGCGGCACTCTCAACTGCGGCCATTGCGCCACTTGCAATTATCGGTGTTTTCCTTGAAAGTTATATTGTCAAAGGACTTTCAACTGGAGCGGTTAAGTAGAGAGTATTAGAAACCTCGGTATGAACTAAGCAAGATTACCATCGTAGGTGCGGTATTGATCGGGTTACGCCATATCGAGTGCATCCAAGCCGATTCGAAATACGAACTTACCGCAATTGATCATTCTCATGGATTTAATTCATTGGTGGGAAAATTATGTGGCAATCTATCAAGGCTCGCTCAACAATAATCCGTCTCCAGGCAATAAAGCCGGGGGATCAGTACAATCCTGTAAATCTTTGGGCGCCATTGCAAAAGGTGGAACTTCGGAGTTAGTGGTCGTGATTCAATATGCAGAGCCAATCAAGACAAAAGGTTTGGTTTTTATGGATTCTCCCGGATATGATCCTGTTTCTGTCACAGGACAAGTTGCATCCGGAGCAAATGTAGTTTGTTTCACAACCTGAAGAAGTTCCGTTTTTGGGTGTAAGCCGGTCCCCAGCCTCAAGCTGTCCACCAATTCTTCTATGTTTTTTCGAATGACTGAAGACATGGATATGAACTGTGGTGAAATCATAGACGGTACCATGGATGTTCAGGAAATGGGTTCGATAATATTTCAAAAAATTTTCGCAACTGCCTCTGGAGAATTAACAAAAAGTGAGGAATTTGGATTTGGCGACTATGAATTTGCACCATGGAAAATTGGAGCAGTTTTGTAGTCTTAATTATTTTTATTCATAGATTATTGAAGAACAAAAAAGATATAATTCTGTAGTTTTCATTATTATTTTGAAAGGAAGAAATTATGGCGGGAAGACTTAAAGACAAAAAATCATTGATCACGGCAGCTGGAAAAGGAATAGGACGCTCTGCAGTACTTGCTTTTGTACACGAAGGCGCCCGGGTTTTGGCAACAGATATCGATCAGGACAGCCTCGATTCACTCAAGAATGAATGTCCGGAGATTGAAACTCGTTTGCTTGATGTTACCAATCCTGAAGAAATTCAAGCAATAGCAAAGGAAACAGGAGCCATCGACGTGCTTTTTAACTGTGCCGGATTCGTGCATCATGGAACTTTGTTGGATTGCGAAGAGAGCGACTGGGAATTTTCCTTTGATTTAAATGTACGCTCAATGTACCGCATGATTCGGGCATTTCTACCGGCAATGCTGAAAACAGGAGGTGGAAGCATTGTCAACATGTCTTCGGTAGCCTCGAGCGTAAAAGGTTTGCCGAACCGTTTTGTTTACGGCGCCAGCAAAGCAGCTGTAGTTGGCTTGACAAAATCTGTGGCAATGGATTTTATTAAAAAGGGGATCCGCTGTAATGCCATCTGCCCCGGAACGGTGGAATCTCCATCTCTGCAGGAACGTATTAAAGCGCAAGGTGGGAATTTCGAAGATGTGATGGCTGCTTTTGTTGCTCGCCAACCAATTGGAAGAATCGGTACGCCAGAAGAGATTGCTGCCTTAGTCGTTTATCTCGCCTCAGATGAATCAGCCTACACAACCGGTGTGGCATGGAGTATCAATGGTGGAATGACCTAAAAGTTAACTTAACCTTTATTTAAAACGACAATGAAATTACTTAGATATGAAACTTCTACCTCAGGAACTTCCGATGGACAAGAAAAACCCGGACTGCTTGATGAAGCTGGGGTTCTGCGTGACCTTTCCGGAATAGTCGATGACATTGCCGGTGAAACGCTACTTCCTGAAAACATTGAACGTCTGCGAAACACTGACCCCGCATCGCTTCCTGAAGTGGAAGGCAATCCGCGTCTCGGCCCATGCGTAGGGCAGGTTGGCAAGTTCATTTGCATTGGTCTCAATTATTCCGATCATGCGAAAGAAACAGGGATGTCCATTCCGCCGGAACCGATTATTTTCGCTAAGGCCACCAGCGCAATCTGCGGTCCGAATGATGACGTTATTATTCCGCGCAATTCAGTAAAAACAGACTGGGAAGTCGAACTTGGAGTAGTCATCGGGAAACCGGCAAAATATGTTGATGAAGCTTCAGCTCTTGATCATGTTGCTGGCTACTGCGTTATCAACGATGTCTCCGAACGTGAATTCCAGATAGAACGCTCAGGTCAGTGGGTCAAGGGAAAGAGCTGTGACACTTTCGGGCCTACCGGGCCCTGGCTGGTGACTCCGGACGAGGTGGGGGACCCGCAGAATTTGGATCTCTGGCTGGAAGTCGACAGGAAGCGCTACCAGGACGGCAATACGCGCACAATGGTTTACGGTGTCGCACATCTGATTCATTACCTGAGCCAGTTTTTTACGCTACATTCCGGAGATATTATTTCTACCGGAACACCGCCCGGAGTCGGTTTGGGTCAGAAACCAGAACCAATCTACCTCCGCGCAGGTCAGACGATGCGCCTTGGTATTGAAAAATTGGGTGTTCAGAATCAATGCGTTGTGGCTGATAAGTAAGTTTACAAACAATTTTTATAATTTGGGATTCTGTGGGGATTTGGATAAATTATTAAAAGGTAGGAAAGGCTGAATCAACAGCGAAAACGGAACTCCTTCACTCTCGGCTGACGCGCCAGGCGGTGAAGAGACCGACCAGGATCAATGGGACAAAAGCGGCGAAACACCAGAACGCAACGTTCTGCGCAACTTCCACGCTGCTGTCTTCGGAAAATCCGGAGAAGTTGGCAATGATGCCGCTGAGGGCCGATCCCAACGCCATCGACACCCGCATGAACGTGGGAATGGACGCTGATGCCTGGGTACGCTCCGCTTCCGAAACGTTGGCGATGATGCGCTTGGACACGAAGCTCCAGGACATGCCATAACCCATGCCCATTATGGTCGAAAGCAGGGCGATTAACCAGAGCGGACCTGAAGGCATAGCATAGATCAAGCCCACCATCGAAATGCTCACCAAGACCGACCCCATCCGGATCAGGCGCGGTTCAATTCGTTCACTGACACCGGACGTGCTGATCGCCACGACGGTCCAGCCCAGTGACTCCAAGGCAATGATATAACCAGCTACCAAAGGCTCTGCCCCAAAAATAATATACATGAGGAGGGGGCCATAGACCGTCAGCGCGATGGTTGCCATGAAGAGAGCCGACATCATCATCAGGCCGGATCCGGAGACCGTCCGGGGGTTAAGGACACCTTGCGGAAAAATACGGTTCTCGCTGTCCGCATCCAGCTTGAGAAAAGCCAGCAGCAGAAGGACACCTCCTGCACATAAGACGCTTGCGACCCCGGTGGAGGTCATCACCCCGGCTTGACAGATTGCCAGCACCGCGACGCTTAAAAGGCAAAGCCGTGCCAAGGGCATCCTCTGGGTCTGTTCCTTTTGTGTTTGAAACTGCCTTCTTAAAAGCGGTGGGGCCACCAGCACTGCTACCAATCCCTGCGCCGCAAACGCCCAAAACGCTCCGCGCCAGTTTCCCCCGGATACAAAATACCCACCGATCAACGGGCCGCACAAGGAAGACACCCCCCAGACTCCGGAAATCACCGCGATAATCCGTACCCACAGTTTTTTCGGAAACAGTGTGGATGCGCCGATGAACGCAATTGACACCAATCCGCCTCCTCCCATGCCCTGCAAAAGTCGACCGACGATCATGGTGGGCATGTCCGGGGCATAACCGCTGAGGGCACAACCGAGAACATAGATAATTCCGGCGA